>Ga0213876_10000123_pt1 | contig 84497 bp, 83 predicted proteins | sample BarmaccomBMRX_R9_FD_160113 | JGI IMG/M metagenome (GOLD analysis project Ga0213876, IMG submission 160113) | Root-associated microbial communities from Barbacenia macrantha in rupestrian grasslands, the National Park of Serra do Cipo, Brazil - RX_R9 | ecosystem: Host-associated > Plants > Roots... | reverse complement strand
GGAGCGGATCATCGCCATCCGCCGCAAGGAAGGTGTCGCCACCCGCGTCGACCTCGGCCTCCAGACGATCGAGGTGCGGCGCTACGAATCCCAGCGCTCGGAGATGGCCGAGGCGCGCGGCCACGCGCTGAACGCCCTGGCTGTGCTCGTCGGCGAGGAGGCGCCACGCTTCCATCCCGCCGCCGCCAGGCTCGATGGCTTCGCCTATCCCGATTTCCGGCCCGTCCAGCCGGGCGACCTGCTCGTCCGGCGTCCCGACATCAAGGCGGCCGAAGCGCGCATCCGCGCCGCGCAGGGCGACGTCGACCGCGCCCGCCGCGCCTTCCTGCCGTCCGTCTCGATCTCCGCCCATTCGCTGGGGCAGGGCCTCGCCACCGGCGGCCCGCTCCAGGCGGTACTGTCCGCCGGCGCCAGCCTTCTCGCGCCGATCTTCTCCGGCGGGCGCCTGCGCGGCAATCTGGTGACCGCAACGGGCGCCCAGATCGAGAGCGTCGAAACCTATCGTTCGGCGCTTCTCACCGCCACGCGCGAGGGCGCGGACGCGCTGACCGGCCTCGACGAATCCCGCCGCCGCATGACGCTTCTGGCCCAGTCGCTGGAGGAAGCGCGCGTCACGGCCCGCCTGGCCCGCCGCCAATATGTCGAAGGCGCGGCCGACCTCCAGACCGTGCTCAACGCCGAGCGGGGCCTGCTCGACCTCGAGGATGCGCATGCCCTCGCCGCACAGGACCGGCTCGACGCCGCGATCGACCTCTACCGGGCGATGGGCGGCGCGCCGCTGCGCTGATCACCAATAGGTGGCGTAGAGGGCGACGAGGATCAGGACGACGCCGAGGGCACCGACGTTGAAGCCGGTGCGGGTGGCGTAACGGACGTTCGTCGTGTCGATTGTGTCCGCCGTCGCGCGCGCCGGGGTGGCGAGCGACACGAGCACCGCCAGCGCCAGCGCGATCAGGAAGACGATGCCCATCCGGTCCATGAACGGCAGGCTCGCCCAGGCATATTTGAACAACGCCGACAGGGCGACCGAGGCCACCGCAGCGGTGAACGCACCGGCTTCGTTGGCGCGCTTCCAGAACAGGCCGAGGAGGAAGATGACGGTGATGCCGGGCGTGAAGAAGCCGGTGAACTCCTGGATGAACTGGAAGGCCTGCTCGGACGCGCCGACGAGCGGCCGGGCCGTCACGATCGCGATCAGGATCGCCCCGACCGCCGCACCGCGCCCCACCAGCACCAGGTGCCGCTCCTCGGCCTGCCGCCCCTCGTCGTCTTCGGCGCGGGTGCGGTCGCCCCGGAACCGGGCGTAGAGGTCGAGCGTGAAGATGGTGGCGATGGAATTGATCTTCGACGCCGTCGACGCGATGATCGCGGCGATGAGGGCGGCGAAGACGAGGCCGAGCAGGCCGCTCGGCAGCAGCCGCATCATCGTCGGATAGGCTTCGTCGGGCTTGGCGAGGTTGGGCGCCAGCATCACCGCCGCAATGCCGGGCAGGACGATGATGAGCGGCATCAGCAGCTTGAGGAAGGCGGCGAACAGCACGCCCTTCTGCGCCTCGTCGAGGCTCTTCGCCGCGAGCGCCCGCTGGATGATATACTGGTTGAAGCCCCAATAGCTCAGATTGGCGATCCACATCCCGCCGATCAGGACGGAGAGGCCGGGAAGGTCGACGTAATGCGGGTCGCCCTTCTTCAGGATCATGTGGAAATGATCGTTGTGAGTCGCGGTGAGCTTCGCGAAGCCAGCGACGACGCCGGCGCCGGCGCCGATCTTGTCGAGCGTCAGGTACGCGACGACGAGGCCGCCGAGCACAAGCAAAGTCACCTGGACGATGTCGGTCAGCGCCACCGCCTTGAGGCCGCCGCGTAGCTGATACAGCAGGGCGAAGGCGCCGAGGATGACCAGTGCGACATTCTGGTCGATGCCCGCCACCTTGGTGACGGCGATCGAGCCGAGCCAGATGATCGAGGTCAGGTTCACGAAGACGTAGAGGGCGAGCCAGAACAGGGCCATCAGGATCGGCAGCACCGTGCCGAAGCGCCGCCGCAGGAATTGCGGCATCGTGTAGATCTCGTTCGCGAGGAAGATGGGCAGGAAGAACTTGCCGACGATCAGCAATGTCGCCGCGGCCATCCATTCGTAGGAGGCGATGGCGAGGCCGATCGCATAGCCGGAGCCGGACATGCCGACGATCTGCTCGGCGGAGATGTTCGCGGCGATGAGCGACGCGCCGATCGCCCACCAGGGCAGGTTCTTGGACGCCAGGAAGTAATCGGACGTGTCCTTCTCGTGCCCCGTCTTCTCGCGGCTGACATATTGGGCGAGGCCGAAGATCCCGATCGCGTACAGCGCGATGACGACGATATCGATGGTGGCAAGCTGCACGTCCGTCTCCCCCGCCCGCGCGGGTGCATTGCCGCGCGGCGAAAGGAATTATAGGATTAATACGGCATGTCCAGCGGGGAGCAAAAGGGGAGCGGGGGCAGGCGCGCGAGTTCGCGCGCGGCGGCGTCGCGCAACCTCACCTTCTCGATGCTCGACGAGCTCGGCAAGGCGATCGTCACCGGCGCCTACGAGAATGTCCGCTTCCCGACCGAGGCGGAAATTGCCGCGCAGCACGGGGTCAGCCGTTCGGTGACTCGCGAGGCGGTGAAGATGCTCACCGCCAAGGGCCTGCTCACCGCGCGGCCGCGCAAGGGGACATCGGTGCTCCCCGCCTCGCACTGGAACCTGTTCGATCCCGACGTGCTGCGCTGGCTGCTCGACCGCAAGTTCTCGCTCGAGCTGCTGCGCCAGTTCAGCGAGCTGCGGATCGCCATCGAGCCCGCCGCGGCGGCGCTGGCGGCGCGCCGCCGCGAACCGGCCGGCCTCGCCGCGATTCGCGCCGGCTTCGCACGGATGGAAGCGGCCGAGGCGGGCGCGGACGACACGCTCGAATCCGACATCGCCTTTCACATCGCCGTGCTGCAGGCGGCGGGCAATCCTTTCTACCTGCAGTTCCGCGACCTGGTGGAGACGGCGCTGAGGAGCTCGATCCGCTTCACCAACCGCTTCGTCGGCCGCACCGCCAGCCTGCCGGCCCACCGCGCGGTGATGATCGGCATCGAGGAGGGTGTGCCATTCGCGGCGGAGACCGCCATGGCCGCGATCATCGCCGACGTCATGGTGTTGATCGCCGATGCGGAGAGAAGGGAATAGGGCAACGGGACAGTCACCTGTCGCGCGGGCAGGTGACATTTTCGGCCCGGGCGTCTGCGGTCGGTGACTGTCGCCCCTCCCGCGCCTACCGCGGCGGCATCCTGTCTCGCAGCGTCCGGAAGAGCTCCGCCTCCCGCTCCCGATAGGGCGTACCGTCCGGCTTCACGAGATCATGGAACCAGATCTGCGGCTCCTTGAGGATGTAGGGTCGCTGCCAGCTGTCCCAGGGATACCAGGTCTGCGTCTTGCCCTGGACGAATCCCCAGTTGATCATGCCGACCCCTTCGCGACGGCCGATCGGCAGGATCGTGTCGACCGTCGAGCCGGCGCCGCGCGCCATCCATTCGGTGCAGAGCAGCGGCCGCCCCCATTGCCGCAGCTGGGCGACCCGCCTTTCGAACTGCTCCGGCCAGCCGTAATCGTGGAAGCTGAGGATGTCGGATTGCGTGAGCTGCGTGCGCTGGATCGGGGTAAGCCTGGCGCCGGGCGTCCAGTCACTCCCCGACCAGATGCCGCTGGTGAGCGGCTGGACCGGTCGGCGGCCGCGCGCCCAGGCGAAGACCTGGGGGAGCAGCTGCTCGATTCGCGCCAGCTCGCGCTTCTGCACCGACGGATCCTCGTAGCGGCCGCCGCCGTCATTGTCGGGCTCGTTCCACAAGTCCCAGGCAAGCACCCTCGGGTCCTTCGCAAAGCTGCCGACGACGTCCTCCACGTAGGCGCGGAAGTGAGCGTCGTTCGCCCCGTCGAGCAGGTCGGCGCGGCCGGGGCTCTGCACCCAGCCGCTATTGTGGACGCCCGGGATCGGCGGCCGCTGCGGGCCGAGCTTCGGGTCCGGATCCCAGCAGCTGTCGAACAGGACGAAGACGGGGCGGATGCCGTGGCGGGCGGCGATCGCGAGGAAGCGGTCGATACGCTGCTTGAACCCGGCCGGATCCTGCTTCCAGGCGAGGTCGTGGAGGAACACCCGCATCGTGTTCATGCGAAATGTCTCGGCCCAGCCAAGCTCGCGATCGATTTGGGCGGCATCGAAGCTCGCCGCCTGCCACATCTCCAGCTGATTGATCGCATCGGCGGGGATGTAGTTGGCGCCGGTGAGCCAGGGCTGGTGCGCATACCAGTCCTGCGCCTGCGCCGCCGACCAGCGCTCGGCGGGCGCCGCAACGACCGTCGCCGGCGCGACGGCGTGGACGGGGAGGGGCGCCGCCAGCGCGATCAGGATGGCGACGAGGCGAAACGGCTTCATCCCGGTCTCCTCAGCGCGCCGGCGCGGTCGAGAAGCGCCAGACGATGATGTTGCGGTAGGTCTGTCCCGGCTCCAGCCTGATCGAGCCGAATTCCGGATGGTTGGGCGTGTCGGGAAACATTTGCGGCTCGAGCACGATCGCGTCGCCCATCCGATACAGCTTGCCGGCCTTGCCGGCCGTCGTCGCGTCGAGGAAGTTGCCCGAATAGAATTGCAGGCCGGGCTGGTTCGAAAGGATCTCCATCACCCGGCCGGATATCGGCTCCTCGACGCGCGCGAGCAGCCGCGGCTCGGCCGCGATGGTGCGGGCGACGACCCAATTGTGATCGTAGCCACGGCCAAAGACGATCTGCCGGTCCGCCGCGTCGCGCACGCGGGCGCCGACCGGCATCGGCTTGCGGAAGTCGAAGACCGTGCCGGCGACGGGCCGGAACTCGCCGGTGGGAATCGCGGTCGCGTCGGTTGGAGAGTAAGCGTCCGCGGGGATGGTGAGGAGGTGGCCCATGGCACCCTCCGCCGAACCTTCGCCCGCGAGGTTCCAATAGGCGTGGTTGGAGAGGTTGACGAGCGTCGGGCGGTCCGTCGTGGCGCGATAGTCGACGGACAGCGCATTGGCCTCGTCGAGGGCGTAGGTGGCGCTGACGGTGAGCGTGCCGGGATAGCCCATTTCGCCATCCGGGCTGACGTAGCGGAAGGTGACCCGCGCGCTGGGACCGCCCTGCGTTTCCGCAACGCTCCAGAGGACCTTGTCGAAGCCCTTGGTGCCGCCATGGAGCGAGTTCGGCCCGTTGTTGACCGGCACCTGGTACGTCCTGCCGTCGAGCGTGAACCGCCCCAAGGCGATGCGGTTCGCGACGCGGCCGACCGTCGAGCCGAAATATTGCGGATGCTCGAGATAGGCCCGGAGATCCGGATAGCCGAGCGTCACGTCCGCGCCCGCGCCGTGGCGATCCGGGACGACGACCGACTGGATCGAGGCGCCATAGGAAATGAGGCGGACGCGCATGCCGTGGCCGTTGGCGAGGGTGACGACCTCCACCGCACGTCCATCGGGCAACGTGCCGAACGCCGCCCGCGAGACCTCCGCCGCCTCAGCGCTCACACCGGCTCCCACAAACGCTGCCATGCCCATTCCAAGCTTCCACATCGCTTTCCCCTCCGCGGCTTGTCATGGCGGGTGCATTCGTATGATAATATGGCAACCGAGACAACGGGCCGTGGTCGTGAAGCGCTTGTTCCTTGCCTTGCTGCTCTTGGTCTGCGCCGTGCCGGTTGCGGCCGCCGAGCCGCTGTTCGTGCCGCTCATCCAGAAGGATTTCCCCGATCCCTTCGTCCTGCGCGCCGGCGATACCTTCTACGCTTATGCGACGAACGGCGAGCGGGGCAACGTGCCGACGGCGATCTCGAAGAATCTCGCCGACTGGACGCTCGACGGCGACGCCATGCCGGAGCTGCCGCCGTGGGCGAAGAAGGGGAGCACCTGGGCGCCGGAGGTGATGAAGGTGGGGCCGAGCTATGTGCTCTACTTCACCGCACGCAGCCGCAAGGGCGACGTGCAATGCATCGGCGCGGCCGTCGCCGCGGCGCCGCAGGGCCCGTTCGCCTCCGCGGCGGAGGAGCCGCTGGTGTGCCAGCCGAGCCTGGGCGGGACGATCGACGCCAGCCCGTTCCGAGATGCCGACGGCAAGCTCTATCTCTACTTCAAGAATGACGGCAACGCCGTCGGCAAGCCCACCCAGATCTGGGCGCAACCGCTCGCCGCCGACGGCCTGTCCGTCACCGGCGAGGCTCAGCCGATACTGCGCGAGCGGCTGAAATGGGAGGGCGGCCTGATCGAAGCGCCGACGATGATCCGCGCCCCCGCCGGCTATTTCCTGTTCTTCTCGGGCAACGATTTCGCGTGGCAGCGTGACCAGCGGCTATCGGCTTACGCGATCGGCTACGCGACATGCGAGGGACCGCTGGGGCCGTGCAAGGAGGCGGGCGACAAGCCCTTCCTCTACAGCTTCTCCGGCAGCGAAGGCTGCCTCTCCGGCCCGGGCCACCAGGCGGTGTTCAATGTCGGCGAACGCTGGTTCATCGCCTTCCACGCCTGGTCGGCCACGCCCGGATGCCGGCCGATGGACCCGGTTCGCTGGCTCTACATCGCGCCTCTGCTCTGGAAGGACGGCAAGCCCCAGATCGGCGTCGGGCTCAGGCCGACCGCCGCAAGGCACTAGCTCCGGCGCATCCGGGTGAGATAATCGGAATAAGGAGGGAGGCGCCGCGGCAGGTCGGCGAGCGTCGCCGCCATTGCGTGCATCGCGCGTGCCGCCTCTGCGGCCGGAACGGCGCCCGTCATCGCGCTCGGGTGATCCGGAAGCAGGCCGAGCCCGATCATGGCGGCGACCCAGCTGCGCTTTTCGAACGTCTCTTCCTCGAAGAAGGGGATGCGGCCGCGCGCGAGAAAATGCTCGACCGTCCGCGCCAGCGTCCCTGGCAGGGCGCGCTTGCCCAGCCCCGCCCAGAACTCGCCCCTGGTGCGGCCGGAGCGGAGATAGTGCAGGGCGAGGAAGTCGCGCACCCGCAGCGTCTCCTGCTCGGTGCGACGATTATATTCGGCAAGCTCGAGCGGATGGAAATCCCGTCCCGGAAGCAGCTCGATCGCCCGCTCGATCGCGCTGTGGGCGAGCGAGAGGTTCGTGCCATGGAGCGGATCGACGGCCGTCGCGGCGTCGCCCAGCGCCAGCACGTTGCGCACCCAGGGCCGCGGCCGGCGAGCGCAGCGGATGGCGACCGTTTCGCCGCCATGGGCGCCTTCCTCCTCGAGGCTGAGGATACGTCGGGCGCGCGCCGCCTCGGTCTCGCTGCTGCGGAATGCGAGCCCGAAGGCACGACGCTCCGGCAGCGGGATTGCCCAGCGCCATCCCACGGACGTCGCGACAGCTGCATCCAGGCTGGCGGGCGCCACCGTGCTCGTGGTTTCGCCGACGAGCAGCCTGTCGACGGGAAGCCAGGAGCTCCAGTCCTCGACGCTTTCATCGACGGATGATATCAGGTGGCCACGCGGCCCGGCGCAGTCGACGAACAAATCGCCCTCCGCCCGCCGTCCGTCCTGCAAGAGCACCGCGCCCAGGCCCCCGCCTTCGCGCTGCTCGACGTGCGCAACCGCGCCGGGCGAGATGAACACGCCCGCTCCGGTCGCCGCATCGAGCAGGCGCGAGCGGTAACCGGTCGGCTCCAGCTGCAGCCCGTAGACATAGGTCGCAAGCGGCGAGCGCGGATCGTCCTCGGGATGGACGAATCGCCCGGCCTCGCCAATCATGGCAGCCGCGGAATAGCGGTCGTAAGCGAGCGCCTGCCGCGCCCGGCGCGCGCGCAGCCAGAGATCGTGGAAGCCGATGCCGCCGACCGGCCGGCCATAATCGCCGAACGCGTGGATCCAGGTGGAGCCGTCGGCCGACCAATGTTCGAAGCGGGTGCCGAGGCGGTGGAGGGCAATGCCGCGGCGGATGAGCTCGGTCTCGTCGATCCCGATGCGGGCGTGGAAATGGGCGGTCGCCGGCAAGGTCGAGGGCATTCGGTCGGCGAGCGCCGCCGGATCGGACGGTGTCTCGATCACCTCCACGCGCGCTTGCGGCAAAGCGTGGGCGAAAGCGAGGGCGGCGGAAAGGCCGACGATGCCGCCGCCGACGACCACGATGCTGCGGATGGCGCCGTCGGTCACGCCGGGGCTCCGATCATGGCCTCCCGGCGGGCAAGGAAGGCCGCATGGTCGGGCATGCGGCCGACGGCATCGGCAATGCGGGCGCCGAGGCGATCCATGGCGCCGGCCAGCGCGGCCGCGTCGTGGGCGTCGGCGCGCTGGTCCCATCTGTCGGGAAGCATGCCCTGGCCGACGTAGACGGCGATCCAGCTCGGCTCGAGGAAGAGGCCCTGACTGTAATGCTGGACGCGGCCCGCGTGCCGCCACAGCGCGATCTTCTCTTCCAGGCTGTCCGGCACGGCCATCGTGCGGACATGGTCCCAGAAGGGCGAATCCGCGCGCGTCGTGGCGTGATAGTGCAGGATCAGGAAGTCGCGGATACGGTCATATTCGTAATCGGTGACGCGGTTGAACTCGTCGCGGTCGGCATCGGTGATCCGGCCTTGCGGGAACAGCTCGACCAACTGGGTGATGGCGCCCTGGACGAGATAGATGCTGGTCGACTCGAGCGGCTCGAGGAACCCGGAGGCGAGGCCGACGGCGACGACGTTCTTCACCCAGCTGCGCCGCCGCCGCCCGGCGCGGAACCGCAGCACGCGCGGCTCGGCCAGCGGTGTGCCTTCGACGGCCGCCGCAATGGCATCCGCTGCCTCATCGTCCGAGATGTGGGCGCTGGAATAGACGTAGCCGTTGCCGACGCGATGCTGGAGGGGAATGCGCCAGCGCCAGCCTGCAGTCATCGCCGTCGCCCGCGTATAGGGTTCGATCGGCCCAGGCGGCGGGGCGCAGGGCAGGGCGCAGGCGCGATCGCAGGGCAGCCAGTGCGACCAATCCTCCCATTCCTCGCCGAGCGTGCCGGCGAGCAGCAGGCTCCTGAAGCCCGAGCAGTCGACGAACAGGTCGCCCTCGATGCGGCTGCCGTCGTCCATCCGGAGCGCGGTCACGTCGCCGGTGCCGGAATGCTGCTCGACCGAGACGACCTTGCCTTCGGTCCGCCGTGCCCCCCGCGCCTCCGCGTAGCGGCGCAGATAGGGGCCGAACAAGGTGGCGTCGAACTGGTAGGCATAGCTGTAGGTGGAGAGGAGCGAGGTCGGATCCGCCGCCGGCGGCGCGAAGCGGTGCGCCGCCGCCATCACGTTGCAGATCGAGTATCGGAAGAGGTCGTCGTCGCGGCCCGCGGCCAGCATCCGTCGCCAGAAGTGATGAAAGTGGACGCCGTTCATCTCGGTGCCGAAGCTGCCGAACGGATGAAGATAGGAGGTGCCGACGGCGCCGAAATCGCGGAAGTCGATGCCGAGCTTGAAGGTCGCATGCGTGGCACGCATGAATTCGGCTTCGTCGATCCCGAGCGTCTGCACATACGCACGCAAGTGCGGAAGCGTCGCCTCGCCGACACCGACGATGCCGATCTCCGCCGATTCGACGACGTGCACATCGGCGGCGTGGGGCAGCAGCCGGACGAGGGCGGCGGCCGCCATCCATCCGGCGGTCCCGCCGCCGAGCACGACGACGCGCTGCCTCTCCAATTCGCCCTTCATGATGCCGCCGTACCGCACGGCCCGAAGGAGCGCCATGCTCCCTCGGCCCGCGGCACCGGAATCTGTCTCGCTAGAAGTGGAAGCGCACGCCGCCCGAGAAGATCTGCTCCTCGAAGCGGAAGAAGCGGGTCCATTCCGAGCGGGGTGCGCCGGCGCGGGCCGAGCTCAGGTCCTGCCGGTAAGGTTTGTTGAGGATGTTCGTCCAGTCGAAGAACAGGGTGAAGTTCCTGTTCACATTGTAGCTCGTCGACAGATCGAGCCGCCCCGCCGGAGCGCCGGTTTCGATGTAGATATCATCGCCGCGGTTCTGGACCGTCTCGAGCGTGCTGGTGCGCTTGTTATACGAAAGACGCGCCGAGAACCCGCCGCGCTCATACATGCCGACCAGGTTGTACGTCCATTTGGACACGCCGAGGATACGTGCCCCGGCCACCTTCGCGTCGAGATAGGTGACGTTCGCCTGCGCGCCGAAGCCGTGCAGGAAGTCGGGCACCCACTCCCAATCGAAGAAGGTCGAGAATTGCGCCTCGGCACCGTTGATCCGGCCCTTGTTGGTGTTGACCGGTCCGTTGATGATCAGCGGCCCGAGCACCGGGTCGATGTACCGGATCTGCTGGTTCTGAATGAAGCCCTTGAGGTCGCGGCGGAACACGGCGACGGCGAAGAGGCCCGTGCGCGAGAAATAATATTCGAGCGAAGCGTCGTAGTTCCACGAGGTGAACGGCTTGAGGTAGGGGTTGCCGCCACCGCCGCTGCGCGCGCAGGCATAGGGATCGGTGCTCCCCGGCGGGCAGTTGGTCGGCGCGACGCCGAGGCTCGCCGACGGGTTGAGCTGGGCGAAGGTCGGCATCGTGCGCGTCTTCGTCGCGGACAGCCGGAACTGCACCTGGTCGGTGAGGTGCGCCCGCAGGCTGGCGTTGGGCAACCAGTCGGTGTGGCTGTTGGAAACCGACACGGGGGTGAACACGGCCGGTCCTGCCGTCTGCTGGACGAGCGAGGTGCCGCTCACCCGTTCGGTCGTCCTGACCGCGCGCAGGCCGACGACGCCATCGACGGTCTCGCCGATCTTGTAGCGCGCCTGGACGTACCCGGCGAGGCTGCGCTCGCTGGCATTGTAGGTCTGGAGCGGATCCGGAGCCGGATCGGCGGTCGACCAGGTGCCGAAGCCGCCGTCGCCCGGCGGCCCGAGGTTGATCACATATTGGCGCATCTTGCCGATATTGTCGCGGATGCTCTCGTAGGTGGGTGCGAGCCAGGTGCGGAACCCGTCCTGCAAGTCGGTGCCGCGGAAGCCGGGGCGGAAGAGCTGGTAGTCGAGCGGCACCTGGGTGATCGAGATGCCGCGGCTCTCGAACGAGGCGTAGCGGTTGCCGAATTCGCGGTGCGCCTTGTGGTCGGTCCAGCGCAGGCCAGCCTCGATCCGCGACAGGAATGGGATCTGCGTCTCGTACTGCGCGTCGAGGCGCGCCTGCCAGTCGTGACCCTTCGAGACCTGCGCCTCCTCGTAGAAGCCGCGGAACACGTAGTTCGCGGGATTGGCGGCGTCGAAATTCGCGAAGCTGAACTCCGGTCCGCCGCCGGCCCCCTGCGGCAGGCCGGAATTGAAGATCACCGTCTGCCGGTTGCGGAAGGCATAGTCGACGCTCTCCGTCGAGCCCGTGAACTTGCTGTTGGTATAGGCAAGATCGCCCGTCATCCGGAACGGCCCGGACTCGAAGCTGCCGCCGCCGGCGAACTGGTAGGTGTCGGTCTTGTTGTACGTGCCGCCCTGGAAGCCGTCCGGCCGGAACGGGTTCGCCACCGTCCCGCTTTGCACGAGGTCGGTGCCCGGGCGCAGCTGGATGTTCGTATAGGACGAGCCGCCCCAGAGCGGCACCGCGACGAGGTGGTCGTCGATCTTGTTGCGGAAACCCTGATAGAGGCCCTCGACGTAGAATTCGAGGCCGGGGTGCGGCCGCCATTGCAGCGCCGCATTGACCGACGGGCGAACACGATTGCCGCTGCGGTAGTAGACGCGCTGGATGTCCGGCAGGCGCCCCGCGGGACTGTTGGCGACGAAGTCCGTGTTCGAATTCTCCGAGTCGAGATATTGAAGCTCGGTATAGGAGAGATTGATGAGGGCGCCGAAATCGCCGCCGGTACCCGACCAGCGGTCGCTGATGAGGAGGTTCCCGTTCGGCGTCACCTTGCCCGACTGGCGCGGGTAGAGCGCCCAGGCTGAGCCGGCGATCTCGAGGCCCTTGAAGTCGAACGGGCGGCGCGAGCGGACGTTGACGAGGCCGGCGAGACCCGCCTCGACGAGGTCCGCGGTCGTCGTCTTGAACACTTCCAGCGCGGCGATGTTCGCCGCCGGGAAATCCTGGAGGGCGACGACGCGGGTTTCAGCCGTGAAGATCTCGCGGCCGTTATAGGTAGTGGTAAAATCGGGAAGGCCGCGGATCAGCACCGTGTCCGCCTCGCCGGCGCGGCGAGTGACCTCGATGCCCGGGATACGGGCGGCGGTCTCTGACACCGCGATGTCGGGCAGCTTGCCGATATCCTCCGCGACGATCGCGTCGATCTGCTGCACCGAATTCTTCTTGATGTTCTGCGCGGACTGGAGGCTGCGGCGCAGGCCGGTCACGACGATCGCATTCTCGTCGCCGTTGTCGGCAGCGGTGTCGGGCGCGGCGGGATTGGTCTGACCGGCGGCGGCGTCGCCCGTCCCCGACGGCGGGGGCGGCGGGGGCGGGTTCTGGGCCAGAGCTGGCGTCGCGCCCAGCGCGAGCATGATCGTCGAAGCCGAGCACAGCACCAAGGTCTTCACGCGCATCAGGCCACTCCCCGTTTCCGTTCTTGCCGGCCCTTCGACTGGGGCCGTTACGCGCACGGGATAATGGCGGCGGGGACGCCGCGCGGCAACCGATTTGTCATACTTACTCGCGGTCGCCCGTCCCGCGGCGGGAGAATTGTGTCCTCCACGCAACGCTTCAGGTTAGCGACACGGCGCGACGATGCGGCACAGCAATGGCGCAGCATCGGTGTTGCGCACGCTCCGCGGGCACGGCGCCGCCGCCGCGCCGCCGGCCGTCGGTTCAGGCCGGATCGTAGCCCAGGTCGAGCGCCTCGGCGACGGCCTGGTGCCGGATCTTACCGCCCGAGACATTGAGACCGGCGGCGAGGTGCGGGTCCGCCGCCATCGCGGCGTCCGTCCCCATCCCGGCGATGCGTAGCACGAAGGGGAGGGTGGCGTTGTTCAGCGCGAAGGCGGAGGTGCGCGCGACCGCGCCGGGCATGTTCGCGACGCAATAATGGATGACCCCGTCGACCTCGTAGACGGGATCCTCGTGGGTCGTCGCGCGGGAGGTCTCGAAGCAGCCGCCCTGGTCGATGGCGATGTCGACGAGGACGGAGCCGCGCTTCATCGTCTTCAGCATGTCGCGGGTGACGAGCTTCGGTGCCGCCGCGCCCGGGACCAGCACCGCGCCGATCACCAGCTCCGATTCCGCGACCGCCTTGGCGATCGTCGCGCGCGAGGCGTATGCCGTCTTGATCTGGCTGGAGAAAAACATGTCGAGCTCGGCCAGCCGCGCGTTGGAGATGTCGTAGATAGTGACGTCGGCGCGCATGCCGACCGCCATCTGGGCCGCGTTGACTCCGGCGACGCCGCCGCCGAGGATCGCAACCTTCGCGGGCGGGACGCCCGGCACGCCGCCGAGCAGGATGCCGCGGCCGCCCTGCTCCTTCTCGAGATAGTGGGCGCCGACCTGGATCGACATCCGTCCGGCTACTTCCGACATTGGCCGCAGCAGCGGCAGCGACCGGTCGTTGGCGGTGACCGTCTCGTACGCGATGCAGGTCGCGCCGGACTTCATCAGTCCCTCCGCCTGCGGCTTGTCGGCGGCGAGGTGGAGGTAGGTGAAGAGCGTGTGGCGCGGCTCGAGCAGCGCGATCTCCGATTGCTGCGGTTCCTTCACCTTCACGATCATGTCCGATTCGGCGAAGACCTGACCCGCGTCGGCGGCGATGCGGGCGCCGGCGTCGACATAATCCTGGTCGGTGAGGTCGATGCCCAGCCCGGCCTTCGTCTCGACGATCACCTCGTGCCCCGCGGCGACGAGCTCGGCGACCGAGGCCGGCGTCAGCCCGACCCGATATTCGTGGACCTTGATCTCCTTCGGCACGCCGACGCGCATCTTCGACTCCTCAATCTGGTCAGGTTTGCGGGCCTATAACGACGGGAAACGGCTTTGTCGCCGTTGCCGCTTGGGCCGGGGACTGCTAGAGGGCCCGGCCTTTGGGCAGAGGAGCGCGGCCGTGCCGGGGCAGGGGCCGATCGTCGTCACCGCCCTGTTCGGCGACGGCGACAATGGCTGGATCCAGGAGCTTCGCCGGTGCCACTATCCGCCGGACCGCAACCGCGTGCCGGCGCATCTCACCTTGTTCCACCAGTTGCCGCCGTCGCTGGAAGCCGAGCTCTCGCGGCGCCTGGCGCGGGCCGCGGCCGCGCCGGCGCCGCGGGCCGAGGTGGCGGGGGTGATCGACCTCGGCGCCGGCACCGCGCTTCGGATCGACAGCGAGGACCTCGAAGATCTCCGCGCGGAGCTCGCGGACGCGCTCCACGGCCTGTTGACGCCGCAGGATACGGCACCGTGGCGCCCGCACGTAACGGTCCAGAACAAGGTCGAGCCCCGCGAGGCGCGCCGGCTCCAGCAGCAATTGCGAGGCAGGTTCGAGCGGCGACAGGTCGCGCTGAAGGGCCTCGCGACCTGGCGCTATCTCGGTGGCCCCTGGCAGGCGCTGCGGACCTTCCCCTTCCGTGGTTGAGCCGGCGGCGGGTCAGGGGTTGCGGCTGATCGCCTTCAGGTAATGCGGCGTGCCTTCGTCGTCGACGATCTTGACCGCCGTCGCGTTGAACTGGGTCTGGACGTCGGCGAGATTTTCCTCGGCATAGCTGGTCGCCGCACCGAGGTCGTCGAACGTCTTCGTGCCCAGCGGCAGCGGGCCGCGCAGCCAGATCACCGTATAAGCCATCGCGATGTCCCCCGGGTCACCCGTGCGACGATAGTCCACTCCTGCGGTCGCGCAAGTTTTCCGACGCGTCAGTCGAGCTTCTGGCGCGCAAGCACGACCGGATCGCTGGCGAGGCCATGGAGATAGGCGCGGCGAGCATCGGAGCCCTCGGGAAGGCCCCGCAGCCTTTTCCTCTGCGCCCCGGTCAGGCGGAACTTCGCATAGCCGAGCCGGACGAGGCAGGATTCGAGCCGCGCCTTCATGATGTCGCCGGCCTTGAGGATCTGGCGGCCGGGACCGATGTTCTGGACGATGCCGGCGGCCGCGTTCGACGGGACCGGGTCGCCGCCGGCCTGGGCGCTCCCCATCGGATCGATCATCGCTCCGGCGCCGATCGTGGGATCGTTCTCGACCAGCCGCGAGGCGATGACCAGCGCGCGCGCCGGGTCGGTTTTCGACAGGTCGGTGGCCGCCGCCTCGCGTGCGCAGGCCAGGCCGTCGGCGCGGTAGGCCTCCAGCGTCACGCCCGGCTTGCCCCAGCTGCGGTCCATCCCGGGCGTGACCATCTTCGCGGCCGCGCCACCCGCCGCCAGGATCGCGGCCGCCGTCATCCAGCCAAGTCGCATCTCTCATCCTCCGCAGGCGATCTTAGCCTGCGGCGCCGGCGCGCGAAATAATTGTTTCCCCATCGCATTCTCTGCCTTAATCGGCCCGCCGTGACCGAGCCGCGTTCCGTCCTGATCGTCGAAGACGAATCGCTTATCGCGATGATGCTCGAGGATTTCCTCGATTCCCTCGGCCACAGCCTGGCGGGAACATGCGACACGGTGCCGGAGGCGCTGGCGCGGGTCGAGCAGGGAGGCTTCGACGTCGCCATCCTCGACGTCAACCTCAACGGCCAGCGGGTCTGGCCGGTGGCGGACCGCCTCGCCGCCAAGGGCATTCCCTATATTCTCGCCACGGGCGGTCATATCGAGCCGCCGCCGCCCGAGCATGCCGCGGCGCCGGTGCTGTCCAAGCCCTTCACCCTCGACGCGATCGAGCCCGCTCTCGCCGCCGCCCTCGGCGGCTGATTTCAGCGAACAAAGGCCCACCCCAACCCCTCCCCGGATTTCCGGGAGGAGCCGGGGGGCGGGTCCTTTGACGTTACCGCGCCGCCGCGCGCACCGCCCGCGGCTGGCCGGGCGCGAAGGCGTCGCCGAAATAGTCGCCGCGGTACCAAAGCGGGCGCTGCGGCGCGTCCGCCAGCTGCCGGGCGATGAGGTAGTTGAGGCGCGCGAAGCGGGCCCCCGACTCCCAATCGATCGGCTGGGACATGTCGTCGTTGGGATGATGGTAGGCGCCGCCGAGAAACGCCTTCCACTTCTCGCCGCCGCCATTCGCCCAGCCGGTGGCGAGCATGATCGCCGGCACGCCTTCCTTGACGAACTCGTAATGGTCGGAGCGGACGAAGATATTCTCCTCCGGCATCGGATCGGGCGACAGGCCGACGCTCATCTCGCCCGCCGCGCGCCGCACCGCCTCGCCAACCGTCGAATGGTCCGCGCCGAAGGCGATGACGTCGGTGAAGCGGTAGAGGAGGAGCGGCATGTCGAGATCGACGGCGGCGGCGATGCGGCCGACCGGCACCGTCGGGTTGGCGGCATAATAGCCGGCCCCGAGCAGGCCCTTCTCCTCGGCCGTATTGGCGATGAACAGGATCGACCGCTTCGGCTTCGCCGCGGCGCCCGCGAAGGCGCGGGCGGCCTCCAGCATCGTCGCGACGCCGGCGGCGTTGTCGAGCGCGCCGTTGTAGATCAGGTCCTCGCCCGGCTTGCCGTTGCGGCGCATGCCGAGATGGTCGAGATGCCCCATCAGGATCACATATTCGTTGCTGAGCCGCGGATCGGAGCCGGGCAGGATGCCGATCACCTCGGGGCTGGTGACCGTCGTCCATTTCGACTGCCGCTCGAGCCGCAGGCTTGTCTTGAGCCCGAAGCCCCTGGGCACCGCGCCGCGGTCGGCCTCGGCGCGGACGTCGGCGAAGCTGCGCGGCGCGCCGGCGAACAGCGCCGTGGCGGCGGTGTCGCTGGCGGTCGCGGTGAATCGGGCGCCGCCGGAGCCGGCGAGGCCGTCCTTGCGCACCCAGTCGAGCGTCGGCCGACCGGAACCGGCGCGCGCGGCGATCGCCGCGAACGGCCGCCGCTTCGCCTGCTCGGTGGTCAGGAGCGTGATCAGCCCGACCGCGCCGTGCCGCGCGGCGACCTCGCTCTTGGTGTCGCCGAGATGGGCCGCGACCTCGCTCGGCAGGCCCTTGGGCAAGCCCGAGAAGACGGCGACGATCTTACCGCGCACGTCGAGGCCCTTGTAATCGTCGGCGCCGAACTGGGGCGCCTCGGCCCCGTAGCCGGCGAAGACGACGGGTGCCGACAGGTCGTCCTTCTCGGCGTCGAGGCCGGCCCCGGTCACCATCTCCGTGCCGTTCTCCCAAACCGTCTGGCCGGCGGGGCCGGAGAGGGTGAAGCGCGGCTTGCCGTCGAGCACCGCCGCGCGGAACGGCACCTGCTGGTACCAGCTGCCGTTCGCGCCGCCGGGCTTGAGGCCCAATCCCATGAACTGGCTCGCCACATAGGCGGCGGCGATCTCGTGGCCGCGCGAGCCGGTGTCGCGGCCTTCGAGCAGGTCGTCGGCGAGGAAGGCGACGTGCGACTTGAAGCGGTCGGCGGAAAAGTCGGGTGCCGGACCCGGCTGGGCGGGCGCGGCGCCGGTCAGCGCGAGCGAAAGAACGGCGGCAAGAGGCAGGAGACGCATGGATTTTCCCGAAAGAGGGGGAGGGCGGCCGCTTTCGTAGCGGGTTCGAAGCGAGGTGCAAGGGGAGGGGAGACGGCAGGACGACCGCACCCACCTTGACCGCCGCCGCGCAATCGCCTTCCTAGACGCTTCCAACGACGAGGAGCGAAGACGCCGTGGCCAAACGCCTGACCTATTTCATCCTCGCCGGCCTCGTCCTCGGCATCGTCGTCGGCTGGGCCCTCAACGCGGCGCTGCACGGCGGCACGCCGGCGGGTGACGCCCAGCTCAAGACCGTCGCCGGCTATTTCTCGATCCTCACCCAGGTCTTCCTCCACCTCATCAAGATGATCATCGCGCCGCTGGTCCTGTCGACGTTGATCGTCGGCATCGCCCATATGGGCGACACCTCGGCGCTGGGCCGGGTCGGCGTCAGGGCCTTCGCCTGGTTCGTCTCGGCAAGCCTCGTCTCCCTGACCCTCGGGCTGATCCTGGTGCGGACGTTCAAGCCCGGCGTCGACCTCCACCTCGTCGCCGCGGGGGCGGCCGACGCCAAGGTCGACCGCACCGCCTTCACGCTCGAAAAGTTCGTCACCCACATCTTCCCCGAATCGATGGTGAGCGCGCTCGCCTCGAACGACATCCTCCAGATCGTCGTCTTCTCGATCTTCGTCGGCGTCGCGATCACCGCCGTCGGCGAGCCGGCGCGGCCGCTGGTGCGGGCGCTGGAGGCACTCGCCAAAGTGGTGCTGCAGGTCACCGACTATGTGATGCGCTTCGCTCCCGTCGCGGTCTTCGCCGCCGTCACCGCCAGCATCGCCGAACGCGGCCCCTCGATCCTCAAGACCTACGGCTATTTCATGGGCAGCTTCTATGCCGGCCTGGTGCTGCTCTGGGTGCTGCTGATCGGCGCGTGCTTCCTGATCGTCGGCCGCCGCACCGGCCTGCTCGTCCGCTACATACGCGATCCGATCGTGCTCGCCTTCTCGACCGCCTCGTCGGAAGCCGCCTTCCCGCGCACCCTCGAGGCGCTCGAGCGGTTCGGCGTGCCGCCCCGCATCGCCAGCTTCGTCCTGCCGCTCGGCTATTCGTTCAATCTCGACGGCTCGATGATGTACATGACCTTCGCGTCGATCTTCATCGCCGAGGCCTATGGCGTCCACCTGTCGCTGACGCAGGAAATCCTGATGCTGCTGACCTTGATGGTGACGTCGAAGGGCGTCGCCGGCGTGCCGCGCGCCAGCCTTGTCGTCATCACCGCGACCCTGTCGCAGTTCAGCATTCCCGAGGCGGGGATTCTACTCGTCCTCGCCGTGGACCATTTCCTCGACATGGGCCGCTCGGCGACCAACGTCGTCGGCAATGCGGTGGCGAGCACCGTCGTCGCCCGCTGGGAAGGCGCGCTCGAGCCGCCGGCGCCGATCGACGTCGAGCCGCCGCATGCGCCTAGCCATCGCCCGCCGCTGCCTGCAGGAGCCGAGGAGAGGGCGTAAAGGGAGAGCCGCGAGTTCCCCCTCCCTGGAAGGGAGGGGCTAGGGGTGGGTCCGGCGAAGCCGGCCGAAAATCCGAGTCAGAAAGAGTCTCGCTCCGCTCGCCTACCCACCCCCGGCCCCTCCCTTGCAGGGAGGGGAGACGCGCTAGTCGAACGGCCGCTCCAGGCTCGGCGGCGGGGTCGAGAACCAGCGCGGGCCGTCGGCGGTCATGTGGAAGCAATCCTCGAGCCGCACGCCGAACCTGCCGGGTATGTAGATGCCGGGCTCGTCGGAGAAGCACATGCCGGGCGCCAGCGGCGTCGTCTCGCCGTGGACCAGATTGACCGGCTCATGGCCGTCGAGGCCGATGCCGTGGCCGGTGCGGTGCGAGGTGCCCGGCAGGCGGTAGCCGGGGCCGTAGCCCCACGCCTCGTACTGCCGCCGCACCGCGTCGTCGACGCTCCCCGCGGGCGCGCCGAGCCGCGCCGCCGCGAAGGCGATCTGCTGGCCCTGGTGGACCTGGTCCCACACCCGCCGCTCGGCGTCGCGGGCGTGGCCGTAGACGAAGGTGCGCGAGATGTCCGACTGGTAGCCGTGGACGGTGCAGCCGCAGTCCATCAGCACCACCTCCCCTTCGCGGACCCGCTGCGCCTGGTGGCTGCCGTGCGGATAGGCGGCGGCCTCGCCGAGCAGCACCAGCGCGAATTCCGGATCGCCGCCCAGCGCCCGCGTCGCGCCGTTCATGATCGCGCCGATCTCCGCCGGCGTCATGCCCTCTTTGATCCGCGGCCAGGTGTAGCGGTAGGCGGCGAGGGTGATGTCGCTCGCCTTCCGCATCAGCGCGAGCTCGTGCGGCGTCTTGATCATCCGGCAGCCGCGCACGACCGGCGCGGCGTTGACGATCGTCGCGGCCGGAAGCGCCTTCCTGAGGCCGTCGACCGCGAAGAAGCGCACCGTCTCCTCGATGCCGACCGGCAGCGAGGCGGCGCCGCGGTCGCGCAGCGCCTGGGCGACGAGGCGGAGCGGATCCTCGTCCTCCTGCCACGGCCTGACGTCGGCCGGGATCGAAAGCGTCTCGCGGACCGACGGCTCCTCGAAGAACGGGGTGACGACGATCGCTTCGCCGCGCGCGGGCAGCACGGCGGCGGTGAGCCGCTCCGAGCGGTGCCACTGGACGCCGGTGAAATAATCGAGCGAGGAGCCCGGCTCGATCAGGATGGCCCCGATCCGCTGCCGCCGCATCAGCTCCTGCGCCTTCGCGACCCGCGCCAGCCGCTCCTCGCGGGTGATCGGCGCGGCGTCGGCCGTCATGGACCTGAGCTCCGGATCGGCGAGCGCGGCGGCGGCGGACCTCGGCCGCACCAGCATCGTTCCGGCGAGCGCGGCGGCGCCGAGGCCGAAGGCGCGGCGGCTGACGTCAGGCATAGGCATAGGGTCCGCCTTTCTGGAGGGCCGCGCGATAGGCGGGACGGGCGTGGATGCGGTCGAGCCAGGCGATGAGGTTCGGCCGCCGCGCGTCGAGGCCGGCGCGCTGTCGCGCGGCCTCGAGCGGGAAGCTCATCATCACGTCGGCGGCCGTAAAGCTCTCGCCCGCAAACCACGGGCGGGCCGCCAGCTCGTCCTCGAGCCAGTCGAGATGGACGTCGAACATGCGCTGGAGCGGCGCTCGCGCCGGCCGTCCGAGCAGGCCGAGGCGCTTCACCACCAGCATGGCGAGCAAGGGCGGCATCATCGACCCTTCGGCATAATGGAGGAAGTGGCGGTAGCGCAGCACCTCCTCGCGTCGCGGCGCGGGCCCGAGCCGGCCGCCTGCCTTCGCCACCAGATATTCGACGATCGCGCCGGTCTCCGCGACGACGACGCCGTCGTCGTCGATCGCCGGCGACTTGCCGAGCGGATGGACGCGGCGCAGCGCCGGCGGCGCCAGCATCGTCTTCGGGTTGCGCGCGTAGCGCTTCACCTCATAGGCGAGGCCGAGCTCCTCGAGCAGCCACAGCACGCGCTGCGACCGGCTGTTCTCGAGATGATGGACGACGATCACGCGCCTTCCTTAGGCGAGCCGCCGGGCGCGGACACGTACTTTCGCGAACGCCTGCCACCGGCGCGCTCAGGGTGTGCGGCTGACGCTCAGCAGCCGTTCGACGAGGACGGTGCGCGTGCCGTCGCCGCGATAGCGCGGCGTGTGCGGGGTAAGGGCGACCCGCCCGACGATGCGGACGGTGAAGCTGCCCCAGACCGGCTCGAGGCTGCGCCAGTGCGCGACTCGCCGTGCCTCGGCGTCCAGCGCGTCGCAAAGCTTTCCCGTACACGCCACCGAGGCGGCCTCTCCGCGGCCGAGGACGTCGGATCCGCCGGCGGTGCAGCGGTCGAACCTACTGTTCTCGAAATTGCTGAACCACCGGCAGGTCATCGCGCGTTGTCGGCCGAACGATTCGCCCCCGAACGTCGCTGTGGCGGTCGGCGCGGGGACGACAGCCAGGAGGCCGAGCACAGCCCATTGCCACATCGTTCGACTCCTCGCGGCCGCGCCTCATGACGGTCGGCAATTCTCCGGGCTTGCCCCCGGCGGCCGCTGCCTTCATCGGCGCAGCCGCACCCCCGACGCAATCCCGCAGCGGCTCCTACCTGGAAAGTCGATCTTGAACAGGCCCGAACCTCTCTCCGCCGAGCAGGCGGCCCGCCTGCGCCCCGGCTTCCGCGAGTTCGTCGCACTCATGGCGGGGCTGATGGCGCTCAATGCGCTCGCCATCGACGCGATGGTGCCGGCGCTGCCGGCGATCGGGCGGGCGCTGCACGTCGCCACCGAGAACCAGCGGCAGCTGGTCGTCTCGCTCTACGTGCTCGGCTTTGGGACCACGCAGATCGTCTACGGCCCGCTGTCGGACCGGTTCGGGCGCAAGCCGGTCCTGCTCGCGGCGCTCGGCCTCTACATCGGCTTCGCGCTCGCCTGCGCCGCCGCGGCGAGCTTCGCGCTGCTGCTTGCGGCGCGGATGCTGCAGGGGGCCGCGGCGGCGGCGAGCCGGGTGCTCGTCGTCTCGATCGTGCGCGATCGCTACGAGGGGCCGGCGATGGCGCGGCTGATGAGCCTCGCCTTTCTCGTCTTCCTCCTGATGCCGGTGCTGGCGCCGAGCTTCGGGCAGCTCACCCTGCTGTTCGCGCCGTGGCGGGCGATCTTCTTCGGCCTCGCCCTGTTCGCGACGACGATGCTCGCCTGGTCGCTGGTCCGCCTCCCGGAGACCCTGCACCCCGAATATCGCCGGGCGCTGTCGGGGGCGGCGATCTGGGGCGCGGCGCGCGAGACGCTGTCCAACCGCCAGTCGCTCGGCTACACGCTCGCCTTCACCCTGATGATGGGCGCCCTCATGGGCTATATCAACTCGATCCAGCAGATCGTCTTCGACGTCTTTCGCCGGCCCGAGCTGATCGCCGCGACCTTCGCCGGGGTGGCCGGCCCGATGGCGGTCACGTCCTACGCCAATTCGCGGCTGGTGGAGCGGATCGGCACGCGGCGGCTCGCCCATGCCGGCCTCTCCGGCTTCACGATCATGGCGGCGATCCACCTCGCCTCAGCCGCGGTGGGGGAGGGGCTCCCCCTGTTCATCCTGCTCCAGGGCCTGACCATGGCCTGCTTCGGGCTCGCCTCGGCCAATCTCGGCGCGCTGGCGATGCAGCCGATGGGCCACATCGCGGGCACCGCCTCGTCGGTGCAGGGGACGGTCGGCACGATCGGCGGGGCCCTGCTCGGCCTCGCCATCGGCCAGAGCTTCAACGGGACGACGGTACCGATGATCGGCGGCTTCGCCCTGTTCGGCGCGGCCGGCCTCGCTGTACTGGCCGTGACCGAACGCGGAAGGCTGTTCGGCCGGGGCTAAGTACTCCCAATGGTCCCAATGGTCGCACTGTGTCACACCGCGGGCGGCTGAAGACGCCCGTGAAAGGCGCTTCGCGCGGAGTCCACGCCCTCCGCGCCTCTCCATGGCTGCCCTGGAGCGAGTGAAATGTCTTCGCGTCCCGCCCCCCGCACAGCCCCTCCGGGCCTCCGCGTGAACCGACCGAGAAAGCCGTCGAGGTACACGCGTCATCCCGGCGCAAGCCGGGATCTCCCCGACACCCGCCCCGCGCCTTTACGATCGGAGATCCCGGCTTTCGCCGGGATGACGAGAGTATGCGGGCGCAGCCGAACCCCTAAACGTCGTCGTCCGCGGTGGGACCGGTCATCAGCGCCTCGGCGACCTGGTCGGTCTTGCCGCGGATGGCGCGCTCGAGGCGCTCGGCCACTTCGGGATTTTCGCGCAGGTACGACTTGGCGTTCTCGCGGCCCTGGCCGATGCGGATCGAATCGTAGCTGAACCAGGCGCCGGATTTCTCGACGAGACCCGCCTTGACGCCGAGGTCGAGGATCTCGCCGACCTTGGAGATGCCCTCGCCGTACATGATGTCGAACTCGACCTGCTTGAACGGCGGCGACACCTTGTTCTTCACCACCTTCACGCGGGTCGTGTTGCCGACGATGTCGTCGCGGTCCTTGATCTGGCCGGTGCGGCGGATGTCGAGGCGGACCGAGGCGTAGAATTTGAGCGCGTTGCCGCCGGTCGTCGTCTCCGGATTGCCGTACATGACGCCGATCTTCATCCTGAGCTGGTTGATGAAGATGACGAGGCATTTCGACTTCGAGATGGAGCCGGTGAGCTTGCGCAGCGACTGGCTCATGAGCCGCGCCTGCAGGCCGACATGGCTGTCGCCCATCTCGCCCTCGATTTCGGCCCGCGGCACGAGCGCCGCGACGGAGTCGACGACGAGGACGTCGATCGCGTTCGAGCGCACGAGGGTGTCGGTGATCTCCAGCGCCTGCTCGCCCGTGTCCGGCTGCGAGACGATCAGCTCGTCGATGTCGACGCCCAGCTTCCTGGCATAGACGGGATCGAGCGCATGCTCGGCGTCGACGAAGGCGGCGGTGCCGCCGTTCTTCTGCGCCTCGGCGATGACGTGGAGGGCGAGGGTCGTCTTGCCGGAGCTCTCCGGCCCGTAGACCTCGATCACCCGGCCGCGCGGCAGCCCGCCGATGCCGAGGGCGATGTCGAGCCCGAGCGATCCGGTCGAGATCGTCTCGATCTCCACCGCCTCGCGCGAGCCGAGCTTCATCGCGCTGCCCTTGCCGAAGGCGCGGTCGATCTGCGCCAGAGCGGCGTCGAGCGCTTTTTGCTTGTCCATATTGTCGGAAGTCCCCGCGACCACTTTCAGAGATGCCACCATGGCCTCGCTCCCCGTCTTAGCAAAGCGCGCCGCCCATTCAACGCGATTCGCGGCACCGTACAAGCTTTGTTCCAAAAGAACAAGCGGAAAACGTCAGGAGCAGGAAACGAGCACGGCGCCTGGGCGACGGCCTGCCGCCGCGCACCCGAGGCACGGAAGTCACGTGCCCCCGCCTAGGCCGAGGAGCCGCTGCCGGACCGCCTCGACCGGGTGGGCGGCCGCTTCGTCGCGGGAGGCGCGCAGGCGCGGGTAGCCGGCTCCCGCGTCGGCGATGAGCCTGGCGGTGAAGGCGCCGCTCCGGACCTCGCCGAGGATGCGGCGCATTTCGGCGCGGGTCTCATCGGTGACGATGCGGCGCCCGCCCGCGAGAGCGCCGAACTCGGCGGTGTTGGAGATCGCCTCGCGCATGCCGGCGATGCCGCGTTCGTAGATCAGGTCCGCGAGCAGCTTCACCTCCGTCAGGCATTCGAAATAGGCGATTTCCGGCGCGAAGCCGGCCTCGACGAGCGTCTCGAAGCCGGCGTGGATCAGCTCCGGGATGGCACCCCACAGCACCGCCTGCTCGTTGAACAGGTCGGCCTCGCATTCCTCGGCGAAGCTGGTTGCAAGGATGCCGGCGCGCCCGCTGCCGATCGCCGCGGCATAGGAGAGGGCGAGTGCCTCGGCGCCGCCGCTCGCGTCCTGGTGGACGGCGAACAAGGCGATGAGCCCGCGCCCCGCCTCATATTCGCTCCTGAGCGCGGTGCCGGGCCCCTTCGGCGCGACGAGGAAGACGTCGAGGTCGGCGCGCGGCGCGATGAGGCCGAAGCGAATGGCGAGGCCGTGGCTGAAGCCCAGCGCGGCGCCCGCGCGCAGGTGCGGCGCGACCTCCTCCGCGTAGATGCGGCCCTGGTCCTCGTCGGCGGCGAGCATCATCGCGAGATCGGCGCGCTCCGCGGCTTGCGCTGCCGTCATGACGTCGAAGCCGTCGTCGCCGGCGCGCCCTCGGCTCTCCGACGCAGGGGGAAGGGCGACCGTGACCTCGACGCCGCTGTCGCGCAGGTTCAGCGCCTGGGCGCGGCCCTGGTTGCCGTAGCCGATCACCGCGACCTTGCGGCCGCGAATCAGGGCGGGATCGGCGTCGGCGTCGCGATAGACCTGCATCGCCTTTCCTTAGCGGCTCAACAGCGCGAGGGCATCGGAAACCGCGCCGCCTTCGAGAGGCGCCGTGACGCGCGGCCAGTGAGCAGGCGGCTGGCCGGCGAACCAGGTATATTGGCGCTTGGCGTAGCGCCGCGTCGCCTGGCGGCCTGCGGCGAGCGCTTCGTCGCGGGTGAGGGCGCCGCAAAGGAAGGCGGCGATTTCGCGCACCCCGATCGCCCGCATCACCGGCAAGGACGGCACCAATCCTCGCTCCAGAAGCGAGGAAACCTCGGCAAATCCTTCTTGCGACATCATTCCTTCGAACCGCGCATCGCAGCGCAAGTACAGCCAGTCGCGCGGCGGTAGGAGCAGGAGGGGGCGCAGCCGGACGGCGCCGCCGATGCCGCCGGTCCGCTCGCCGTGCCAGGCCGCGAGCGATCGCCCCGTCGACCGAATCACCTCGAGGGCGCGGGCGATGCGGGCGGTGTCGGCCGGCCGCAGCCGCGCCGCCGCGTCGGGATCCTCTCCCGCGAGGGCGGCAAAGGCCTCGCCGACCGGCAGGGCGCGCACGGCGGCGCGGATCGCAGGGTCGATCTCCGGCACCGGCGCGATGCCCTCGAGGAGCGTGCGCAGGTAGAGGCCGGTGCCCCCGCACAGGATCGGCAGCCGCCCCGCCGCATGGGCCTCGGCGATGGCGATCTTCGCGTCCCGCGCCCACGCCGCGGCCGAGCAGGGCTCGGCGCCGTCGCGCGTCCCGTAGAGACGGTGGGGGACACGCCGTTCCTCCTCCTGAGACGGGCGCGCCGAAACGACCCGCAAGTCCCTGTATACCTGGGCACTATCGGCGTTGATCACCGTTCCGCCGGCCGCCTCGGCGAGGGCGAGGGCGAGCGCCGACTTGCCGCTGGCGGTCGGGCCCGCGATAAGCGCCAGCTCGGGGAGATCGTCGATGTTCATCGCCACCTTGATAGCAAAGGAGCGGCTGTCGGGCGGCGATATTTCCGCGGCCGAGGACCGCATGGCCGCCGCCGGCGCCCACGCCTTCGCGCGCAGCTGGATCGAGGACGAGCGTGCCTGCGACCTGCTGTTCAGCCAGGGCGAGGACGCGGCGCGGGTGGCGCTCGAAGGCGCGTTCGAAGCCATCGACGTCGTCGTCCAGCCCGAGGCCGAGCGCCGCCGGCGTCTGCTCGTCGCCGACATGGATTCGACGATGATCGCGGTCGAATGCATCGACGAGCTCGCCGATTATGCCGGCCTCAAGGCCGAAGTCGCCGCGATCACCGAGCGGGCGATGCAGGGCGCACTCGATTTCGAGGCGGCGCTGAGAGCCCGCGTCGCGCTGCTCAAGGGTCTCGACGCCGCCGCCATCGACCGCTGCCGCGGCGAGCGGGTGCGGCTCACGCCCGGCGCCCGCGCGCTGGTGCGCACGCTGCGGCGGGAGGGGGTCGGGACGGTGCTGGTCACCGGCGGCTTCACCGCCTTTGCCGAACCGGTGGCGGCCGAGATCGGCTTCGAGACGGTGCGCGCCAACCGCCTCGCCGTGGCGGGCGGGAAGCTGACCGGCGCGGTGGAGGGCCCGATCGTCGGCGCCGAGGCGAAACGGCAGGCGCTGCTCGACGGCCTCGCCGAACGCGGGCTCGAGGCCGCGGCGTCGCTCGCGGTCGGCGACGGCGCCAACGACATCCCGATGCTCCAGGCGGCGGGGCTGGGCGTCGCCTACCATGCCAAGCCCGCCGCCGCCGCCGCGGCGCGGGCGCGCATCGTCCACAACGATCTGACGGCCCTGCTCTTCGCGCAGGGCTATGCGTGCCGCGATTGGGAAGTAGACTAAGCCGGGCGGCTCATGTCGGCGGTGATCGCCGCCAGCGCGAAGGCGACCGAGGCGTCGCCGCAGTCGAAGCCGAGCTGGACGCCGTCGGCGGCCACGGCGCGGACCACCGCGTCGATCGTCCCGGCCTCGGGATGCTGGAGCCGGACGCGGGTACCGACTTCGGGGCGGGCGTTGGTCTCGAGGAAGGCGCCGCGGCCCGAGACGTCGCGCAAGGCGGCGGGGGCGGGGCTGCCGGCGAGGAGGACGCACATCCGCCGGCGGCGCCACCTGGTGGCCATCGCTCCCGAGCCGATCCTGCCGACTGCGCCCATCGTCCACCCCCGCCTCAGTGAGAGGTGAGATTAGGCCGCGGGCCGGAAAAATTCCGTTAAGGCGCCACCGGGAAGCAGGCCGCCCCGGTCGCCTTGACCGCGGCGCAGGCCTTGTCGGCGGCGGCGCGGGAGGGCAGGGGACCGGCCTGGAGGCGGGTGACGGGACCCGCCGGGACCGTCACGGGACGCAGGCCGGCGAGGGCCGGGGCCTTGCCCCGCAGCGCGGCCCATGCCTTCTGGGCGTTGGCGGCACTGCCGAAGGCGCCGAGCTGGATCCGCCAGCCGCCGGCGCCGCCGACCGGAGCCGGCACCGGACGCACCGGAGCGGGCGCCGGACGCCCCGGCGGGGGTGCCGGGGTGCGGACCGGAGGACGGGGTGCGGGTACCGCCGAAGCGACGGCGGGACCCGGCCTCGGTGCCGGGACGTGGGCGGTCGCGGCCGGACGCGGCGGCGGCGGCCCCGAGCCCTGCGCCCGCTCCATCTGCTGGGCCAGGGCGAGCCCCTGGCGGCGCTGCGCGAGCGGCACGAACCTGTCCATCTGGGTGAGGTTGTTGGCCGCCTGCGGCAGCCCCTGGGCGGCGGCGCGGCTCATCAGCGCATAAGCGCGCGGCCAATCCTTGCCGACGCCGGGGAGATCGCCGTTGAACAGGGCCGTGCCGAGCACGTACTGGGCGCGCGGATCGCCGGCGTCGGCGGCCTTGCGGATCCAGGGAAGGGCCCGGCCGCGTTCGCCGTTCTGGAACAGGATCAGGCCGAGATTGGCCTGCGCCTGGGCATGGCCCTGCTGCGCCGCCTTCTCGTACCAGACCTGCGCGGCGCGCATGTCCGCGGGCACGCCGCGGCCGAGCTTGTAACCCTGGCCCAGGTTGAACTCGGCGTCGGGATCGCCCTGGTCGGCGAGCGGGCGCCATTCGCGCACCGCCGCCGCGTAATTGCCCGCCTGCCACGCGTCGACGCCTTCCTTGACGCCGGCGAAGGCCGCGCCCGGGCCGAGGAGGAAGGCGGCGGCGGCGGCCGTCGCCGCGATCTGCCTAGCCGGAATGCACATCATCAAATCTCCCTTGCGAAAGGCTGCCCCGTTCCTGTCCCCGTCTGCCTAGCGCGCTTTCGTTAACGCGCTCTTAGCAATGTCCGGCGCATCAGCGCGAGCCGGGACAAGCGAGGCGCCGTGGGGGCGCCCCGTTAACCGAACTTTAGCCGTCTCCGGCGCATCGTGCCGGGGAAGGACCGGAGCCAAGGGGAAGTCATGCGCGTTCTCGCACTGTCATCGCAAAAGGGGGGATCCGGCAAGACGACCTTGTCCGGCCACCTGGCCGTGCAGGCCCAGCTCGCCGGGGCCGGCCCCGTCGTCCTCATCGACATCGACCCGCAGGGCTCGCTCGCCGACTGGTGGAACGAGCGCGAGGCCGAGATGCCGGCCTTCGCCCAGACCACGGTCGCGCGGCTCGCCGCCGACCTCGAAATCCTGAAGCAGCAGGGCTTCAAGCTGGCGGTGATCGACACGCCGCCGGCGATCACCATGGCGATCCAGAGCGTCATCCAGGTTGCCGAGCTGATCATCATCCCGACGCGGCCGAGCCCGCACGACCTGCGCGCCGTCGGCGCCACCGTCGATCTGTGCGAGCGCGCCGGCAAGCCGCTCATCTTCGTCGTCAACGCCGCCACGCCCAAGGCGCGGATCACCCACGAGGCCGCCGTCGCGCTGTCGCAGCACGGCACCGTCGCCCCGGTCACCCTCCACCATCGCACCGACTTCGCCGCCTCGATGATCGACGGCCGCACGGTGATGGAAGTCGACCCCGACGGCCGCTCCGCCCGGGAAGTCGTCGAGCTGTGGGACTATGTCGCCGACCGGCTGGAGAAGAATTTCCGCCGCACCGTCTTCGCGCCGCCCGCGGCCGGGGGATATGCGCCGCACCATCCCGCCATGCCCCGTCCCGCCGCCGGCTTCGGCCGCCGGGTGGTCGGCCAGTGAGGGGAGGGCGCACCATGGCCGAAGCCAAGCCTTTCGCCTCCCTCTCCTCCGGCCTGCTCGCCCGCAAGGGCGCCGCCAAGCCCGCCATGCGCCCGCAGGGGTTCGGCAGCTTCGGCGGCAGCCTCGAGGATCTGGGCTGGAACGACATGGGCCATGCCGGCCCCGAGCACGTCCCCTCGTCGGTCGAGGCACTGACGCCGGCACCGCGGCTCCACGCCGCGCCGGAGCCGGAGCCGGGCTTCGAGCCGGTCGAGCCGCCGGTCTTCGAGCAGCACCGCGCGATCGAGGAAGCGTTCGAGGAGGCCGAGGAGGCTTTCGAGCCGGAAGCCGAGGAGGTCTGCGAGCCGGAGGTCGACGCGGCATACGAGCCGGAGGTCGAAGCGGTCTGCGAGCCCGAAGCGGTCGCCGAACCCGAGCCCCTGGCGGTCGAGCCGGAGCCCGAGCCGGAGCCCGAGCCGGTCCGCGCCGCGCCGGCGCCGGTGGTGCCGATCTCGAATCGCCGCGTCGCCGCCGCGCCCAAGGGCAAGGCCGCCTTCACGCTGCGGCTCGATCCGGAGCGGCACCTGAAGCTGCGGCTGGCCTGCGCGGTGACGCGCCGCTCGGCGCAGCAGCTGGTGACCGGCGCACTCGACGATTTCCTGAGCAGCCTGCCCGAAGTCCAGGCGCTCGCGGAGCGGGTGCCGGCCGAGGCGGGACGCAGGGCACGGTGAAGGGAGTAGGGGAATGAGGAAGCAAGTCGCTGTGAAGCTCGCCGTGTCGGCGCTGGCGCTGACCACCACGCTCGTCGCCTGCAACCCCGCGGCCATGGCCTACCGGCCCGGCGCGGCGACCCAGGTCGGCGGCGAGCGGAAGGCCGGCGAGGCGTTCCAGAAGGCGGAAGGCTTCGCGCGCGCCGGCAATCTCGGTTCCGCGACGACGGCCGCCGAGGAAGCGGTGGCGCTGGCGCCGCGCGACGTCGGCTACCGCATGCTGCTTGCCGACCTCTACCTCAAGACCGGCCGCTTCCAGTCGGCCGAGACCACCTATGGCGACGTGCTGAAGCTCGATCCCGAGAACAAGCGGGCCGGCCTTCGCGTCGCCCTCACCGAGATCGCGCTCGGCCGCCCGGCCGGCGCCGTCGCGTCGCTCGACCGCATCGCCGACACCGCCAGCCCCGGCGACGTCGGCCTCGCTTATGCCCTCGCCGGCAAGACCGAGCGGGCGATCGGCATCCTCGAAGCCGCCGCCCGCGCCCCCGGCGCCGACGGCCGCGTCCGCCAGAACCTGGCCCTGGCCTACGCCCTTTCCGGCGACTGGGCGAAGGCGAGGACCACGGCCGCGCAGGACGTCTCGCCGGACCAGCTCGGCGCCCGCCTCCAGAATTGGGCGGCGCTCGCCAATCCGTCCGCGGGCGCCGACAAGGTCGCCACCCTGTTCGGCACCCACGCCGTCGCCGACCCGGGGCAGCCGACCCGCCTCGCCCTCGCCGATCCGGCGCCGCAGCGCCTGGCCGCCGCGGAGCCCGCGCCCGAGCCGGCGCCCGCCGCCGCCGCGACGTTGGCCCCTGAGGCGAAGCCGGTGGCGCCGCCGCTGGTCCAGGTCGCCGTCTCCGAGCCGGTGGTGACCGTGGATGCGCCCGCCGCGCCCGCCGCCCCGGTCGTCGCCAGCGCCGTCGCCGCGCAGCCCAGCGAAGTCACTCGCCCGGTCTATGCCGACGCGGTGCAGGGGCTGGTGCGCGCGCCGGTCGGACGTGCCACGATCAAGCTGGCGACGGTCCGGCCGTTCGAGAGCGCGCCCAGGCACGGCTTCGCCCCCGCGAAGGCTCCCGCTTATGCGGGTGCTGGCAAGTTCGCGGTGCAGCTCGGCGCGTTCAGCAGCCAGGCCGCCGTCGAGCGCGCCTGGGCCCAGGCCTACAAGCGCTACGGCTTCGCCGCGAAGACGCCGCTGTCGACGACGGTGAGCGTCCCCGGCCGCGGCACCTTCCACCGCCTCTCGGTCGCCGGCTTCGACAGCCGCGCCTCGGCCGACCGCATCTGCGCCTCGGTGCGCGCCCACGGCGGCGCCTGCTTCGTCCGCGCGGTGGCAGGGGACGCACCGGTGCGCTGGGCGAGCCGCCATACCGGCGTCCGCCACGGCTGAGGTTTAGCGGAGCGACCGGTGCCTTCTGCCTTCCTGGCGCGATGCGGTGGGAGGAGTGACGCCCACCGCGCCCCCCTGCCGCCGCGCTACCTGCGCTCGGAAGACCAAGGGAAATTCAGGTACCGTTCCCGGCTATCGAAGCAGATATTGCCGTACATCCTCAAATAGGAGTTGCGACGTCGCGGGTCGACATACACGGCTCCAGGGTCAGCAACGTCGCGTTCGTACTGCGCAATGTTGGTAAACGTCAGGGCCGTTGGGAGGATGTCCATCGCCTGGGGCACCGACTTTCCATTCAGCCAATCGGAGGCGAAGAGCCCCATCGCGTAGCCGAAAATGGGGGACGCCAAGCTGATGCTGGCCTTATAGGGACTTCCTACCCTCTTGAGTTCCGCGACAGCCGCACGCTCTCCGTCAATGCCGCCGAGAAACTGATCGGTTCGCGCCTTTCCGGCTTCGCGCAACGCATCGAGCGCGCCGAGAACCACCGTGTCGGCGCCCAGCACCACGTCCACTTTCGGGTGCGCAAGCAGGATCATCTTCATGGTCCGGTAGCCGCCTGGCCTGTCGACCGTGGTGGGCGAGATGTCAGCCACGATGACGACGCCCGGCAGTCGCCTCAACGTATCGCGCATCGCGCTGAAGCGGGGTGCAAGGAACTGCAGATTGTCGTGGGTGAGCAATACAACCTTGGCTTTTCCGCCAAGGCGAGCGCGGATGTGCGCTGCCGCGGCTTGCGCCAGCACCCTACCGGTCTGATATTGCGGCGCGTTCAAGATCGTCGTTGCCGGCGGCGGCACGATTGCCCCGACAAAGGCCCCGCTCCTGATCATCCTCTTGAGGCTTGGGCTCAGGGAGGGCGGATCTATGGGAGCGACGACGATCGAGCCGGTCTTGTTGGCATGCAAGCCATTGACCTGCCTTATCATCAGGGCCGCATTGTTGTCGGAGCGCAGCACGCGATAAGCCAGCCGTCGCTCTGAAGCGGCCAACGCCAATCCCCGCCCAATGCCTTGAACGAATTCGCGTTCATTATCCTGAACGAACACCAGTTCCTTTCGCAGACCGCTGGGCTTGGCACAGCTCCGTCTGTTCGGATCGAAGGCCGGGAGGACTATCGGCCTGGTGAGGCCATCTCCTTGCGCTCGAGCGGCCCACGTGGAGGTGATGGCGAGAAGCGCCGCCAGAGGGCCGCACGCGAGCTTGATGAGCCCCAGGTTCCTGGACGGTATCGGCGTTGAAGAAATGACGAGTTTCATACCGGCCGTGCTGTGGAGAAAACCAGGCGGGCTACGGTTCCCGGGGTTTGATCGATATACTCGACCTTCGTCTTCAGCCCGGCAGCCATCGCGGCGATGATCTTCGACCCGAGCCCGGTTCCACCTTGACGCGCAGTGGCGCTCAACCCAATGCCATCATCCGCCACGACAAGCTCGGCCCGACCTCCCTGAAGGTTTCGCAACATGACTCGGACATCTCCCGACTGCCCGGCCGGATAAGCGTATTTGAAGGCGTTGGTTACCAGTTCCGTGGCGATCACGCCGAGACTGATACTCTCGTCCGTGGGCAAGAGAACCGGATCGAGCACGCTTGTCAGCCGGGCTGTATGGCCATCGTTGTGCATGGCGGCGCCAAGATTATCCAGCATCACGCCAAGATAGTCATTCAACGCCACCGACTTCACGTCGCTCGACGTGTAGAGGCTCTTGTGAATCTGCGATATCGCCTGAATCCGCGTCTCAGTTTCCTTCAGAGCTCCCCTCGCCGGTTCATCGGTAACGGTCCTGGACTGCATGTTGACCAGTGCCGCCACGAGCTGAAGGCTGTTGGCCACGCGATGATTGACTTCCGACAGCAGGAGTTCCGCGCGTTCGCGGGCAAGCGTCAGCTCGTGAGTCCTCCGTTCGACACGCTCTTCGAGCGTGAGGTTGATTGCGCGCACCTCGTCACGCGCCTGCGTGATCTCCCGCCGGTTGCGAGAAACCGTAAAGGTGACGGCAGCCACGACGAGAACGATGATAAACGTGGCGACGACGGATACCCATCGCAGCATGCCGGCGTTGTGCTGGTGCTCGTCCTCGAACAGAGCGGAGCTTTCGTCGGCGGCGAGCATCGCGCCATACAGATAGACATTGATCTCATCCATCAGCGCCTTGCCGCGATTGCTGCGGACAATGGACAAGGCTTCCGCATCCGCGCCGGTGCGCTTGAGGGCGACGCTTTGGTCCATTTCGTCGAGCTTCTCATCCACTGCCTCTCGCAGCCTGGGGAGAAACGGTGGCGGCTGGGACCCGGTGCTAACGCGGCGTTCGAGGTCGGACATTTGCTGCCGGGCGCGCACCTTGGCCGTGTCGTAGGGAGCCAGGTAGATCTCGTTGCCGGTCAAAAGGTAGCCGCGCTGGCTTGATTCGGCGGTCCGCAACGCATCGCGCAACTCGACCGCGGCGGTGCGCGTGTCTCGCTGAGACGCTTCGTCCCGGAAAAGGGAATTCGACCTTTCGCCAAGCCACACCGTCATCCCCAGGATCGCGAAGAGCGCGAGAAAGCCGATGAGGAGGCCGCCGGCAACACCGAGGGCGAGGCGGCTGCTTGCGATCGGTGGTCTCCTGATGCGTGGCATCCAGCCGCGGGCTCGCTCGCCAGCGCTAACCTCGGTTAGCATAGGATCGGCATGTCAGCTAGCGGCGCTGACCGGCCATGTTGGGGGCCCGCATGGAAGCAGCCAAATTGGCGCATAGCGATCGCAGCCGCGCGTCGCTCGCGATCTCTGCTCTCAACCCGAGCCGGGCATTCAGGCCCGCGGAGCGTCCGCGGGAGTCTCACGCCGGGGCGAAGGCCCCCGTGTCCTCGTTGCAGAGGTAGAGGAGGCCGTCGGAGATGGCGAAGACGGCGCCGTGGAGCTTCAGGCGGCCGTCGGCTTCGCGCTCCCGCACCCAGGGGAAGGTGCGCAAGTTGCGGAGCGAGACGCGGACGCCTTCGCGTTCCATGGCCTGGAAGGCGGCGCGGTCGAGCTCGGGATGCTCGGCGCGGACCTTGTCGCGGGCGGGATCGAGGAGGTCGAGCCAGTGGGCGAGGAAATGGCCTTCGCCCGCGCCGCCGCGCGCGTGGTCGAACTGGCCGGTCAGGGAGGCCGCGCAGCCGCCGCAGAAGCCGTGGCCCATGACGAGGATCTCCTTCACCTCGAGCTGGGTGACGGCGAATTCGAGCGCCGCCGACGTGCCGTGATACTGGGCGTCGGGCTGGTGCGGGGGGACCAGGGCGGCGACGTTCCGGACGACGAACATCTCCCCGGGCTTGGCATCGAAGATGGTGGCCGGGTCGACGCGGCTGTCCGAGCAGGCGATGACCAGGACTTCGGGGCTCTGGCCCTCGGCGAGGTCCGACCAGCGCTCCCGCTCGCGCGCCCAGCCGGTGGCGCGGAAGCGGCGATAGCCTTCCAGCATGGCGGCGAATCTCGGCACGTTTCGGGTCCCTTCAACCTTTCGCGCCGAGCTCGTCGAAGCCCTGCGCTTCCCTCCGGCGCCGTTAGGAGAAGGACGGGCCTTCGACAAGCTCAGGCCGAACGGTGGAGGTGCTGGTGGGTGCACGTGTTGTGATACGCGCACGTGGTCGCTATCTGGCCGCCATGAGCGAAGCCGATCCGATCGCCGTCCCCAAGCAGCGCAAGCCCGACTGGATCCGGGTGAAGGCGCCGACGAGCGTCGGGTTCGCCGAGACCAGAAAGCTGATGCGCAGCCTCAATCTCGCGACCGTGTGCGAGGAGGCGGCCTGCCCCAACATCGGCGAGTGCTGGACCAAGAAGCACGCGACGGTGATGATCCTGGGGGACACCTGCACCCGCGCCTGTGCCTTCTGCAACGTCAAGACCGGCATGCCGCGTGCCGTGGACCCGCTCGAGCCCGAGCATGTCGCGACCGCCGCGGCGGAGCTGGGGCTGACGCATATCGTGGTGACATCGGTCGACCGCGACGATTTGCCGGACGGCGGGGCGAAGCAGTTCGTCAGGGTGATCGAGGCGCTCCGGCGCAACACGCCATCGACGACGATCGAGATCCTGACGCCCGACTTCCGCAACAAGCCGGAGGCGGCGGTCGAGGCGATCGTCGCGGCGCGGCCGGACGTCTACAACCACAATCTGGAGACGGTCCCGCGCCTCTATCCGACGATCCGGCCGGGGGCGCGTTACTATGCGTCGCTCCGGCTGCTGGAGAGCGTCAAGCGGCAGGATCCGTCGATCTTCACCAAGTCGGGCGTGATGGTCGGGCTCGGCGAGCAGCGCCTGGAAGTGCACCAGGTGATGGACGACATGCGCTCGGCCGACGTCGATTTCCTGACCATGGGCCAGTATCTCCAGCCGACGCCGCGCCACGCCAGGGTCGAGGAGTTCGTGACGCCGCAGGCCTTCTCCGCCTATGCGGCCATCGCGCGGGCCAAGGGATTCCTGCTGGTGGCGGCGTCCCCGCTCACCCGCTCGAGTTACCATGCCGGCGACGACTTCGCGAAGATGAAGACGGCGCGGGAAGCCAAGCTCGCCGCGGCGCGTTGACACCCGCATGCCGCGGCATACCGAAACCCGCAACCTGCCCTGGACGCCCGAGCAGCTGTTCGACCTCGTCGCCGACGTCGGGCATTACCAGGATTTTCTGCCGTGGGTGGCGGCGACGCGGATCCGGTCGGACAGCGACACGCTGATGATCGCCGACCTCGTCGTCGGCTTCCGGTCCTTGAAGGAGACCTTCACCTCCCGGGTCGAGAAGCAGCGGCCCGAGAAGATCCGCACCGAATATATCGACGGGCCGCTCAAGTACCTGCAGAACAGCTGGACCTTCAAGCCGGACGGGAAGGGCGGCACCGACGTCGGCTTCTGCGTCGACTTCGCCTTCAAGAACCGGATCTTCGAGAGCCTGGCCGGGCAGATGTTCGACCGGGCGCTGCGGCGGATGATCGGCGCGTTCGAGGAGCGGGCGCGGGCGCTCTACGGCGACGGCGCGTCGGGCGAAGGCGGCATCAGCAATTCGAGGGCGCAGAGCGCGGCCTGAAGGCGGACGCCGCCGCGGCCGAGGTCGCCGAACGGGCGGGTATCGGCGAAGATGTCCTTCGGGTCGGCGCCGCGGCGGGCGCGGGCAAAGACGACCGTGCCGACGGGCTTGCGTTCCGAGCCGCCCGCCGGCCCCGCGATGCCGGTGATCGCCACCGCCACGTCGGCGCGGCTGCGGGCGAGAGCCCCCTGCGCCATGCCCCAGGCGGTGGCGACGGACACCGCGCCGAACGTCTCGATCACTTCCTCGGAGACGCCGAGCATCGCCACCTTGGCCTCGTTCGAATAGGTGACGAAGCCGGCGTCGAGCACGTCCGAGGAGCCGGGGATTTCGGTCAGCGCCGCGGCGACGAGGCCGCCGGTACAGCTTTCCGCCACCGCGACCATCGTCCCCGCGGCGCGGTGCGCCTCGACGACCCGGCCCGCCGCCTCGAGCAGCGGGCCGGGGAGGAGCGAGGCGCGCGCATCGGTCACGGGCAGATGGGCGGCGGGCCCGACTTGCCCTTCGCGCGGTCGGCTTCGCCGCCGATGTCGATGAACAGGGCGACCATCCGTCCGATATTCTCAGGCGGCAGCGGCGCGAGGATGTCGAGGCCCTCGTTGATCCGGCCGCAGTCGGTGGTCCTGAGCTTCTTCAGCACCTCGTTGGCGAGCACGTCGCGGACCAGCGCGCGCGCCGTCTCCGGCGAGAGCGAGCTGGTCGGCAGCTTCTTGTCGCCGGCGAGCTGGGTGAGGATCGAGACCGCGCCCTGCCAATGGCCTTCGCCGGTCGCCGCGAGCCGCCTGGAAAGCGCCTGCCCGCCGTTCAGCAGATAGGCATTGGCCGGCAGCGACGCCCGGCACTTCGCCGCCACCGCGTCGAGCACGCTCGGCAGCAGGAACAGTGTCGCGTCGTTGATCTGCGCCCGGGTCAGGCATTTGGGCGGTTCGGCCGCCTGCGCCCCCTGCGCCGCCAGCACGGCGAGCCCCGCGATGATTCCCCTCATTCGTCGTCCTCCCACAGTCGCAATGTCGCCGCCGCCTGGGCCGCAATGCCCTCGCCGCGGCCGGTGAAGCCGAGGCGCTCGGTGGTGGTCGCCTTGATGCTAATCCGCGCCTCCGGCACCCGCAACACCGCTGCGATCCGCGCCCGTATCGCCGCGCGGTAGGGCCCGATCTTCGGCGCCTCGCACACCAGCGTCAGGTCGACATGGTCGAGGCGGCCGCCGTGCGCCTCGACCCGGGCGCGGGCATGCTCGACGAAGCGCGCCGACGGGGCGCCGCGCCATTGCGGGTCGGACGGCGGGAAATGGGTGCCGATATCGCCTTCGCCGAGCGCGCCGAGGATCGCGTCGACGACGGCGTGGAGAGCGACGTCGGCGTCGCTGTGGCCCCTGAGGCCCCGCGGATGCGGGATGCGGACGCCGCCGAGCCACAGCTCTTCCCCCTCGGCGAAGGCGTGGACGTCGAAGCCGAGCCCGGTGCGGCTCACCATGCGCGCGGCGACGAGCGCCTCGGCGCGGGCGAAATCCTCCTCGAAGGTGAGCTTGTCCAGGGCCGGACTGCCCTTGACCACCGCCACGGCGATCCCCGCGGCGCGGGCGATCTGGGCGTCGTCCGTCGCCTCGCCGCCGGCCCAGGCGCGGTGGGCGGCGAGGATGGCGTCGAAGCGAAACCCCTGGGGCGTCTGGATGCGCAATAGCCCCGCGCGCTCGACCGCGTCGCCGAGCAGCGCATCGCCGCGCACGAGCGTGTCGACGGCGGCGAGGGTGGGCACCGCGGCATCGCTCTCCTGCAGAGCCGCGACGAGCCGCTCCCAGACCGCCCGAGGCAGGAACGGCCGCGCCGCATCGTGGATCAGGACGAGATCCGCGCCGCCCGCCGCAGCAATCGCCTCAAGGCCGCGCAGCACCGATTCCCGCCGCTCGGCGCCGCCGACGACAGGGGCGGGAAGGGCGCGCTCGCCGATCGCCGCGGCGTACAGCGCCTCCTGGCCGGGTCCGATGACGACGCGGATGTCCTCGGCGCCGGCGCGGCGGAGGTGATCCAGCGCGTGCGCGAGAACCGCCTTGCCGCCCAGCCGGCGGTATTGCTTGGGGACGCCGCCGCCGGCGCGCGTGCCGCTGCCCGCGGCGACCAGAAGCGCGACGATCCGTGCCATGGCGACCGCCTAGCCGAGCCCCGCCTTGCCCGCCAGCGCCTTTCCCCCTATCTCGCGGCCTCCCATGCACGAGCTGAACCCCATCCAAGTCGGTCCGGTCAGGATCGAGACGCCGGTCATCCTGGCGCCGATGACGGGCGTCACCGACCGGCCGTTCCGGCGCATCGTCAAGCGCTACGGCGCCGGCCTCACCGTCACCGAGATGATCGCCAGCCAGGCCGCGATCCGCGAGACCCGCCAGTCGCTCCAGAAAGCCGCCTGGGACCCGATCGAGGATCCGGTGTCGATGCAGCTCGCCGGCTGCGCGCCCGCCGAGATGGCCGAGGCGGCGAAGCTCAACGCCGACCGCGGCGCCGCCATCATCGACATCAACATGGGCTGCCCGGTCAAGAAGGTGGTCAATGGCGACGCCGGCTCGGCGCTGATGCGGGACCTGAAGCTCGCCGGTGAAATCATTGATGCAACGGTGAAAGCCGTGTCGGTGCCGGTGACGCTCAAGATGCGGATGGGCTGGGACCATGCCAGCCTCAACGCTCCCCAGCTCGCCCGCATCGCCGTCGACCTCGGCGTGAGGATGATCACCGTCCACGGCCGGACCCGTAACCAGATGTACAAGGGCGAGGCGGACTGGGCCTTCGTGCGCCGCGTCAAGGACGCGGTCGACGTGCCGGTGATCGTCAACGGCGACATCTGCTCCATCGACGACGTCGACACGGCGCTCGCCCAGTCCGGCGCCGACGGCGTGATGATCGGCCGCGGCGCCTATGGTCGCCCGTGGCTGCTCGGCCAGGCGATGCACTGGCTCGCGACCGGCGAGCGGCTCGCCGACCCGAGCCTCGACGAGCAGTTCGCGGTCATCCTCGAACAATATGACGCCATGCTCTCCCACTACGGGACCGAAAACGGCGTCAACATCGCCCGCAAGCATGTCGGCTGGTACACCAAGGGCCTGCACGGCTCGGCCGAGTTCCGCAACGCCTTCAACAAGGAGCCCGACGCGGGCCGGGCGAAGGCGATGCTCTACGACTTCTACGCCCCCTGGCTGACGCGGGCCGCCGCCTGAGCGGCGCGGCGTTGCACGGCTGCGACGGACGCGCCGGATGCCTCCGAATAGCTGTGTTCTTTTTGCCACATTCTTGTGGTAGCGCGACGACGTGAACGCGTCGGCGCCCATTTCCCACGAGACGAGACCCCGCTGGCGCCGCCGTGTGTCCGTCGCGCTCCACCGCAGCCGCTTCGTCCCGCTGCTGGAGATCGCCACCGTTCTGGCGCTGATCTCGATCGCGGTGACCAGCTATTGGCTCGTGCTCGGCCGCGGTCGCAGCGAGACGCTGCTGCGCCCGCCGCTGGTCGCCGCGCTGCTCGTCGCCAACCTCGTCCCGGCAATGGCCCTGATGGTCCTCATCGCGCGCCGCATCGCGATGCGGCGGGCAGCGGAGTCGGCGCTCGGGGGGAGGGGGCGGCTCCACGTCCGTCTCGTGGCCCTCTTCTCCGTCATCGCCAGCGTGCCCACTCTCATGGTCGTCGTGTTCGCCTCGCTGCTCTTCCAGAACGGCATGCAGTTCTGGTTCTCCGAGCGGGCGAAGACCGTTCTCGGCAGCGCGGAGAACGTCTCGCAGATCTACGAGCGGGAGCATATCCGGCGCATCCGCAGCGACGTCGAGGTGATGGGCGCCGACATGGTCCAGCGGATCAACGAGTTCGGCCTCAACAGCAAAGCCTTCGAGACGCAGCTCTTCTGGCAGACCGCCGTACGCCAGCTGAGCGAGGCCGCGATCCTCACCATCGACACGAAAGGCGTTCTGCACACGCGGGTGCAGTGGAACCCGGACAAGCGGCCGCTCGCCTCCGGCATGCCGATCAAGACGCTCGTCGAGCTGCCCGCCGGTCAGGTGCAGGTGTTCCAGCCGCACCCTGACCGGATCGAGGCGCTGGTGCGGCTCGATCCCCAGGCAGCGATCTATTTCTACGGTGCCCGCCCCGTCTCGCCCGAGGCGACCGGAGCATTGGCCAAGGCGCGTGATGCCGCCAGCGATTATCAGAAGACGCTCGAACGGGGGCGCGCATCCCAATTCAAATTCAACGCGATCCTCCTCCTCGTGTCCCTGCTCATCGTCGGCATCGCGATCTGGGTCGCGTTCGCCGTCGCCGACCGGCTGGTGAGGCCCGTCGGGCAGCTCGTCGATGCGGCGCGGCGGGTGGGGAAGGGGGATCTGACCGCGCGGGTGCCGTCGTCGCGGGTCAATGACGAGGTCGGCACGCTCGCCAATGTGTTCAACCGGATGACCGGGCGGCTCGAGGAGCAGACCGGGGCCCTGGTGTCGGCGAACGCCCAGCTCGAGACGCGCCGCGCCTTCATCGAGGCGGTGCTGTCGGGGGTGACGGCGGGGATCATCTCCGTCGGGCAGGACCGCAACGTGCGGCTGATGAACAGCTCGGCCGAGGCGTTGCTCAAGACGCCGAAGGAGCGGGCGGTGGGGCGCCGGCTCGCCGAGCTCGCGCCCGAGCTCGCCGACCAGCTCGACAGCGAGGAGCGCGAGGCGATCGTCCAGTTCGCCTCGCAGGGCGAACCCCGCACGCTCGCGGTCAAAAGAGTGAAGACCGAGAATGGCTGGGTGCTGACCTTCGACGACATCACCGAGCAGCTCCAGGACCAGCGCCGCGCCGCCTGGTCGGACGTCGCGCGGCGCATCGCCCACGAGATCAAGAACCCGCTGACCCCGATCCAGCTCGCCGCCGAGCGGCTGCAGCGCCGCTACGCCAAGGAGATCGGCTCGGACCCCGAGACGTTCGAGCAGCTGACCGGCACGATCGTCCGCCAGGTCGGCGACCTCCGCCGCATGGTCGACGAATTCTCCTCCTTCGCGCGCATGCCCAAGCCGGTGTTCCAGGAGGAGAAGATCGCCGAGATCGCGCGGCACGCTCTGTTCCTGCACGAGGTCGCGCACCCCGACATCGCCTTCACCCTCGATGCGCCCGAGCCGTCGCCGACCCTGGTCTGCGACCGCCGCCAGCTCGGCCAAGCGCTCACCAACATCGTCAAGAATGCCGTCGAGGCGATCCAGCAGAAACGCGAGGATGGGAAGGGCGCCGGCCCCGACTCGGTCTCGATCCGCATCGCCGAGGCGGAGGAGGGACTCGTCGTGGAGGTGCGGGACACCGGCGCCGGCCTTCCCGCCGAGCGCAGCCGCCTCACCGAGCCCTATATGACGACGCGGGTGAAGGGCACCGGCCTCGGCCTCGCCATCGTCAAGAAGATCGTCGAGGAACATTATGGCGGCATCGCGTTTGAGGATGCGGCGGGCGGGGGGACCCTCGTGCGCCTCGTGTTCGACACCGAAGCGCTCGCCCGGCTGGCCCCGGACGCGGCGGACTATCACCACGCCAGCAAGTCAGTGAACGGGTAGACATGGCGCTCGACATCCTCATCGTCGACGACGAACAGGACATCAGGACCCTCGTCTCGGGCGTGCTCGAGGACGAGGGCTATGCGGCCCGCACCGCCGCCAACAGCGCCGAGGCGCTGGCAGCGCTGGCCGAGCGGCGGCCGTCGCTCGTGCTCCTCGACGTGTGGCTGCAGGGCTCGAAGCTCGACGGGCTGCAATTGCTCGAGGAGATCAAGCGGCGCGACCCGTCGCTGCCGGTGCTGATGATTTCCGGCCACGGCAATCTCGACACCGCCGTCGCCGCGATCCGCCAGGGCGCCGCCGACTTCATCGAGAAGCCGTTCGAGGCGGGCCAGCTCCTCCACCTCGTCGGCCGGGCCACCGAGACCGACCGCCTCCGGCGCGAGAATGCGATGCTGCGCGCGCAGATCGGCCAGGAGACCGAGCTGACCGGCTCCAGCGTCGCCATCAACGCGGTGCGCGCGACGCTGAAGCGGGTGTCGGGCACCGGCAGCCGGGTGCTGATCACCGGCCCCGCCGGCGTCGGCAAGGAAGTCGCCGCCCGCCTGCTCCACGACTGGTCGAACCGCGCGCGCGCGCCCTTCATCGTCGTGTCCGCGGCGCGGATGACCCCGGAACGGGTCGAGGAGGAATTGTTCGGGGTGGAGGAGGGGGGCGAGCTCGCCCGCCCGGGTCTGCTCGAACAGGCGCATGGCGGCACACTCTTCCTCGACGAGATCGCCGACATGCCGATGCCGGCGCAGGCGAAGATCCTGCGCGTGCTCACCGACCAGAGCTTCACCCGCGTCGGCGGCCAGCGCATGGTCAAGGTCGACATGCGAGTCGTCTCGTCGACCTCGCGCCAGCTCGCCGAGGAGATCGCCGCCGGCCGGTTCCGCGAGGATCTCTATTACCGGCTGAACGTGGTGCCGGTGCACCTCCCCGCCCTCGCCGAGCGGCGGGAGGACATACCCGAGCTCGTCCACCATTTCGCCGCCCGCTACGCCGCCGAGCAACGGCTCGCGACGCCCAATTTCTCCTCGGATGCCGTGGCGGCGCTCCAGGCCTATGACTGGCCCGGCAACGTGCGGCAGCTCAGGAACGTCATCGAGCGGACCATCATCCTCGCCCCCGGCGCGCGGATCGGCGCGATCGAGATCGACATGCTGCCGCCCGAGATCCTCAACGAGCAGGCGAGCCTCAGCCCGTCCGAGGCGGTCAAGGCGATCATGGGGACGCCGCTGCGCGAGGCGCGCGAGACGTTCGAGCGCGAGTATCTGAAGGTCCAGATCCGGCGCTTCTCGGGCAACATCTCCCGCACCGCGAGCTTCATCGGCATGGAGCGCTCGGCGCTCCACCGCAAGCTGAAGGCGCTCGGGATCGGCGACACCCGGGGCGGCGGCGACGATTAGGGCCGCTGGCGATGCCGACGGCGAAATGATATTGCCCCGCTTCGCCCCGGCCGCGGCCGGGACGGTACGCCGCGTGGGGCGGCTTGCGGCTTCGAGCCGCCAATAAGGAGAGTGGTCGATGGCCGCCGACAAGGTCAACAACCTCCAGGACATGTTCTTGAACAGCCTGAGGCGCTCGAAGACGCCGGTGACGATGTTCCTGGTGAAGGGCGTGAAGCTGCAGGGTATCATCACCTGGTTCGACAATTTCTCCGTGCTGCTGCGCCGCGACGGCCAGGCGCAGCTCATCTACAAGCACGCCATCTCGACGATCATGCCCTCCCACCCGATCGATCTCGCCGAGATCCAGCGCGCCTTCGCCGAGCAGGAAGGCAAGCGGCGGACGGGAAGCCTGCAGGAGGTGTTCCTCGGCGCGGTGCGACGGGCCGAGGAGCCGGTGACGATGTTCCTCGTTAACGGCGTCATGCTCCAGGGAGAGATCATCGCCTTCGACCTGTTCTGCATGCTGCTCCAGCGCGACGGCCTGTCGCAGCTCGTCTACAAGCATGCGGTGTCGACCGTGCAGCCGGAGCATCCGGTGAGCTTCCACGAAGCCGAAGACCAGGAGTCGGCCGCCTGAGCGTCTTCGATCGCGACGATTCCGACGAGTTCGCCCGCGGCGCCAAAGCAGTGATCGCGCTGCCGGAGCTCGGCCCCGCCGGCAGCCGCGACGCCGATGCGCGGCTCGACGAGGCGGCGGGGCTCGCCGGCGCGATCGGCCTCGACGTCGCGGCCAAGATGCATTTCCGCATCCGCCAGCCGCGGCCGGCGACCCTGTTCGGCTCGGGCCAGGTCGAGCAGATCGCAGAGGCGGTGGAGCGGGACGGGGCGGAGCTGCTCATCGTCGACGCGCCGATCACGCCTATTCAGCAGAAGAATCTCGAGACCGGCACCAAGGCGAAGGTGATCGACCGCACCGGGCTCATCCTCGAAATCTTCGGCGAGCGCGCGGCGACGGCGGAGGGGCGGCTGCAGGTCGAGCTCGCCCACCTCGACTATCAGGCGGGGCGGCTGGTCAGGAGCTGGACCCACCTCGAGCGCCAGCGGGGCGGCTTCGGCTTCCTCGGCGGCCCCGGCGAGACCCAGATCGAGGCCGACCGCCGCCTCATCCGCGACCGCATGGCCAAATTGAGGAAGGAGCTCGACCAGGTCACCCGCACCCGCGCCCTCCACCGCGCGCGCCGCCAGCGGGCGCCGTGGCCGGTGATCGCTTTGGTCGGCTACACCAATGCCGGCAAGTCGACCCTGTTCAACCGGCTGACTCGAGCCGAGGTGATGGCCGAGAACCTCCTGTTCGCGACGCTCGATCCCACCATGCGCGAGGTGGCGCTGCCGGGATTCGACAAGGCGATCCTCTCGGACACGGTCGGCTTCATCTCGGAGCTGCCGACCCAGCTCGTCGCCGCCTTCCGGGCGACGCTCGAGGAGGTCATCTCCGCCGACCTCATCGTCCACGTCCGCGACATCTCGCACCCGGATACGGATGCGCAGCGCGAGGATGTCGAGCATGTCCTCAAGGAGATCGGCGCCGGCGAGGCGGCCGGGCAGGCAGTGATCGAGGCGTGGAACAAGATCGACCGCCTCGATCCGGAGGAAGCGGGGAGGGTGCGGGCGGAAGCGGTGCGGCGCGAGGACGTGGTGCTGCTCTCGGCGCTCACCGGCGAAGGCGTCGAGCGTCTGCTCGACTGCGCGAGCGAGCATCTGCGCAAGGGCGCGAAGCTGCGCACCGTCGCCCTCCCGGTCGGCGAGGGCGAGGCGATCGCCTGGCTCCACGCCAATGGCGAGGTGGTGTCGCAGCGCACCGAGGGGCTGGAGACGATTTTCGAAGTGCGCCTCTCCGACGCGGACTGGGCCCGCTTCGCGGCGCGGTGGGCGGCGGAGGCGTGAGGGGGCCGCGATCCGTCACCCCGCACTTGATCCGGGACCCACGTCGTTTTTCGGAACGCGATTCGGGAAGAAGGTGGATGCCGGATCAAGTCCCGCATGACAGCTAGGGAGCGGAACTAGACCTTTCGCTTGGCCCGTTGCCAGAGCGTCTCGAGCGCTTCGATATCCAGTCCGTTCAGCGGCCCCTCCGCGATCTCCTCGACCTTGCGAAACCGCGTCTCGAAGCGCCGGTTGGCCTCGCGGAGCGCGGCCTCGGCGTCGACGCCGAGATGACGGGCGTAGTTGACGACGCTGAACAGGAGGTCGCCGAGCTCGGCGGCGCGCTCGGCATCGGTGGCGGCGCCGTCGATCTCGGCCAGCTCCTCGGCGATCTTGGCGCGGGGGCCGCCCGCGTCGGGCCAGTCGAACCCGATGCGGGCAGCGCGCTTTTGCAGCTTCTCGGCCCGCTTCAGCGCCGGCAAGGCGACGGCGACGTGGGCGAGCGCGCTCCGGTCCTCGTGACGATCGCGCTCGGCGGCCTTGAGCGTCTCCCAGCCGGGGCTGGCGGCGGCGTCGCCGAAGATGTGGGGATGCCGGCGCTCCATCTTCGCGCAGATGCCGGCGAGGACGTCGGCAAGGGTGAAGGCGCCGATCTCCTCGGCCATGCGGGCGTGGAAGACGACCTGGAACTGGAGGTCGCCGAGTTCGTCCTTCAGGTCGGCCATGTCGCCGCGGGCGATCGCGTCGGCCACCTCATAGGCCTCTTCGATCGTGTACGGCGCGATCGTCTCGAAGGTCTGGACGCTGTCCCATTCGCAGCCGCGCGCCGGATCGCGCAGACGCGCCATGATCGCGGCAAGCTCGGCGAGAGAAGGGGCTGAAGTTGGCGAAGGTGTCACGCAACCGCCTTTCGCAATACAAAAGTGTGATAATACACATTATGTAAAATATCGACAGGGCTGGCCGGAAGGCCCCTCACGGACGCAGCACCAGCGTGCCGCCTTCCACGCCCCACGCCGACAGCGACGACAAAAAGTCCATGCCCAGCACATTGGTTCGGCCGAAGGCGGCGGCGACGTGGACCGGCCAGTGCGCGCGCCGGATCGGGCCCAGCTCGAGCCGGTCGATCGTACCGCTACCCGCCAGCACCATCCCGTTGGCGGTCTCGACCGGCACCGGCGGACCGCCGGCGATGACGACATGCGCGCGTGCCGCATCGGCCGCGCCCAGGCTCGTCACCGAGGCGCCGCTGTCGATGAGGAAATCGATCGTCTCGCCGTTCACGCGGCCGGCGATCCAGAAATGGCCGTCCTCGCGCCGCCCAATCCGCAGCGCCTTGCCGCCGTCGGTGGCGATTCCTTCACCGCGACTCTTGGCCGCGACATGGCGGCCGAGCGCCATGAACTCGTCCTTCAGCGAGAAGCCGACGAAGGCCGCCGCGAAGATCAAGGCCCAGGCCGCCGCCATCTTCGCCGTCTGCCCCCACGGCACCCGCCGGGCCGCCAGGGCGCTGCCGACGAGCACGAGCATGCCGATGAAATAGAGGAAAGTCAGTGCCTTGTCCGCACCGTCTCCCACGCCGTCGCTCAAAGCGCGACCTCCATGCCGTCATGGGCCGGCGCGACCCCGGCGGGCAGCTCGGCGACCAGGGTCGCATAGTCCATGCTGTTGTCCATGTGGGTCAGCAGCGCCCTTCCCGGCCTGAGCGCCCGCACCCACTCCAGCACCTGGTCGAGATGCGGGTGGGTCGGATGCGGGCGGCGGCGCAGCGCGTCGACGATCCACAGGTCCACGCCTTGAAACGCCATCTCCATTTCCGGTGTCAAGTCGCTGAAATCGGTGGAGTAAACCAGCGTCCGCCCGCCCGCGTCGAAGCGCAGGCCCGCGCTCGTGATCGGCCCGTGCGGCTGGTCGAGGGTGCGCACCGATACCCCGCCGATATTGATATGGTCGGGCAGTGGCGCGAGGTCGACGACCGCCGGATAGCCGTCCTTGCCGTCGAACGCGTAGGCGAAACGATGCTTGAGGCTGGCGAGCGTCGCCGGGCGGGCATAGCCGGACACGGGCCGGCCGCGGTGATGGTAGAGCTGCCTCAGATCGTCGATGCCGTGGCAATGGTCGGCATGGTCGTGGGTCCACAGGACCGCGTCGACTCCGGTGACGTTGGCATCGAGCAGCTGCTCGCGCAGGTCCGGGCCGGTGTCGACCAGGATCCGCGTCGCGCCATAGCGCACCAGAATGGCGACGCGGCGGCGGCGGTTCCTCGGCTCGGCGGGGTCGCATTGCCCCCAGTCGTTGCCGACCCGCGGCACCCCCGACGACGTGCCGCAGCCGAGGATTCGCACTTCCAGCGACGGCGTCATGACGCCACTTTCGCAAACAGGGTGCGGAAGTTGGCGGAGGTGCGGGCGGCGAGCTCCCCGAGCGGCAAAGTGCGCAAAGTGGCCACGAATCGTGCCGTATCCGCCACGAAGGCAGGCTCGCACGGCCTGCCGCGGTGCGGGACCGGCGCGAGGAAGGGACTGTCGGTCTCGATCAGCAGCCGGTCGAGTGGCACCGCCTTCGCCGTCTCCTGCAGGTCCTTCGCATTCTTGAAGGTCACGATCCCAGACAGCGAAATATAAAGGCCCAGCGCCAGTGCTTTGCGCGCGAAGTCTGCGCTGGCGGTGAAGCAGTGGATGACGCCGGCGAAGGCCCCCTTCCCCATCTCGTCGGCGAGGATGCCGGCGGTGTCCGCTTCCGCTTCGCGGGTGTGGACGATGATCGGCAGCCCCGTTTCCCGCGCGGCGGCGATGTGGGCACGGAACGAGGCGCGCTGCCGCTCCCGGTCGCTATGGTCGTAATAGAAATCCAGCCCGCTCTCGCCGATCCCGACCACCCGCGGATGCCGGGCCTTGTCGACCAGAGTGGCGGTCTGCACGTCGGGATGGGCATCGGCCTCGTGCGGATGGATGCCGACGGAGGCCCAGACGTCGGGCTCGCGCTCGGCGACGCCGATCACGTCGTCCCACTCGCTCTGCCGCGTCGAGATATTGAGCATCGCCTCGACCCCGGCGGCGCGAGCGCGCGCGAGCACCCCCTGCTGGTCCTCGACCAGGCCCTTGTAGTTGAGATGGCAATGGCTGTCGGTGAACATTAGCGGGGCATGTAGGGGCTCCCGCGCCGCCCGTCATCCGCCATGTCGCGGCGCGGGGGCGGCCGTCGCCCCGAGAGCCGTCACGAACGGCATCGCACCTTTCCGTCCCGGCCATGTCGCCGCGGCGCGGACCTCACCAGCGGCGGCGAGCCTCGACTGCCGCTTCGGTCATGACGGCGACGAGCATCACGAGCGCGCCGCCCCACCAGGGCCATTCGCCCCACCGGCCCGCCGGATAGTCGCGGCCCAGCGGGGAGTAAGAGAGGCCGAAGCAAAGCAGGGCGCTCGCCACGAAAGCCATCCAGAGCGGCCTCGCCTGCTTCGGCAGACGGGGCGCCGGCTTCGACGCCGTCTGCAGGGCAGCGTCCGGTCCGAGAAAGGTCCAGGCGAGGACGTCGAACAGATTCGACACCGCTCCAGCTCCGGTTGACGGCGCCGTTGCCATGCGCACGATTGGTAGCATCGCAGGTCTGTCGAGTCGAAACGAGCGGGAGTCGGCATGAGGGAAGACATGGGTGAAGGGTCGCCGGCGCGCCGGATCGACGGCCGCATCGCCGAGCTCGGCGATTGGCGGGGCGAGACGCTCGCGAGGGTGCGGGCGCTGATCCGCGACGCGGTGCCCGGCGTCGAGGAGACGTGGAAGTGGCGGGGCGTGCCGGTGTGGGAGAAGGACGGCATCCTGTGCACCGGCGAGACGTACAAGGCTGTGGTGAAGCTCACCTTCGCCCACGGCGCGGCGCTCGAGGATCCCACGGGTCTGTTCAATGCGAGCCTGGAGGGCAATGTCCGGCGGGCGATCGACCTGCGCGAGGGCGAGGCGATCGACGAAGCGGCGTTCAAGGCACTGATGCGCGCCGCGGCGGCGTTCAACGCAGCGCGGGCCGTTGCGCGGAAGCAAGGCTGAGGCATAGTGGCAGGCGCCGCACCCGCTCCTCCCGGTCCCGGGGAGGAGCGAGGGCCGCGCTAACCGATCCTTATCTCTCTTGGGGCATGAGGGCCTCGACGAGGAGCGCTGCCATGGCGGGATCGAAGGTGCTGAAGCTGGTCCGCGACGCATTGCGCGGAGATCGCCGCCGCGCGGCGCGCTACCGCGTCGCCCTCGGCGCCGGCGTCGTCGACGCAGGCGCGACGATCGCCGTCACGATCCACGACTTGTCGCTGACCGGAGCTCTCGTGCAGGGCGAGCGCCTCCCGGCGGTCGGCACCGGCGTCACCCTTACCCACGGCATGCTCGCCGAGCGCGCCACGCTCGCGTGGAAGGATGGGACGCAGGCGGGCCTCCGCTTCGAGCGGCCGCTCGCCATCGAGCAGTTCTTCACCATCGTCCATTCCGCGCAATATGGCACACGCGGCGGCCTCAGCGGCACCCTCGCCGCCTGACCTCAGGCCGCACCGCCCCCGCCGAGGCCAAGCGGATAGGCGGTGCCGCTCTTCACCCGTTCCATCACGAACTGCGACGTGACGTTGCGCATCGGCACGGCCTCGACGAGACGACGGTAGAAGCGATCGAAGTGCGCCATGTCGCGAACGGCGACCCGGAGCAGGTAATCCGTCTCGCCGGCCATCCGGAAGATGTCGAGCACCTCCGGGATCTGCGAGACGGTGGCGGCGAAATGGGTGAGCCACGTCTCGCTGTGGTCGCGCGCCTCGATCGCGACGAAGACGCTGAGGCCGAGGCCCACCGCCTCGGGATTGAGGATGGCGACGGTGCGCTCGATCACCCCCTCGGCGCGCAGGCGCTGGATGCGCCGCCAGCAGGGAGTCTGCGACAGGCCGACCGCGTCGGCGATGTCCGCGACGGCGCGGGTGGCGTCCTCCTGCAGGAGAGCCAGAATCCGCCGGTCGGTCTCATCCAATGTGCGGGGCATTCTTAGAACTTTCTTCTCTTCGGCATGGCGATCTGGAGCAACCGCATGCTTTCTTTGGTGGGCCGGTTGCACGAGGCGCTCCGCGACCGCAAGTCTTTGGCGCCGTTAGTAGAAGATTCTTGCGGAATCGGACGGCGCGGATCCCGCTCCGGAGCACGTTTCTGTCATGTCGACCGCCGCCGCTTCCTCGAGATCGTCGTTCGGCGCGCTTGTGCTGCTCGGCATGGCGGCGGGCCTGGCGCTGGGCGCTGTCGTGCGGGTCTGGCCCGGGCACGCGGGCCCCCTCGCCACCGTGCTCGAGCTGACGGGCGCGAGCTTCGTCACCTTGCTCAAGGCGGTCGTGCCGCCGCTCGTGGTGACGGCCGTCATCGCCAGCGTTGGCCGCGCCGGCAGCCTTGCCGACGGGCCGCGGCTGGTGCTGAAGACGCTCGTCGGCTTCGCCGGGACGGCAGCGCTCGCCGTAGCGGTCGGGCTGGCGCTCGGCACGATGCTGGAGCCGGGACGCCACGCCGGCATCGCCGCCGCCGCCGCCGCGACGCCTTCGACCGTTGGCGGATGGACCGATTTCCTCAAGAGCCTGGTGCCGGCCAACGTCCTCGGCTTGCAGGCATCGAGCAGCGCCGGCCCGGGCGGCGCGGTCAAGACGGCGCTCGGCTTCAACGTGCTGCAGCTGATGGTGATCAGCCTTGCGCTCGGCGTCGCGGCGCTGCGCGCAGGCGCACGGGGCGCAGCTCTGCTCGAGGCCGCCGAGACCGGTTATGCCTTGGTCAGGACCATTCTCGGCTGGGTGATCCGCCTGACGCCGATCGGCACCGCCGGCCTGCTCGGCACCGCCGTCGCCACTTACGGCTGGTCGTCCGTGGGCAGCCTCGGCGCGTTCGTGCTCGCCGTCTATCTTGGCCTCGCCGTCGTCCTGCTGCTCATCTATCCGGTGCTGCTGGCCGTACATGGCTTGTCGGTGCGCCGGTTCTTCGCGACGGCCTGGCCGGCCATCCAGCTCGGCTTCGTGTCGCGCTCGTCGCTTGGCACGCTGCCGGTGAGCGAGGAGCGGGCGCTCGCGCTCGGCGTGCCCAGGGACTATGCGGCCTTTGCGGTGCCGCTCGGCGCAACGACGAAGATGGACGGGTGCGCGGCCATCTACCCCGCCGTGGCGTCTTTGTTCGTCGCCCAGTTCTACGGCGTACCGCTCGGCGCCTCGGCCTATCTGCTCATTGCTCTTGTTGCGGTCCTCGGCTCGACCGCCACGGCCGGCGCGACCGGCGCCACGGTAATGCTGACCCTCACCCTCTCGACGCTCGGCCTGCCGCTCGAAGGGGCCGGCCTGTTGCTGGCGATCGACCCGGTCCTCGACATGGGTAGGACGGCGGTGAACGTCGCCGGGCAGATCCTCGTCCCCTATCTCGTCGCCGCACGGGAGGGGATGCTGGAAGAGGCCGACCCGCCGGTCGCCGGAAGCATCGGCGGGTTGACCCCCGCGTAAAGTTTCGCGGCACTGAAATAGACTTCGCGCGTTAGGGCCGGCGATGACTTTCCGTGCCGTTGCGGGAAGCGACTCCAGAGTATCGGAGCCTGTATGCGCGTGGCGTTCCTGCGTTTCGTGCGGCGCTTTACTGTTGCCGCTTCGCTTTTGCTCCTCCCCTTGAGCGTTGCCGAGGCCGCGACGGCGCTGACGCCGGCGACGGCGGCGAGCGCGGTCGCCCCGGGGCGGTTCGTCTGGCGCGGCGACGCGGCCGCCGCCGCGGCGGGGCCGGTGCGGGTGCTGGTCAGCCTGCCGCTGCAGATCGCCTTCGTGTTCAAGGGCGGCGCGCTGGTCGGCGTCTCCAGCGTCTCGTCCGGGGCCCCGGGCTACGACACGCCGACCGGGACCTTCGCGATCCTGCAGAAGGACAAGGACCACAAGTCCAACATCTACGACGATGCGCCGATGCCCTACATGCTGCGGCTGACCTGGGACGGCGTCGCGCTGCATGCCGGCAAGGTGACCGGCGAGCCGGCCTCGCACGGCTGCGTGCGTCTCCCCCTCGCCTTCGCGAAAAAGCTCTACGACCTGGCCGAGCTCGGCGCGACGGTGTCGGTGGTCGACGCGGTGCCGGACTTCGTCCAGCAGGCGCCGGCCGCGGAGGGCAACGCGGAGACGGCGGAAACGGCGAGCCGGTGATTTTGGGGACAGTCACTGTGACTGTCCCACCTCACTGCGTCGGGGACGGTCACTGTGACTGTCCCCGCCGAAGCGCTATCGGATCTCACAAGATCCGTTCGGGCTGAGCCGAACGGCGTTTCAGCATTAGGCGCCCAGACGGAGTGCCGATCCGTCCCGCCTCACACCATTTCGTTGCGGCGGATGAGCTCGCGGTACCAGGCGGCGCTCAGCTTCGGGATGCGGCGCTGAGTGGCGAAGTCGACATAGTGGATGCCGAAGCGCTTGCCGTAGCCGTCCGCCCACTCGAAATTGTCCATCAGGCTCCACAGGAAATAGCCCTTCAAGGGATAGCCCTCGCTGACCGCGCGGTGGAACTGGGCGATATAGTTCCTGAGGTACATGACGCGGTCGCTGTCGTCGATGCGGCCGGCCACCAGCGGGTCGTCGGCCGAGCAGCCGTTCTCGGAGATGAAGAGCGCCTTTGGGTGCCAAAGCTCGCTGACATAGCGGACGGCCCAGTAGGCGACCTCCGGTCCGACGTAGAGCCAGGGAGAAGCCATGCGCGGCGAGCTCGGCAGATGCGGCAGGATCGCATAGCCGCGCCGCGATCCGGGATCGGCGCGCACATATTGGGGCTGGTAGACGTTGAGGCCGACGAAATCGACCGGGCTGCCGATCGCCTTCATGTCGCCCGGCTCCACCTTCGGCGCGCTCGCCCCCGCGGTCTCCAGATAGAAATCGCTGTAGCGGCCCTCCATCACCGCGCCGAGGAACATCGCATTGTCATCGCGGGTGGCGCGGCGGGCGGCGTCGATATGGTCGGGCGACTCGATGACGGGAACGGAGAAGACCGGGTTCTCCGCGAGCCCGACCTGCGTGCCCGGCCTTGCGAAGGCACGAATCGCCTGGACGGCGAGGCCGTGAGCGAGGACGCCGTGGTGGCGGACCTGGTTCGCCTCGACGTCCGGAAGCTTGAGGCCCGGGGCGTGGATCCCCTCCTTGTGACCGAGGTCGGTGAAGCAGCGGAACTCGTTGGTCGTCATGAAGTGGCGGACGCGGTCCGACAGCTTCGACGTCGCATAGCCGGCATAATCGGCGAAGGCGCGGGCGGTGTCGCGATTGCGCCAGCCCCCCGGCAGCGCCTCCGGCAGGTCCCAGTGGAATAGGGTGACGTAGGGGGTGATGCCGTTCTCGAGCAGGTTGTCGACGACCCGCTGGTAATGGTCGATGCCCTTGGGGTTGGGCTTGCCGCGCCCTTCCGGAAAGATGCGCGCCCAGGCCAGCGACATCCGGTAGGTCGAGACGCCGAGCGCTTTGAGGAGCTTCGTGTCCTCGCGGAACAGACGATAGCTGTCGTCGGCGACGTCGCCGGTATCGCCGTTCGCGACCCGGCCGGGGGTGTGGGAGAAGACGTCCCAGTTGGTGACGCCGCGCCCGTCCTCCTTCACCGCCCCCTCGATCTGGTAGGCGGCGGTCGCGCAGCCCCACAGGAAGCCGGGTGGGAAGCGCAGGTGCCTCGGCGCGAGGGGAGCGGCCGCGGCGGTCGCCGCAGCCCCCTTCCCCGCCGCGGCGACCGCCGCCGCCGCGCCCAGCGCCTTGCCGATGTCGCGTCTCGAAATGCCCGTCATCCATCCTCTCCGCTTTTTTGCGCTGCCTAGCACCGGCAGGCGAAAGTGCGAGAGAGATTTGAGTTGGGCCGGTTCGCCGCTACATGCGCAGGCATGCCCGACATGCAACCGGCCCAGACGGGCAACATCGCGCTCCTCATCGATGCGGACAACGCCTCGCCCGACAGCCTCGACGCGGTGCTGACCGTGCTCGCCGAGCTCGGCACCGTGAACATCCGCCGCGCCTACGGCAATTGGCAGAAGCCGGCGCTCAAGGGCTGGTCGCAGATGGTCCACCGCCACGCCATCGAGCCGCAGCAGCAGTTCGACCTCACGAAGGGCAAGAGCGCGACCGACATGAAGATGATCATCGACGCGATGGACCTGCTCTATCGCGGCCATGTCGATGGCTTCGGGCTGATGTCGAGCGACAGCGACTTCATGCCCCTCGCCATGCGCATCCGCCAGGACGGGCTCCCCGTCTACGGCTTCGGCGTCAAGGCGCGCACGCCCGAGCCGTTCCAGGCGGCCTGCACCCGCTTCATCGACGTCGCGGCTCTCACCGGCGCCGAGGAGCCCGAAGCGCCCCGGGACAAGGCCGCTCCGAAAAAGCTCGCCATCGACGAGGATCTCATCAAGCTGCTCGGCGCCGCCTTTCGCGCCTCCCAGCGCGACGGTCGCGGCTATGCCAGCATCGCCGAGGTCGGCAAGCGCGCGGGCAACCGCTCCAGCTTCGACGCGCGCAGCTACGGCTATGCCGACCTCGCCGAACTCATCGACGCCGTTCCCAATTTTGCGACCGAGCGGCGCGAGGACGGACGGGTCTACGTGAAGCGGGTGCGGTAGGAGGCGCCTGGCTTCGGCCTACCCTCAGCTGTCGCCCCGCTGGGCGGTCGCCACGCAATTGCTTGGGACATGAATATCGTCGCACTTCCGAGGACGTCCTCAAGGGACGGTTTGAGGCACTTCGCCACTTCGGCCGAGACGGTTTTCGACCAGCTAATGAAAACGCCGTGCCTATCAGCCTCCGCCATCCGGCAATCTCCTACCTCGTCAGCTTCCGGTACGTCATCCGGTGCGGCCGGTCCGCCTCGGGCCCGAGGCGCCGCAGCTTGTCTTCCTCGTACGCCTCGAAATTGCCCTCGAACCATTCGACGTGGCTGTCGCCCTCGAAGGCGAGGATGTGGGTGGCGAGGCGGTCCAAAAAGAAGCGGTCGTGGCTGATGACGACCGCGCAGCCGGCGAAATTCTCGAGCGCCTCCTCGAGCGCGCGCAAGGTCTCGACGTCGAGGTCGTTGGTCGGCTCGTCGAGCAGGAGGACGTTGCCGCCCTGCTGCAGCATCTTCGCCATATGGACGCGGTTGCGCTCGCCGCCCGAGATCTGGCCGACCTTCTTCTGCTGGTCGCCGCCCTTGAAGTTGAACGCGCCGACATAGGCGCGGGTCGCCACCTCGTTCTTGCCGAGCCTGAAGACGTCGAGGCCGCCCGAGACCTCCTCCCAGACGTTCTTGTTCGGATCGAGCGCATCCCGCGACTGGTCGACATAGCCGAGCTTGACCGTGTCGCCGATGTCGATCGCGCCGGAATCGGGCTGCTCCTGGCCGGTGATGAGCTTGAACAGGGTCGTCTTGCCGGCGCCGTTCGGGCCGATCACGCCGACGATGCCGCCGGGCGGCAGGCTGAACGACAGATCGTCGAACAGGAGCTTGTCGCCATAGGCCTTGGTGAGACCCTTCGCCTCGATAACCTTGCCGCCGAGTCGCTCGGGAACCTGGATGAGGATCTGCGCCTTGCCCGGCGTGCGGTTCTCCTGCGCCTCGACCAGCTCGTCGAACGCGCGGATGCGGGCCTTCGACTTGGCCTGGCGCGCCTTGGGGGTGCGGCGGATCCATTCGAGCTCGTCGGCGATCGCCTTCTGCTTGCCTTGCTCCTCGCGCTCCTCCTGCTCCAGCCTCTTCGCTTTCTTCTCCAAGTAGCCGGAATAGTTGGATTCGTAGACGTAGTAGCGGCCGCGATCGAGCTCGAGCACCCAGTTCACGACATTGTCGAGGAAGTAGCGGTCGTGGGTGACGAGGATGACGTTGCCCGGATAATCGACGAGGTGCTTTTCGAGCCACTGGACGCTCTCGGCGTCGAGGTGGTTGGTCGGCTCGTCGAGGAGCAGAATATCCGGCTTCTCGAGCAGCAGCCGGGTCAGCGCCACCCGCCGCTTCTCGCCGCCCGAGAGGTTCTCGACCGAGGCGTCGCCTGGCGGGCAGCGCAGCGCGTCCATGGCGATCTCGAGCTGGTTGTCCAGCGTCCAGCCGTCGACGGCGTCGATTTTTTCCTGAAGTTCGCCCATTTCGACCATAAGCGCGTCGAAATCGGCGTCCTCGGGCGGGTCGGCCATCAAAGCGGAGATGGCGTTGAAGCGGTCCATCATGTCGGCGACCGGGCGGACGCCGTCCATGACGTTCTCCTTGACGGTCTTCGAGGCGTCGAGCTGCGGCTCCTGCTCGAGATAGCCGACGCGGATCCCCTCCCCGGCCCAGGCCTCGCCCTGGAACTCGGTGTCGCGCCCGGCCATGATCTTCATCAAGGTCGACTTGCCCGAGCCGTTCGGCCCGATGATGGCGATCTTCGCGTCGGGATAGAATTGCAGGTGGATGCCGTTCAGGATCGGCTTGGGGGCGCCCGGAAAGGTCTTGGTCAGACCCTTCATGACGAAGCTATACTGTGCAGCCATGGCGGCGCCTGTCTCCGGTAACGATGGGGATGGAAAGTTCAGCGCTACCTAGTGTGCGGGGGCGGGATTGGCAAACCCACGGGCCGCTCCTAAGCCGCTCGCCATGAAAAAGATCTTCGCCGCCCTCGCCCTTTCGTTGCTCCCGCTCCCCCTCGTCGCCGCAGCCCCGCCGTCGCCGGTGGAGAGGATGCGCGACGAGGCGCTCGCCGGGGACAAGGTCGCCTGGGACATCGTCGAGGATCTGACCACCGAGGTCGGCCCCCGCCTCGCCGGCACCGAAGCCGAAGCGCGGGCGCGGCAGTGGGCGGTGAAAAGGCTGAAAGCGCTGGGGTTCCACAACGTCCACATCGAGGACGCGACGATGGCAACCTGGGTGCGCGGCGCCGAGACCGCGGAGATCGTCGCCCCCTTCCCGCAGCGGCTTGTCCTCACCGCGCTCGGCGGCAGCGGGGCGACCGCCGCCGACGGCCTGACCGCGGACGTGGTCGGCTTCGACAGCATCGACGCGCTCCGGGCCGCGCCCGCGGACGCGGTGCGGGGCAAGATCGTCTTCGTCGGCCATGCCATGCAGCCGAACCAGGACGGTTCGGGCTACGGCTATTATGGCGCCGTCCGCCGTTCCGCCCCTGCCGTCGGGGCCCAGAAAGGGGCGGTTGCGGTGGTCATCCGCTCGCTCGGTACCGACTATCACCGCAACCCGCACACCGGCCTCACCACCTGGGGCGGCGTGACCCCGATTCCCGCCGCCGCGCTGTCGATCCCGGACGCCGAGAACCTCCAGCGCATGCTCAAGCGGGCGCAGCGCGTGACGATGCACCTCACCCTCACCCCCCGCTTCTTGGGCGACACGCCGACCGGCAATGTCGTGGCCGACGTGCCCGGCACCGATCCCGCGGCCGGAATGATCCTCGTCGGCGGCCATCTCGACAGCTGGGACCTCGGCACCGGCGCCATCGACGACGCGTCCGGCGTCGCCATCGTTACCGCGGCGGCGAAGCGGATCCTCGACGGACCGCGCCCGCGCCGGACCATCCGGGTCATCTGGTTCGGCGACGAGGAGACGGGGGGCGCCGGCAGCCGCGCCTATTTCGCCGCCCATCGCCAGGACAACGTCGTGTTCGTCGGCGAATCGGACTTCGGCGCCGACCGGGTATGGAAGTTCGTCCCCGGCTTCGCCGAGGCCAACAAGCCGCTCGCCGACCGCGTCGCCGCCGCCCTGTTTCCGCTCGGCATCAACCTCGGCCGCGGCGAGGTCGAGGCGGGCGCCGACCTCGGCGCCTGGGTGCGCGCCGGGGCGGCCGGCGCCGACCTCGCCCAGGACGGCACCCGCTATTTCGACTATCACCACACACCCGACGATACGCTCGACAAGGTCGACCCGGCGCGGCTGAGGCAGAACGTCGCCGCCTGGTTGGCGATGCTGCGCCTCGTCGCCGACGCGCCCGAGCCGATCGCCAAGCTGCCGCCGCGCCCCGAACGGCGGCCTTGATCGAGGTTTCTTGACGGGATCGTTGCGGGAGGGAAAGCGTTTCGGCGGCTAAACGAAGGGGGATTTCGATGACCCGGGGCGTTCGCGCTGCATTGTTCCTTTGCGCAGCCGCGGGGACCCTCGCCGCCGGGCCGGCGCGGGCCGAGGATCCGGCGGAGCCGCAGGATTTGAGCGGCCTCTCCATCGAGCAGCTCGCCCAGATCGAGGTCCGCTCGGCCTCGAAGCGCGAGCAGCCGCTCAGCAGCGTGCCGACGGCCCTCTACGTGATCACCTCGGACGACATCCTGCGCTCGCCCGCGACGTCGCTCCCCGAGTTGCTCCGCGAAGCGCCGAACCTCCAGGTCCAGCGCATCGACGCGCAGGAATATGCGATCACCGCCCGCGGCTTCTCCGGCTACGACACGGCCAACAAGCTGCTCGTCGAGATCGACGGCCGCAGCGTCTATTCGACCTTCCACTCGGGCGTGTTCTGGGAGCTCCACAACCCGGTCCTGGAGGACATCCGCCAAGTGGAGGTGATCTCGGGGCCCGGCGGCACGCTCTATGGCGCCAATGCAGTCAACGGCGTCATCGCGGTGACGACGCGGGACGCGGCGGACACCCTCGGCCTGCTCGCCCGCGGCACGGCCGGCGCCCGCGAGCAGGACGCGGTCCTGCGCTACGGCTTTCGCCTCGGCGACAGGACGGCCGTGAGGGTCTACGGCAATTGGTTCAACCGCGACGGCCTGCCCGGCGGCACCGCGGCCGATTATGACGATGCGTTCCGCGGCTGGCAGGCCGGCTTCCGCGGCGACGTCGCGGGGTCGGCGAACCGCCTGACGCTGCAAGGGGACATTTTCGGACAGGGATATCGCCTCGTGAAGGGCGACGGCGCCTGGGGAAAGAACCTGCTGGCGCGCTGGTCGCACGATCTGGGCGCAGCCTCGTCGGTGCAGCTCCAGGCCTATTACGACGATTACCGCCGCCAGTTCATCCTCGTGCGCGACTCCCTGGAGACGTTCGACGCCTCGGCGCAGATCAACCGCCGCCTGGGCGCGCATCAGCTCGTCGCCGGCCTCGGAATGCGCACCACGCGCGACAAGTTCATCAACAATCTCAATATCTTCAAGCTGGTTCCCGACAGCATGCGGCTGTGGTTCTTCAACGGCTTCGTGCAGGACGAGATGGCGCTCGGCCACGGCGCCTCGCTGATCGCCGGGGTGAAGCTGGAGCGCTCGTCCTTCACCGGCTTCGATATCCTGCCGAACCTCCGCCTGGCGTGGCAGCCGAATGCCAGGAACCTCCTCTGGGCGGCGGTCTCGCGGGCGATACGGACACCCTCGCGCACCGACCGCGACCTCTACGCGCTGCCGATCCTGGCGCCGGCGCCGCGTTTCGCCTCGGAGAAGCTGGTCGCGATCGAGGCCGGCTATCGCGGCCAGCCGACGCCGACCACCACCCTCTCCGTCTCCGGTTACGTCAACCTCTACGACGACATCCGTACCACCGAGCTCACCAACGGCGGGCTGCCGATCCAGCTCCGCAACGGCCTCGCCGGCCAGACCTACGGCGTCGAAATCTGGGCCACCCAGCAGGTCGCGCCCTGGTGGCGGGTCAAGGCCGGCGCCAATCTGATGGCGAAGGATTTCCACGCCAAGCCCGGCGTCGTCGACATCGCCGCGCTGGGTTCGCTCGGCTCGGATCCTTCGTACCAGCTCCAGCTCCGCTCGCAGTTCGACCCGACGCCGAGCCTGACCATCGATGTCGCGCTCCGCGCCGTCGACGCGCTCCGCAATCCGGCGATTCCCGCTTATGCCGAGGCGGACGCACGGATCGGCTGGCGGGTGCGTAACGCCGTCGAACTCTACGTCGCCGGGCAGAACCTGCTCCACGCCCGGCATCGCGAGAGCAACGATACCGACCAGGCCCAGGCGGTCGCGCGCACCGTCGAGGGCGGCGTGAGGCTGCGCTTTTGAGCGGGGCCCGACGCCTTTCCCTCCTGCTTCTCGCCCCGGCCGGCCTGCTCGGCGCGGTACCCGCGGCCGCGCAGCCGAGCGACCTCGCCGTCAAAGCCGCCTTCCTCACCAAGTTCGGCGCCTATGTAACCTGGCCGCACGCGCCGACGGGCCCCCTCACCCTGTGCGTGGTCGGCAGCGATCCGTTCGGCGCGGTGCTCGACCAGGCCGCGCGCGGGCAGGTCGTCGACGGGCGGCCGCTCGCGGTGCGCCGCCTCGCCGGCCCCGGCGGCGCCGACGGGTGCCAGATCGCGTTCGTCGAAGGCGCGAGCCCGGCCCGCACCGCCGAGTGGCTCCAGGCGCTGCGCGGCAGGCCCATCCTCACCGTCACCGACGCCCGCGCCGGGCTCCAGCGCGGCATGATCTTCTTCGTGATCGACGGGGGCCGGGTGCGCTTCCATATCGATCAGGCGTCCGCGCAGCAAAGCGGTCTCGGCCTCAGCTCGCGCCTGCTCGCCATCGCCCTGTCGGTGCGGACGGCGCGATGAGCGGCCGCTTCGCCCGCCTCGGCGCCCGCTGGCCGAACGTGCCGATCGCCGGCGGCATCCTTGCGCTGCTGCTGCTGCTCGGCGGGATCGGCGTGATCGCGTTGAGCTCGCGGAGCACCGCCGAGCTCACCGAGCAGCAGACCCAGGTGCAGGCGCGCATCCTCGCCGCGACGGTGACGGCCGCGCTCGATTTCGGCGACACGGCCGCCGCCAACGAGGCGGTATCCGCCTTCGGTGCCAATCCGCAGGTGAGCGACGCGGCCGTCTACGACCGGCAGGGCGCCTTCTTCGCCGGCTATTCGCGGGCCGGATCGCCGCTGCCCCGTCGGCTGGGCGGACATTCGCCGGCGTCCGGGAAGATCGACGCGCTGGCGCCGGTCGCCCGCGGCGGCGCGCGCATCGGCACCGTGTGGCTGCGGGCCGACCGCGAGCCCGTCTCGCGGCGGGTCGCCCGCTACAGCCTGTTCGGCGTCCTCGCCCTCACCGCGGCGCTGGTCGTGCTCATTCTCGGCATCGGCCAGACGACGCTGAGGCGCGCCAATCGCGAGCTCGCGGCGCAGGCGGAGGATCTCGCCCGCGCCAATGCCGAGCTCAAGGTGCAGATCGAGGAGCGCGGCAAGGCCGAGGAGCAATTGCGCCAGGCGCAGAAGATGCAGGCGCTCGGCCAGCTGACCGGCGGTATCGCCCACGACTTCAACAACCTGCTGACGGTGATCCAGGGTTCCGCGGACATGTTGCGCCGCCCGGGCATGGACGAGGCGAAGCGGCTGCGGTTCGCCGAGGCGATCGCGCGGACCGCCGCCAGAGCGGCCGCGCTCACCTCCCAGCTGCTCGCCTTCGCCCGCCGGCAGCCGCTCAAGCCCGAGGTGATCGACCTCAACGCCCGCATCGAGGGGATGGCGGAGCTGCTCGACCGCGCGCTCGGCGAACGCATCGCGATCCGGATCGAACTCGAGCCCGATCTCTGCCCGATCGAAGCCGACCCCGCCCAGCTCGAGGCGGCGATCCTCAACATCGCCGTCAACGCCCGCGACGCGATGCCCGGAGGCGGTACCCTCGCCATCGCGACGGCCGCCGCTCCTCCCCTCGCCGACGGGCGTCCGGCCGTGCGCGTGGCGGTGACCGACACCGGCGCGGGGATCGACGCCGCAGCGCTCGAGCACGTCTTCGAGCCGTTCTTCACCACCAAGTCGGTCGGCAAGGGGACGGGGCTGGGGCTCAGCCAGGTCTACGGCTTCGCGACCCAGTCCGGCGGCGAGGTCCATGTCGACTCGCACGTGGGCGTGGGAACGACGGTGACGTTGATCCTTCCCTGCAGCGAGCGAGGAAGCGAAGCGCCGCCCGGCGCGGAGCGGGGCGCGGTCGCGGCCCGCTCCCGCGCCCGCATCCTCGTCGTCGACGACAATGAGGAGGTGGGGTTCCTCGCCGAGACGCTGCTGCGCGAGCTCGGCCACGGCGTCAGTCGGGCGACGTCCGGCGCGGCGGCGCTGGCGACGGTGGAGCGCGGCCGGTTCGACCTCGTCCTGACCGACGTGGTGATGCCCGGCATGTCGGGCCTCGAGCTCGCCGAGCGCCTCGCCGCCATACGGCCGGGCCTGCCGGTCATCCTCAGCACCGGCTTCTCCGACGAGATCGCCCGCTCCGGCACGGGCGGACGGTCTGTCCTGTACAAGCCGTATCGGCTCGACAGCCTTGCCGAGGCGATCGACGCGGCATTGTCCTTGCCGGACGAAATTGCGCGGTGACCGCGATCAGCGGATCGGCCGGACGTCGACGATCCTGAGATAGCGCATGCGGTCGGCCGCGATCGTCATCATCTCGAGCTGCGAGCCGCCGCCGGGGAGGTAGGTGGGGCCGGCTTCGTCGATCTGCGGTCCGACCGTCCCCGTGTCGGCGGGCAGCGGCTCGGCGACCTCATAGGTCACCACGCGGTCGATGGCCGGTTTCCACGCGACCTTGACGGCCAGGATGCGGCGTACCCAGGCGACGTCCGGGATCGGGTCGAACGTGGCGAAGGCGCCGGGACGGTCGGTCGGCTGGCCTGGCGAGAGCGCCATCTGGATCCGCGTCCCCCGCGGCAGCCAGACGACGTGGATCTGGTGCCATTCGGGCCATGGCGATTGCCGGACGGCGAGCGCCCGGTAGGCCTCCTCCGCGGCGGCGTCGTCGCGGTAGCGCCAGCGCTGCCCGGCCCACCAGGCGGTGTGGGCGGCATTGGCCGTGGCGATCGGGGTGGCGGGCGCAGCGGTGGGCTGCGGCGACGCGGCGACGGGCGTGAAGGCGAGGACGAAGGCGAAGGCCGGGCCGGTCAGCTTCATCGCAACTCCCCCCTGCGTTGCCCCCGGCGGACCAAACCGGCCGGCCTGGCCCCCGGACAGGCCAATGCAGCTTCCCTGCATGCCGGCTTGATGGTCGGGGAGACAGGATTCGAACCTGCGACCCTCTGCTCCCAAAGCAGATGCGCTACCAGGCTGCGCCACTCCCCGGCGTAGCGCGCACCACGAACAGCGTTAGCTGTTCGCGAGACGCGCAAGCCCGGCCGGCGCACATCGTGCGACCGACGGCGTGGCTTTGCCACGCCGCTGGCCTCGATGGCAAGGCGTCGCGGCAAAGCCGCGCCGTCGACCCGCACTTGCATGAGGCCGGCCGCGCTTGCCGAACGTGCGAAACAGCGTGCGCTGTTTCGTCTCGTCGGCGGCGCGGTGGGCCCGGAGGGATTCGAACCCCCAACCAAGCCGTTATGAGCGGCCGGCTCTACCGTTGAGCTACAGGCCCGCACCCATCGCCTGACGGCGGCGAATAGCCGAGCCGGCGCGCGGGTGGCAAGGCGGCGCTCAGGCGCCGCGGCCGGTCGAGCGCTCCGCCGGTTCGATCGGCGGCAGGTACAGGAAGAAGCGGCTGTCGCCGATGGCGAGCGCTCCGCCGACCGCCTCGGCGAGATTGCGGACCAGCCGCAGGGCGAAGCCGAGCCCCAGCGCCGGCGCGCCCGGCCAGTCGCCGTCGGGACTGTAGCCGGGATCGAGCAGCGCGCCCTCGCCGAGGCCGGCAATGGCGCGGGGACGGTCGATCGACAGGCAGAGCATGCGCTGGCCGCCCTCCTGGGCGAGCGTCATGCTGGCGCCGATCGTCTCCCCCTCCCGCGCCAGCCCGATCGTCGCCGCGAGCATGCGCGCGAACATGCGCTCGGCGGCGCCGAGCTCGACCCGGGCCTGGGGCAGGTCGCGCGCGATCTCGACGGCGATGCGGCTGCCGCGCTGCGCCGCCACGCGCTCATAGGCGTCGTGCAGGCGGCACAGGAGGGCGACCGCGTCGGTGGCAGTGTCGGCGAGCTGGAGCCGGCTCGTCTCCATCCGCGCCGCCGTGTCGAGATCGTCGACGGCGGAGAGCAGGCCGCGCGCCTGCTCGATGATCTCGGCGGCACGGGTCCGGTAGGGCGCCGCGGCGGGTCCCATATATTGGCCGTCGATCATCTCCGCGAAGCCGATGATCGCGTTGAGCGGGGTCCGCAGCTCGTGGATCAGCTGGCGCAGGGAATCGGGCGGGAGGTCGGTGCCGAACAGGCCCGTCCCCGCCGCGGCGCGGACCCGGGCCGCCGGCGCCACCTCGTCGACGCGCGGCCGCCGGGCGCTGCCGCGATAGCCCAGGAACGTGCCCTGCGCCGGGTCGAAGAAGGGTACCCCGGAAATGCGCCAGCCCCCCGAGGCGATGCCGGTGCCGGCGACGCTGAAGCGGGCATCGCGGAACGGCGCGCGCTTCTCGAACGCGCCGGCGGCCTGGCCATCGACCCCGAACTCCCCGCCCTCGGCGATCGAGGCGATGCTCTGGCCGATCAGCGGCCCGCGCGGCACCCCCTCGACCCACAGGATCGTGCCGTCCGGCCCGGTCTCCCAATGGAAGGTCTCGACCGGCTCGCCCGGCGGGATCTGGAGCTGCGCGGAAGCGTCGCGCTGGCGGCGGAAATTCTCGATCCTCTGGACGAGCTCGCGGATCTGCGCCTCGCTGCGCTCGGCGGCCGGACTCGGCGCACGGTCCGCCGCCGCCGCCGCGCCGGCCGACGCGACGGTGCCGGAGAGGCTGAGATCGGTGGACCCGAAGGCGGCAAGCGCCGCGACGGCCTCCTGCGGCAGGTCGCGCCGGTGGCGAAGGATACCGCGCGCGGTCGGCCCAAGCTCGGGCAGCAAGGCGCGCCAGTCGTCCGGCGCGAGGCGGAGCACCGCCAGCGCCGCGCGCGAGACGGCCAGGCTGTCGGCGGCGAAGAAGGCGGCGATGGCCGGCGTGACCCGGCGGCCGGCCAGCGAGGCGGCGGCGTCGCGGCGCAGGTCGACCGGGACTTCGGCGCGGTGCCGCGCCAGCCACGCCAGCGCCCCCTCGCCCGCCTCCGGCTCGCGCCCGGGCTGGGCAAGCAGGTCGACGAGCTGCCGCCACTTGGCGGCGAGCGCCGAAGCGTTGGGCTCCGGCTGGGCCAGCACCGTCGCGATCATGTCGTCGAAGCGCAAAGCCAAATCCTCACGGCGGAACGCGGCCTCACCGGGCGGGCCGCACGCCAATCGTTAACGCCGGCCGGGCAGCGGCGGAAGGCGCCAAAATGCCGCGTCGCAATTTGGGACGCGCCGCGACGCAAAAGGGCGCCGGATCGCTCCGGCGCCCTGGTCGCGCGAGCGCGCGGCAATCGCTCAATGCGACATGGTGAGCCAGGTGCTCCACAACGCCGCGACGTCGGCGCGGGGACCGGTGACGGCCTTGAACGCCGCCGCCGCGCCGGCCTTGTCGCCCGCCATCGCCAGCGCCTCGCCGAGGCGCAGGTTGGCGAGGGAAGCATCGGCATCCGGCTTGGTGAGCGCGAGGCGGAACAGCTCGGCCGCCTTGGCATAATCGCCGTAGCCGTAATAGGCATTGCCGGTGTTGAGGGCGAGGCGGCCGCTGCCGCCGGCCCGCGCCTTGGCCTCGTCGCTGGCGAGCGAGGCCCGGTCGGCGGCGATCTTCGGCGCGTTGGCGTTGTAGATCTGGGCGCCGTCGGCGGCGCCGAGCAGCCCGGCGCGCCGGCCGGCGTCGATCACGCCCTTCGCTTCGGCCGGAAGCCCGGCCTGGTCGGCAAGGCTGGCGAGATAGATATAGTCGTTCTTGGCCGCCGTGCCGCTGGCGAGGTTCAGGCGCAGCAGGTCCATTTCCGCATTGCTGGGCAGCTTGCCGGAGGCACGGTAGATGGCGACGGCATTCTTGAAGTTCGCCTGGGTCGGGAAGAGCGTCAGCAACTGCCCGTTGATCTCGGCGACGGCCGCGTCGTTATGGCTGTTATAGGCGAGCTTCAGCGCGTTCTGATACCAGGATTCGGGCGACGGCTTGCCGGCGGCGGTGTTCAGCGCGATGCCCTTGCGCAGCAAGGTCAGCGCCTCGGCCGGCTTGTTGAGCTCGATCTTGGCGCGGGCGAGATTGATGACGCTGTCGATGTCGTTGGCATCGCTCGCCGTCGCGGCGGTGAGGGCGCTCTCCGCGAGCGGCCAGTTGTTCGAGTTGGCGGCGAGGATGCCGAGGCTGCGGTTCGCCTTCGCCGCGTCGGCCGGTTCGAGCGCGCCGCTCGCCACGGCGGCCTGCAGGGCCGCGATCTGCCCCGGCACGTCGTTGGTGTCGAGCGCGTGCTGGAGCATCAGCTGGGCGAGGGCATATTTGTCGTCGTTCGTCTTGAGGACCGCCTGGGCCGCCGCGAGCTTGGTCGCGTAAGCGGCGGGATCCTTCGCCTTGACCGCCGCCTCCAGCTCCTGCAGCGGCTTCTTCGCCTCCGGGCTGATGTTCCACTTGCGAGTCGGGGCGGCCGGCTTGGCCTCCTCCTTCTTCGGCGCGGCGAGTGCCGGCTGGACGGCGACGCCGCCCACGGCGACGGCGGCGGCGAGCGCCAGGCTGGAAACGAGCTTCATCCTATCTTCTCCCGATCGAGTCGTCCGAAAAATCATGCGGCGCGCGCGGCGTAGACCAGCCACAGCGCGGCGAGATCGCTGCGCAGGCCGGTGACGGCGCGCAGGGCCGCGGCCGCTTCGGCGCGGTTGCCCGCCAGAGCAAGGGCGACGCCGAGCTGGAGGTTCGCCGTGTCGGCGTCGCCGCCGAGCTCCAGCGCCTTGCGGTAGAAAGTCGCCGCGGCCGTATGCTCGCCGAAGCTGAGCAGGTGGTCGCCCGCGGTCAGCGCCGCCGCGGCGCTGCCGGCGCCGGCCGTGCGCAGCGAGGGCAGCCGCGCGCGGTCGGCCGTCGCGAGCCTGGCCGCATTGGCGATCGCCTCCTTGAACGTCGCCTTCAGCGGATCGACCATCTGCTGGGCAACGCCGTCCGCGAGCACCGCCTTGGCCTCGCCGGGGAGGCCGGCGGCCGTGAAGGCCTGGGCGGCATCGAGATAGTCCCGCTCGCCGGACAGCGCCTTCGTCGCGCGCAGCAACCGGACGACGTCGGCCGCGCCGGTCACGTCCGGCTTCGCGAGGTCGCGGTAGACGAGGAGGGCGTCGCGCCAATTTTCCGGCGTCGGATAGGCAGCCACCATCTGGGTGATCAGCCGGAGCGCCTGCGGCCGCTGGTCGGCCGCGACGGCGATCTCGACGCCGCGCTTGTACCAGCTCTCGAGCACCGGCTGGCCCGTGGCCGCGCGCATCTGGATGGCGCGGTCGATCAGGCCGAGCGCCTCGACATTCTTCCTGAGGCTCACCTTGACCTGGGCGAGGGCGAGCGCCGTGTCGGGCGTCGGCGCGAGCTCGAGGGCGCGGGTGAAGGCCCGTTCGGCCGGCTCGCGATCGCCGGCGAAGACGGCGAGCGTGCCGCGCAGGGCGTAAAGCTGGGCGAGCTCAGCCTGGCCGGTGCGGCCGTTGGCGATCAGGGCGTCGATCGTCGACGTCTGGAGCGCGACGTTGTTCGTCTCCCGCGCATATTGGAACTGGAGGTTGGTGAGGTAATAGCGGCCGTCCTCGCTGCGTACCGCCGCCTGGGCGGCGCTGAGCGCCGAAGCCGCCGCGGCATAGTCGCGGGCGGCGAGCGCGGCCTGCAGCGCCGTCAGCGCGGCACGCTCGTCCCGCGGCAGGCGCACGCTCGCGCCGGCGGGCGTCTGCGCCGCGGCGGGTACGGCACTCGCCGCGCCGGCAAGACCGAAGGCGAGCATCGCGGCGATGCCGGAAACCGAACGCATCCACTTCTCCTGTTTCGCGAGGTCGGCCCCTCACCGGCGCCCCGCTACCAAAGCCACGCCGTCTAGCGCCAAACGCGCTGGCTTTCTAGGCCGCGGGCGGTGAACGGCGCTTGAACCGCGCCGGTTTGGAAAGCCGAACAAAGTCAAGGTGTTGGCGACGGGTTTGACCCGGCTGCGCCGGCTGCGCTAGGCGCGGCCATGCTCGCCGTCATCTCCCCTGCCAAGACGCTGGACTACGCATCGCCGCTCCCCGACCTGGCGCCCACCGCACCGCGCTTCGCCGCCGAAGCGGAGGCGATCGCGGCGGCCGCGGCGAAGCTCGGGCCGCGCCGGCTCGCGCGCCTGATGCACATTTCGGACAAGCTCGCCCTGCTCAACGCCGACCGGTTTCGCGGTTTCGAGGACGCCGGGCGGCGCCCCGCCCTCTACGCCTTCGCCGGCGACGTCTACGCCGGTTTCGAGGTGAAGAGCCTGGACGAGGACGCCGTCCTGTTCGCCCAGGATCACCTGCGCATCCTCTCCGGCCTCTACGGGTTGCTGCGGCCGCTCGACGCGATCCGCCCCTACCGCCTCGAAATGGGCACACGTTGGGCGCCGGGCCGGGCCAAGGATCTTTACGGCCTGTGGCGGGACCGTATCGCGAAGGCGCTGGCCGCCGACGCCGAGCAAAGCGGCAGCGCCGTCATCGTCAACCTCGCCAGCAAGGAATATTGGCGCGCGGTCGAGGGCAAGCTCCCCCCGTCGCTTCCGGTCATCGAGATCGACTTTCGCGAGGAGTCGCCGGACGGCCCGCGCTTCAACACCTTCGCCGCCAAGCGCGCCCGCGGCATGATGGCCCGCCACATCTGCGAGCACCGCCTCGCCGATCCGGATGCGCTCAAGGCGTTCGACAGCGACGGCTATCGCTACGATCCGGGAAATTCCGACGCGCACAGGTGGCGCTTCTCGCGATCGTGACTATCTAGGCGTCTCACGCGCGCGTACGCGTACGCCTGCGTGCGCGCGGGGCTGGTGCGGGCCGGATGGGTCCGCTAGGGTCCCATTTCGATCCGCGGCAAGGCCGCGGCACTTTCGTCCCCATCTGTCAGGAACTCCCCTTGGCCAGCGTACCGCCGACCATCGAAAACAGCGATATCTCCCCCGTCTCCATCGTCGAGGAGATGAAGACCTCCTACCTCGACTACGCGATGTCCGTGATCGTCGCGCGCGCTCTCCCGGACGTGCGCGACGGCCTGAAGCCCGTCCACCGCCGCATCCTCTACGGCGCCCACGAGGCCGGCTTCGTCGCCGGCCGGCCCTACCGCAAGTCGGCGCGCCTCGTCGGCGACGTCATGGGTAAGTATCACCCGCACGGCGACGCCTCGATCTACGATGCGCTCGCGCGCATGACCCAGGATTGGTCGATGCGGGTGCCGCTGATCGACGGCCAGGGCAATTTCGGCTCGATGGACCCCGACCCGCCCGCGGCGATGCGCTACACCGAGGCGCGGCTCGCCCGCGTCGCCAACGCGCTGCTCGAAGACATCGACAAGGACACGGTCGACTTCACGCCCAATTACGACGCGTCCGAGACCGAGCCGCAGGTCCTGCCGGCGCGCTTCCCCAACATCCTCGTCAACGGCGCCGGCGGCATCGCGGTCGGCATGGCCACCAACATCCCGCCGCACAACCTTGGCGAGGTCCTGAACGCCTGCAAGGCTTACATGGACAATCCCGCGATCACGGTCGAGCAGTTGATCGAGATCGTCCCCGGGCCCGATTTCCCGACCGGACCATTGATCCTCGGCCAGGCGGGAATCCGCAGCGCCTACCATACGGGCCGCGGTTCGATCATGATGCGCTCGCGCCATGTCGTCGAGGAAGGCCGCGGCGACCGCCGCTCGATCGTGCTCACCGCCATCCCCTACCAGGTCGGCAAGAACGGCCTGGTCGAGAAGATCGCCGAGGCGGCCAAGGACAAGCGCATCGAGGGGATATCGGACATACGCGACGAGAGCTCGCGCGAAGGCGTCCGGGTCGTCATCGACCTCAAGCGGGACGCGACCCCGGAGGTGGTGCTGAACCAGCTCTGGCGGCACACGCCGGCCCAGGCGAGCTTCCCGGCCAACATGCTCGCCATCCGCGGCGGCCGGCCGGAGACGCTGAACCTTCGTGAGATCGTCGAGGCGTTCGTCCGCTTCCGCGAGGAGGTGATCACCCGTCGTTCCAAGTTCGAGCTCGCCAAGGCCCGCGAACGCGCCCACATCCTGCTCGGCCTCGTCATCGCCGTCACCAACCTCGACGAAGTCGTGCGGATGATCCGCGCCTCCGCCTCGCCGGCCGAGGCGCGCGCCGCCCTCCTGTCGCGCGACTGGCCGATCGCCGAGATCGCGCCCTACATCGCGCTGGTCGAGGCGGTGGAGCATGAGGTCGAGGGCGACACCTATCGCCTCTCCGATGCGCAGGTGCGCGCCATCCTCGAGCTGCGCCTCCACCGGCTGACCGCCCTCGGGCGCGACGAGATCGGCGGCGAGCTGAACGGCCTCGCCGCCTCGATCGGCGAGCTGCTCGAAATCCTCGGCAACCGCGTTCGCCTCTACGCCGTGATGCGCGAGGAGTTCGACGCCGTCGCCGCCCAGTTCGCCACTCCCCGCGTCACCGACATTGCGGCGGCCGCCGACGGGATCGAGGATGAGGATCTGATCGAGCGCGAGGACATGGTCGTCACCGTGACCCACGCCGGCTACATCAAGCGGACGCCGCTCGAGACCTTCCGGGCCCAGCGGCGCGGCGGCAAGGGCCGCGCCGGCATGGGCACGAAGGAGGAGGACGCGGTCACCAACCTCTTCGTGACCTCCACCCACACGCCGGTCCTGTTCTTCTCGACCCACGGCAAGGTCTATCGCCTGAAGGTCTGGCGCCTGCCCGAAGGCGCCGCGCAGGCGCGCGGGCGGCCGATGGTCAACCTGCTGCCGCTGGCGGAGGGCGAGACCATCTCCACCGTCCTGCCGCTTCCCGAGGATGAAGCGGCGTGGAAGGACCTCCACATCATGTTCGCCACGGCGAAGGGCATCGTGCGCCGCAACAGCATGGATGCGTTCACCCGCGTCCCCACGGCGGGAAAGATCGCCATGCGGTTCGGCGAGAGCGAGGACAGCGACGATCCGACGGACCGGCTGATCGGCGTGTCGCTGCTGACCGAAGGGGACGACGTCCTGCTCGCGACGCGGTGCGGCAAGGCGATCCGCTTCGCGGCGACGGACGTGCGCGAATTCCAGAGCCGCACCGCCGCCGGCGTGCGCGGCGCCCGGCTGCAGGACGGCGACGAGGTCATCTCGCTGTCGATCCTCAAGGGGTTCGACGCCACCACCGAGGAGCGGGACGAGTATCTGCGCCACGCACCATGGCGCGAACGCGGCGAAGAAGCGGCGCCTCCACCTCCGCGCGAAATGACCGACGAGAGATTCGAGCAGTTCCGCGCCGCGGAGGAGTTCATCCTCACGGTCTGCGCGAACGGCTATGGGAAGCGCTCGTCGGCCTACGAATATCGTCGCATCGGCCGCGGCGGCCAGGGTATCACCAACATCGGCAATCTCGAGCGGAACGGCCCGGTCGTCGCGAGCTTCCCCGCGCATAACGGCGAGCAGCTGATGCTGGTCACCGACCAGGCGAAGCTGATCCGGATGTCCGTCGGAGACACCCGCGTCATCGGCCGCGGCTCGGCGGGCGTGCGTCTGTTCCACGTCGCCGACGACGAGCATGTCGTCTCCGCCGCGCGCATCGAGGAGAGCGAGGACGAGGCCGAAGCGGTCGTCGACGTCGAGGACCAGACGCTCGCTGCGAGCGACGCCGTCATCGAGCCCGGCGACGAGTAAGGAACCGCCCGCTTCCGTTCGTCCCGGACCGCGTCGAGGGGCGCCGGCACCGATTCCTCGCGGGCGCCCCTCGACGAGGCTCGGGACGAGCGAGTAGGTGCACGCGCACATGACCCATCAGGTCCACATCATCGGCGGCGGCCTCGCCGGCTCCGAGGCCGCATGGCAGCTCGCCGAGGCGGGCGTGCGGGTGCGCCTGTCCGAGATGCGCGGCGGCGGCGATACGACGCCCGCGCACCAGACCGACTCGCTCGCCGAGCTGGTCTGCTCGAACAGCTTCCGTTCCGACGATGCCGAGCATAATGCCGTCGGCCTGCTCCACGCCGAGATGCGAGCGCTGGGCTCGCTGGTCATGGCGGCCGCCGATGCGCACCGGGTCCCCGCCGGCTCGGCGCTGGCGGTCGACCGCGAGGGATTCTCGGCCGAGGTGACGCGGCGGATCCTGGCGCACCCGAGCATCGAGGTCGTGCGCGAGCGGGTCGACGCCCTCCCCGCCTCCGGCCCGGCGATCGTCGCCACGGGTCCCCTCACCGCGCTCGGCCTCGCCGAATCGATCGGCGCCGCCACCGGCGCGGGCGCGCTCGCCTTCTTCGACGCGATCGCTCCCATCGTCTATCGCGAGACGATCGACATGGCGGTCGCCTGGCTCGCCTCGCGCTGGGACAAAGGCGAGGCCGCCTACATCAACTGTCCGATGACGAAGGAGCAGTATCTCGCCTTCCACCAGGCGCTGCTCGACGGCGAGAAGACCGCGTTCAAGGACTGGGAGAAGGACACCCCCTATTTCGAAGGCTGCATGCCGATCGAGGTGATGGCCGAGCGCGGCGTCGACACGCTCCGCTACGGACCGATGAAGCCGGTCGGCCTCGACGACCCGCGCACCGGCCGCTGGCCCCATGCGGTCGTCCAGCTCCGCCAGGACAATGCGCTCGGCACCTTGTTCAACATGGTCGGCTTCCAGACCAAGCTGAAGCATGCGGAGCAGGTGCGCATCTTCCGGACCATCCCGGGGCTCGAAACGGCCGAGTTCGCGCGTCTCGGCGGCCTCCACCGCAATACCTTCCTCAACGCGCCGCAGCTGCTCGACCGGACGCTCCGCCTAAAAAAGGCATCGCATATCCGCTTCGCGGGCCAGATCACCGGCTGCGAGGGCTATGTCGAGAGCGCCGCCGTCGGCCTCCTCGCGGGCCGCTTCGCCGCCGCCGACCTCGCCGGCCGTTCCCTCGCGCCGCCGCCGCCGGAGACGGCGCTCGGCGCCCTCCTCGGCCACATCACCGGCGGCGCCGACGCGGCGACCTACCAGCCGATGAACGTCAATTTCGGTCTGTTTCCGCCGGTCCAAGGCAAGGCGCGCAAGGCGGACCGGAAGCAGCTCTACACGGACCGCGCCCGCGCGGCGTTCGCCGCCTGGATCGACGAAGCGGGGGCGGGCGCACGGCCGGTCAGTCGGGCATCCGCAGCATAGCCATGCCCGTCGACATGGTGAGGACGAGGTCGCGCACCGGCGCCGTCACGTGCGGCGGAAGGATGGTCTCGACCTCGCCGCGGGCGCTCAGATAGCCCGCGCTCACGCGCACCAGCTCCATCGACCAGTCCGGAAAGGAGCGCGCCTCGACGCGCCGCTCGTCGCGCAGCTCGATGCCGCCGTGGCGCGGGTCCGCGCGCAGCCGGTCGACCAGGCTGTCCACCGCCTCCTCCGATCCCTCGACGATCTGCAGGAAACGCACCCCGTCGAAGATGAGGAGGCCGGTGATCCCGTCGAGCGCATTCAGATGCCGCGCCGTGTCGTGGATCGCCGCGAGATCCTGCGCGGAGAGATCGAGGCTCGCGCGGCTCGTGTAGGTCAACGTCTTGAGGTGCAAAGCCTTTCTCCTTGGAGGAAGGCCTTGGCAGGTATGGCCACCGCGGGGAAGTCATAAGTTCCTCCCCATCGCGAGATGGGGAGGGGGACCAGGCGAAGCCTGGTGGAGGGGTCGCTAACGCCGCGCCGCGAGAAGAATCGCGCGAAGGACCGACTCCACATCCCGCAACACGTCCGCGGCGTCGAACCTCAGTACGTGCAGCCCCTTCGTCGCGAGCCAGCGATCCCTTGCCGCGTCCCGTTGCGGATTGGAGCCCATCGTGTGGCTGTCCCCATCGACTTCCACGACCATCCGCGCGGCGGGGCAGTAGAAGTCCACGGTGCATCGCTCGAACGGGTGCTGGAAGCGGAACTTGAGATCGCCGGGGCGGGTACGAAGGACCTGCCAGAGGAGCCCTTCCGGAAGGCTCGGCGTCCGCCGCAGGGCCCGTGCGCGGAGCACCGCGACGTTTCGCGCGGCTGCTCGATCGCTCCGCGACATTGACCCCTCCACCACCCTTCGGGTGGTCCCCCTCCCCGTCTCGCGACGGGGAGGAATCCGACCCCCGCTCCTCACGCCGCGCAGGCGCAGCGGGGGGCGTGGGCTTTGCGGCGGGGGGCGGTCTCGGCATATTCGGCGCTGCTGAGCCAGCCGGAATGGTCGCCGTCGGCCTCGTTGAACTTCTGGCGGGTCTTGGCCGTATATTCCTCGAAGCTCAGCACGCCGTCATGGTTCGCGTCGAGCTTGTCGAAGCCCTTGCGGCGGCCGAGCAGCATCTCGCCGAGCTCGATCTTGCCGTCCTTGTCCTTGTCGGCCCGCGCGAACCGGCGCGCTTCCTTGTCGGCGTCGGACGCGGCCGGCGGCCCGAAGGCGCGGCGGTGACGGGCCGGAGCGGCGGTTTCCGGCGTCGATACGGCCGCCGCTACCTTCGGCACCGTGGCGGACGGATCGGCCGCCGCGCGGCTCTTCCAGACGAAGAAACCGGCAAGGACCAGCAAGACCGCCGCGGCGGCCGCAGTGGCAATTCGAAGCATGGCATCCTCCCTCATGTGGAAGGACGTTAGTCGCCATTTCTCTCCGTTTCGGTCGCAGAATCTTCGAAAACGGATCAAAGTCCCGTGAGCCGGCAGCGCAGCATCCGCCACATCCGGCCCGGCGACCCTTGGGGCTCCCAGCGGGGACGGCCGGGCTCCGCGTCTCGGCGGGCGAGCGCCGCCAGCATACCGAGCGGGCGCAGCGCCGCCGGCAGGCGCGGCGTCGGTTCGATCCGGCGGAGCGCGGCGAGGGCCGCATCCGCGTCGACCGCATTGCTGTGGCGGGCGAGGTCGGCGAGCGCCCAGGCCCGTCCCGCCGCTTCGACGCCCGGGTGCTCGGCGCCGAGAAGCCGCGCCGAGAGCCGGAACAGGCGCCCTCCCCTCCCCGCGCCGTAAGCGTCCAGGTCGGCCTCCGTCAGCGGCTCCGGCGACAGCAGCGCACCCCACGCCTCCTCCATCGCGGCGAGCTCCGAACCGGCGACGCCGCGCGGCAGGACCGCCGCCGCGAGCGCCTGGAGCACCGGCTCCGCCGGCGCCGGCCGGTCGTCGAGCGCTTCCAGCGCGTCACGCCACCAGACCAGCTTGATCCGGCTCAGCATCGGCTCGCGCCTACCGGCAAGCACGGCGCCGAGCGCCGCGTCGAGACGCCAGAGCGCGCCGACGGCGTCCCGATGGCGCGTCGGGGCATAGCTCAGCGCGAGCAGCCGGTCGGGATCGAGGTCGGCCATGCGCCGCCCCCCTAACCGTTCGGGCTGAGCCTGTCGAAGCCCTCCCCTTCCGACCATCTGCCAAACGAAAGTACGGGCCTTCGACAGGCTCAGGCCGAACGGTGTTCCGGGGTCCTCCCGATTAGCGGTAACAGACCTTCTTCGCCGCGGCGACGACGTCGGCGGTCTTGATCAGCGCCATCTTCTCGAGGTTCGCCGCGTAGGGCAGCGGGACGTCGACGTCGGTGACGCGCAGCACCGGCGCGTCGAGATCGTCGAAGCCGTCCTCCATCGCGATCGCCATGATCTCGGCGGCGATCGAGCAGGTCGGCCAGCCTTCCTCGACGCAGACCATGCGGTTGGTCTTCTTCAGGCTGGCGAGGACGGTCTGCCGGTCGAGCGGGCGCAGGGTCCGCAGGTCGATGACCTCGGCGTCGATCCCCTCCTGCGCCAGCGTCTCCGCCGCCTCGAGCGCGACACCGACGCCGATCGAATAGCTGACGAGGGTCACGTCCCTGCCCTCACGCGCCACCCGCGCCTTACCGATGGGAAGGACGTAATCGTCGAGCTTCGGCACGTCGAAGCTCTGGCCGTAGAGAAGCTCGTTCTCGAGGAAGACGACGGGATCCTCGGAGCGGATCGCCGCCTTCAAGAGCCCCTTGGCGTCGGCGGCCGAATAAGGCGCGATCACCACGAGTCCGGGGACATTGGCGTACCAGGGCCCGTAATTCTGGCTGTGCTGCGCGCCGACGCGGGCGGCGGCGCCGTTCGGGCCGCGGAACACGATCGGGCAGCGCATCTGGCCGCCGGACATGTAGTTGGTCTTGGCGGCCGAATTGATGATGTGGTCGATCGCCTGCATGGCGAAATTGAAGGTCATGAACTCGACGATCGGCCTCAACCCTCCCATCGCCGCGCCGGTGCCGAGGCCGGCGAAGCCATATTCGGTGATCGGCGTGTCGACGACGCGGCCGGGGCCGAACTCGTCGAGCAGGCCCTGGGTGACCTTGTAGGCGCCCTGATACTCGGCGACCTCCTCGCCCATCACGAAGACGCGCTCGTCCTTGCGCATCTCCTCGGCCATGGCGTCGCGCAGCGCCTCGCGGACGGTCTGACGCGCAGTCTCGGTGCCGGCGGGGACTTCGGGATCCTCGTGGGTACGGGCCGCCGCCGCGACGAGGTCGCGCGCGCCGGTCTCCATCTGGTGCGGCGTGGCGTCGGAATGGACCTCGGTCCGCTGGTCGCTCGGCTGCTCGACCTGCTTTCCCTCTCCCTGCAGGGGAGAGGGTGGCGGCGCGCCAGCGCCGTCGGGTGAGGGCCTGCTGTCGCCGCTGCCCTCACCCTGGCTCGCTGCGCTCGCCTGGCCTTCTCCCCTGGAGGGAGAGAGACTTTCCTCCCCATCCGCCGCCATGATGGCGATGACCGCGCCGACCTTCACCTCGTCCGTGCCCTCGGGCACGACGATCTTCGAGATCGTGCCTTCGTCGACCGCTTCGAACTCCATCGTCGCCTTGTCGGTCTCGATCTCGGCGAGGATGTCGCCGGACTTCACCTCGTCGCCTTCCTTGACCAGCCACTTGGCGAGCGTGCCCTCCTCCATCGTGGGCGACAAAGCGGGCATCTTCAGTTCGATCGGCATCAGTAGTCCTCGACCAGGACGTCGGTGTAGAGTTCGCCGGCCTCCGGCTCGGGCGACTGCTCGGCGAAATCGGCGGCCTCGACGACGATCCGCTTGATCTCGGCGTCGATCTTCTTGAGCTCGTCCTCGGCGACCCCCATCCCCTCGAGCTCGCGCTTGGCGTGCTCGATCGGGTCGGACTTGTCGCGCACCGCCTGCACCTCCTCGCGCGAGCGGTATTTGGCCGGATCGGACATCGAGTGGCCGCGATAGCGGTAGGTCTTCAATTCGAGCAGGATCGGGCCCTTGCCGGACCGCACCCAGTCGAGCGCCGTCTCGGCGGCGCCGCGCACGGCGAGCACGTCCATGCCGTCGACCTGCAGTCCCGAGATGCGGAAGCTCTCGCCGCGCTTGTAGAGCTGGTCCTCGGCGGACGAGCGGTTGACCGAGGTGCCCATCGCATATTGGTTGTTCTCGATCACGTAGATGATCGGCAGCTTCCACAGCTCCGCCATGTTGAAGCTCTCGTAGACCTGCCCCTGGTTGGCCGCCCCGTCGCCGAAATAAGCAAGGCAGACGCCGCCGTCCTGCTTGTACTTGTGGCCGAAGGCGAGGCCGGTGCCGAGGCTGACCTGGGCCCCGACGATGCCGTGGCCCCCGTAGAATTTATGCTCGACGCTGAACATGTGCATCGAGCCGCCCTTGCCCTTGGAGATCCCGGCCGCGCGGCCGGTGAGCTCGGCCATGATGATCTTGGGATCGATGCCGTAGGCGAGCATGTGGCCGTGGTCGCGATAGCCGGTAATGACGCTGTCCTTGCCGGGCTCCATCGCCGACTGAAGCCCGACGGCGACCGCCTCCTGGCCGATATAGAGATGGCAGAAGCCGCCGATGAAGCCGAGGCCGTAGAGCTGGCCGGCGCGCTCCTCGAAGCGGCGGATGAGCAGCATCTGCCGATAGAAACCGAGCAGCTCTTCCTGCGAGGGTTGGTAGCGCTTCGGCTCCGGGGGACGTTCGCGGTTCGGCGTCGCGGGCGCGGCCGCCGTGCCGGCTCCGGCGCTCTTGAGCGTTGCTGCCTTGGCCACGTGGGGCGTGTTCCTTTGGCTGGGTCGAATGGGGCGGCTCTATGGCGGCAAACGCGGCCCCGTGCAACTTGTGCCGCGGGCCGGATCGTGCAGGAGCGGGAGCGTCCGTCATGCCGGACTTGATCCGGCATCCCTCTTCCTACGGCGGCGTCGCAAGAAGCAGATGGACCCCGGATCAAGTCCGGGGTGACGATTGAGGCTCAGTTGGTCTGAACGACCACCTCGTCGGGGCGGACGAAGCCGAACTCCTTGCGGACCATCTCGTCGGCGAGGTCGGGGTCGGCATTGTTGGGATCGAGCAAAGCGGCGCGATGGGCAAGCCGCGCCTGCTCCTTCCTGAGCTCCGCCAGCTGGACCAGCTTCACCGCCTTCTGGCGGCGATAATCGCCCCAGCTCAAGATGCCGTTGGCGCCGACGATCGCGTAGCCGAGGAAATTGGCGATGATGAGGAGGGCGAGCGCCGGCAGCGCCGCGCGGCGGATGATCTCGACCGAATTGCGCCCCATCCCAGCCATGGCGCCAGTAGAATCAGTAAAAGCGCGGCGAATCAAGCCTTTTGGGGCGGGTGACGTAGATTTGCGGTGGATAAGCCTTGCCGCGCCGGCGGCTGACGAGGCTCGATCCTTCCGCTGGGGCGGATCCCGATCCCCAGCCTGAGGGTCCTTTCCACGGTCGGCTCCCGAAAGGCGCGGAGGCAAAGATAAGGACGCTGCTGCTCGATCTGGGTGTCGGAGGCGCTGATCGGCCAGCGCCCCTCGCAATCGTACGCGGTGCAGAAGCATGCGAACCAGGCGGGGCTCTCCCCCGTCTCCCGCTGCCGCTTCGTCGCCCGCGCCTCGAAAAATATAGCTTCCTTCGCGCTGGCGCGCCGCAGCTTCGCGAAGGGTCCCGACCTTCCGACCAGGAAAGCGCGCCAGCGCTCGAGGGCGGCGCCCCGTTCCGGGTGGTTCTCGTCATAGCCGTCGACGAGCTGATCGACGGCGGTCGCGTCGCCGGCCGCGAAGGCGGTGGCGAACCGGGCAAGCAGAGCGCGAACGGGCGGAGGCGGCGGGCCCGCGTCGGCAGTCGTCAGAAGGTCACCGAAGGCTCGCCGCGCGCGATCGCCCGCCTGACGGACAAGGCGAACCCGAGCGTGCCCGCGTCGCTCGGCGTTCAGGAGGACGAGGCCTCCGTGGTAATGGCAATAGCCATATTGGACGATCAGCTGGTCAGGCCCCGCCTGCGCCGCCGCTTCCGCATAGTCGCGTTCGCACGCGTGGACGACGCCGACGATCGACGCGGCGACGGTCGCTGAAGGCCGGTGCGTGCCCTTCCCGAAGTAAAGGCCGACCCAGCCCTCGTTCGGGCGATCAAGGGCGTCCGAAGCCGTCATCCGGTACCTCCCGCCGACGTCGTCGGCGAAGGTGGAGCCGAACACGTAGCCGTCGAGACGCACGCATCGACCGAGCCAAGCGTCAGGATCATGTGCCATCGTACGGGCCGTCGTGCGCGTGGCATGCCCGAAGTCGCACGGGCGCCCGGTGGGCTGAGCGGCGGCGAGCAGGGCAGCGGCAGCGGCGAGCATCGCCGCGGGCTAGCCGAAGATGTCGCGGCCCGCATAGCGCGCCATCGACCCCAGCTCCTCCTCGATGCGGATCAGTTGGTTGTACTTGGCGAGGCGGTCGCTGCGGGCGAGCGAGCCGGTCTTGATCTGACCGCAATTGGTGGCGACGGCGAGGTCGGCGATGGTGGTGTCCTCCGTCTCGCCGGAGCGGTGCGACATCACCGCCGTGTAGCGGCTGCGCTGGGCGAGGGACACCGCCTCGAGCGTCTCGCTCAAGGTGCCGATCTGATTGACCTTGACCAGGATCGAGTTGGCGATCCCCTCCGCGATGCCGCGTGCGAGGCGCCTGGGATTGGTGACGAACAGGTCGTCGCCGACGAGCTGGACCCGCCCGCCGAGCTTCTCGGTGGGCAGCGGCTACCCCTCCCAATCGTCCTCGGCCATGCCGTCCTCGATCGAGCGGATCGGATAGTCGGCGGCGAGAGCGGCGAGATAGTCGGCATTTTCGGCGGAGGTGAAGGTCTTGCCCTCCCCTTCCATCCGGTAGGCGCCGTCGCGATAATATTCGGTGGCGGCGCAATCGAGGCCGAGGACGACGTCGTCGCCGGGCTTGTAGCCCGCCTCTTCGACCGACTGCATGATGAAATCGAGGGCAGCGCGGGCCGAGGCGAGGTTGGGGGCGAAGCCGCCTTCGTCGCCGACGGAGGTGGAGAGGCCGGCGGCGTGCAGCCGGCCCTTGAGCAGGTGAAAGATCTCGGCGCCGCAGCGCACCGCCTCGGCGAGGCTGGCGGCGCCGACCGGCATCACCATGAACTCCTGGAAGTCGATGGGGTTGTCGGCGTGGACGCCGCCGTTGACGATGTTCATCATCGGCACCGGCAGCAGCTGCGCCGAGACCCCGCCGACATAGCGGTAGAGCGGCAGCCCGCGCGCGTCCGCGGCGGCCTTGGCGACGGCGAGGCTGACGCCGAGGATGGCGTTCGCCCCGAGCCTCGACTTGTTGTCGGTCCCGTCGAGGTCGATCAGCAGCGCGTCGATCTCGCCCTGATCTTCCGCCTCGAGGCCGCGGATCGCCTCGGCGATCTCGCCCCGGACCGCGTCGACCGCGTCGCAGACGCCCTTGCCGCCATATTTCGATCGGTCGCCGTCCCGCTTCTCCACGGCTTCGTGCGCGCCCGTCGAAGCGCCTGACGGCACCGCCGCGCGCCCCATCGAGCCGTCCTCGAGCCAGACGTCCACCTCCACCGTCGGGTTGCCGCGACTGTCGAGAATCTGGCGGGCGTGGAGGTCGAGGATAGCGGTCATTGTTACGGCCTCGATTCGATCTATATCTAAAAGGCGGAGGAGACGGCGGGCGGCTTATCGGCGCGGCGCTGGCGACGCAACTTTCGTCGCACGCGCCCGGAACGGGAAGCCGGTTTCGCCGGTTCTGGCGAGCGAGGATCAGGGCAAAACCCACATCAAGGCTGGAGACCGCAAATGGCACGTCCCGAAGAGCTTCCGGAGGGCACCGACCACATCATCAACGGCGCGATGGCGACCGACGACACGGGCGGTGCCGGCGGCGGCTTCGTCGCTTCCGCCGGCGGCGGCGACGATACCGGCGGCACGGCGAAAGGCGCAGGAGGAACGGCGATGGCGACGACGAGCAGTGACGGCGATGGCGGCGCGGGCGGCGGCGTCCGGGAGCAGCTGACCAGCCAGGTCGAGGCGCTGCGCGGACAGGCGGGCGACCGCGTCCGCGAGTTCGCCGACGGCGGCAAGACCCGCGCCAGCGACGCGCTCGAGGAGCTGTCCAGGATCGTCGCCGACACCGCCGACTCGATCGACGAGCGGCTCGGCGGCCAATATGGCGAATATGCCCGCAAGGCATCCGACGCCGTCTCCGGCTTCGCCGACACGCTGCGGCGCACCGAGGTCGACGATTTGTACGAGAACGTCCGCGAGGCGGTGCGCAAGAGCCCCGGCGTCGCGATCGGCATCGCCGCGGTCGTCGGCTTCACCCTCGCCCGCCTCGCCAAGGCCGGACTCGACGCGCAGCAATCGGGCGGCGACGGTTCGGACGGCAGGAAATCGGGCGGGCGCAAGTCCCCCGCCGCCGAGGCCTGACCGTTGGACGCGCAGACCAGCCGCCCGTCGGAGCCGACGATCGGCGAGCTGTTCGGTCGGCTCGCGGACGAAGGCAAGAGCTTCGCGCGGGCGGAGGCGAACCTCTACCGCGCCATCGCGATGCGCCGCGTCGGCCTCGCCAAGAGCGGCGCGGTGGCGCTGGTTGCGGCGCTGTTCCTCGTCAACGCCGCTCTGGTGGCGCTGATGGTCGGGCTGGCGCTGCAGATCGCGAAATGGACGGGGCCGGCCCTCGGCGGGCTCATCCTCTTCGCGCTGGTCGGCATCCTGGGCTACGTCCTCGTCCGCTTCGGCATCGGCAAGCTCGCGGCTCTGGGCGGCGACGCCGACGAGCGCGCGGCACTCGCGGCCGGGGAGAAGATGGCATGAGCGCCCCGGAGATACTCGCCGGCAAGCGCGAGGCGGAACGGTCCCGCAAGGCGCTGATCGAGACGGCGCACGAACTCCAGCAGCGGCTGAAGCCCGGCACCATCGCCGGCAATGCCTGGGAAGGAGTCAAGGAGCGCGGCACGGGCCTCGCCGAAACCACCGTCGAGGCGGTGAAGGCGCGGCCGGTCGCGGTCTCCGCCGGCCTCGCCGCCTTCACCCTGTTCCTCGCGCGGCACCCGATCAAGTCGGCCGTGTCGCGCCTCTTCCACGCGTCGGCGGACGAGGACCTCGTCACCACCACCCTCGACACCGACGGACCCTACGACCTCACCGCGCCGCTTGCGAAGCGGCCTACCGAAGCAGCCAGATAGGAGCGTATCACCATGGCCACGACGAGCGACAAAGCGCGTACCTCCGCCAATTCGAGCGGCACCGCCTCGTCCGGCGGGGGCACCGGCGGCGACGGCGGCGGCAGCGGCGCCCTCTCCGGTGTCCGGCAAAGCGCCGCCGACGCCTATCAGGCCGCGCGCGAGCGGACCTCGGCCGCCTACAGCGCCGCGCGCGAGCGGGCCGGCAGCGTCGGCCGGACGACCGCGGAGAGCATCGATACGGCGCCGATGATCGCCGTGGCGGGGGGCCTCGCCCTCGGCGCCCTGGTCGGCGCGCTCCTGCCCCGCTCGGCGCGCGAGGAGGACCTGCTCCGCCCGCTCGGACAGCGGCTCAACGACACCGCGCGCCAGGCAGTCGACAAGGCGCGTTCGAGCGCCCGGGACCAGATCGGCGATCTCGGCGGCAAGGCCGCCGACGCGATTCGCTCCGCGGCCAAGGGCTGAGCCGGGCGGCACCGGGAGGCGCTTGCCTTCCGGCCCGCCGCGGCTCATTCGGCCGCGCATGAGCAAGCTCCACCTCGTCTTCGGCGGCCGGGTCAAGGACCCGCGCGGCCTCGATTTCGACCTCGCCACGATCGACATCGTCGGCGTCTATCCCAATTACGCCAAGGCGCTCGACGCATGGCGCGGCGCGGCCCAGCGCACCGTCGACGACGCCGAGATGAAATATGTCGTCGTCCACCTCCACCGCCTGCTCGAGCCGGAGCAATAGAGTGCCTCCCCAGCTGACGCTGGTGCGGCAGCTTACGCCCCCCGCCACTTGAGAAGCAGCAGCGGCCGCGCGAGGGCGAGGCCGGCGAGGAAGCCGCCGATATGGGCCGCGACGGCGATGCGGGCGCCGTCCACCTCGATCGTCAGGCCGACGAGCAGGTTGAGGACCGTCCAGGCGGCGAACAGCCACAAAGCGTGGAGGAACGTCGCGGCGGCGGCGTTGCCGACGCGGACCTTGTTGCGGCCGAACAGCAGGGCGTAGGCGCCGAGCACCGCGGAGATGGCGCCGCTTGCCCCAACCATCGGCTGCAGCTGGTGCGGCCCCGCCAGAGTGTGGACCGCCGCCGCCGCATAGGCGCCGACGAGGTAGAGGATCGCGAAGCCGCGCCGGCCGACGATCGCTTCCACGGGCCTGCCGCAGAAGAGCAGCATCAGCATGTTGAAGAAGATGTGGATGAAGCCGGCGTGGACGAGCGTCGCCGTGAGCGGCGTCAGGAACAGCGGCGCGGTCGGGAACGGCGGCACCGCCCCGCCGATCCGCGCGGGAATGAAGCCGCCCCACAGCGCGACGAGCGTCTCGTAGCCCAGAAAGGTCGGAATCGCCCAGGCGGCGACGGTGACGACCGCGATCGCCAGCGTCAGCCGCGCGCTCTTCCAGCTGTCGGGCGGGCGCAAGGCCTCAGCGTCTCCGGTCGGGGCCGCGCGAAGGTCTAGAGGAACTCGACCTTCTCGATCGCATAATAGCGGTCGCCCGAAGGCGTCGACACCTCGACCTCGTCGCCGACGCTGCGGCCGATGAGCGCGCGCCCGAGCGGCGAGTTGTAGGAGATGCGGCCGATCTTCGCGTCCGCCTCGGTCTGGCCGACGATCTGGTACACCACCGGCTTGTCGTGCTCGTCGAGCAGGTGGACGGTGGCGCCGAAGACGGCGCGGTCGCCCGACAGCGTCTTCGGGTCGATGACCATCGCGCGGCTGAGGCGGTCCTCGATGTCGGCGATCTGCGCCTCGACCTGACCCTGGCGCTCCTTGGCGGCATGGTATTCGGCATTCTCGGACAAGTCGCCGTGGCCGCGGGCTTCCTCGATCGCGTCGATGATCTGCGGGCGTTCGACCGTTTTCAGATGGCGGACCTCGGCCTGCAGCTTCTCATAGCCTTCGGCCAGCATCGGCATCTTGTCGACGGTCGCCATAATCTCAGCCTTTCGTCAAAATTTCTTCCCTCGGCG
>Ga0213876_10000122_pt1 | contig 84684 bp, 78 predicted proteins | sample BarmaccomBMRX_R9_FD_160113 | JGI IMG/M metagenome (GOLD analysis project Ga0213876, IMG submission 160113) | Root-associated microbial communities from Barbacenia macrantha in rupestrian grasslands, the National Park of Serra do Cipo, Brazil - RX_R9 | ecosystem: Host-associated > Plants > Roots... | reverse complement strand
TGGCCCGCCGTGTTCGCCGTGTGAACTCTTACGTTGTGCCCGCCAAACCCGCTGTGCCCGCCGTGTGACCGAACTCCGAACTCCGAACTCCGCACCCGTTACCCGTTACCCGTTACCCGTTACCCGCCATTCTTCATTTGTGGCATTTCTCCATGTCCACAACTCTACCGGGATGTGTACTTTTCGTTTTGAACAAAACTGCGACTTGTGCAAGGGTCGCTTTCTCCGTTATGGCTACGACCGAATACGCGCATCCAGAGGCGCTGGTGAGTACGGCGTGGGTTGCCGAGCACCTGCATGATCCCAACGTCCGCATTATTGAGAGCAATGAAGACGTGTTGCTTTACGATACCGGACATATCCCCGGGGCGGTTCACGTGGATTGGCACAAGGACCTGAACGATCCCGTCATCCGCGATTACCTTACCCCGGAACACTTTGCGGCACTCGCAAGCCGAATTGGTATTACGCCGGATACCACCGTCGTGTTCTACGGCGATAAATCCAATTGGTGGGCGTGCTACGCCCTGTGGGTGTTCACCTTGTTCGGCCACAGGGACCTGCGCATCATGAACGGTGGCCGCGACAAATGGACGGCCGAAGGCCGCGAATTAACCAAAGAAAAGCCGAACTATCCGGCAACGGATTATCCGGTCCCGGCCAAGCGGAACGACGAGGAGATCCGCGCCTTTTTTGGCGACACGCTGCAGTGGAGCAAGGAACGCAAGCCGCTGGTTGACGTGCGTTCGCCGGGCGAGTTCAAAGGAGAGATCACCCACATGCCGGAGTATCCGCAAGAGGGGGTTTTGCGCGGCGGCCATGTGCCCGGGGCCAAATCGGTGCCGTGGAAGACGGCGACGAATGCCGACAGCACGTTCAAGCCCGTCGACGAGTTGCGGAAAATCTACGAAGAGAACCTGGGGTTCAAACCGGATGACGAGACGATCGTGTATTGCCGCATCGGTGAGCGCTCGAGCCACACCTGGTTTGTGCTGACCAAGCTGCTGGGGTTCAATAAGGTCCGGAACTACGATGGTTCCTGGACGGAATGGGGCAACGCCGTTCGTGCTCCGATTGAAAAACCGTAAAGGTAAAGGGGGCAACAACAGGCCGGCGGCTCCTTGGCCGGTTGAGAGGGCAACGGCACTGACCGGCCGTTGCCCGGGATCCGGCCTGCGCACCCGATGCGTCGTTCAAAATGAATTGCGGGAAACTGGATGAGCTAGGATCTGTAGGGATGGTGGAAAGCGAATCTCACTACCCTGGTGGCCTGCAAACCATCATCAACCTTTTCCAATCTTTGCCCGACGAGGAGAGGCGCGAAACGCTCATTTCTTACGCGGAACAGGCGCCGAAGTGGGCGCCGAAGCCGGGAGAAACCTTTGACCTCGAAGACGTGCGCAAAGACGAAGAGTGTACCGATACGGTTGGCGTGTTCCTTAAGGTAAGCCCGGATAAGCGGGTGGTTTTCCGCGTCTCGCTCGGACCGCAGGTCCAGACGCTCACGCGTGCGATGACGTCGATCCTGTGCCGTGGCCTGGACAAGGCATTCTTACAAGAGGTGATCGAGGTGCCGGGTGATTTCGTCCCTAAAATCATCGGCGCGGACCTGGTCCGGGCCCGCAGTCACACGGTGTATTATGTGCTGACGCGCATGAAGGGAATCGCGCGTGTTTACCTGACTCGGGCACGTGCCGCTGCCTCTTAGCTCAGAGGTCGGAGGGGTTGGGTGTTGGGTTCGGAGCCGCTAGCTGAGTCCAGCAGCGTTGCTAATGCCGCGTGGCTCCTTTCTAAAAGCCTCCACCCACCATTGGAACGTTTGGTGGGAGTAGATCAAGGTCCTGCGTGGAACACTCGATCCAAGCGCCACGCCGCATCCTGGTTCGCAGTGGACAGGACCGCTCTGCGGTTCATCCTACACGTTTGCCGCGCCCAATGCGCCGCGCTCGCCATCACACAATCTCGAAGAGATCCGGATGGAGGTGAATGGAGCCCTGGTCCAGCTCTCACAGCACGCAGGCATATCGCCTTATCCACCCGTTTCCGGAGCGTTGGCCGCTTTCTTGCCTTCACTCCGGCAGTGGCTCCCAGGGGGCGGGCGCTTCCGTGTGAATGAGAAGCGCCGAGCTTTTACATCGGACAGCAATATTTTTGTCGGCACCGTGCCACCTCAGCCGCACTGGTTTCGTCCAATCTCTCCAATGGACTGATGAAGAAAGGCAAGACGACCTATAAGAAGAACGGCAGCAACGTCCACGCCGACCTGCTCAAGGAGTTGTGGAATGCGGCAATTGCATTGCGCTGCAACATTACGCCGGCCGATTACAAACGCGACGTGCTGCCGTTCATCTTCCTACGCTTCCACTCGCTACGTTACGAGGAGCGTCGCTCGGAGATCGACGCCGAGATCGTCGATCCGCCAAGCGACCTGCACACCACTGACAAGCAGCTCATGCTCTCCCTCCGCGAGGACGCTGATCTTTACCTGAGCAAACAGGTTTTCCTCGTCCCAGAGGAGGCGCGCTGGGAAAACATAGTGAAGATCGCCCGCACGGACGACGTAAAGGTTCGCCTTGACAACATTCTCGATCTGCTCGAGGCCAGCTTTCCGAAACTCAGATGCCTGCTTCCGGTGATCTACGCAGGGTCAAATCTAGATTAGCAAAATATTGCCGGTCTGGTGGACCTTTTCTCAAAGGACATCTTTCGTTTCGAGGCTGGCGGTTTGCCTCGTCAGAGGGGAAGCGTGGCGGCGAATACTTCACCCCGTCCTCTATCACCCTCTCCCGCTCGCACCACGCAATGCGAACACGATGCAGATGCTCCACTTCCTCGCGTATCTAAAAGCGCCGGGCGCGCGCGAGCCGGGTGGCACAGCGGGCGTCGCCGTGGCGACAGGCGAGCTGTCGAACTCCGAGACGGCGCAGCTCGTCGTCCAAAAGGCGCTGTGGAAGATGACTTCGTCGATCGCGTCGTTACACTTACCGGCCAGCTCTTTGCGAACACGATCGCTTCACGTGCGTTTGTCCTTCTGCTGAGGCGCTCGCGGTATTCACCGAACTGATATCGCCATGGTACCAGCAGATTATCTGTAATCAAGCTGAATCCCACACCCTCGCCGCCCTACGTAGCATGCTGCTGCCGAAACTGCTGTCGGGCGATCTGCGGGTGCGCAACGCGGAGCAGATGATTGAGGCTAAGGCATGACAATGGTCTGAGTTTAAGTTGGTCAACAACGCGTGAAGTCTGTAGCCTACAGGCGACGCTGAACGATGCACGCTCTCTCTTCCGGATATTGAGTCGGAACTCAGTTACGCTTACGTTCACGCGATTGCGGCGAAAGCTGGCATGGCATGCTCCGTGAGCGGCCGCCACGAGGATAACAATGGAGTGGACGCGCGGGTAACAGCGTGGGCGCCGTTCGATAACGGCGGTTACCTTACGGAGGTAGACCTCAAAATCCAGTTGAAGGCGACGATCCAGCCACCCGGGGACAACGGAATGCATCGTTCTTATTTTCTTGCCGGAGTCAACCGATACGACGACCTCCGAGCAGCGACCGTAGACGTGGCTCGTATTCTTGTCGTCCTCTTTCTTCCGCCAGATGCTGCAGAATGGATCTCGCACACAGAAGACGAACTCGCGCTGAGGCGCTGCGGCTATTGGGTGAGCCTGCGTGGAGCGGCAGCCACAAGCAATCGGAGCGGCGCTACAGTGTATATACCGAAAGCGCAAGCCTTTTAGCCCGACCGAGCTGAGGGCGCTGGCGTCGCGGCTGTCGCGGCGCGATCTTCCGACCTACGTTGCGCCATGACCAACGCTTTCCTCGTGGCCCCTACCGATCTGCGTGATTATGCAAAATCGCGCGGCTGGGTACTGGTCCCTGACGGGCTGAGGGACCGGCTCTTTGTGCTAAGTCATCCCAAATTCGACCGACGGCAATTGGTCTTCCCGATCGATACGACGGCGCCGGACTACACCGAAGCCGTGATGCTGGCGGCGGAAAAGCTCGCGCTGCTGGAAGGGCGCCCTCTTCCCGACGTTTTGAGCGCTTTACAGGAGGTGAACGATGACACACTTCGCTTTCGTATTGATACCTCGTGCGACGTCGGAGGGGCATTGCCACTGGCGTTCGTCGGCAGTGTTGTCAGCGGTGCCCAGCAGCTCCTGCTGGCGGCATCCTGCACGGTGCTGAAACCGCAGAGCCATCACCCTCGGCTCAGCCGAAGCGAAGCGCAACAGCTCATCGAAGCATCGCAATTTCGCCATACAGAGCCGGGAAGCTTTGTTGTGAAGGTCTCGTGTCCAGTCCGCGCGCTTGACGTGCAGGCGGCGCTTTTTCCGGGAGAGGTGGACGCACCGTTCGTGCGTCGAACGATGCTCACAGTGAAGCGGGCATTGCACGAGTTGGTGACGGCCATTGAAGCCGACACGCTGTCGCAACTTATCGAAAATGTGCAGAAAATGGCCACTCCCGTCATTTCCTCTAATTTGTGCGAGGCGTTGACCCGCTTCGAGGATGATGCCTTGAAGAATTCGCTGGAGGTGGACATTTCCTGGGCCATCTCAACGCCCCTGCCGGCGGGTGAGGTAATGCCGGCACGGATCCGCATTCAGTGGGATTACTTCTCGCGCATCGAGGAGGTCCGCCGAGCGTTGCGTTCCCCCGAGCAGCACCAGGAAGATACTTTTATTGGTACGGTAGAGCGTCTCGACGGCGCAATGCAGCCGGACGGCCCGTCGGGCGGGCGAGGTGATTTTGGCACTGCTGCTCAGCGATGGGGAACCGGTGCAGGCGCGAACCAGCCTTACGGCGGATCAATACGCCGCTGCAGACGATGTCCATATGACTGAGGGGGCTTATGTAAAGGTAACGGGAAAACTTCACCCGGGGCGACAGCCACGTTCGCTAATGGACGTGGTGCACTTTGAAAAAATCCTGCCGCATTAGCGAATGCAAGCGGGCGCCGAAGGGACAACCCAAGCCATCGCGCGATGCCAAACCAAGGAATCGAGTCGCAATTTGAGCAAACGACGATCGAGCGACTGCTTGCGCTCCCCTATCGCTATGAGTATGGCGACCAGATCGAGCGCGAACTCCGCGAGGTCGTGATGACAAGCTGGCTGCGCGCTTTCCTATAAAGAAAAGCGGGCGGCCTCCCGTAACGCGGATTCGGGGTTGAAGGCTGCACGAAGGTCAACCCCTAAACCTTCCAGGAAGCGTGACCGCAATCGCCCGGTCTCGCCCGATTCCACCCGTTCGAACGCGCCGTTGGCTCCCGCATGGATTTCGACGGTTTCGGCACGCGGGTCCACCAACCAGTACTCGCGCACGCCGCTGCGGGCGTAATCATCAAATTTGACGCCCCGGTCGTTGGCCTCCGTCGAGGGCGAGAGCACCTCCACAATGAGAGCCGGCACCGGAAAAAGTCTTTGGTCCGGGCTGAACTGCGCGGATTGCTCGGCGCTGAAGCAGGCGATGTCGGGTTCGTAGTCGTTTCGCTGGAAAGCGCAAAGCGCCTTCTCATCGAGCACGGTTCCAAGCCGCCGGGGAATAATCCAGCTTCTCAGAATAACCGTGAGGTTTTGGCGGCCGATGGTATGGCGCAGCGTCGCGGGGGAATGGAATACGGCCACGCCGTTGATGAACTCGGCTTTGTCCTCCGGTTGCAGGGACTCGCGGAAGCGTTGCCGCCGCTCGGACTCGGCGCGCAACATCCCGTTAAGTTCCTCGACGATGCGTTCCAGGTCCGCGGAGGGCATGCCGGTAAAGTACCATCTGACCCTCGGACCCTCAATGCTGCTGAACCAGCTTAAAAACGAGTATCATCTGCCCGCCGTGGCCGGCGTAGAATAAATCCCGCAAGTGAAGAACTGCCGGGTAGGGTGCGGGCATTCTTTGAGCCCGCGCGGCGGATTATCATCTTATTGGTGGATCGCTGTACCTCCGGTATCGTTGATCCGGCGCAACATGATAAAAAGGAGTTGCGCTCTTTCCGGCAGGCTGGCGGCATAGATAAACTCTTCGGCGCTGTGCAGGTTACCGCCGCGCACACCCAGGTTGTCGAGGTTAGGAACGCCTGCGGCGGCCAGGCGGTTACCGTCACAAGTGCCTCCCGTCGGCTCCGCGCTGATCTCGATCCCGAGTTCATGGCCGGCCTGCCGGGCGAGCTCGATTAGGTTCAGGGTCTCGGGAGTCAAGGCTTTCGGCGGGGCGGTAAACCGTCCTTCAAGTTCTACCCGGTAATCGGACGCGTTGTGGATGGAGGCGATAAAAGCGTGAAGCGCGTCATGCACCCAGCGCTCATCGTCGGCCGATGACGTCCGCACATTGATGCGGCACGTTGCCAAATCGGGCACCATGTTGGTGGCGATTCCCCCGGTAACTTCCGCAGGGTTGAGAAAAATGGTGTCGCGTTTCGCGTTCAACTCTTCGCAGTGCAACACGAAACGGGCCAGCGGCACCAGGGCATTCCGGCCATCCCGCGGGTTGCGGCCGCTATGGGCGGCGCGCCCGCGGAACCGGAGAAGGAAGGTCCCCGAACCGCGGCGTTGAGAAGCCAGCGCGCCGGAGGCAAGCGCCGGTTCGAAGCCGAACGCGAAATGGTGGTTACGGGCGGCTTCCAGCAGTTCGCCGGAAGAAGCAGGTGAGCCGAGCTCTTCATCCGCGTTGATGGCTACCGTCCACCCGATCCGTTTCGGTTCGACGAAACGTTCATACGCCGCGAGGCCATGCAGCATGACGACCAGACCGCCTTTCATATCGCATAAACCCGGTCCCTGAATCCGGTCTTCCCCCAGCGGGGTAACCGTCTGAAACGGGTGTTCCGGCCCGAAGACCGTGTCGAGGTGGCCGAACAGGAAGACCTGCCGGGGTGCTTCCGGGCGTTTTTGCAGGACGAGCATCGGCGTGCGGGTTTCGCCGGTTGCCGCCAGCCACCGTTTCCCGGAGAAAGCGGGTTTGAGTAATTCGGCAAAGGCGTCCAGGATCATCTCACTGAGAACGGTCAAACCCGCCAGGTTCCGGCTGCCCGAGTTCTGACTTGACCATCGGCAGGCGCATTCAATCATCCGTTCACGCTGGCTCTGGAGGTAAGCGAGTGCGGTCATGCCCATTCCCCCGTTTGTTGAAACGGGTAAATCGACCCTAATTGGAGGATCTGCGTAAGTTCGTCCAGGGCCGTCTCAATTTCGCCCGGGAATTGCGGGTCGCGCAGGTCGTCCCAGGATAACGCGATCCGATAACGTTTTTTAATCCATGACGTTAGAGCCGCATCCAATCCCTGGTCGAACAAGACCCGCCCTGACAGGCCGGCCCGTTCAACGTCGGACAGCACCACACGATTCCGCAGGCAAGCGGGCCCACCGCCGTTTCGCATACTCTCTCGCAAGTTAACGAATTGCACCTGGTTGATCGGGCATTCCGGGTCGGCGATCAACGCCCCGATGACCTCTGCGACCGGCGGAACGGCCCGGCACTCTTCCGGCGCCAGCAGCAGCATCGCGCCATCAGGCAGGGTCAGGAGCTGGGAGTTGAAGAAATAGGAACGCACGGCGTCACCCAGGCTGAACCCGGTGATCTCGCGCAGGCAGAAGGCGTCCTCGCTCACGCCGGCATAAGCCTGGGCAAGCCGTTTACTTACCTGGGACGGATCTGCGAAAGCGAGCTGGTGGTAAAGAAAAACGCGTTCATTGCCCGTGGCGATCACGTCATTGTGGAAGGCGCCGGCCTCGATGGCAGCCGGATTTTGCCGGGCATGGACGACGCGTTCCAGGGAGAGGGCGTGCATGCGCGCGACGACTTCACCCGCTTCCAGCGTCTGGCGCCGGGGGAAATGCCCCTCGGTCAGCGGCGCGAACCCTGTGCGTCCATGCACGAACAGGTGGATCCCGGGCAGCCCGTGCCGTGACGCCAGCCGGGTGTGATTGGCGGCTCCCTCATCGCTCAGGACCAGGTTGGCCGGGAGCGGGGGATGATGCGTAAAATGCTCCGGGTTAGCAAAGATGGCTTGCCAGAGCGCGGCGGTCTCGGCGGCCTCGAGTGAGCGATGGAAGTTGGTTACGAGGTTGGCGGGCGTAAAGTGAACCCGGCCGTCTTCAGCGTCGAGGCTCGGTGTGGTCGTGGCCGCATTGGCGCTCCACATGCTCGAGGCCGAGTAACAAGCGATCAGTAATTCAGGGGCAACGCGGCAGGCTTTTTCGATCACCTGAGCTCGTGTGCCGGTAAAGCCCAAACGGCGCAAGGTTCCGAGCGCCGGCCGCGCCAGTGGCGGCAGAACGGCCTGGCAAACGCCGAATCCCGCCACGACGCGCATTTTCGCCAGTCCCTGCAGGGCCGCCGCCTGGGGGTTGGAAACCGCGGCACGGCTGCGCATCGATGCGTAGTTGCCGAAGGAGAGCCCGGCATAATTGTGGGTGGGCCCGACGAGGCCGTCAAAGTTGGTTTCCTGATACACTTGCTAATGCTCCGACGGGTTAGAAGAGGCGGCGGCGGGTACTTCCGTTTGTTCCCGTTGACCGGATTTATGGAGTTGCAGGTAAATGAGGCGGCTGCCGGGCTGCGCGCGCAGGCGGGCGGCGGTCTCGGCCGTGATGGCCAGCGTTCCGTCGTCCATCAGTTCCACCGCGCCGAGGCAGGCACGAAACGAGAGTGACACGTGGGCGATCAGGTGCGGTTCGGCCGACGGTAGCCGGCGGATTTCTGAAACGATCGCGACGTGCGCATTCCTGACGGCTTTAATGTCCGGACGCTCGGCCCGCAGCAGCGGCCCCGCATCGAAGATATCCACCTCGTGCGAAAGCTGGAACCCCTGATTCAGCAGGATGCGCAGGGCCGGTTCCGCATCCCGATGCACGCGCCCGATCACGGCTTGAGCATCCGGGGGCAGCATGGCCTTATAGATCGGGTACCTGGGAATGAGGTCGCGAATGAATTCTTTCTGGCCGATGCCGCTTAAAAAATCCGCTTCCGCGAACGTTTGATGAAAGAAATGGCGTCCGAGTGCCTCCCAAAAGGGGGATAATCCCGCCTCGTTGGTAAAGCCGCGCAGTTCGGCAATGACCCGCTCATCGAATCTCTGCGGGAAAGACGCCATAAAAAGAAAACGGCTTAAGGAAAGTAGCTGGCCGAGGCCGGCTTTGCGGTATTCGGGCCGGAGGCACAAGCTGCATACCTCGGAGGGACCCTTGTGGTCCAGCTTCAAGTGGAGCACTTCCATTTCCTTATCGATCTTGAGAGGGGAATGGATAAATCGTTCCCGTCGCACTTCGTAGGTGTAGAAAGGGTCAAAGCCACCCACGCGCGCGATGATGCCGGCCGTACCTACAATCTCGCCGTTCCGCCGGTCTTCGAGCACAAACAGGTAATGGTCACCGCCTGCGGTCCTGATGCGGTGATCGAAAGAGCGTTGCGACTGATAAATCCGTTCCTCCAGCGCATCGGCCTGCGGCGGCAGCGAAGTCATCCCGCCCTTGATCGACTCCGCCAGCCGCTTCAGGCTGGGCAGGTCCGATTCCTCAATGGGACGCAAAATGAAGTCTGGAAACATAAAACGGCCAGGATCATGAAGTAAAACGCCATAGGAGGCAAAAGCTTCAGGGGTTTTAAAGGTTTTAGCGAGATTGCCCTCCGGAATCACGAATATAGATCCGGTACTTCACCGCCTCCAGGTATAAGCCATCCGGCGGCGCGCAGTGGTTAGTTTTTCGGCCGGACGGCGCCGTCAACAACCATTGCAACCACGGCAAATCTTTGCGACCGGCTGCCACCTGCAGCAGGCTGCCGGTTAACAGGCGGACCATGCGATAGAGAAAACCGTTTCCCTCAAAGTGGAGGGTGAGCAGCGAACCCGCGCGCCGGACCCGCACGCGGTAGAGGGTTCGGACGGTGCTGCTTTCGGGTTGGCCGCGGTTCGCGGCGAACGCGGCAAAATCGTGGGTGCCGGCCAGTTTTTCAGCGCCGGCCATGAGCGTCGCCAGCGTGATGGGCCAGGGAAAAAGCCAGGCGCGCCCGATTTCGAGCGGGTGCAGCGTGTCTCCCGACCAGACCCGGTAGAAGTAGCTTTTGCGTTTCACCGCATGCTGCGCATGAAAGGTGGCCGGAACAAGCCGGCAGCCCAAAATGCGGATAGTCGCCGGTAGATGGGCATTGAGCGCGCGCCGCCAGGTCTCAGGGGGATATCGTCCGGGCGGGACATCGACGTGCGCCACCTGTCCGAGGGCATGGACCCCGGCGTCCGTGCGCCCCGAACCGACCACGGTCAGGTCGCGGCTGGAAACGGCTCGCAAGGCCGCCTTCAAGTGGTCCTGCACGCCGTTGCCATTGGGCTGGCTTTGCCAACCGCTGAAAGGCCGGCCGTCGTACGCGAGCACGAGCTTGAGTCGCTGCGGTGGCGGATTCACAAGGCGCGGCGATCCGGGCCAAAGGAGAGCCGTTTACATTTGCACCTAGAGATTCCCGGACAGGGTCTGCGCATCCAGGTAATTCTGCAGCAGGATCTGCGCCGCCACCTGGTCGATTACCTTCCGGCTCCGTTTGGTGTTCCGGCCTGCGGCGTGCAGTACCCGTTGCGCCTCCATCGTGGTCAGCCGTTCGTCCCAGAGCACGACCTGCAAGGCCGGAAGCTTTGCCCGCAACCGGTCCGCAAACGCGGTGGCTTTCGCGGCAGCCGGGCCGAGGCTGCCGTCCATGTTCTTGGGCAACCCCAGCACGACGCCGCCCACGCCCTCGGCCGTCACCACTGCACAAATCTCATCAAGCACCTGTGGCGAATTCGTCAGCGTCCGTAACGGATGAGCCATCGCGCCAAGTTGATCGGAAATCGCCAACCCGATCCGGGCCTCACCCAAGTCAATGCCGAGCCAGCGTTTCACTATTGAAGTTCTTTCGGAAGGTTAGCGACCAGATGTTTTATGCCTTCAGCTTCGTGACGATTGCAGATCAGCAACGCATCACGCGTCTGGACCACCACCAGATCGTTCACCCCAAGCAGGGCAACGTGCACTCCGTCGTTGGAAAAGACAATGTTGTGAGACGAATTTTCTACTGACAACGGGCAGTTCGCGGCGTTGTGGTGGCGGAGCTGGTTGAGGTATTTGCCGAGGGCGGTCCAGCTGCCGACGTCGTCCCAGTCGAAGGTCGCCGCCTTCACGAGCACCCGGTTGGTTTTTTCCAGAATGGCGTAATCGATCGACAACTTACGCAGGGTAGGGAACCGTTCGCTGATCTCCTTTCGCAGGTCCGGCGTGTTGCGAACCACCGAGACAAACTCGCCCAGGTCGGGGGCGTGCCGGTTGAACTCCGACAGGATGCTCCGCACGGTCCACACAAAAATTCCGGCGTTCCAAAAGAAGTTGCCGCTGCGGAAGAAACTTTCGGCAAGATCGGGGTTGGGTTTTTCACGGAATCTCACCACCTCGTAAGTGTCGGGAACTTTGCCTGCGAACCGTTCACCGCGTTCGATGTAACCGAACCCCGGGCAGGCCCAGGTCGGGGTGACGCCGATTGTGACCAACTGCCCGCTTTGCTCGGCAGCGTCGGCGGCTGCCTGTAAGTCTGACTGAAAGGCCGTCCGGTCGCCGATCCTGGCGTCGGCCGGTAAAACCACCATCGTGGCATCCGGATTCCGCGCGGCAACGAGCCCTACCCCCAGGGCGATGGCTGCGGCGGTATCCCGCTTCTCCGGCTCGCTGAAAATGTTTTCGGCGGGATGGCCCGGAAGTGCCGCCCGGACCGAGGCGACCTGTTCATCATTGGTCAGAACCAGGATGTTTTCCGCCGGGATCAATCCCTCGAGACGCCTGACGGTTTCCTCCAGAAGCGTTTGTCCGCCGAAGAGACGCAGCAGCTGTTTTGGGGTGGCGCGACGGCTTAAGGGCCAAAAACGCATTCCGCTGCCGCCGGCGAGCACGAGAGCATGCAAGGTGTTCGACATGTTCTGAATCCGAGTTAAACGAATGGATCGAATAGAGCAGGTTTCGGTTTACTATCGCGTACTCGGTCGACAAGTCACGGGGCATTGCGCAAAACGCCTCGCGATCCTCGCCGGTCACAAACGCGACAAATCAAGCGCACTCTCACCAAGGATTGACGGACTGAAGGAGGGCTGAGACAATATTCCGGGGCTGCTACAATCAATTATGACGTCTGACTCTCAAAAACCGGTCGCGCTGTCGATCACTTCGGCTGCGCTGCTGACGGTGTCACAAGGAGCCGTCGGCTGCGGGCTCGGACTGCTGTTGGCCGGAAAAATCAATGAACGCAAGCGCAACGTCGCTGCGATCGGCCTGTTATCCCTGGCCTTGGGGGCGACGATCACGGCAGGTGCAGGCCTGTTGACGAACCTGGTGAGCGGGCCCCGGTCGCGCCTGGGCGTACGCCGCCGGCTGCGTTCGATCCGCGAAGGGGCCGGGTGGCACGTCGACGATGAAGTCTTTTAAGGGGGGCAGCCCGCTTCAGATCTCGTAATCGAAGTATCCCGGCGAGGTGCTCCCGTTCGGTCCTGAGCCCCTTTCGGGGCGTGACGGACGGTTCTTTTTTGACACGATTTTTACCTGGGACCGCTCGTTGGTCACCAGGGAATCCGGCGGGACGCTTTCCATCAGGAACACGTTGCCGCCGATCGTTGAGCGGGCGCCGATTACGGTTTCTCCGCCGAGAATGGTGGAGTTCGGGTAAATGGTCACCCAATCTTCCACGTCGGGGTGCCGCTTGCCGCCCTTCTTGATCTTCCCATGTTCATCCTTTTGGAAGCTGCGCGCGCCCAGGGTAACGCCGTGGTAAAGCTTGACGTGGCTGCCGATCCGGCAAGTTTCGCCGATGACCACGCCGGTGCCGTGGTCAATAAAGAAATAGGCGCCCACCTCAGCGCCGGGATGGATGTCGATTCCAGTCCGGCTATGCGCCCATTCGGTCATGATGCGCGGCAGCAACGGAACTTCCTGGCGGTACAAAGTATGGGCGAGCCGCTGGATGGAGACGGCTTCGACGGACGGGTAACTGACGATAATTTCCTCGAAACTCGTGCTGGCCGGGTCGCCTTCGTACGCCGCCTCGACGTCGGTGCGCAGTAATGCCCGGATGCGCGGCACATCTTCCATAAAAGTCTGCGTGATCAAACCGGCCAGCTGCGCCGGGCAGGTTGGCTTCCTCGTCCGCAGGCTCTTGAAAATTTCTTCGCGCAGCCGCTCAGAGACCTCCGCCAGCCGCGTAGAGGTTAACTCGCTCACATGCGCCTTGGCGATCGGTCCCTCGTCGTGGAAGCCGGGAAACAGTACTTCCAGCAGATCCTCGCAGATTTCGGCCACCGCTCGCTTTGAGGGGAGGTTCGAACCATCAATGTTATTGATCCCGCCGTCGTCACGGTAGGATTCGAGGACAGCCATCACGGACGGAATCAAGTTTCTCTCCATAACCAGGACCGGCGACAATAAAGCAAGACGCCGCGGCGTTCCAGCAAGATGATCGATCGCCCGCCGTCCACGCGGGAGCGCGCCTGATGCGCCCGCATGCCGCGAGACCCCGGGGGCGCGCCGGAGAAAAGTCCTGAATCCTACTGATGATGGTGTGATCGACGCGCTGATGATCAGCGGCCGCCCCGCTCACCATGGGAGGGGTCGCCGGATGTTGCCGGAGGGCCGGCAATTCGGCGCGGGTACCCGGCCCGGCATCCGGCAGGAAACGGCGTCTCGGGGAAGGCTGACTGACGAGAAAGGTTAGTTGGACTGCGAATGTTGCAAAGTCGAGAAAGTTTACCTTTCTCCGGCGGTGCCGCAGGCGGGCGCCGCCGCAGGTGCGACGAAGCGGCCCCGCGATCGCCCAAATTTGTTAGCCTTATCATGATCATGATAAGCCCGGCGGGTAAGTCTCAGCAGAGGCAGAACCACCTGGCGGGTGAGGGCGTCTTCTTGTCTTCTTCGGAAAGGCCCGGTGCAAAAAGTGTTTCAGGTTCGCCTGGAGACGTCGTGTGAGGAACGGATATCCACCTGACGGAAACGCAGGTCTTGCAAGAGCCTCCGCACCGGTGAGCCGGCACGGCAGCCGCCTGACGGACCCAGGGCCCGGGGGCGAGTGCAACTAACCTATAACTAATCACCTTGAAATGTGCAAATCCAGGCATAGTTTGCGCTCGTGAAACTATCTTCTTCCGTATTAAGGAAAGCCGCTGAGGTTCAGGAACAGATCGAGCAACTCGAGTCGGAACTGCACGGCCTGTTAGAAACGGGTAATTCCACGGACTCGGGTTCGCCGGCAGGATCTGCGGCGCAAGACCGGGGTTCGAAGGAAGGCGAGCAGTCGGGCGCGCGGAGCCGCCGTGCGGGCCGTCCTGCACCTGTCGCCGCCGCTGGGACCGCTTCGGCCAACGGGCGTAGTCGCGGCCGGCGTTCCACTTCTCCCAGCGGTCCCCTCGCTCCCGCGGTGGTTAAGGTTTTGAGGGCCAAAAGCAACCCGATGAGCGTGGCCGAAATCCTCGATGGTTTGAACGCGAGCGGTTATAAATTCACGTCTCCCGAACCGAAAAAGAATCTTTTTGCCCGGATTTATCGTCTGAAAGGCGTCCGTCAGGTCGGTCCTGGCAGATTCACCGCCGAATAGAAATCTGATCCAGGGGGCTGGAACGGTTTTACCGCGCCTGTAACCGCCTGACGGGGTTTTCTCAGAAGTGAGGGGCTAACCCGGCCAGTCGTCGGGCGTGTTGGACGGTGTCGATTTCGCGGATGGTCTTATCAGTCCGGATCGCCTTGATCCGTGGAAACCTCAATGCCAGCCCGCTGGTGTGCCGCTCGCTTGGCTGGATGGCATCGAAGGCGACCTCCAGAACGACCTCAGGAATCACTTCGCGCATTCGCCCGTGAGCTTTTATTGTGGTCTTGAGAAAATGCTCGGTTAGCTCCTCAATTTCGCCGTCCGTGAGGCCGGAATAGGCTTTGCCGATGGTAAGCAAACGTTCGGACTCTTCGTCACGGACGGCGAAGGTGTAATCACTCAATACATGGTTTCGCTTACCATGCCCTTGTTCGGCGGCCACCACCACGACATCCAGGGTAGCGAACTCCTTTTTGAGCTTGATCCAACTGCCGCCGCGCCGTCCCGGGGTGTAAAAGCTCTCCGGATCTTTCAGGATCAGGCCTTCGTGGTTTGCGCGCCGGGCCGCAAGGAAGGCCTCCTCTATTTCCGGTCCGGTTCTGATCAGGCGAAGCGGCGAGACCTGCACGCCCTCAGGGAAGGCCAGGCTCTCGAGGATCCGTCGACGTTCCGTCAGCGGCACCTTCAGCAGGCTCCGGCCGTCCAGCCACAGCAGATCAAACGCCATGAGCATGACCGGTACATCCTCGCTCGTAAACAGGTCATCCGTGCGTTTGCGCCCGAGGCGCTTTTGCAGGTCGAAAAAGGTTAGCCGCCGGTCTTCAGCGTGGGCCAGGATTTCGCCATCCAGGATCAGGGGAGCGGTAAACTGAAGGCGTTGAAGTTCCGGGAACTCAGGGGTGATGGGGCGCAAGTCACGACTGTAAAGGGCTACCTTGCCACCGGCAAAATGGAGTTGGACCCGGATTCCATCGTACTTTTGTTCAGCCAGGGCATACTGCGAGGGAAAGGTGCGTCTGATCCGGTCCGCCACGGAGTCGCCGTCCGGTTCGGAAATGGCCAGCATCGATTTCACCGGCCGGAACACGGTGATGCTCGCGCGTTCAAGTTGTCCCTGCCTGGCCAGCACGGCGGTCTGGCCGGGGTCGCCGGTAAGCATGTGCGCTTCCCTAACTGCGTCGACGTCCATCCCAAATGCTGCCGCGATGGCTTCCTCGACCAACCCTTCCCGCAGCCCGATCCGCAGGTCGCCCGTCAGAATCCTGACCACGTAACTGCCCGTTTGCGCCGAGCAGTTGCTTAGCCATCCGGCCAGCGCCTCCGCTTTAGCGATGGGCCCCGCCGCGTTCTGTACGCGCACAAAATTTTCGCGGATCTGCCCGATGGAGAACCCCTGCGGCGACGTGCGACCGATTAACGCCTGGTAAGCGGCGCGCCCCGCGTCCCCGAAGTTGCCTGCCGCCCGCCGGAAATCAGCTTCCTGCAAATGCGTTGCCTGCATCAGCGCGCGCTTGATCACCGCCCAACCGACCTGCAGGGCCTGACCTTCCGGCCGGGAGAACGCGTGCCCGGTCAGGTAAACGGCGATTTCGGGCAGATCTTCCAGCGGGAGAGTGGATAGATAGTCGGACAGCAGGTCGACTTTCTTCAGCTTACCGGTAGTCCGGCCGATTTCTTCACACACGGAAGTGAACCGTCCGAAGGATGATTCAGCATCTTCATTGCCGCCGGCTGGAACCGCCTCCTCCACAATGACCGTTTCCGGGATGAGCAGTTCGAGTTGGTTGTCTTCGCCCAGCGCCCATGCTTCCACACCCCGCCGCCGCAAGTCGGCGGCAAACTCGCGGGCAAACCCGTGGACGGTAAGGACGCGTTTGGGTTGCACCAGTTCCACGTAACGCAGCAACTCCGGGTAGTCGGCGTGGTCGGAGAGCGGGAAAGCAGCATCGCATTGGTAGCGATGAACGGCTCCGGGATTCAGTGCCCACCCAGTCAGTACCGCCGTACGGCGATTCCTGATTTTCTGAACCAGGCGGGTTCGGTTTGCGCCGGGCGGGCAGATAACGACCCCGGGCTGCGAATCGCTTTCCGAGTACAAAACGAATTCCGGCAGACGATGGTTTAGTTCTTCATACAGCGCGGTCATCCGGTAAACCGCCGGGTGTAGCTTTACCCGTAAACCGGAGCCATGCAGAGATGCGAGAATCTCTTGCGCTTTACCGAGAGAATAACCAAAGAGGACCGGGACCATGTCATCCTCCAGGCTTTCCAGGCAGAAGCGCAGCAACTCCTCAATAACCTGTGCCGTCGGCGGAAATACGTACTGCGGCAAGCCGTACGTGGTTTCCATAATGAGCGATTCGGCCGGCGTCCATTCGATTCCTTCAGCGGACCGGCCGGGCCTGAGCTTGAAATCGCCGGTGTACAACAGGGAGGAACTGTCCAATTGCACGTGCAACTGGGCCGAACCAAGAATGTGACCGGCCGGATAGAGGGTAAGTTGCGCGTTGCGGAACCTGAACGGAACGCGGAAAGGTTGACGATGCTCGCGGCGGCTGCCAGGCAGGCGCGCAGCCATGAGCCGGGCGGTGGTTTCGGAAAGGATAACTTGCCGGTGATTCCCCACGTGATCGCTATGGGCATGGGAGACAAACGCGGTTTCACGTTGATCCCAAGGATCTAACCAGAGGTCAAGCTGCGGCAGGTAAATCCCTCGTTCGTAGTGAACCTGTAGCATCGTCAGTTTATCCGTTTGGCGAAAAGTGGGTTCCGAAATAGAGGGTTGTACTCCCCGGGGTAAGCCCCGCCGATTTCGGAACGCACGTTTGGAACGTGCATCATAAATAGTACGGCATAGAACGGCACCCGGCCGCATCTAGCCAGGCGCGTTAAGGGTCTGGGGCCGGTCGTTCCGGCAACTCCCCGACGCAACGCGCCGGCAGGGGCATCCCTTTTTTAACATCCTGCCTGGCCACGCCGTGCAGGCGCCTGCGTTGCGGGAGCCGGCCGCTGTTTTTGAAATTCTTTCAGCAGGCTGTGCTCGGAAGGCGTCGGATCCCGCAAATGCCGGGTCCGGGAGGCTTGGCCGCCGGCGCCGCAGCCTCCGGGCCGGGTGCACACCCGGCCCCTTTGATCGCGTCAGATTAGCCTATGGATAGCAGGCCCACCCGGCCCCGGCTGAGTCGCGTGCGCGCGTCCGGCCTCACGCGACGTGCTAAAGGAAACGCACGCACGCCCGGACCGCGCAGACGAGCTCGGCCGCCCGTTTGCGCGCAGCGAGCAATCGGATTGACATAGTCGGCTGCCGCCTTTTTCATGCGCCCATGAAGCGTTTGATGTGCGGGTTGGCCGTCCTTCTGGCGGTTGGCGCCACCGTGTGGATCGTCCGGGCCGATGATCCTTTGCCCATCCCGAAAGCAAATGTGCTGCCGCTGGCGCTCAGCGACGACTTCCAGTTTCGCAAGTTTACGATCTTCCGCAACGCCCTGGTCAAGCCGGGGGCCACGCCGCTCCCCACGCGTGAACTGATGATCACGATGGAGAGAAACCGGCACGTCTGGGGCGCCACCACTTACGCTGACGTGCAGGCGCGCACCGGCCAGTATTTTACCTTTTTCTGGCGCGCCAAGCGGCCCGCGGATCTGACCTTGCGGCTCGAATATCGCCAGGCCAACCTCAAAAACTACGTCGAAGCGCGCGAAATTTACTATCCCCGCGCCCGGGGTAGTTACACCTCGGAGTTCGCCGTGGTCGGTTCGGAATATTCCATGGACGGACCGATCACGATGTGGCGTGCGATCCTAATCGAGAACCAACGGATTGTTGCCTTGCTTCAGTCGCGTACCTGGGAGTAAGTTAGGGTGTCGGCTTGAAGGCTGGCTTTATTTGACACCCAAAAGGCCGACACGATATTGCTACGTTTAGAGTGAGTTCACCAGCATCCATACTGGTCGGGGTCGCCGGGAAAACCGTCCACGTCAAGGTTCAGGGAAAGGGTTCTTTTCAGAATAGCCCGGCTCTGAAGGAGTTCTCTCGGCAGATGCTGGATCGGGGTTACCGGGTGTTCATCATTGATCTGGCGGATTGTCCGGTGATGGATTCGACTTTTATGGGGACCCTGGCCGGGATCGCCTTGCGCCTGCGCGAAGCCGAGGGAGGGTTGTTGCGGGTCCGGAACGTAAATGAGCGCAACCACGATCTGCTCCGGAACCTTGGCCTCGACAACCTGTTCCAGATCGAGGCGAATGAGGACCGGGAGACCGTTTCGGCGCCGGCCATGCTTCCAAACCGGCCGGCCCTGTCGAAGAGCGAACATGCTGAATGCATGATTGAAGCGCACGAAGCCTTGGTGGATGCGGATCCGGAAAATCTCGCCCGTTTCAAAGACGTCCTTGAGTACCTGCGGCACGATCTTCGCACTGGAGCTACGAAATAGCCGTCCTCGATGCGGTCCTTTTTCTTCTTAGGACTACTCGTTGCTGCAACTTTAGTCTTTTTGTTCCTCTTGAGGCGGCAACGTCGCAGCATCGAGAACCTCAAGAGGTCCCGCGAAGAACTTCAGGTCGAAGAGAACCGGGTATTCGACTTCCTGCACGGCTTGGGGGAAGCGTTCTCCGGAGACCTGCGCTCGTCGGACCTTCACCGGTTGATCGTGGAAGGGGCGATGCGCATCCTGGACGCGCACGGGGGCGCGCTCTACCTGGCTGATCGCGGGGGCAAGCTCCTCATGCCGAGCTACTTGTCGAAGAACTGCCCGCCGCTGGTGGAGATTCCGCGCCACCTCCTGCAGCAAAGCCAGGCCTCCATCGCGGCACTGGACAGCTTTCTGCACCTGCACACCGTGAAGAGCGGCGAGGGCCTCCTCGGCAAGGTCTGGGAGAAGCGTGAACCCCTTTTCCTGTCAAGCCGGGATTCCGATCCGCACCTGGAGAGCTTGAAGGAAGCGGTGCTGCACCTGGATTCGGTCATGATCGCGCCTTTGATTTACCGCGCACAGCCCCTGGGGGTGCTGGCGGTCGCCAACGGGCCGATGAGCACGCCGTTTTCGCCGTCGGATTTCGTGGTGTTCCAGTCAATCGTCGAACAATCGGCCTTTGCCCTGTACAGCGCCAGCGTCTATTCGGAGGCCAGCGAGAAGCGGCGCATTGATCGCGACCTGGACGTGGCACGGGACATCCAACGCATCCTGCTGCCGAACGGTTCGCCCGCGATCGAAGGTTACGAGATTGCCGGGATCAACATCCCGGCCAGCCACGTAAGCGGGGACTACTACGATTACGTTACGGTTGACGACCGGCGTCTCGGCATCGTGATCGCCGACGTTTCCGGCAAGGGGGTGCCGGCCTCTCTGATCATGGCCATGTGCCGCAGCGTCTTGCGGTCGCTGGCCCAAAATTGCGATTCCGCCGCAGCCGTGTTGCGCAAGGTCAACCGCCAGCTCTACCCGGATATCAGGGAGGACATGTTTATCAGTATGGCTTACCTGATCGTCGAGCAGGGCACCGATGAGGTCGTTCTGGCTCGGGCCGGTCACGATGCGCCCTTGCTGTGCCGGGCAGCGGATCAGTCCATTTCAAGGATCAACCCGCCGGGTATGGCCCTGGGAATTGACAGTGGAAGCGTTTTCGATAGGGTGACGGGCGATCTCCGCATCCGCCTGGAGAAAGGCGATTGCTTCGTCTTTTACACTGATGGCGTGACGGAAGCGTTGGATGTTAACGGCATAGAGTTTGGGATTAAACGATTAATGGACGTGGTGCAGGCCAGTGCTGCGGCCGGTGCGTCGGCCGTGGTTGATCGGGTGACTGCAGCGGTCAAAGAATTTGTGGGCACGTTTCCGCAGACCGACGACATCACGCTGATCGCCCTACGGAAATTATGAGTACTTCAGAAGAGGATTCTATCAAGGCAAGCCAAACCGAGCATGCGGCCACGGCTTCGGAATTTGCCAGCCAGCCCGCGTCCGCCAGTGACGAGGACGCGCCGCCGGTGATGGAACCGGGCTTCGAAAACAACCATTTTGACCCTGCAACGGCTGAGGTCGAAGGGGAAGCCGAAGCGGAGCGAGCCCAATTGCGCAAGCTGGTGGAAGATCTCCGGACCGAGCTTGATAAATACAAGGATATGGCGCTCCGGGCGGTTGCCGACCTGGATAACTACCGCAAACGCGTGGCCCGGGAAAAGGAGGATGCCATCCGCTATGCCAATGCAGGGTTCCTGGAGCGGCTGATTCCCGTGCTCGACAACTTCGAGCTTGGGTTACAGGCGGCCAAAGCAGGCGGCGGCGGCTCGGCGGTGCTTGAAGGCATGAGCATGGTCCACAAACAGTTGCAGGATTTTCTGGCCGGTTGCGGGGTGGAAACCATCGAGGCGAAAGGGCAGAAATTCGATCCGAACCTGCATGAAGCCATCGCTCAAGAGGAAACCCCGGAAGCAGAGGAAGGCACCGTGTTGCGCCAGGTTCGCAGAGGCTTCCGTCTGCGGGATCGACTCCTGCGTCCGGCTAACGTCGTGGTTGCCAAAGCCGTTTCCGCTGCGCCGGTCTCCGAAGCAAGAGCGGGTACGGAGCAGAGCTAGGCATGGCCACGAAGCGAGATTATTACGAGGTGCTGGGCGTCGAGCGCGGCGCCTCAACGGATGATATCAAAAAGGCCTATCGTAAGCTGGCCGTGAGGTATCATCCGGACAAAAACCCGGGGGACGCTGTTGCCGAGGAGAAATTCAAGGAACTGGGCGAAGCGTACGAGGTCCTTATCGATGAACAAAAGCGGGCGGCCTACGACCGGTACGGGCACGCGGCGTTCGCGGCCGGGGCGGGTGCACCCGGCGGCCGGGGGCCGGGTGATTTTGGCGGCGGATTTCACGATCCGTTCGACATTTTCCGCGAAGTGTTCGGCGCCGCCACGGAAGGTGGCGGAGGCGGCATTTTTGATCAGATTTTCGGAACGGGTGCGGGGACGCGTGACCGCAGCGGCCGGCAACGGGGTGCCGATTTGCGCTACGACCTGCAGATCACCCTTGAAGAAGCGGCTTTTGGTTCCGAAAAGGAGATTGAGCTTCTCAAGCACGATGTCTGCAACCGCTGCCACGGCTCAGGGGCCGAGGCCGGATCGCGTGCAACGACTTGCCCGACGTGCCACGGCCGGGGGCAGGTGATCTCATCCCGTGGATTTTTCCAGGTCTCTCAGACGTGCCCGCGCTGTCGTGGCACCGGGCAGGTGATCGAACGTCCCTGCCGCGATTGCAACGGCGAGGGCCGGATCGAAAAGCGTTCTCGGATCAAGATCAAGATTCCCGCCGGGATTGACGATGGCTCACGTCTGCGTTCCTCGCGGAACGGCGAAGCCGGTTTGCGGGGGGGGCCTCCGGGTGACCTTTACGTGGTGATCCACGTCCGCGAGCACGAAGTTTTTGCGCGCGAGGACGACGATCTCTACTGCGAAGTGCCGATTTCTTTCGCGACGGCGGCGCTGGGGGGCGAGGTTAAAGTGCCGACCCTCCAGGGTCAGGCGGTCCTGAAAGTTCCGGCCGGCACCCAAAGCGGAACGCAATTTCGTTTGCGGGGCCACGGGATCGCCAACATCGAAACGAAAGCGCGGGGCGACCTGCGGGTTCGCGTGATGGTGGAGGTGCCCACGCGGCTGAACTCCGAGCAACGTCGCAAGCTGGAGGAGTTCGCCGAATCGTGCGGCGAGGAGAATAGTCCCCTTCACCGGAGCTTTTTCGACAAGGCAAAAGATTTTTTCCGTTAAGCGGATGTGAGTAATCACCGCTTTTACATTCCACCGGCCGCCTGGTCGACCACGGACCCTGTCCTGGAAGGAGGCGAAGCCCACCATTGCAGCGACGTGCTGCGGCTCAGGCCCGGCTCCCGAGTAACGGTCTTCAACGGCCAGGGATCCGAGATGACCTGCGAAATTGCCGGCGGGGCTAAGGACCAGGTGCGGCTCAAACCGCTCCTTTTCGGATCCAGCCCCCAACTGCGTTGCGCGATCACGCTGGCGCAAGCCATCCCGAAAGGGAAGAACATGGATCTGATCATTCAGAAGGCAACGGAGTTGGGGGTGGCGAAAATCGTGCCTTTGCTCTCCGAACGCACCGTGGTGAACCTCGAAGGCGGCGACACCCAGAAGCGCACCGAGAGATGGCGTACGGTCATCATCGAGGCCGCCAAACAATGCGGCCAGAACTGGCTGCCTGAAATTGCGGTCCCGGTTACGCCTAAACAGTTTTTTTCGGAATTCGACCGGTACGAGGCCCCGCTGATCGCCTCGCTGCAACGCGATGCGCGCGGCTTCAAACAAGTGCTGCGCGAGTTCCGTGACCAGCATGGCCGCCGGCCGGAAACGGCCCTCATGCTCATCGGGCCGGAAGGGGATTTCACTCCGGCGGAGGCGGCTGCGGCGAAAAGCGCCGGTTGCGCCCCGGTGACGCTCGGCCCGATCGTGTTACGTACGGAAACGGCTGCGCTCTACAGCCTGAGCGTGCTGGCCTACGAACTGCAGGGCGAAGACGGCCGATAGGTAGCTGCAGGGGCCGTTGAATCTGCTTGCTTCTTCCATGTGCCCGGCGCAACCTGTGCGCACTTTATTTATGCGAGGGTGGTCGGCAATTCTCGCCGCGGTTTTTCTGGCGGCTTCGCACGTCGGCGCCTTCGACTGGACGGTGATAAAATTCGAGGGGCGCGATTATGTGCCGTTGCAGGACGTTGCCCGTTTTTACAATTTTATCCAGGCCGACTACTCGTATGACCACCTGCAACTGTCGAACACCGTGTTGCGGATGCAGGGAAGCGTCAACTCTCGCGAGCTTTACCTGAACGGGCTCAAGTTCATCCTGAGCTTTCCCATTATCGGTATAGATAATCGGCCGGCCATTTCGCGGATCGACCTGAGTAAGCTGGTCGAACCGGTGCTGAGGCCCGCCCGGATCCAGACCGCTCCGGCTCGAACCATCGTCCTGGATGCCGGCCATGGCGGGTTCGATCAGGGCGCACGCAGCGTTCGCGGCAACGAGAAGGATTTCACCCTGGATGTAGTGCTGCGTGCCCGCGACCTGTTGCAAGCCGCCGGGTACAACGTGCGCCTCACCCGGTCGGCTGACGTTTTCATCCCGCTCGAACTGCGGGCCGCATTCGCCAGTTACCAGAGCAACGCATTGTTCATCAGCGTGCATTTCAATTCCGGAATGCGCGCGGACGCTGAAGGAATTGAAACCTACTGCCTGGCGCCGCGCGGGGTGCCGTCGTCCAATGACATCACCCTGACCTTTTCGGACTTTCGGCCTTGTCTCGGCAACGTGCGCGATCCGGAAAACATCGCCCTGGCGACCGCCATCCATACCGCCCTGATCACGCGGCTGGGCGTTGGCGACCGCGGCATAAAGCGCGCGCGGTTCGTCGTGCTTCGCGATAATACGGTGCCGGGAGTTCTGATCGAAGGCGGGTTCCTTACCAATGCCGTCGACGATATGCGCGTCGCGAATCCCGCTTTCCGGCAGAACATGGCTCAGGCCATCGTTCAGGGAATCGAGGCTTACAACCGTGCCGTCGAACGCGGCACCGCCGGTTCGGCCGGCGCCATCGCCAAGGGCAACACTGCCCCCCCGCTGAGCAGCAGCATCAACACCAACAGCGCCGCCGCCGCCACGCCCGGCAGTATTTGGACGCCGTTTTCCAACGACGTTTATGCACTTCCCGAAGCCGCAAAATAGTGATCCGGCCAGTCAGCCGATCGGGGTCTTTGATTCCGGCATCGGCGGCCTCACGGTGGTTCGCGCCCTTCGCGAACTGCTGCCGGAGGAAGATATTTTCTACCTCGGCGACACCGCCCGGTTGCCGTATGGGGGCAAAGACCGGGCCACGATCGAGCGTTACAGCCTGGAAATTGCCGGGCTGCTCCTGGCCGAAAATGCCAAGATGATCGTGGTGGCGTGCAACACCGCCTCCGCCCTGGCTTTACCGCGCCTGCAGCAGACCCTGCGCACCCCGGTCTCGGGGGTGATCGTCCCAGGCGCCCGCGCCGCCGTCCAGCAGACCCGGAACGGCAAAATCGGCGTTTTGGCGACCCGCGCCACCGTGGCGAGCGCGGCTTACGACCAGGCGATCGATGCCGCTGCCGCAGGGGTCGAGGTCATAAGCCAGGCTTGCCCTTTGCTGGTACCATTGATCGAAGAAGCCTGGCTTGAAGACCCCGTGACGCGGGAAGTGCTGGAACGTTATTTGAACCCGTTGCTCGCAGCCGGTGTCGATACGCTGGTCCTCGGTTGTACCCACTACCCCTTATTGGAACCGTTAATTGCGGAGGTCGCCGGCCCGGACGTTGCCCTGATCGATTCGGCGTTCAACTGCGCTGCCGCGGTGCGCCAGGTGCTCGAAGAGAAAGGGTTGCGCAACACCCGTGCTACCCCCGGCAATCTTCAGGTCGCCCTGACCGACAGCTTCAACCCCTTTTTGAAGACCGTCGAGGCCGTGCTGCGCCTCCGGATCGATCAACTCGAGCGCCGGGTGGTTCAGGGCGTCACGATTCTGCCACCGCTATCGGTCACGGTATAATACCGTGTAGACAATTATCCGGGTGGAATTCCGGCGGAGAGGACGCTGCCGGACTGCCATTTAGTTAAGGATACAAGGCCGGGTATTGCTTTGGTCCCGGAGGGACGGCTGAGGTTAGGCAGGTAGCTTTAGTGCCTGTGCTGTGCGGGCGTTCCCCAGGGGTTGCGTCCCGTCGGGACGCCTGAAGGCGTGCGCCAAGCCAAGCGGGCGTCAACGGTTGGGGGGACGTCCGGGTTTTTGGCGCCGAGGGCCGCGCCGGGTTTGGCCGGCCGCTTGGGAGCCGGCACCCTGCGGGGCAGCGTTTCAGGCGTCCCGACGGGACGCGCTCCCGCTTAAATGCCCCGTCCAGGGACTGAAGTCCCTGGCTAACCTCAGCCGTCCCTCCGGGACGAAAGCATCCCCCTCGCCCTTAACGAAATGGCAGTGGGGTGGAACCCTGGGCTAAGGTCTCCCGGCCCGTTGGGCCTGGACCGTTTATACGGTCTGATAGGTGTAGAGCCGATATTCTACCGTCTACCGGAATAACTGTTTGAATCGTCTCAGTGACCCGCGAGCGTGCTCGCCAGCGCCTGGTTCTTGCGACAGTTCGAAGTGCGGATCGCCACGAGCATTTCAGACGTCGCCTGCTCGGCTTCAGCCGGCGACGGCTTTCTCGAAAAACGCCGGCCGGCCAGGTATCCGGAGATCCGCTTCCAAGGCTCCGGCGGCTCGATCGCCTCGATCACAGGAAGAGCGTCCCCGAAATCGATGCGCTTCCAGGGCCAGACTGCCCAGCCGATGCCGTTGGCCTTAAGCAGGCTGACGACTTGAGCCTGCCAAGCGAAGGAGCTTTCCCCAAACTCGCCCAGCCATACCGGCTTTCCCGTCGCTTCACGCAGCTGGAGCAGTTGTGCCAGCGAGGCAACAGTCGGCGAGCGCCATTGGGGATTGAACATCCGGTACTCGTGGAACTCGTACATGACGTTCGGATCGGCGACGGATCGGATCATCGAGAAATCGCGCGCGTATTTGTCGCCTTCGAGCACGATCATGTGGTCGCGATCGACCGACCTTATGGCCTCGATAACTGCGTTGTAGAGTGCCGCCAGCTCGGCCGGAGCCACGCCGGGCGGCAGGGCCGGCTCGTTGAGCAGATCGTAGCCGCCTACAGAGCGCGCCCCGGCATAGCGCGATGCGAGCGCGCGCCAGAGTGCAATCGTCTTCCTCCGGTTTTCCGCCGCAGTCGGCCCTTGCCACAGCCGGGGCGTATGATCGAACGAGGGCACGTCGGACACGGTTGAGAACGGTCCCTGACCGCCAGGGGCATCATGCAGGTCGAGGATGACGTAAACGCCGGTTTCGGCACCCCAGGAGACAGCCTGATCGACCGGCGCAATCCCCGCTGCGTCGAAGACAACGCCGCCGGGCTCGATCCGGCTCGTGATGAACCTCGCGTTCAAGGGAAGGCGGACGCAGTTGAACCCGTCAGCGCGCAGGTTCCGGAAGTCGTTTGCGTCAACGAATGCGGCCGTCCAATCCCGCCAGAACGCCGCCGCCTTTTCCGGGCCGACGACATCCACGAGCCGTTGCCTGATCTCGGACGGAGACGTCGCGAGGGCGGCAAAGCTGCCTTGCGCCATCAAATACCCCTCCGGCACGAGCCAGGGACTGAGGTTGACGGAGCGCAGCAGCACCGGCTGGCCGGTTTGATCGAGCACTGCGCCACCGGCCGCATGCAGCATCGCCGGAGACGTGACTGGAGCCGTTGCGGCGCGTGACGAGCCGAGCAACGGCAACGCCGCAAGCAGCAGGCCTATTTTCCGGGCCAGATCGATTACCGCCGCGCCATCGAATAACGAACTCTGCATTTTACCCGCCACCCGCCACCCGTTACCCGTTACCCGTTACCCGTTACCCGTTACCCGTTACCCGTTATGCCATTCTCCGGTGGCGCGTGAACCGGACGAGGTTGGTCACGCCGGCTTGGTTCAAAACCTTTTCAAGCCGGTTGAAGCCCGCGGCCAGTTGAGCCGGCGCGTGCGCGTCGGAGGCGGTGGTGACCGGCAGATTGCGGTCGCGCGCCAGTTCGAGAATGGCGGTGTGCGGGTATTGTTCGCCCACCGTTTTGCGCCAACCGGCCGTACTCGCTTCGATGGCCAATCCGGCCGCCTGGATCATTTCAAGGACCGGCCTGAACCAGGTGCCCGGTTCGTAGCCGTCCGGGTAAAGGTGATGGATCTTAATCAGGTCAAGGTGCGCAAGACAGTCAACGAACCCGCGCCGCACGATTTTCTCCAGTTCCGCACGATATAGATCAAAAGCCTTTTCCAGCCCGTACCGGTCCGTTAACTGCCCGCTCTGGTCGGCACGATCGAACATCTCCGTCGCGCCGGGGAGGTAATGGACCGATCCGAGCACGAAGTCGAGTTCGTCCCAGTGTTGTTCCACCCAACGCGTACCGCGCTCGGAGGTTACCGGGTCATTGTCGAGTTCGATTCCGATCAGGATCTCTACGTCCGGGTGCTGCTCCCTGAGGCGATCGACGACGTCGAAATCGACTCCTTCATGGTAGCGGTCGTGGTCGGTAAACGCCAGGCTCCGGATGCCGGTTTGGCGTGCCCGGGAAATCCAGGGTAGAAGCAAATCGAGGGTGTATGGCTGCAGCAGATGAGCTTGCGGATGGTTGTGGTAATCGCACGGCAACGGCATGGCGACGGAAGATAGCAAATGCAGGCAGACCCATCACCGTTTGTTTACCTCTGCCAGCAGTTGTGGCCGAAAGCCCCGAGGCGCATCCGTGATACCAGTGCTGGTGTGATTGACCGGCGACAAGGCTGGACAACCTCGCCGCGTTGGGGCATTACTGTGCGGTCTTTCGCGCACGGCTGCGGCTCCCAGTTCGATGCCATGAACGATGTCCTGCATAAATGCACGGTTCTGGTTCTGAATCGGAACTGGCAGGCGATCAACGTAAGGTCGCCGGCACAAGCCTTTTGCATGATGGCTAACGGCAACGCGACCGCCCTCGACATTCAGGAGGCCGGGGATATGCGACCGGTAAAATGGTCCGAATGGCTGGAATTACCGGTTCGTGGAGAGGACAACGCGGTCAGCACGATCCGCGGTCTGGTTCGGGTCCCCACGGTTTTGGTTCTGACCCGTTATGGCCGCGTTCCGAGGCGCCGGCCGAAGTTGTCGCCCAAAGGGATTTGGGAACGGGACGGGGGACTCTGCCAATACACCGGGCGCAAGCTGGCGCCGCACGAAGGCAACATCGACCACGTCGTGCCGCGTTCCCGCGGGGGACAAACCACCTGGGAAAATTGTGTGCTGGCCGACCGTCGCGTGAACAGCCTGAAGGGCAGCCGCCTGCCTGAAGAAGTTGGTTTAGAGCTGCGCAAGAGGCCGGAAGCACCCCGGGAATTGCCCACCACGTGTTTCATCCGCAACGCTCACAACATCACCGATTGGAAACATTTTCTGGTGCCGCTTGACTTGAGCAGCCAAGGTTGAGGCAATCGCAACCGACGCCGAGATCACTGCCTGAATGGTCTTACCCGCCGCAGGCCGGCCGTTCAAGCGGGTTGGCCCGGCGGCTGAGAAAATCATAGACGTGAGTAACGGCGCCAAACGCAATACGCCGTTCAAACCCCGGGCGTTGAGACGGCGTAAAAAACCGGGTTACGGCGGGCAGTTTGCATGGGTCGCAGGAGCGGTTGGTGTTCCAGCCCAGCATCAGCAAGCCCCCCGGCTTCAGCACGCGGGCAAGTCCCTCAACCGCTTCATTTTGTCCCTCAACGGAGTTAACGCCCCAGCCGAACACCCCGTTAACCAGAGCGACGTCGAACTGTTCCGGCAGGTACAGGGCTGCAACCTTTTGCAAATCTCCCACCGTGTGCCTCTTGGGGTGGCCCCAGCGTCGGGCGGCCGGGTCGATCTCAAGGGTGTAACAAAGGGCACCCCGCCTTTCAATCATGCCCGGATAGCGGCGAGTGTAAGGCCGGCAGCCCACCCAGAGCATGGTAACCCCCGGCTCAGCGAGTCCGGGCAGGATCTTATTAACCAGCACCACACGGTCCGGAAACAGTGAGACAGGCCAATCCTGAAAGTCCGGCAGAAGAAAGTTCACCATTCGCCCCAGCAAGCTCTAAAGCAATTTTCACGTTTGCGAAGCGAATTTTTCAAGAAATTCCATGGAACATCCGCAGAACACGCAGACAACGCAGAAACGGATCCCGAAACCCCGGGCTTGACACCGGCAGCCGGCACCCATGATGCCGCCCCGAACCCCGAACCCCGAACCCCGAACCCCGAACCCCTTCCCCCTCTTCCCGCCGTGGTCCGCCGTGTTCGCCGTGTGAACTCTGACGCCGTGCCCGCCAGACCCGCCGTGCCCGCCGTGTAACGAAAAGCGCTCCGGAGATCTTCCGGAGCGCTTTGCGCGATGGCCAACGCCAGTTAAAGGCAGGAAAAGTCCTTAATGCTTTTCGACGGTCACCGGGCCAACCTTGATGAACTCATGATGGTGGTGATGACTCCGCCAATACCCCCGCTCACCGTGCCAGTAGCCGTAGTGGCTATGATGCCAGTACGGGTCGTTCCAATCACGATCCCGGCGATCTTCGTCGGCCCTTGCAATCAGCGAGGTACTGAAAACGGAACTGAGGACTAAGAGAGTAAGAAGTGCGTTCTTCACGCCAGCTCAGACGCGCAACCAACCTGAATTATTCGGCCCCCGCTTTCGGTTTTACGGTCAACGTGAGACCGTGCACGGCCGTAACCTCGGCGAGCCGGCCCGTTTCGATCGGTGCATCGCTCACGGCCCGCCAATACTCGCCCTCAATAAAAACCTGGCCGCCCTCTGCGTCGATCGGGGTCAAGGCAGTCGCCGTTTTGCCCACCATCGTTCCGACCCCGGTCTTCGGCGGCAACCGCTGGGCACGCAAACCCTTGCCGACGACAAACATAAAGAACGCCGCCGTCACCAGGGTTGCCGCGATGATATAGCTGAGGGACAAGCGAAACAGCGGATCGGAACGATTGAAGAGCATGAGCGAGCCGAGCACAAAGGAGATGATGCCGCCGGCCGTCAGCACACCGTGGGTGGGCGCGAAGGCGTCGATGGCAAATAATCCCACCGCCAGGATGACCAGCGCGAAGCCGGTGACGTTGACGGGTAAAACGGCCGCCAGGTAGAGCGCCAGAATCAACGCGATTGCGCCGGCGACGCCCGGAAGGATCGCACCGGGTGCGGTTAGCTCACCGATGATTCCATAGACGGCGATCAGCATCAGGATGAACATTACCTCGGGCCGGAAAATCACCTGGGAAACGCGTTCGCCGACCGACATCTTGATCTTTGCCACGGTCGCGCCGGCGGTTTTGAGCGTTCTGCCGTCGATTTCGCGTCCGTTCAGCTGGTTCAACAAGTCCGCCAGATCGGCGGCGATCAGGTCGATGACCTTCAGTTCGAGCGCCTTTTCCGAGGTGACCGACGCACTGTCCCGCACGGCGGATTTGGCCCACTCGGCATTATGGTGACGCCGGCCGGCGATGGCTTCGATGTAGCTGACCGAGAAGTTCTCGAGCTTTTGCTTCATCGTCGGGTCAAGTTGCTGTTCCCCGCCACCAGGTGCGCCTCCCAGGACGACGGGATGCGCCGCACCGATGGTCGTGGCCGGAGCCATGGCGGCGACGTTTGCCGCCATGGTGATGAAGCAGCCCGCGCTGGTGGCAGTTGCCCCCAGGGGCGCCACGTAAACCACCACAGGCACCGGTGACGCCAGAAATGTTTGCACGATCTTCTGGGTGGAATCCAGCAAACCGCCCGGGGTGTTAAGCTGAATGACCAGGCATTGCGCGCGGCGGGCCCGCGCGGCGTCAATGCTTCGCGAAACGTAACCCGCCGTGGCCGGGCCAATCACGCCGTTCACATGGATCAAACAAACCGTTTCAGCCGGTACGGCGACCGGGACGAGTGCTGCCCAGCAAGCCATGCATGCCAGGACGCGCCTCATGCCGACGAAAGGGCTCCTTCCCGGCTTGCACTTTGTTTACCGGCGAGATGAATGATCAGGTCCGTCTTCGAAATGCTGCCGATGAGCCGCTGCGAGAGGAGATTATCGACTACCGGTAAGCGCTCGGCGTGTGTGGCTGAAAACTTCTCCAGGGCCTCGCCGATTCCCTCCGGCTGCGAGATGCGCGGGAAATTGTCGTCTATGATATCGGTCGCAACGATCACGGTCTCGAGTTCAGGCTGGTTGAGGAATTCTTTGATGGTGTGGAGTGAAATCGCGCCGAGGAACCGGTCATCCTTATCGACCACGTAGATATGCTGGAACTGGTTGTTCACGAACGCGCGCGCGATCTCCGCCAGGGTTGCGTTCTTGGGGAGCGTCAGGGGGTTGCGCCGGATCAGGTCGCCCAGGTTTGCCTCGGCCAGTTGCTGGTTGAAGAAGGCGGCGCCTTTGCGCTCGAGGGATTCCCCGTACATGAATCGCCGCTCGAAGAGGCTGCTGCAGTAGTAGGCGACGACGCAATTCACCATGAGCAGCGGTGCAATCTGGTAATCCAGGGTGAGCTCGAATCCCAGTAGAATGGACATCAACGGCGCCCCGGTCGCTGCGGAAATGAAGGAGCCCATGCCGACGATGCCGTACGCCAACGGGTCCGGTTGCAAAAACGGCGCGAGGTGAAGAACGGCCCGGCCGTACACCATGCCGATCGACGCGCCGATGAACAGCGTCGGCGTAAAAACACCGCCCACGGCCCCTGAACCGAAGATGGCGGCGGTCGCGATCAGCTTAAGCAAAAGGATGGCGAGAATCTCGTCCCAGAACCAATTCTGGTGAAAGAGGGAAACCAGCAGCCCCTGGCCGTTCCCGCACACTTCGGGACTGAGAATTGACAGGGCGCCCACGATCAGACCGCCGAGCGCAACTTTCGCCGGTACCGGGACGTGAACCTTGGAGAACATCCGCTCGGTAATTCGCAAAAACTTCAGGTAAGCCGGCGCCAGGAAGCCCGAGACGACGCCGACGACCGACAACGGGATGAGTTCCCACTGGCTGTGCAGGGTCAGGCCCGGCGACTTGTAGATGGGTCCGCCGCCGTGCAGGAGCTGAGAAGTGAAAGTCGAGACCACCGCCGCCAGGATCAACGGTCCCAGCGCCTCGACCACCACCGTCCCCAGAATAATCTCAGCGACAAAAAACGAAGCGGCGATCGGCGCGTTGTAAGCGCTGGCCAGGCCGGCGGCCGCGCCGCACGCGACCAGTTGGCGCCGCTGCGGCACCGGAAAATTCCGGGCCTGGCCGATTAATGAAGCGACCAGGGAGGAGATCTGCACCAGCGGTCCTTCCCGGCCGATGGATGCCCCGGTGCTGATGGAAAACAACGCCGACAACGTCTTTACGAAGCTGGCCGGAAGCGAAAGTATACCGTTTCCGACCACGATCGCCTCCAGGTAATCAGTCGTCGATTTTTGGCGGACGCCCGCGAGAAGACGGTTCCCGAGCCAGAGGGTGGACCCCGCCAGCAGTCCACCGATCGTGGGTACGGCGAGTCTTTGCCACCACGACAGCCGGGAAAAAGACGAAATGATTTCCAGATTGCTGTCGGTCGCCAGGAAATGCACGAAGTCGCTGACCCTCCGAAAACTCTCGTCGGCGGTGCAGCCCAGAACGCCGATCACCACAGCCCAGATGAGCATCGCCTGCCGCTCCCGGATCCGCAGGTGTTCGACCAGCCAAACCTTCAGCTTCAGCAGTGAAAGCGTCGACGCGGAGACGCGCCTTGGGTCGCTCTGTTCTCGGCTGGTGTCCATACGCTTGCTCAGGGGAACGAACGCGTCGGCAAGACTCGACAGATCGGGGCCCGACGAGCCAATCTGTTATCCTGACCGCTTCTCAGGTTCCGGGCCAGATCTTTTCGAAGGAATCGCTGTGGAATGGTTCGCGCACCGCGGGAAAATTGTACCCGGACCAGACCTAAAACCACGTTCCATGACCGCGCGTATGATAAAATCTAAAATCGTTTTCCGGCTCGCCTGTGCGGTGAGCTTGCTCATCCCGTTCTCAGGCGTTGCGCAGGTCAGGCCGAGGATCGTCGCCGTCACCCACGGCCAGGCAGCCGATTCGTTCTGGCTCGTCGTAAGAAACGGCTTGGAAGCCGCCGCCAAGGAGACCGGCAGCGACCTCGATTATCGTGCACCCGAGACGTTCGACATGGCGGCAATGGCGCAGATGATCGATGCGGCCGTGGCGTCCAAGCCGGACGGTCTGATCGTGGCGATTCCGGACGCCGCCGCCTTGGCTAAATCGATCCGGGCAGCAGCGGCGGCAAAAATTCCGGTGATCGCGATCAACTCGGGTTGGGACTCGTACAAAAAGGTCGGGTGCCTCATGTACATCGGGCAACAAGAGGAGAACGCCGGGAAAAAAGCCGGGGAACGCATGAAGGACATGGGGATGAAGAAGGTCCTCATCCTTAACCAGGAAGCGGGCAACGCAGCTTTGGAACAGCGGATCAAAGGCTTCAAAGACGGTTTCGAAGGCCCATTCCACCACGTGAGCATGCTCGCGGTGCCGCTGGATTACATGGAATGCGAGGAAGCGGTCACCGCCTACCTGCACGACCACGATGAGGTCGACGGGATTCTGGCCCTCGGACCGGTGGCGGCCGAACCCGCGATGCAGTCACTCGATGAAGTCGGCAGAACCGGCAAGATCAAGCTTTGCACCTTCGACATCTCACCTACCGTCGTCGATGCGCTTGTGAGCAAACGGATCGATTTCGCCGTCGACCAGCAACAATGGCTCCAAGGGTATCTCCCGGTTGTGTTCCTGGCAAATTACGTGAAGTACGGCTTGCTGGTGCAGGACGACCTGGTTCTGACCGGGCCGATTTTCGTGACGCAGGAAGACGCCGGGCGGGTGGTGGACCTGACCACGCTGGGAATTCGGTAACGGCGGAAAATGCCCCGAGGCGGAGAATGCCACAAATGGAAGAGGGTGGCGGGTAACGGGTAACGGGTGACGGGTGCCGGTCACACAGCGGGCACAGCGGGTCTGGCGGGCACAACGACAGAGTTCACACGGCGAACACGGCGGGCCACGGCGACCACGGCGGGGAAAGGGTTCGGAGTTCGGGGTTCGGGGTTCGGAGCGGCAGAGAATGCCACAAATGATACCGGGTGCCGGGTGTGATCGTGGGGAGAGTTCGCGAATGTCAAGCTTCGGAGTTTGCAATTGATCTTCTCGCCGCATTTGCCCGTTATGGAACCTCGATGGCGAGCGTATCGGCTGCGAACGGCGAGCTGCACTCGACACCCGACACTCGACGCTCGCCACTCGGCACCTTGTCCGCAAGTAGGCCCGCCCAGGTGCGCAGGTACGCCACCACGTCATCCCGCTGGTTGCGCTGCAGGTAACGCCGGCCGCCCGGCAACCGGGCCAGGATTTCCGGGTCCGTCAGATCCTCCAGATGCCGCAGGTCGGTGTTGGTCAGCCCCAGTTCAAACAAGGCATCGATCACCCGATCAATCAGGACGCCGGTCTGCGGACAGAAATCGTCGGGAATTTCGCTCCACTCGCTCAGTTTGCGGTGCGCGGTGCGGTGGATGTCCCGGGCGGAAATGCGGGTTGCGGTTTGGGCGAGGTGCCCGCAATTGCATTTGCCGAAGTGGCTCCATTGGTACTCGGCACCGCCGGCCAGGCGGTTCGCGGTCTCGCGCAAGATCTGAACGAGGGCAAAGCTGGGAGTCGCCATTCCACATTCTAATGGCAGCTGCAGCAGGATCAATGACGGACATCGGCCGTGGGCTCGCGACCGGTGACCGGCCGGCGTTCGGTGCGGCGCAAATCGGGCCGGGTGCCGGCGCGGCGACGCCCGGGACCCGTAAGTTTCCCTAGGCGGCCGTTCAAGCCTGCGGTATGGTGATCGACTCCGGTTTCAGTACCTTCGATGTCCCAGCACCTTGAAAAGATCCTCGCCCACGCCGAGCGGCAATTGGTTTCCCAAGGCAAAGGTCAACTTCGTGACCGGCTGGATCTGTACAAGAAGTTCCTGAAGATCGAGGAACACCGCCTGCGCCTGAAGCACTACTCCGGCGGCGGCGGCCTGGAGATTGCGCGGGACCGGGCCGGCCTGCTCGACGTGGTTCTCCGTCATTTGTTCGAGGGCGCCGTGCAAGGGTCCCAGTATGCGGGTGCGACGCCGCCTTTTACCCTGCTGGCGATCGGCGGGTACGGCCGGGGTGAACTGAACCCGTACAGCGACGTCGATATCCTGTTTGTGCACGATTCCGGCCGGGTCAGCCCGGAAGGGGCGTCGATCGTCGAACAGATTCTCTACATGCTTTGGGATGTCGGATTCAAGGTCGGCCACGCCACGCGGTCCATCGGTGAAGCGATCCGCCTGGCCAACGCCGATACCCTGACCAAGACTTCGTTACTGGAATCGCGCTACCTGGCCGGAGACCGGCGGCTGCACTCCAAGTTCCGGCGCGATTTTTTCGAACATTGCGTGCGCGGTCAGGTCGACACCTACCTCAAATGGCGCCTGGAAAACCAGGAGGAACGCCACCGCAAGTACGGCGGCTCGGTGTTCATGCAGGAGCCCAACATCAAGAACGGGTGCGGGGGCCTGCGTGACTACCAGAACATGCAGTGGATCTGCTATTTCCGCGACGGGGTGATGAGCACCGCCAAGCTCGTCGAACGCAAATACATCAACGAGAGCGATCGCCGTACCATCGACCGGGCCTACGACTTTCTCCTCCGGGTCCGGACCGAACTGCATTACCTTTCAAAGCGGCCGGCCGACGTTCTGACCCTGTTTTTCCAGGGCCAGATCGCCAACAAGTTTAATTACCCGCAAAAGAACATCTTGCGGCGCAGCGAAGCGTTTATGCGGGATTATTACCAGCACGCCCGCGCGATTTATCTCACCGCCAAAGGTGTGACCGAACGTTTTCTGCTTCCGCTCACCGTCGAAAAGGAAGAGCGGCCCATCTTCGGTTTTCTGGCGAAAAGGAAACTCAAGACCGAGCATTTTGACGGCTTTTACAGCCATGGCGGCCTGATTTACGCTGAAACCCGGGAAGTGTTTCACGAGGATCCGTTTCGCCTGATGCGCGTCTTTTTACACGCGCAGCATCGGGAGCTCGAACTCAGCCCGGAATTGCAGCAGCTGATCCGGCGCCGGACGCGGCTGGTGAACCGCACGTTCCAATACGCGCGCGCCGCCCGTGAAACCTTTCAGGCCATCCTTTCGCGAAAAGGGCAGGTGGGGCGCATCCTGCGGATGATGCACGAGGTGGACTTTCTCGGGCGCTACATGCCCGAGTTCGGTGAACTGACGTGCCTGGTGCAACACGAGTTCTTTCACCAGTACACGGCCGACGAACACACCCTGGTTTGCATCGAAAAGCTGGATGAGACCGTCGGCACGAAGAATCCGAAGCTGCAGGAATACCAGGAACTCTTTCTCAAATTCGAAGACGCGTACGTGCTCTACCTGGCCCTGCTGCTGCACGACACCGGCAAGGCCTCCGGGGCCAGGCACCATGCGGAGGCGAGCGCCCTCAACGCCCAGAAGGTCGCGGCCCGCCTCCAGTTGTCTCCCGAGCGCCGCCGGCGGTTGATCATGCTGGTCGACCATCACCTGAGCCTGTCGGAAATCGCGCAGCGCCGTAACGTGGAGGATCCGACGACGGTGGCGGAGTTTGCGGAGATTGTCCGGACCCAGGAAAACCTCGACGCGCTCATGTTGCTGACGCTGGCCGACGGGCAGGGGACCAGCGGGCACAATTGGTCCGATTGGAAAGAGTCACTGGTCTGGCAGCTTTACCGCGGCGCGCAGAGCTATCTGCAGGATGCGGAACAATTTTTCAGGCAGCGCCGCATCGAGCGCGAGGATTTGCGGCAGTCGATTGCCAAGCGCATGGCGCGCGATTTCGGAGAGGAGATCGAGGTGCATTTCAACTCGATGCCCGACCGCTATTTCCAGAGCCATAACGTGAACGAGATCATCGGGCACCTGCGGCTCTTCCGGTCCTTTCTGGAAACGAGGTTCCGGGAGCCGGACCAGGCGCTGAGCGCGGTGATCCGCTGGCACAGCAAACCTGACCAGGGCCATAGCGAGGTCTGGATTTGTACCTGGGACCGGGCCGCCTTGATGGCCAAGATCGCGGGCTCGTTTGCCACTGCGTGGATTAACATTTTGAGCGCTGACGCCTACACCCGGGTCGATAGTCTGATGCTCGGCATTTTCCGGGTGTGCGATACCAACTTCCAATCCGTGACCGAGCCGCGCGAACAGCAGCAGGTGGAATCGGTGCTGAGGGCGGCGCTGCAGGTCCAGGATTTTGATTTCACCCCGTTGCTGGAACGGGTCCGCCGCCGGTTCGGGTTTCATGCTCCGCCGGAATTGGAATTTCCGACCAAGCTCATCATCTCAAACCAGATCCATCCGAGCTACACCGTCATCGACCTGCAAACGCCGGACCGGCTCGGTTTGCTTTACGATGTGCTCAAATGCCTGTCCGAACCGGGAGTTAACATCGTCCATTCCCGGATCGCGACGGAGAAGGGGGCGGCCTTTGACACGTTTTACGCGACCGACCTTGAGGGCCGGAAGTTAAGCGAGGATCTGATCGGTTCACACCTGCAAGGTGCGCTGCTGTCGGCTGCAACCGGAGACAGCTCTCGGAAGTATTACGATTGAGAAGGCGTGTGGGAAGGAGGTGTGTGAGGGCAGGAACGATCCCGTGGAACCACCGGCATCCTCACACACCTCCTTCCCACACGCCTTCCAGTGAGATTATTTTACCAGCACGTCATCCGGTATGCGCTGCAGCATAAATTGCTCGCGGCCGTGAACATCCTCAGCGTGGCGTTGGGCGCCGCGGTCTTTCTGGCGGTGCAGATTGTCAATCATAGCGCGACCCGGGCGTTCGAGGCCGGCATTGACGTGGTGGCAGGACGCGCCCATCTGGAGGCTCGCGGCGCGATCCCCGTTCAGCTCTGGCCCCGGTTAAGGAATGTTCCCGGTTGCACGGCGGCAACCCCGCTCGTGGAAGGTATGCTGGCCTTACCGGATTATGATCGCGAATACCTGCACCTGCTGGGCGTGGATCCGCTGACTAATGGTCCGTTTCAGGCTTTCAAGCTGCAACGCGCCCCGGATAAGGGCTTTGACGCTGACGCCTGGTTCGGTGATCCCGCGGCGGTGGCGATCAGCCGGCAGTTTGCTGACCGGCACCATCTTCGGTTAGGCGATCCGCTGCGCGTCCAGGCCGGCGAGCGCGAGGTTACTTTGCGGGTTTCATTTTATCTCGAGACCGGGGACGCCGACCCCCGTTTTGCCGTCATGGACATCGGCTGGGCTCAGGAGTTGCTCGCCCGGCCTGGCCACCTTACCGCTGTGCTTTTCCGCCTCCAGACGCCTCAACACCCTGAAAGCGTCGTCGCGACGCTCCGCCGCCTTTTGCCGAAAGATGTGGTGATACGTTCGCCGGAAGAGCGCAGCGCTCAGGTGGCTTACCTGCTGGCCGGGTTTCAACTTAACCTGACGGCCTTAAGCCTGGTCTCGCTGCTGGTCGGCGTTTTCCTGATCTACAACACCATCACCGCATCCGCCGTGCGCCGGCGTGCCGAGATCGGAATCCTGCGGTCCGTGGGAGGTTCCCGGTCCCTTGTCCGCTGGCTTTTTCTGGGAGAAGCGGCCCTGTATGGAACCGCCGGGTCTGCTCTGGGATGTTTTCTCGGCGTGCTCCTGGCCCGGGGCCTCGTGCGTACGGTCGCCCAGACCATCTCGAACCTGTACGTGCTGACCTCGATCGAGCGCCTTTATCTTCCTGTTTGGGAGATCCCGCTGGTGCTGAGCCTGGGAATCGGTTCGGCCCTGGTGGGAGCGTGGGTGCCGGCGCGGGCCGCCGCGGGGTTGCCCCCGCTCAAGGCCCTTAACCTGCAGGTCGTGGCTGACGACCAACCGCGCCCGCGCCTCGCATGGCTTGCGGTCAGCGCGCTGTTATTCAGCCTGGGGATCCTGAGCAGCTGGCTGGCGTTTGCCTATAACCATCTCGCCGGCTTTGGCGCCGCCTTTTTTACCCTGGCCGGTTTTTGCGCGCTCTCGCCTCTGGTGACTTACACCAGCGGCCGCCGGCTGAGCCGGTGGCTGCGTTCATCCCACGTCTGGCGGCTGGCAGCCCAAAACCTCGTACGCTCCGTTCACCACCACGCGGTTACCGTCGCCGCCCTGGCTTCCGCAGTGGCCATGCTCGCGAGCGTCTCAGTCATGATTTTCTCGTTCCGCGTAACGGTTAATCGGTGGGTTCAGCGGCGGCTGGTTGCCGATCTTTTCGTCACGCCGGCCCAGAACGAGATCACCAGGTTCCAGACCAACGTCGCGCCGGATTTCCTCGAACGTCTGCGGCGTCTGCCGGAGGTGGCGTCGATCGACACTTACCGCGATGAGACCGTGACGGCGGCAGGGAAGCGCGTGTCGCTCGGAGTCGTGATCGGGTCAGCCCGCAGCGTGCCGGAGTTTGTCGGGGGACATGACCGGGAGAAGTTCGCCGATTTCCTCGGCCGCGACACCGTGATCATTTCCGAGCCGCTCGCCCGCCGGTTGCACTTGCGGGACGGCGACCCGTTGGGCATCGTGTCTCCCGATGGTGAACGCCCCTTCCGCGTCGCCGGCATTTATTATGATTACACCAAAGATGCCGGCGTGATTCTTATGCAGCGGGATAATTTTTTGCGCTACTGGCACCGGGAAGGCGTTCATTCGGTCGCGCTTTATCTGCAGCCGGGCGCCACCGCCCCAGCGGTGATAGACCGGGTCCGGCAAGGAGATCCCAGCGCCCGCTTTTATTCCCTGCGGTCGAACGCGAGCCTGCGGCAGTTGGTGAACAAGATTTTCGAGCAGACGTTTGCCGTTACTTACGCTCTGCGGCTGGTCGCGGTGCTGGTGGCCGTTATCGGCATCGTGTTGAACCTGACGGTCCTGGTGAAGGAACGCGGCCGTGAACTGGCCGTCATCCGGTCGCTGGGGGCGCGGCGCCGGCAAGTCCTGGGCATGGTGCTGGCAGAAGCCGCCCTGCTCGGCCTGGTTGCGGTCATGCTCGGCCTCGGAACAGGGTGCGCGCTGGCGGTGGTCCTGACCTAGGTAATCAACAAAGCTTTTTTCGGCTGGACCATCCCCCTGCAACTCCCCTGGGATCAATTGGCGCTGATCCCCATATCGCTTGTACCCGTGTCGGCGCTGGGCGGGCTCTGGCCCGCGTGGCGCGCCGCCAACGCCCCGATCATCAGCGCCATACGCGGATAGAGGTGGAGTTCGGTCACACGGTCACACGGCGGGCATAGCGGGAGAAAGCGGGCACAACGACAGAGTTCACACGGCGAACACGGCGACCACGGCGGGAAGACAAAATTACCCGGCACCCGATGCTCGACCCTTGATTCCCTGGCAAGGATTACGCCGTCTTTGGCCCGGGGGCGGCGGCGGGATTAGTGGTCACTAAAGTCCCCGGTTACCGCCAACCGCCGCCCCGGGGCCAAAGACGGCATAGGTTCCCGGCGTGCCTAACCAGCGGCCCTCATTTGTGGCATTTGCCTTCCCGCCGTGGTCGCCGTGTGAACTCTTACGTTGTGCCCGCCACACCCGCTGCGGCCGCCATGTTCCGCCGAAAGAATGGACCCGGTTACAGGACGGCTCCGAACCCCGAACCCCGAACTCCGAACTCTTACCGTTGTCCGATGGCCATGAAAATTGCTAGAGGTCCCTATGCTCCAACGGTACTTCACCCTTTCTGAACACGGCACGACGGTTTCCCGCGAGGTTGTTGCCGGCCTGACAACGTTCGCGGCGATGGCGTACATCCTTGCGGTTAATCCGCTGATTCTCTCGACGACCGGCATGGATAAAGGGGCATTAATCACGGCGACAGGAATCGCGTCGGCCGTGATGACCATCATCATGGCGCTGGCAACCAATTACCCGATCGCACTCGCGCCCGGCATGGGCTTGAACGCGTTTTTCGCCTTCACCATCTGCGGGGCCAAGCACGTGCCCTGGCAGGCTGCCCTCGGCCTGGTGTTTTACGGCGGCTTGATATTTTTGTTGCTGTCCCTCAGCGGTTTGCGCCGTCGGATCGTCGCCGCCATCCCGTTCGAGCTGAAGCTGGCCATCAGCGCCGGGATCGGTTTCTTCATCGCGTTTATCGGGTTAAAGAACGGCGGGGTCATCGTCGCGAACCCGGCCACGTTCGTTTCTCTCGGGGACCTGTCCCGTCCCGGCCCGGTACTGGTCATTCTCGGGATCATCCTGACGGCGGTTCTTGTCATCCGGCGGGTGCCGGGCGCAATCGTGCTGGTGGTGCTGCTCCTGACGGTGCTCGGCCTTTTTATACCGAGCGGGACTGCCGACTCGATGATCACCGCCCGGCCGAACGGCATTGTCAGTTTACCCGCTTCACTCTCCCCGACGCTGTTGAAATTGGATCTGGGATACTTCTGGCGCAACCTCGACCTCGCGTTTCCGTTGGTGCTGGCACTGTTGTTCGTCGACCTTTTCGACAACATGGGCACCCTTATCGGTGTCGCCAAACGTGCCGGCCTGCTCGATGCCCATGGGCATCTTCCCAAGGTAGGCCAGGCCTTCATGGCCGACGCGTGCGCCGCGATGTTCGGTTCCGTGCTCGGAACCTCTACGGTCACCAGCTACATTGAGAGCGCTGCCGGGGTGGAAGCCGGTGGCCGTACCGGGCTGAGCGTAATTGTCACGGCCCTCTGTTTCGTCGCGGCACTGCTGCTGGCCCCCGTTATTCTCATCATTCCCCCGGTGGCGACGGCCCCGGCGCTGGTGATTGTCGGTGCCTTCATGATGCAGGGTCTCGCCGAACTTGATCTCCGGAATTTTGAGACCACCGTGCCGGCCTTTATTACCGTGCTCGTGATGCCGCTCGCGTTCAGCATCAGCGAAGGCTTGGCGATGGGTATTCTAACCTACGTGATTATCAAGCTGGGGACCGGCCAGGCAAGGCAGATTGGCGTGGTCACCTACGTGCTGGCCGGCCTGTTTCTGTTGCATTTCCTGTTTGGACGGTGATCCGAGACGGCAAAGGGGGGGTGGCGGGCGCAGCGACAGGGTTCACACGGCACCGGTACCGTCCCTTGGTATCCCGGCGGCGCTTGGGTGCGTATATTCAAGGTGATGTGGCCGTGGTTTTTCGGAAGTGCCCGTTGGATGTTTATCGCCATCGGTGTTTTTCTCCTGGCGGGAGAACTCAAGGGGCAAAGCGTAAATGCGGATGGATGGCAAATCGCCGAGCCGGGCTATGTTTTTCATTTTCCGGCTGACCACGGCCCTCACCCGGGTTTCCGCACGGAATGGTGGTATTTTACCGGTAACCTGGCGGCCGGGGACGGACGTGAGTTCGGGTTCGAACTAACCTTTTTCCGTCATGGCTACCGGCCGCCGGACCCCGTTCACCCTCCGCAGTCCCCGTTTGCGACCGGGGAAGTGAAATTCGCGCACTTCACGGTCACCGACGTCGCGGACCACCATTTCCATGCCTATGAAAAAATCAGCCGCGGCGCCTTGGGTGATGCTGGTTACGGCCGCGACGGGACGCTTGTCTGGATTGAGGATTGGCAGGTCGATTACGACGGGAATTTCCGTCTGCGGGCGGCGGCCGGCCAATGCGCCATCGACCTTAAACTCGAACCGCAGATGGCTCCGGTATTGCAGGGCGTCGACGGCTTCAGCCGGAAAGCCGGCGGACCGGGGCGAGCCTCGTATTATTATTCTATTCCGATCCTGAAAACCCAGGGGACCGTTCGTCTCGGCGCAAACGCCTGGACCGTTGCCGGGAGTTCGTGGTTCGATCGTGAATGGGCCACCAACCAGCTCGAAGCGCAGCAGGCCGGTTGGAACTGGTTTGCAATCCAGCTAAATGACGGTTCCAGCCTCATGCTCTACCAGATGCGCCTGAAGGATGGCGGGATCGATCCTTATTCCAGCGGAAAATACGTGAGTCGTGAGGGTCAGGTCACCCCGCTTGCCCGGGATGACTTCCAGCTCATTCCCAACCGGTTCTGGCAGCGTGACCGGTCGGCACCCCGCTATCCGATCGGATGGCAGGCAAGCATCCCGAAATTAGGTTTGGAGTTGGCGATCGTGACTCCGGTTGACGATCAGGAACTCAGGCTTTCCTCACGCTACTGGGAGGGATGTATCCGGCTTTCAGGCGCCAAGGCCGGCCAGCCGGTCCAGGGAAACGGTTACATGGAATTAACGGGTTATGGCGGCGCCGTATCCGGGCTGACCTCTCCCTGAAAATGCCACAAATGAAGAGGGTGGCGGGCACGACGAAAGAGTTCACACGGTCACACGGCGGGCGCAACGTAAGAGTTCACACGGCGAACACGGCGGACCACGGCGACCACGGCGGAAAGACAGAATCAACCGCAGAACACGCAGAGAACGCAGAAAAAAGATTACCAGACCCGGCGCCTCTTCATTTGTGGCATTCTCTGCCGCTCCGAACCCCGAGCCCCGAACTCCGAACTCTTTCCCCCTCTTCCCGCCGTGGTCGCCGTGTTCCGCCGTGGCGCCGTGTGATTCTTCTCCGCTGTGTCCGCCGTGCGACCGTGTGACCGTAATCTGTGTCAATCTGTGTAATCTGTGGATGTTTCCTCTTTTCTCAGTCCAATTCCACGACGGCCTGCTGCGGGGTGCTGTCCTGCGTGTAGAAGCGCCAGGTTGCCGTGCCGGCGCCGGTGTCGAGAAGAATCACGTTGGGCGCCGGGGGGCGGATACCGGCCGTTGGGTATTGGCGGCAGTTGAAGCAATGCGCCTTGCCGATACGCTCATGGAAAGCGTTATGGCCCGATTCGCTGAAATGGGCGTGGCCGCTTAAAACGTATTTCGGCGGTGTTTTTCGGACGAATTCGGCCAGGGCCTGGTTGCCCGTATTCGGTCCTGCCAGGGTCGTGCCCCCGGGCGGTTCATGGTGCAGCAGGAGCCAGGGGGGCGGGAAATGTTCACGGAACAAAAACTGGCCGTCGGCGCGGTAAGGCGCGCAGCTTACCATGAGGCTCTCCCCGGAATTGGTGCGAATGATGCGATGGTCCTGGTCGACGGTGATCTGGTGATCGCGGCGCAAGGCCTGCAACCAATGTTCATGCTTCGCAAACCCCTCGAGGAGCGCGACGCGTTCTTTATCGATACCCTGGTGCGGCACGACCATCGGCGCGGTCGAAGGCAGGTCGTGGTTACCGGAGCAGACCGCCAGAACCGCCCCTCGCTTGAGCATCGTCCGTACCCAACCGTGAAGGTAAATAAGCTGCGGCACCACCCCTCCGGGGTAATGCATTTCCATCAAATCTCCGGCGATGGCCACGAGGTCGTACTGGGGCCCGTGATCTAAAAGCCAGTCGTACCATGGCCGGTGAAAGTGAAAATCTGAGGTCAAAAGGAGTTTCACATCGCAAGCCCCAGGTGCGTGAGCATAAGCTTCGGAGTCCGGAGGGCAAGCTTTGACGCATCAAAACGCGGAACTCCGGCGGCCCCGGTGCCCGGGGTCGCAATGCAACCGGCTGCATTTACGAGGTGAGCCCTTTAGGTTCTTACAAAAATGCCAGCAACGGGAATTCCCGGCCAAGCACCTTTTGGGCAGGCGCCTGCATCCATCGTTCAAGGATCGTGGCGTAAACCGAACGAAAATCGACGTTGAAAATTAGGTCGCCCGCATCCAGTTGCTCGAGGCTGGGCTGGCGCCCGTAGAGCCCGGGCCGGATTGCACCGCCCATTACAAAAAGCGGGGCGGCGGTCCCGTGGTCAGTCCCTTTGCTGGCGTTCTCGGCGACGCGTCGCCCGAACTCGCTGAACGTCATCAGCGTCACGCGGTCGAGCAACCCCTTGCTACGCAGGTCATGGCAGAAAGCATCGGTGGCACCGGCGAGTTCACCCAGGAGCCTTTGATGAGCCTCGCCTTGATTGTTGTGCGTATCAAAACCGCCGTGGCTGAGATAATACACCCGCGTGGTGAGGCCGCCCGCAATCAATCGAGCAATCGAGCTCAACGAACGCCCGAGCTGCGTGTTCGGATAGTTTGCTTCGTCTCTGGTCCGCTTCAGGATCGCGCTGATCCGGTCGGCGCCCACCTGCGCATCGAGCGCAACCCGTTGAAGGTAATCCAGGGGCGAGAGGTTGGAATGCAGGGAGCCATTCAAGCCGGCGATGGAACCTCCGGCATTGCCGGCATCGAGTTCGTGGTCCAGGCCGTTGAGTTGTTCGAAGGCAGCCCTTTCGAAGGCGTCACCCACTTTCGGCAGGCCGAGGTGATCCGGCCGTTCAATCGCCATACCGACCGGTTGCTGCGCATTGAATGCCTGCGGCAGTTGTTGGCCCAAGCTGACGCCGACGGTCGGGTCCCCGCCCGAGCAACAATTGTCGAAGTACCGTCCGATCCAGCCTTTGGTTGAAACCCGGTTTGCATCGGAAGCCGTCTGCCAGATTTCGGTGGACCGAAAATGCGACCGGTTAGGGTTGGGGTAACCGACCCCTTGCAGGATTGCCAGCGCTCCTTCGTGGTAAAGATCCGCCAGCGGGGCCAGCGCCGGGTGCAGGCCGATGCGGTCGCTCAGGGGCAAAACCCGGGTTTTGGGAATGCCCAGCGTGGGCCGGGCGCGGTAATAAGCGTCGTCCTCGTACGGGATCAGGGTGTTCAGCCCATCGTTCCCGCCCGCCAATTGCAGGACGACGAGGATGGGATGATCTCGTCCCGTGGGCACTTGCAGGGAGGACGCAGACTCGGCCGCGGCGGCATTCAGGGTCGAGAAAGTGCGTTCAATGAACAGCGGAACCGTCCAGCTGAGCGCCGCGCCCAGCACGGACGTGCGCAGAAAACGACGCCGGGTAAGAACTTCGGGCTGATGTGGCATAAGGAAGGAGGAAGGGTCAACAGAGTTGGAAATTCGGGGTGGCAACCATCAGCGCGACGAGTTCACGGATGGCTTGATCATTTAAAGGCAGGCGCTTGCCGGCAATCAGACCCAGGCATTGTTCCTCAAGGGACGCCGGCAGCCGGCCCGGGCAGAGCCGGTGGCATAGATCTTTGACCAACGCGACGGGTTCAACGCGCTCCCGGCCGGTTACGAGCATTGCCACGTCCAGCGGTGCGATCGGCCTCGCGCCCGGTGGTCTCGGCTGGTTGGGAGCGACGGCCTCCACGGCCGGCTGCCCACCCTGGTTGCTGACCATCGGCGGCGGCTGCATCGTGAACTCGGGCGGCTTTGGTGCGGGCCGGCCCAGGATCAGCTGGCGGCCGATGGCGTAGCGAAACGCCAGGGTCGCCGTGTTGATCCAGGCTGTGCCGCCTTCCCAGCCCTTCACATTGGGAGGGTAGAAGGGAAGCTGGCCCAATTGACGGAGGACATTCGATAACACCTCAGCGCTCGGCACTTCGACCGGCAGCGTCCGGCAGGTCTGCGCAATCCATTGCACCGGGCCTTTGATCTGGCCGTTTCTGCAGGCGTCCGCGTAGAACTCCGTGCTGCGGAAAATGACCCGCAGGAGGGGGTGCAGCTCGAAATTGTTGCGGCGCAATTCGCCGGCCAGATGGTCGACCAGCTCCGGGGCGGCGTTATCGTTGACGAAAAAACGCCAGAGTTTGGTCACCAGAAAGCGTGCGCACGCCGGCTGGCTCAGGATAATGTCGATCACTTGATCGCCGTCCCAAGGTCCCGTCCGGCCTAGAAAGGTTTTTGGCGTTCCGTCGAACTGGCCGGGCATGAACCGGAAAGACTGGTCGACCGGATTGATGCGGTAGCCGGTAAAGGCGCGGGCGGCCTCTTTGACGTCCTGTTCGGAGTAATGCCCTTCGCCGAGGGTGAAAAGCTCCATGAGTTCGCGGGCAAAGTTCTCATTCGGCTTTTCTTTCCGCGATCCGTTCAGATCCAGCCAGACCAGCATGGCGGGGTCGCGCGAGACGGCCTTGGTCAGGTCCCGGAAGCTGCCCAGGGCATAACGCCGGAACGTCCGGTTCTGACTCCACATTTTATAAGGCGACTGCACCTTTTCCATGCTGGTGGCGAAGTGCCCATGCCAGAAGAAGGCCATTTTCTCCACCAGGGGCGAAGGGGTTTGGACCATGCGCTCGATCCACCAGCGGGTGAGTTCCTGCATCTGGCGGTGTGCCTCCTGCCGTTTTTGCTTCTGCAGTTCCCGCTTCTCGAGCAGGTCGGTGGAGTTTCGGATTTGGGCCTCCAGAGCCGAGAAGTGGTCCGGAGTAAGGTCGGGCGACGGGGGTGGCGGGTCCTGGTCCGCCGCCGCAACGGACAAAAACGTTTCCACGGCGCGTTCGGGGCCGAGGCTGGCCAGCTTCTCGAGTTCTTCGACCGATTTCGGTCCGAAACCGGCACGCAGGGCGAGGTGGGCGGCGGCATCCTGGTCCCAGGCTGAAGCAGCGAGTGGAGTCAACATGTTCCTTGAGTTAAACCGATTTTCTGGGACTTTGTTGCGTAGCTGCAAAGCATTGAGGACGTTGAGGAAAGCTTGGCTTAGCCAATCTGACGAGCGGTCAAGGTTGGTCCCGATTCTTCAGACCTGAAGACGCGAAGGGGCGCAAAAGGTTTCAGCGATACTGGTGTCTGGCGGTAGAACATGCGTTTCACAAATCTGACCAAAGAGATCGAGATCGGGGCTAACTCCTATCACATCCAATTGGACGGCGCCGAACTGGTGCTCGATGCGGGCCTGCATCCCCGAAATGAGGGCGAGGCGGCGCTTCCCAATTACCGGTTCATTCCGGACCACGAGCTGGATGCGATCCTGATCACGCATGCCCATCAGGATCACATCGGGTCCCTGCCGGTACTGATGCGGCGCCAACCTCAGGCGCCGGTGTACATGACGGGGCCGACGGCCGCCCTCAGCGAGGCGATGCTGCACAACTCGGTCAACGTCATGTCACGCCAGCGAGAGGAGCTCGGCCTGGGCGTTTACCCTTTATTTACCCACCGTGAGACCGATCTATTCGCCCAGGCCTGGCAGAGCGTAGGGTTGCGCCAGCGCTGGAACCTGCAGGGCGAAAGGGTAACGGGCGACAATGGCGAGCTGACCTTCGAAATGTACCATGCCGGGCACATCCTCGGTTCTGCGGGCGTCATGCTCCGGTCGCAGGGCCGAAAGATCTTTTACACGGGCGACGTGAATTTTGCCGATCAAACGCTGATGCGAAAGGCGGAGTTTCCCGAGGAGCCGCTGGACGTTTTGATCGTCGAAACCACGCGCGGCGACCGCGCTCTGCCGCCGGCGTTCAATCGTCCGGCTGAGGAGGAACGGTTTCTGCAGGCGATCCTTGAGGCTTTTGAGCGCGGCGGGTCGGTGCTGGTGCCGGTCTTCGCTTTAGGTAAAACCCAGGAAGTGCTCACGATGCTGTTCGAGTTCCGGAATCGCGGGCTCCTTAAGCGCACACCGATCTACATCGGCGGGTTGAGCACGAAAATCACCGTCATCCACGACCAGTTGGCCAGCGTTGCCACCCGCCAGCACGTCGGCGTGCAACTGCTCGACACCCTCGCGCCTTACGTCCTGAGCGGACGGGAAGTCGGGACCACGCAGCTCGAACGCCAGCACATTTACGCGCTCTCCAGCGGGATGATGTCCGAAAAAACGCTTTCCAACCAGCTCGCCGCCAGGATTCTGTCCGACCCGAAGCAGTCCATCTTCTTCGTCGGCTACGCGGACCCGGAGTCACCCGGCGGCCGGTTGAAGGCGGGACAGCCGGAAGAACCGATCCGGCTCGACAACGAATTACCGGAACAACCGTTGATCTGTCGCGTGGAGGAATTTGATTTCAGCGCCCACTCTCCGCGGGAACAAATCCTGAATTATATCTGCCAGACCCGCCCGCAAACGGTGGTCCTGGTGCACGGCGGACCGGCGTCAATGTCATGGTTTGAAGCAGCGATCGCCGAAGCCTTACCCGGTACCCGCGTCGTGATCCCCGTCCCGGGGGAAACGTACGAGCTTTGAGGAAAATGGAAGAGAGGGGCGGGTAACGGGTAACGCGTAACGAATAGCGGGTGGAAGACCGCAAGCCGACGTTGTACCCGGTGGAGAGCGCCGCGCGTCAGCCCAGGAAGAACTGCTTCACCGCCGGTATGGAATCAACGCCATGCGCACGAGCCGTCGAAGTCACCCCTGAGCGGCATTTACTCGACCCGCCACCCGTTACCCGTTACTCGTTACGCGTTACCGCTTCTAGGAGGGGATGCTGACCTTGGCGTGTTTGGCGATGGCTTTCTTCGCAAACCGGGGTAAGACCACGATGACCGCCACGGTGGCGGCCACGCTGAGTCCCAGCAGCACGATCTGGCCCGCGTGATGGCCGGACTGACCGGAGGCAACCGCCTCGAGCCCGGCCTTGCTGGCGGCGCCGAGGTGGCAGAAAAGCAGGGTCGAAGGCAGGCCGCCGGCCAGCGTGGTTAACAGGTAAGCCTGGTACGGGATCCCCGTCAGCCCGTAAAGGTAATTGGCTAATCCGAAAGGGATCGGGCAGAGCCGGAGGAGGATAATGATCTTCCACCCTTCGCGCTCAATCGCGAGGTCGATGCTTTCGAACGTGGGGTGTTTTCGGAGTTGAGCGGCAACATCTTTTCTCAACAACCAGCGCGACAGAAAAAAACCGAGCGACGCCCCGAGCGCAATCCCGGACAGCCCGGCCGTTAGCCCGAGTCCGAACCCAAACACGGCCGAAGCGGCGATGATGAAAGGGCTGGCTGGAAGCATGCAGACGGAACCGACGGCAAGGAGCAAGGCAAAGCAGACAACCCCGGCCGCCCCCATTCGGCCCACGTGGTCACAAAAACCTTTCAGGACCGGGATAACTGGAAAATGGGCAGCCGCAACCACTAGTCCGGCTGCGACAATCGCGGCGATGGCGATCTTGACGCGGAAACTAGGCACAACCTGCAACCCTTGACCGAAAACAACGCCAGGTAAACTGCTTTTTACAGCTGCCGCGGCTGCTCCGAATACAAAGGAGGGCCGCTATTTCACCAGGTGCCCGTTCACCAGGCGAGTGAGCTCAAACATGTCCACCTGCTTTTTACCATTAAATACCGCTTCCAGCGCGGCATCAGCTTTGATGGTCTTTTTATCCTGAAGATTATTTTTCTTAATGTACTCCCAAAGTTTTTTGGTGAGTTCAGTTCGAGGCAAAGGATCTGATCCGACGATTTTGGCCAAAGCAGCGTCCGGCTGGACCGGTTTCATGAACGCGCTGTTCGCTTTACTTTCGTTAGGCATAGGCGCATTTAAGGTGCCCCGCGCGGGTAAAATCAACCCTAAATTCAGGCGACGCGCTCCCGGAAGGTTTCCCGCAATTGGGCCACGGTCTTGTGCAGGTCGAAATGCTGCTCAGCCAGACGGCGCGAATTTGTGCCGAAGGAAACTCTCCGGGCGGGATCTTCCGCCAGCAGCTGAATCGCCTGGGCCAGCCGGCTCGGGTTACGTTCCTCGACGAGCAGGCCGTTCCGGTCCGGCACCACCATTTCCGGGATGCCGGCCACCCAGGTGCTGACGACGGGCAAGCCGCTGGCCATCGCCTCGGCGATCACGGTCGGCAGGTTGTCGGAATCACGGTCGCGGTCGTGGACGGCCGGAAAGACGAAAATGCTGGCTTCGGCGAGCAGATCGGCGATTTCTCCTTGCGTCCGGGCGCCAACCAGTTGGACTCGCGGGCTAAGGCGTTCCCGTTCGATGTATTGGGCGAGGTGGTCGTGTTCGGGCCCTTCGCCGACGATCCGGCAGGAGAACGGTAAACCCGCCCGGTTGAGATCGCGGCAGGCTTGCAGCAGATAAATGAATCCCTTTTTTTCAATGAGCCGCCCGATGGCCAGTAGCCGGATGGGCGTCGCCTCCGGCCGGGCCGCGCGGAACCGCGACAGGTCCAGCCCGTTATAGATCCGCAGGATGCGGCCGGCGGCCTCCGGGACGCGGGCACGGAGGTAATCCGCCCCATAATTGCTGACGCTGACCACGAAGGCGGCGTCACGGATCAGAACCTCCATGGGCACGCGCTGGTCCGGTTTGGGCCGGAAAATGTCTTTCGCATGGGCGGTAAGGCTGTAAGGGATGCCGTGCAGCCGTTTGATCCACCAGGCGGTACGCGCGGCCAGGCTGGCAAAATGGACGTGGAGGTGGCCGATGCCGTGCCGGCGGAGGCGGCGGCCCAGGTAGAGGGCTTCGCGGTACCGGTTTTTGTCACGGGTGTCCCCCTCGGCATCCCAGTGCTGATGGTATTGGGGCGACAGAAGCCTGGCCTCGAGTTTGAACCTGAGCCGGTTGGTATCGGGCAGGTAACGCACGTCAAGATCCTGGAGCGGTAAATCACTGGGCGGCGGTTCCACCGGCCGCCGGATCGAATAAATCGGCACGGCCAACCCCTGGCGGGACAGTTCGAGCACTTCGCGGGCGCAAAATGTCTGCGTAAACGCTGGGAAACGTTCAAAAAGGTAGGCCAGAGACGGATTGCGTCCCGGCGCAGGGTCCGCGCCGGGCTGAACTTTCAGGTGAGGGCTGCGGGTAGGCATAAACGTCGAACGGCGTACCGGATCAAGGTGCCCGGGCCGGTACATACATAATATTATAAATAGGCATCAGGCCAGGGAAGCCGGTCTTGCCGTCCTTGAACGGGATAGGGCCTCCGGGAAGGGTGCGTTTGATTCCGACGCCGGCCGAGGCGCCGCAAAGTTTCGGCAGGCTTTCCACTTGCGTTGGAAAAACCTTGGAAAAAAATCGCAAAACGACTTGCCAGTAAGGTAGTCGATTGCTTTTATTCCCGAGTTCACCCTCTGGTCCGCCCTGCGCTAATTAAGCCCCAGGTGTCGTGTCGATACGTCTGGAGGGCAACTAAACTATGGGGATGGGAATATACTTTCTTGCGGAGCAGATCTCGGTAAACGCGACGCCGTTTTTTCCCAATCACGTCTGGTTTACCAATTCTTTGCTGGTCACGGTGATCGTCGCCGGGCTGCTGTTGGTCTGGGCACGATCCGCCACCGCCAGGATGGAATTGGTGCCGAGCGGCCATCAGAACGTTTTTGAAACCGTGGTCGAAGCGCTCTACACCACCTTCGAGGGGATCGTCGGGCGCCACATGATCGCGAAAACCTTTCCGCTGATCGCGACCCTGTTCGTTTTCATTCTCGCCGCGAACTGGTTCGGGCTGGTGCCCGGGGTCGGCACGATCGGTTTCGGTCCGCCTGCGCACGGGCCGCTTGCCCTGGAGGAGGTGCAGCGCCCCCTGTTGCGGCCCTCCAATGCGGACCTGAACATGACGCTGGGGATGGCGCTCTTCTTCATGATCTGGTGGGTCATTTGGACTATCAGCGAAGTGGGCGTGGTCGGTTTCCTGAAGGAGAACTTTGCCCCGAAGGGCGGCATGAAAGGCGCCATGTGGTTCGTGCTGCTGCCGCTCTTTATCTTCACGGGGATTATCGAGATCATCTCCATCATTTTCCGGCCGGTCTCGCTTTCCCTCCGGCTTTTCGGCAACATCTATGCGGGGGAGACGCTGCTTCATACGATGTCGGAGCTGGGCTCGGGCCTGCCCATCCCGTTGAACTGGATCACCAGCGTGCTTTTTCCGTTGCCTTTCTACTTTCTTGAGCTTCTGGTCGGAATTCTGCAGGCATTCGTTTTTGCGCTGCTCTGCGCGGTGTACATCCGGCTCTCCACCACCCATCCGGAGGGAGAAGGAGAAGGCGCGGGCGCGCACGGCCACTGAAAATTTCTCGCCGGGACCATCCGATGAGCGTGGGCGGCGAGAAGCAAAAAGAGACATCCTATGGTAGACATCCTCCATCCTATCTTGGCGGCTGCTGCAGATGCGGCTGCCGCCGGAGCCGGTGCGGCTCCTGGCCTTACGGGTAACCTTGGGGCAACCTTCCCGCTGGCCTTTGCCGGGGCCGGGGCCGGTATCGGCGTCGGTTTGGTCGGCCAGGGGGCGGCGCAGGCCGTCGGACGCAACCCGGGTGCCTTTAACAGCATCCTGGTGATCGCGATTATCGGTATGGCGCTCTCAGAGGCGATCGCGATTTACGCACTGATTATTGCGTTTACGAAGTAATGAACGAACGTTCAGTCTGGCTGCGGGGATCTGACCCCGCAGCCGGGCCTCGTTCATCGGTCGTCTGAGAGACAAGGGGAGAGCAGCAGAAGATGAATCCCGCTGAGAACATTGCCCAGATCTTTGGGATTTACTGGCCCAACCTCATTGCGCAGGTGGTTCTGTTTATACTCGTCTACCTCATCCTGCGCAGGTACGCCTTCAAGCCGATCGTGGATATGTTTGAAGAGCGCCGGCGACGCATTGAAGAGGGCCAGTTGAACGCTGAAAAGATCAAGCAGCAGCTGGCGGCGGCGCAGCAGCGCTATGAAGAAATTCTGGCCAAAGCCAGCGCAGAAGCGCAACGGTTGCTGGAGGATGTCCGCGTGAGCAGTGAACGGTTGGCCGAGCAAAAGCGCCAGGAAGCGATTGCCGAAGCGGAGCGGATCAACCAGAAGGCGCAGGAATCCATTCAATTGGAACGTGAACGGGTCATGGCGGAGGTCAGGCATGAGATCGGCCGTCTGGTCGTGGAAACAACCGAGAAAGTGACGGGCAAGGTGCTTACCCCGTCCGACCAGCAACGTTTAAACGAGGAAACCGCGCGCCAGTTGGCGGCCGTTTAAAGGCATGAGAGGCACCCGAGAGGCCCGCCGGCTTTCCCGGCACTTGCTTCGGCAAAGTTTTTCCGACGGAAAATTAGATAAGCAGAAAGTAACGCAAATGGTGCAAACCGTTATTAACGAGAAGCCACGCCAATACCTTGAAGTCCTCAAGGACTACCAGCGCCTGATTCGGCTGGAGGTCGAGAAACGCCACGCCGTGATCGAGAGCGCGACTCCGTTAAACCGTTCCCTGGGTGACCAGATCGTCAACACCTTACGTGCTCGTTACGGCGACGACGTAACCACGGAGTTCCGGACAAATCCTGAGTTGCTGGGCGGACTCCGCATCAAGATCGGAAACAACGTTTTGGATGGTTCAGTTCGTAACCGGCTCAACCGTCTGCAAGAGAAGTTCTAACCTTAAAGGCTTAAAGGAAAGAGACCAGATCATGAGCGCGTTTCTGGAGGAGTTGGAATCCACGATTGCGGGGCTGCAGACGGAGACGACCCGGACGAACGTCGGGACCGTGCGTGAGGTAGGGGATGGGGTCGCCAAAATCGAGGGGCTGAGCGATGTCATGCTCAACGAGATGCTTGAGTTCCCGGGCGGCCTGTACGGTCTCGCGTTGAACCTGGAAGAGACTGAGGTCGGCGCCATCCTGCTGGGCGAATACACCGAGATCACGGAGGGCATGGAGGTACGGACCACGGGCCGGCTGTTGTCGGTGCCGGTCGGCAAAGGTCTTCTGGGCCGGGTGGTCAACGCGCTGGGGCAGCCGATCGACGGCAAGGGACCGATCCGGGCAGAAGAGACTTACCCGGTCGAAAAGATTGCGCCCGGCATCATCAAACGCCAGAGCGTCACGGTCCCGGTACAGACGGGGATCATGGCCGTCGACGCGATGATTCCGATCGGTCGCGGCCAGCGTGAATTGATCATCGGCGACCGCGCCACGGGCAAGTCAACGGTGGCGCTCGACACGATCATCAGCCAGGCCAAGCTGAACCGCGAAGCCGAAGAAGGGCGCAACAAGAACCATAAGCCGCTCTACTGCATCTACGTGGCGGTCGGCCAGAAAAACATGTCGGTTGCCCGGACCATCGACACCCTCGATAAAGCGGGCGCATTGCCGTATACGATCATCGTTTCCGCTCCCGCGGCCGAGAGCGCGACGAACCAGTACCTCGCCCCTTACGCCGGGACGGCCATGGGCGAGTGGTTCATGAACAACGGCATGGACGCGCTCATTATTTATGACGACCTGACGAAGCACGCGGCCGCTTACCGCCAGGTCTCCCTGGTGCTGAGACGCCCGTCCGGCCGTGAGGCGTATCCGGGTGACGTGTTTTACCTGCACTCGCGCTTGCTGGAGCGCAGCGCGCGTCTGAGCGAGAAAGAAGGCGGCGGTTCCCTGACCGCGCTCCCCTTCATTGAGACCCAGGCGGGCGACGTGTCGGCTTACATTCCTACAAACGTCATCTCCATCACCGACGGCCAGATCTACCTGGAAACGGACCTGTTCTACCAAGGGGTGCGCCCGGCAATTTCGGTTGGTATCTCCGTGAGCCGGGTGGGATCGGCGGCGCAGATCAAAGCCATCAAACAGGTTGCCGGCACGACCAAGCTCGACCTGGCGCAATTCCGGGATCTCCAGGCGTTTGCCCAGTTCGGTTCGGATGTCGATCCGGGCACGCGCAAAAAGCTCGATCGGGGCCAGCGCATCGTCGAACTCTTCAAGCAAGGACAGCACGACCCGTTGCCCGTAGAGGTACAAGTGGTTCTGCTGTTTGCGATGCAGAAGGGCTATTTTGACGACGTCGCGGTGGACAAGGTGCGGGATTGCAAAACCAAGCTGCGGGACTTCTTCCAGACACGCCAGGAAGGCATCCTGAAGCAGATCGTCGACAAACGGGCGATCGACAAGGAGCTTGAAGGCGCCCTGCATGCCGCGATCAAGGATTTCAAAACCTTTTACCGGCCTTAGGCGAGGCTGAGTTCATGCCTAGTACCCTCGATATTCGCCGCCGGATCCGTTCGGTCAAAAACACGGCGCAGATCACCAAAGCCATGCAGATGGTGGCGGCGGCCAAGATGCGCCGTGCCCAGGCAGCGGCCGTGGCGGGCCATCCCTACAACGACGTGCTTACACGTGTCCTCGCCTCCGTGCGCCAGAGGGTGGATCCGAGGAGCCATGCCTTGCTGGAGATCCGTCCGGTGCGCAGGGAATTGATCGTTGTTTTCAGCACGGACAAGGGTCTGTGCGGTGCCCTGAACACCAACCTGTTCCGGGAACTGATCAACGTCGACCCGCAGAGCTCGATCTACGCAACCGCAGGCCGGAAGGGGTCACAATTCCTCGCACGGACCCGGCGCCAGTTAATCGCCGAATTCCAGCTCGGCGAGCAGCCGCAATTCGCCAAAGTTCGGGCCGTCGGCCGGTTTTGCATGGACAAGTTCACGGGGCATGAAGTCGACCAGGTCCGGGTCCTCTACCCGCGCTTCGTCAACACGCTCACCCAGCAACCGGTGCTCCGGACGTTGCTGCCGATCCCGATGGAGACACCGGGCCAGGGCGGGGCAAACACCGCGCCGGCAGACCAGGTGGTCGAGTTCGAACCGAGCGAAGCCGAGGTTTTGTCCTTCGTTTTACCTCACTACGTCAACTTCCAGCTGTTTCAGATCGCCTTGGACCTGAGGGCTTCTGAGCATAGCGCGCGGATGGTGGCGATGAAGAACGCAACCGATAACGCCAAACAGCTCGTCAAGGATCTTACGTTGGAGTACAACAAAGCACGGCAGGCAAGCATCACGACGGAACTCCTTGAGATCACGACGGCGCAGCTTGCCCTCCAGTAGGAAAGTTTTCTTTTATGAATCAAGGAACCATCGTCCGGGTGGTCGGTCCCGTTGTAGACGCAGATTTCAGCGGCGCTCCCGAATTGCCCAAGATTTTTGATGCCCTGACGGTTGAATACCCGTTGGATGGCCAGACCAACAAACTGGTCCTCGAGGTCCAGCAGAACGTCGGCGACCATTGGGTCCGCGCCATCGCGATGTCGTCAACGGAAGGGTTGAAACGCGGCATGCCCATCTACGATACGGGTGCGCCCATTTCGGTACCGGTTGGTGAGGGAGTGCTGGGCCGGGTCCTGAACGTCATTGGGGAGCCGGTCGACGAGCGGGGCCCCATCCAGTTCGAACAGCGTTTCCCGATCCATCGGCCTGCGCCCTCGTTACTTGACCAGGACACCAGCGCCAGCATCCTCGAGACCGGGATCAAGGTCATCGACCTGATTTGCCCGTTCACCAAGGGCGGCAAGGTCGGCGCCTTCGGAGGCGCCGGCGTCGGCAAGACGGTCGTGATCATGGAGTTGATCAACAACATCGCCAAGGGGCACGGCGGCTACTCGGTCTTTGCCGGCGTGGGTGAACGCACCCGGGAAGGCAACGACCTCTACCACGAAATGTCCGAATCGGGCGTCATCAACCAGAAAGATCTGTCCCAGTCCAAGGTTGCGCTGGTTTACGGTCAGATGAATGAGCCGCCCGGGGCGCGGCTCCGGGTGGCGTTGACCGGCCTGGCGGTTGCGGAGTACTTCCGTGACGAAAAGGGCCAGGACGTGCTGCTCTTCATTGACAACATCTTCCGCTTTTCTCAGGCCGGTTCCGAGGTCTCGGCACTGCTCGGCCGGACGCCTTCGGCGGTCGGTTATCAGCCCACGCTGGCCTCAGAGATGGGCGAATTGCAGGAGCGGATTACGTCAACGAAAAAGGGCTCCATTACGTCCTTTCAGGCCGTGTACGTGCCGGCTGACGACCTTACCGATCCCGCCCCGGCTAATACGTTTGCGCACCTGGATTCCACGATCGTGCTGGAACGATCGATCGCCGAACTGGGCATCTATCCCGCTGTGGATCCGCTGGCGTCCACCTCGAAGGCGCTCGCCCCGGAAATCGTGGGCGAAGAGCATTACCAGATTGCCCGCGGCGTTCAGCGCGTATTGCAACGTTATAAGGATCTCCAGGACATCATCGCGATTCTGGGCATGGATGAACTGAACCCGGACGACAAGCTGACCGTGTACCGCGCGCGCAAGATCCAGCGGTTCCTGAGCCAGCCGTTCCACGTGGCGGAGGTGTTTACCGGTAAGCCCGGAAAATACGTCAGCGTCGCGGAGACCATCCGAGGATTCAAGGAAATCCTGGACGGGAAGCACGACGATGTGCCCGAGCAGAATTTCTACATGAAGGGTGGCATCGACGAAATCCACGCGGCCGAAGAGTAAGCTTTTATGGCTACCGTGCGACTCGAAGTGGTTACTCCGGAGGAGCGCATCTACTCCGACGATGTGGACATGGTGGTGATCCCGGCAGCAGAAGGTGAGATGGGCGTGCTGGCGGGTCACGTGCCGACCGTGGCAGGGTTGCTGCCCGGAGCGTTACGCATCACCAAGGCGGGACGCACTTCCGAGCTGCTGGTGGGAAACGGCTTCGTCGAGGTGACGCACACGACGGTTTCCGTACTGACCGACATGGCGCTGGAGGAAGGGGGGATTGACGAACAGGCGGCAGAGGAAGCGGTCCGGCGCGCCGAGGCCGCCCTGAAGGAGCGGCCCGCGGACGCCGATACCCGGGAAGATGAGGAAGCCCTGCTGCGGCGCTCGCTGGCCCAGTTGCAATTCAAACGTCGTCGCCGCGGCCAGAGCCCTGCCGCGTCCACCGCTCTCGGCGGTGGCGAGCACACCGGCGGTGGTTAACCGGCCGTAACGGGTACCTCGTAACGGGTAACGGGTAACGGTTAACCGGCGATTCGCCGGGACCGGTTACCTGGTTGCTACCCGTTACCGGTATCCCCCAGATTGCGCTCGATGGAACCGCCTTCATTCATCCGTTTCAGCACCAGGATAAACCGCCGCTGGAGGCGGGGACTCGGATGCAACGGATTCCAGCCCCGGGGAAAAGGCAGCAGCGCTGCCAGCATTGCCCCCTGAGCGCGGGTCAACCGATCCGCATTTACCCCATAATACCGTTCCGCGGCCGCCTGGATCCCATAAATTCCGTCGCCGAGTTCGATCACGTTTACGTACAGTTCGAGGATCCTTTCCTTCGTCAGAAGGCGTTCCATCAGGAACGTGTAGTACGCTTCGATTCCCTTGCGCAGCCATGAGCGGCTTTGCCACAGAAAGAGGGATCGAGCGCATTGCATGCTGATCGTCGAGACGCCTCGTACCGGCTGATTTTTTGCCTTGGCCTGGGCCATGGCCTGCTCCATCTCGATCCAATCAAAGCCGTCGTGCTTGAAAAAGCGGCTGTCCTCCATTTGCCAGACCCCTTTGAGGAAGTTGTCTGAAACCGAGTGCAGCGGCACCCAGCGGTAGTCGATGCCGGCCCGGTACGGAGACCCAAGCCAGCGTTCGACTTGGCGTTGGATCATCACCGTCGTGACCGGGGGATCCCAAAATCGCACGACCGCCACCTCGGCCATGGGCACCGTCAGGAGCAATGCCGTCACCGTCACGAGCCAGATGAAGACCCGGCGTCCCCAGTTTGGCGCTTTGACCGGTCTTGCCGTCATAACCTGACCGGGAAACTAGGTCTCGAAGCGGATAGTCACCGACCGGCCGTGGGCGTCCAATTGCTCGACCTCGCTGAACCGGCGCAACGTCTCAGCCGATCTTTCCAGCGCTGCGCGGTCATAGCACACCAGACTCGTCCGGCGCTGGAACTGGTCGACCGTAAGCCCGCCGAATGATTTGGCGGCCCCGCCCGTCGGCAGCGTATGGCTCGGTCCCGCCATGAAGTCGCCTGCGACCACCGGGGAAAAATGGCCGAGGAAAATAGCGCCTGCCGTAACGATTCGTGCCGCGAGTTCACTCGCATTTTCCATCACCAGGGACAGGTGTTCCGGCGCAAACGCGTTTGCGACCTGGATGGCTTGGATCGGGTCGCGGGCGATCACGACCGACGCATTCTCTTTTAAAACCTGCTGTAGATACGTCTGCCGCTGCAATCGGCCAAGCTGACGCTCGATGACCCCCGGCAATTTCGCCGCCAGGGCAGTGTCCGTGGTGACCAGACAAATCACGCTTCCAGGACCATGTTCGGCCTGGGCGAGCAGATCCGCAGCCACAAATTCGACGTTAGCCGTATGGTCCGCGAGCACCAGAATCTCACTCGGTCCGGGTAGAAGGTCGACGCTTACATACCCGAACACCTGCCGTTTCGCCTCCGTCACATAGGCGTTCCCCGGGCCGAATACTTTCAGGACGCGCCGGATGCTTTGCGTTCCGAACGCCAGTGCGGCGATCGCCTGAGCCCCACCCACCTTGTAGATTTCCGTCGCCCCGGACAGGCTGATGGCGGACAGCAGGTTGCCGTCGATCATTCCCTCGCGGTTCGGCGGCGATGTGACCACGATTTCCGGCACCTCCATCGCAGTGGCCAGGCACACGTTCATGATCGCTGAAGAAACCAGGGGCGCCGTCCCTGCAGGGATGTAAATGCCCACCCGCTGAAACGGATCGAAACGCTCACCCACCGTAGCGCCCTGAAGATTCTCCGCCAGCCAGTCGGTCCGCCGGCTCCGAAGCGCGAATTCGCGTACGTTCGTGCCGGCCGCCTCAAACGCCTCCTTCACCTGCGGATCCAGGTGCCCCATGGCAGATCGGATTTCTGCTTCCGTCACCCGCAGGCCCGTGGCCGCGAGGTCCACGTGATCGAACTGCTGCGAAAACCGCTGCAACGCGGCATCGCCGTCGCGGCGAACTTCCGCCAGGATCCCGGCCACGCTGGACGCGAGTGCCGGTGAGGGCGTGTAGCGACGATCAAATTGGTCTTCCCGGCAGCCAGCGGGGTCATTGCGTAAATCGATAACCTTCATGTGGGCGCCCCACTCTGCGCCAGGCGCGTTCCACCCGCAAGGCGCCTCAAAAGGGGATGTAAACGCGGCCGTTTCCATTGCGCCATCCCCAGACTTGTTTATCGTGCTGACTTGGACAGCAGACCTGACAGCGTTTACCGGTTTCCTACGGGCCTGTTGACCCGTATCGGAGCGGCCGTTGACGTGATCCGGATCAATTCTCTGGCCGTGAGGAGCCACGCTGCCCGGCGGTATTGGGTTAAGGAGCGCAACCTGGGAAGCCGGTGGGTGATCAATGGTGCAAACGCCTTCTTTCGGCTCGTGCGCAACCCTGTATTCGTTTTCTCAAACGTGGCGGCCTGGCAGAATTGGGAAGTGCACTGCTTCAGCCTCCTGAACGGGGATCGTTTCGCCGCTTTTCCAGTCGGCAATGCGGTCTGGTTGGACGCCCTTCCGGGCGAAGACCTTGCGTTGTTGGCCAAGCAGTCGCGTCTGCAACCCGTCCACCTGGCGGCGGCCGGGGCGGAATTCCGTCGCATGCACGAACTCTGGTCACCAGAGTTCAACGCAAAATGGTCGCATGGGGATCCGCACCTTGGGAACGTTATCTTCGACTGCGACACCGGCCGTGGGCGGATCATCGATTTTGAGACGACGCACTTCCGTGACGTGTCACCTGAGCAAAGGCACGCAGATGACTTGAAGGTGTTCTTACTTGACCTCCTCGGACGCAGCGCCGACGGCGAATGGCCGGACAACGCCTCTGGTTTTTTGAACGCTTATGGCCGGACCTGCGTGCTGGACCATTTACGGCGCATTTTTGTCATGCCTTCCGGGGCGGAACGGCTATGGTGGGCGATTCGGACGAGTTACCTGCCCGGAGTCTTACTGCGGCGCCGTGTGACCGAGTTGCAATCAGTGATCCCGTGAAGGTCAACCTTTCCCCGACTCCGGCGCCGGTACCGCGTCCGTGCCCAGATGAAGAAAACCATTACCCGAACTTTTCAGGCCATCTTCACGATCGGCATTCTCGTCTGGGTTTTTCATGATCCGACCAAGCGCGCACAAATGGCGGCTGCCTTTACCAAGGCCGACCCGTCGTGGATGCTGATCGGTCTGCCCATCGCCTTCGCCGGCGAGATTGCCAACATCATGCGGTGGCGGATCCTCCTGCGGGTACAAGGCATGTACTTGAGCTGGGGCCGTTCCTTCCTGCTCTTTTTCGTCGGACTGTTCTTTAACCTTTTCATGCCCGGTTACACCGGCGGCGACTTTGCACGGTTGTACTACCTGATGCGCGAGTTTCCCGACCGGAAAAAACAAGCGGTGCTGACCATCGTCATGGACCGTCTGATCGGGATCGTAGCCCTGGTTCTGACGGCCGCCGCGACCACCTTTCTCCGCTGGGACTGGCTCCGGCAAACGCCTAAATCTTCCGTCCTGCTCTGGACCCTGGTCGTGATGCTGATCGGGTTCACCGTCATGCTGGTCGGCTCGTTTACCCTGAGCGGGTTGAAGGTCGCCGAGCGATTGCCCCACCATTTTCCATTCCGCGAGCGAATCGTGGAAACGTCCGAGGCTTACCACGAGTTTGCCCGGGCCAAGCTTTCGACCTCGTACGCGCTCCTGCTTTCGTTTCCGGTTCTCTTCTCCTTCTACGGAGCCTTCTATTGTTCCGCACAGGCGGTTCACGCCAGCGTCTCGCCGCTTGATATGTTCAGCATCATGCCGATCGTGACGATCATCATCTCGCTGCCTATCACCCCGAGCGGCGTCGGCTTCCGTGAATCCCTTATCGAAATTCTGCTCCGGGATCTCTGCGGTGTTCCGACACAGCTGGGCGTACTGGTTTCGCTGCTCGGCTTCGCCTTTTTCGTGCTGTTCGGCCTGGTCGGCGGCATCGCTTACCTGTTCTATTCACCCAAAACGCGCCCCGGCTGGCGCGAGATGGAAACCGAGGTCGAACGCGCGCACGAGTTCACAGACTCATAGAAAATGCCACAAATGACGGAACGGTGTCGGGTGCCGAGTGCCGGGTGTCGGGTGTCGGTCACACGGCGGGTTTGGCGGGCACGACGCAAGAGTTCACACGGCGAACACGGCGGGCCACGGCGACCACGGCGGGAAGAAGGGGGGAAAGAGTTCGGAGTTCGGAGTTCGGAGTTCGGAGTTCGGAGTTCGGCGTTCGGGGTTCGGAGCGGAAGAGAATGCCACAAATGCCACAAGCGGAAAAATGCCACAAATGAAGAGGCGCCGGGCGGCATGGCTTCCCACCGTGGTCGCCGTGTTCCGTCGTGGCGCCGTGTGAACTCGTACGTTGCGGCTGCCGTGTGCCCTTAATCCGTGTCAATCTGTGTAATCTGTGGATGTTTTCTCTTTTCTGCGTTGTCTGCGTGTTCTGCGGATGATTCTGTTTTCTCTCCGTGGCCACTGTGTGACTTTAATCTGTGGATGCCTTCCGTAATATGAATTTTCTCCTTGGCCATTCTCCTGACCCCGACGACGCGTTCATGTTCTACGCGTTGGCTCAGCACAAGATCGACGCTCGCGGGCACCAGTTCGAACACATCCTGCAGGACATCGAAACGCTGAATCAGCGGGCGCTCAGAGGAGAGCTTCACATCTCAGCGGTCTCCATTCACGCGTACGCTTACCTGGCCGACAAGTACGCCCTTTTGCCATGCGGGGCGAGCATGGGCGATGGGTACGGCCCGATGCTGGTCACCCTGCAGGATCGGCCACCGGGCGACGACGAAGCGGTTTGCGGTTGGGTCCGGCAACGCACCATCGCGGTGCCCGGCCTTAAGACCAGCGCCTATCTGGCGCTGCGGCTGTTTGCCGGGGAGGTCAGGACCGTGGTCGTTCCGTTTGATCAGATTTTCGCGTACGTGCAGGCGGGCAAGGCCGATGCGGGCCTCATCATCCATGAAGGGCAGCTCACCTATGCCGACGAAGGATTCGCGCTGGTGCGCGACCTGGGCGCCTGGTGGAAAGAGCGCACCGGCATGCCTTTGCCGCTAGGGGGAAATGTCATCCGCAAGGATATTCCCCCGGATGTGTGCAGGGAGGTATCCGGCATTCTCAAGGAGAGCATCAGGTACGGTCTCGAGCATCGCCGGGCCGGTGTGGAACACTCGATGCCTCTGGCGCGAGGGTTGGATCTGGCCAAGGCGGACCGGTTTATCGGCATGTACGTCAACGATTTTACCATCGACTATGGCGATACCGGACGCGCTGCCATTCGTGAGTTTCTCGGCCAGGCCGTTGCCCGGAAGCTCATCCCGCACGTCGTCGAGCCGGAATTTGTCGAGTAGCGCTTTTTACCGGCGGGACTGCAAACGTTTGAGGGACTGCCAACAAAAAAGGCCGGCTTGCGCCGGCCTTTTTTGAATCAAATCACGTGGTGCCGATCCCTGCGATCAGCGGCGGAACAGCACGTTCGGAACCGCGTGTTGTTCCGGAGGACATGGCGCGTTCAGCGGCACGTCCGTCGGCCTTGAATCGCTCTGGATGAGCCCCTGGGTCACCAGGTATTCCTCCACCTCTTCACCGCTGATGTCGGGCAGCATGATGCCGTTGATCTCGACGCAGGGCGAAAGGGGCTGACCGCTCTTCTGTTCCATTTCCCAACGAAAAGCGGGATTCTTAATGATGTCTTTTTCTTCGTAGGGCAGGTCGTACTTTTTCAGGACTGCGCGGACGCCATTGCTCCATCCGCAAACGGTCTTGAGGTACGCAACGATGTGCGGTTTTTCCATAAAAAAATTCTATCGGGATTCGCCGTCTTGTTTGTCTGGTTATTTCTTACGATCGCCCGGCCGGTACTCTTCTTCAGCCGCCTGGAACGCCTGCTCCAAGCCGACCATGTCCTCACCAGGGCGCAAGCTGTCGAAAGCTTCCGTTTCCCGACGGAGTTCATCGTCGGAGTAATGGGCTGCCTTGATCGAGAGACCGATGCGACGCTCGTTTTTATCAACCTTGATCACGCGGGCTTCCACTTCCTGGCCCACCTTGAGCACATCCTTGACCTTCGCGACGTGTTCCTCGCTCAGTTGCGAGATGTGCACCAGACCATCGATATCATCCTGCAGCTGCACGAAGGCGCCGAAGCTGGCCAGCTTGGTTACCTTGCCGTGCACGAGGTCACCGATCTTGTACTTCTGATCGATTTCCTTCCACGGATCAGACTCGAGTTGCTTGATGCCAAGGCTGATGCGCTGATTGACCTTGTCGATGTCCAGGACCACCGCTTCAACCTCATCGTTCTTCTTCAGAACTTCACTGGGATGATTGATTTTGCGGGTCCAACTCAGGTCGGACACGTGGATCATGCCATCGATGCCCTCTTCAAGTTCCACAAAGGCGCCGTACGCAGTCATGTTGCGGATCTTGCCGCGTACGCGGGAGCCGATGACGTACTTGTGCTCAATCTCATCCCACGGGTTGGGCTCGAGTTGGCGGACGCCGAGCGAGATTTTTTGTTCTTCCTTGTTGACCCCGAGCACCACCGCCTCGATTTCCTGTCCCTGAGTCAGGACATCCGACGGACGCGTGACCCGTTTCGTCCAGGAAAGTTCAGACACGTGGATCAGACCTTCCACGCCCTCCTCAATTTCGACAAACGCGCCGTAAGGGACGAGGTTGGTGACCCGGCCACGGACTTTGGCTCCGACGGGGAACCGTTCCTCGATCTTATCCCAAGGATTGCGCTGAGTCTGCTTAAGGCCGAGCGAGACGCGCTCTTTTTCCCGATTGATGTCAAGCACCACCACCTCGACTTCCTGACCGATCTTGAGCAACTCGCTCGGGTGGGTCAGGCGACCCCAGGTCATGTCGGTGATGTGCAACAGGCCGTCCATACCGTCCAGGTCAATGAACGCACCGAAATCCGTCAGGTTCTTGACCGTACCCCGGACGGTGTCGCCGACTTTTACGGTCTCAAGGAACCGGGCACGTTTCTCGGCGCGCTCCTGTTCGATGATTTCGCGCCGGCTCAGCACGACGTTCTTTCGTTCGTCGTTGATCTTAACGATTTTGAAATCGTACGTGTTACCGACAAACTGCTGTAAATCTTTGGGCGGAACGATGTCAATCTGAGAACCGGGGAGAAAGGCTTCAACACCGATGTTGACCGTAAGGCCGCCTTTGACAACCGCACGGACCTTGCCCTTGATCAGGCCATCGCCCTCAAAAACCTTGACAATCTTGTCCCAGTTCTGCTTGTGGGCGGCCTTCTCTTTGGAAAGAACAACCATCCCATCTTCGTTTTCGAGCTTCTCGAGCAGCACTTCGACCTCATCACCGACCTCGACCTCGTTGATATCATCAAATTCCGACGCGGGTATCACACCCTCGGACTTATAGCCGATGTCGACGAGGACCTCGCGAGGCCGCACTTCCAGTACGCGCCCCTTTACAATGCTGCCTTCCTTGTAATCGCGCAGGGACTTCGCGATTAGCTCCTGCATTTCTGTCATAAAAATATTAAAACGACCAACAAACCACGGTTGCCAAATTAGCCCGAGCCCGGGTCGCCATCTCGTGGCGGCCTTTACGGAACCAGGGGACCAGAAATTTAGTCATAAATAACCTCGGAGCAAGCGGTTTAGGGATTTTTCACTTGACGTAAAAACGTAATAAATCCCACAAGCGGAACACGGATTAAAGGAAAGGCGGGTGTGGCGGCCACGACGACTGTGGTTCACACGGTCACACGGCGGGCACAACGACTGAGTTCACACGGCGAACACGGCGAGCCACGGCGAACACGGCGGGAAGACAAAGTTACCCGGCAGCCGACGTGCGGCCCCGAATTCGGCTCCCGGCAAGGATTACGCCGTCTTTGCCCCGGAGCGGCGGCAGCCTGGAACTTTAATGCCGAGTACGCTCGCCGCTCCGGGGCAAAGACGGCGTAGATTCTCGGCGTGCCTGACCAGCCCGCCCTCCCTGCTGGCTTTCCTCTTCCCGCCATGGTCGCCGTGGCTCGCCGTGTTCGCCGTGTGAACTCTTACGTCGTGCCCGCCAAACCCGCTGTGCCCGCCGTGTGACGAAAGAAAAGGCGGCCTTGTGAGGCCGCCTCGCAGTAAACCGGATGGCATTATCTTTATTTCATCAAAAGGACCGAACGCGCCCGCTTGATTTCGCGGGTGATCTTCCGGTGCAGGTGAGCCGGCATGCCGGTAACCCGGCGGGGCAGGATTTTGCCGCTCTCGGTGACGAATTTCCGCAACAGATCGGGATTTTTGTAATCGATGGCTTCAACCGAGATGTCGATCCGCCGGCGCGGCATGGCGCGATTGGCACGGCGGAAGTTCGAGCGGCGCTTGGCGTTTTTAGGCTCCATGATGGATGGCTACTTACTTTATCTCTCGATGCAGGGTATGCCGGCGCAAGAAAGGGTTATACTTCCTTTTCTCCAACCGCCCCGGGGTGTTCGGGCTCTTCTTGTTACGGGTCGTCACGTAACGGGAGGCCGGCTTCCCCTCCGCCTTGGCCTCGGTGCATTCCAAGATAATGATATCTCTGGGCATAACGTCTAGTCCTTGGTCTCCGTAATGGTGTCCTCTTCCTCACCTTCGCCGACTTCCTCTTCAGTTAAGCCGAAAAGTGACGTCACCGGTTGCCGGACCCGGGTTGCCTTGCGCTGCTTCTCAATCTGGGCCTGGCATTCCACGGTGAACCGGGCAAACGGAATCGCTTCCAGACGAGCTTCCGGGATCTGTTTACCGGACATCTCGCAGGTGCCGTAAGTTCCCGCGTCGATGCGCTTCAGGGCTTCTTCAATTTCGTACAACGCGTCCTGCTCTTGCGACAGCAGGCTGAGCGCAAAATCGCGGTCATAAGCGTCGCTGCCGGCATCGGCCTGGTGCATCCCGAAAGCCGAGGCCTCACTTCCTTCGGCCCGCGCGCGCAGGATATCGCCTGACACTCCCGCCATCGAATCCAGCAGGCTGTCACGGAGTTGCAGGAGACGCGCCTTTTGCTGGCGCAGAAAAGGGGAGACGTTTTCATCGCCGTTTGGGGCGGGGGTTACAGCTTCTGGGGCAACGTCCACCCTCTCCGCCTCATGGCCATTTAAGGGCGTGGTGGTATCTTTTTTATTCGCTTTCGATTTCGCCATACTATAACTACCAAAGGCTGCTAATAGGTTTCTCCCCCCGGAAGAGGGCGAACATATAATCGTAATCAATCATGGGTGCAAGGGGAAACGTGGGGGTAGGGGTAACCTTTTCGGGTGACGCTGAGATAGGCATGCATTTCCTGGTTTTCGGAGGGAACGGACTGAAATTAAATGCTTAAGCCGGCCCGCTGCCGGTAACTCAAACATCGTCTATCCATGGACGGCAGGATGCATGGCCGTTTCACGAACTGGCACTTGAGTAACGCCGCAGGGCGACGGTCCAAAGAACCCGGGACAGCATCACCATCAAGGCCGAGGCCACGACCAGGTGCAGGGCGAGCGGCCACGGTGTGGAGGTAGCGTTCATCAGCAAGCGGGCAGGCACGTTGGTCACCACGATGACCGGCAAGACCCAACTGAAAATGAATTTAACGGCGCCTTTGAAGACCGCGTCCGGGTAGCGCGCGAGGCTGATCATATTATAATAGCCGTAAATCAGGCCCTGGGTTCTCGTGATCCAGAAACTCATCGTCGCCAGGCCGAACATGACCGCGTAATGGACGCTGACGCCGAGGCAAAGCGTGACTACATACAGCAGCACCTGGCCCGGACCGGGTACCAGATGAAGCCGGGCCAGCGAATAGACCACGACGGCCACGCCGGCCCCGGCATTTACAAGGCTGTCCAACCCGAATTGGCGGGCCGAGACCAGAAACTGGCCGTCTGCAGGCTGGAGTAAGACAAAATCAAGCTTGCCCGTACGCACCAGTTCCGGCAGGTTCACGAGGTTAGGATAGAAAAACGCCTGAAAAATCTGGCTCACGATCTGGTGGGTTCCGACCAGAAGCACCATTTGCCATTTCGTCCAGTCGCCAAGAGCGCTGACCTGGCCGTAGATGACCTCGATGAAGGCCAGTTGGCCGACAAACCATAACGCCTCCACGGCCAGCCACAGGACAAAGTTCAGCTTGAAACTCATCTCGCGGATGAGCGAGTTCCGCAGCATGACCCCGTAGATCTGGAGGTATTCGTAAACGCGCTGCATGGGGGAAGCGCTGGCTGCGGCTCGATCCGGCGGGCGCAGGCGTCTCCGGGCCGGGGGCCATCGGAAATGCCTGCTCATGACGCCGATTCCGGGCGCGGTGTGCCGCCGCCGGGCCCGCCGGCCACGCGCCGCGTGAGCCTCACAGCCTCACAAGGTCCGGCAAAATTCTTCGAAGCGGTCCAGGCCCTTTTTGATGATGTCCAGGCTGGTCGCGTAACTCAGGCGCACGGTGCGATCGTCGCCGAACGCGATTCCCGGTACCACGGCGACGCTGGCTTTGCTCAGCAGCCGGTCCGCAAAGTTCTGGGAATTCAATCCGAGTTTCTGGATGTTGACCAGAATGTAAAACGCACCGGAAGGCCGGACGAAGCTCACGTTGGGGATTTTGCTTAACCGTTCAATCATGTACTCACGGCGCAGGTTAAATTCGTCGCGCATGTCGACGACCGGTTGCTGGTCCCCCTTCAGAGCCGCCAACCCGCCCTTTTGGGCAAAAGAACACGGGTTGGAAGTGACGTGGCTCTGGATCGAGTCGACCGCCTTCGCGATCGGTTCCGGCGCAGCCAGGTAACCCAAACGCCATCCGGTCATCGCATACGATTTGCTGAAGCCGTTCACCGTGATGGTGAGATTATAAAATTCCGTGCCCAGCGACCCGATACTGTGATGCTGCGCGTCGTCGTACACGAGTTTCTCATAGATCTCGTCGGACAGGATAAGGATCTCCTCTTCAACCGCGACGGACCCAAGCGCTTCCAGTTCATCGCGGGAATAGACCACCCCCGTCGGGTTGCCGGGGCTGTTGAGAATGATCATTTTTGTCCGCGGCGTCATTGCGTTCTCGAACTCTTCGGCGGTGATCTTCCAGCCATTTTCCTCACTGGTGGAGACAAACACGGGTTCGGCGCCGGCGAGGCGCACCATTTCCGGGTAGCTGAGCCAGTACGGGGCAGGGATGATGACCTCGTCGCCCGGCTGGCAGGTGGCCAGGACGGCATTGTAGCACGAGTGTTTGGCCCCGCAGCTCAGGATGACCTGTGACGGTTTGTAATCCAGGTGATTATCGGTCAAGAGTTTGTCCGCGACGGCCTGACGAAGTTCGGGAATGCCTGAACTAGGGGTGTACTTGGTAAAGCCGGCTTCCAGCGAGGCAATAGCCGCTGCCTTGATGTGTTCGGGCGTGTCAAAATCCGGTTCTCCCGCACCAAAGCTGCACACATCGATGCCCTCCGCTTTCATCGCTTTTGCTTTGCTGTCGACCGAAAGCGTAAGCGAGGGCGTAAGACTTGTGGCTCGTGAAGAGAGTTGCATAAAATGGACTTACGAGTATATGTGCCAACCTTGGTTTTCAACCAAGGAAATGCCCCAAGACGGAGAATGCCACGAATGAAGGCCCGCCCTTTAATCGTACATTCTTGAGCGCGTCACGCATCGGCAGTCAGAGACTTGGTGCCGGCAGCGGGTCCCCGGCGGCAAGCGTTCGGTTGTTTTGGCGTTCTTGATTTTTACCACGTTCCGCCCTTCGACGTGTGGCGTTGAGTTAGGGCCGAAACGACGCTGAGGGAAGCCAGGCATCTGTGGCATCCTCTGTTCACCGAAATTCCAGCGTTCCCCATTTGCCGCGGAGCCGTGCGGACCGGGATGTGGCGCCGAGGCGGCCGAAGGCGGCCTGCACATCGCCGATCTGCGCGCGCAGGATGCCTGAAACGATCAGGATGCCGCCCGGCTTCACCGCGGCCCAGACCTTGCGGGCTGCCTGCACCAGAACTTCGGAGTAGACGTTGGCGGCGACCACGTCATACGGCTCCGGCGACGTGAACTCGAAGAGGTCCGCCCTGAAAAAGCGCGCTTTCAGGGGCCGGTTTAAGCTCGCGTTTTCGCGAGCGATGCGAACGGCCGCAGCGTCGAGGTCAAAGCCCGCTGCCTGGCGGGCGCCGAGTTTGGCCGCCGCGAGCGCCAGGATGCCCGTGCCGCAGCCGATGTCCAGGAAGGACCAGCCGGCCGGCAGAGAACCGGCCCGGTCGCACAGCAAGCGCAGGCACGTGGCAGTCGTGGCGTGGTCGCCGGTGCCAAACGCCATTCCGGCCGGAATGTACAAGGCTTTTTCATTCCCGGCCCTGGCTTCGGGCGGCGGCTCGGTATTATACACCAGGAGCCGCCCCCGGATTGAGATCGGCCGGTGCTGCACCACGGAACGAGCCCAGTCCGCATTCGACGCGGCCAGATCCCGGATTTCTCCGCCGAACTGCCCGCACAACGCGGTCGCTTCGGCCTCGGTCAGCGCGAAGATTTCCAGCCGGGCGCTGCGGCCAGTTTCGGTGATGACCAGGCGTTCCGAGCCGAAAGCGTCGCCGAGGCGTTGCGCCCAGCCTTCCACGCGGCTCGGGCTTGTTATTTTCCGCCAGGCGCGCATTGGATATTCCTTGCCTAGGAGGTCTCGAGTTTCTAGAAGAAGACGCCGCAATGATCCATCATCTCGTTTTGTACAAACTGAAGCCGGAGGTTACGCCTCAACAGCTTGAGGAGATGATGATGCACACCCGCATTCAGCTGTTGAAAATTCCGGTTGCCTTGAACGTCCGGTGCGGCCGGCGGATCGACCCGAAGAACGAATGGCCATTCTTCGTGGCCGTGGAGTTCGACTCAAAAGAGAAGATGTCGATCTTCAAAGAAGATCCCATTTACATCAAGTTCATCGAGGAGATCGTCAAGCGGAACACCTCCGAATTACTGGTGCTCGATTACGAGACGGATCCGAAACGCAAATACGCCTGAAGACGTTCGCAGACGAAATCGATCTCCGGCTGCGCGATGCTGAAGGGCGGGGTAAAGCTCAAGACATTGCGGGCGGGGCCGCCTCCCAGCAGCAGCACGCCATCGCGCAGGGCCCGCATCACGATCCGGCCGGTCAGCGAAGGGTCAGGGGAACCGTCGTTTTGAATGAGTTCCAATCCCAGCATCAGGCCCAGGCCCCGCGCATGCCCGATGGCAGGACTCTCCAACCGGCGTAACCGCTCCAGAAAATAACGTCCCAGTTCCCGTACCCGGCGGGGGAGTTCCGGCACGAGGTGCAGGGCGACCGAGGCCAGCGCCATCGCGCAACCGACCGGGTTGCCCAGGAAAGTGCTGGTATGCAGGGCTTCACCCGCCGATTTTGGCCACGCCTCCATGATTTCGGCGCGCCCGATGCAGGCCGATAACGGGAACCCGGACGTTAAACCTTTGCCGATGCAGATCAGGTCAGGGTAGGTCTGGAACCGGTCGGCGGCAAACAATGCGCCGGTACGATTGAACCCGGTGTAGATCTCATCGAAAACGAGCAGGATCTTGTAAGTATCGCAAAGGTGCCGGAGCAAGCGCAGGAAATCCAGCGGCGGGATGACTTCTCCGCCGCGTCCCTGGCACGGTTCGACCACGATGCAGCCGACGGGACGTTGCCGGATGATCTTGACGAGCTGTTCCTCGATTTGCTGCAGGCAGGAGGTGGCGCAATTCGGGAACTGGCTTCCCTCAAGGCGATGACCTTCGGCCCGGCCGAACGGGCAACGAAAACAATTCGGGTAGGGGACGCGGGCGGTGAACTCGCGCAGGTGTTCCCTGAACGGGTCACGAAACCAAGCGATCCCGATGGCATCCAAGGCCCCGTAACCCAGCCCGTGGTAAGCGCCGGTAAAGGCGATGACGCCCGGCTTTCGGCTGTGCAGGAGCGAGGTTTTGAGCGCCACCTCGACCGCTTCGAAGCCGGAGTTGGTCAGGGTGACTTTTCCGAAGCCCAAACCCCAGCGTTCAAAGGTGATCCGGCTCAGATTCCGGCAGAGGTCCGCCTTAAGCGCGGCAGGGTGGACGTCGCCCATGGCGTGGTAGAGCCGTTGCGCCTGGTCATGGGCGGCTTGAACGATCTCCGGACAGGCGTGGCCGTGGCCCGCAACGGCGAACCCGGCCGTCAGGTCAAGGTAACGGTTCCCATCCGCATCCCAGACGTTAACGCCCCTCCCGCGTTCCCAAAAAACCGGGAACTCGTCGCTGAGGAAGGTGACGTTCCGGTTTTCGTAACGCGCCAGCGTTTCCGCCAGGCGCTTCGATTCGGGACCGGGAGGAGGGACGATAACGTGGGGGAGCATGATTGGGGAATTCGGGCAGTGCCGGCACCAAGTAGACGCTAGGCCGGCACGGCCTGCCGGTGCCGCACCAGTTCCGCGTAGAGCGTTCCGTAGTCGGTCGCGGTTTGCGGCCAGGAAAAGTCGCGGTGAGCGGCCCGGTTCACCAGTTCATGCCAGACCTGGGTGTCTTGCCGGAGCCATCGCGCGCGGCGCAGCGCATCGAAGACGCCCTCCGGCCGGCTATGGTGATAGACGAAGCTGACGCCGGTCTGGCCGGCCGGCTGGACGTCGGTGACCAGTTGAACCAGGCCACGCCGGAAACGGATAACCGGGAGGGTGCCGTACCGCAGCGAAGCAATCACGGGCTGGGCCCGGTAGCCGAGCGACGAAGGAACGAGGATCAGGTCGGCCGCCGCCAGGGCCAAGGCGTAGCCGTCCGTTCCCGGCGATTCCTGCACCGTCGTAAATTTTCCGGGGTACCGCCGGGAAGCGGTGATCGCCTTGGCGCGTGCGCCAGCCGGGACCTCGCCGGTCAGAACCAGCCGGAAGCCGCTGGTCAGAATGAGATCGGTAATCGGGACGATGGAGGCGAGCACCTGTTGATCGCCCGGATTCAGGGGCACCGCCGTCAGCACGTCATCGGGGGCCAGCGAGAGGCCGAGACGCGAGGCGAGCGCTTGGCGGTAGGCGGCCTTGGCGGCAACCACGCCGGACGGCACACCACCCCTGACCAAGCCGTCAAGCGGCGGGTTGGTGGTCGTGTAATCATTCCCGAGCAAAATCCCGTGGACGCGCGCGGAGTTCTCCTGCAGCACCGCGTCGAGCCCGCAACCGCCTTCCTGGGTGAACGCCTCGAACATGGCGGGTTCTCCGGGCAGAACGATCGCATCCGCGAACAGAATGCCGCCTTTAAGGAAATTCAACCGGCCGTAGAACTCAACGCCGCGAGCGCTGAAATAGTGGCCGGGCAGGTTGGTCAACCCGAAATCAAAACTCCAGAAGGAGCCTTGGTGCTTCAGGTCGTAAATGGACAGGACGGTCTGAAACGGGAGCTGGCGTTCCTTGGCAAAGACCGGGATCAGGGCCGTCGGCCACTCGTGACCATGGACCACGTCCGGCGTGGGCGTCAAACGGCGTGACAGTTCCAGGACCGCCTTGGCAAAGAAGATGAATCGTTCGGCGTTGTCCTCGTAGGCCCGGTTGTCCCCGTAAATCGAGGAACGGTCGAAGTACTCGTCGCGGCGGACCAGGAAGATCTGAACCCCGTCTTCGCTCCGGGTCTCCAGAATATCCGCCGATGCCCGTTTGCCGCCCAGGTTAACCTGGAATTCCACGTCGGTCGGACTAACCTTATGCCCGCCCTCCGCGATCGACCGGTAGTAAGGCAATACCACACTGACGTCGTGACCTGCCTTCTTTAGTTCAACAGCCAGCGTACGTACATTCCTGCCAAGCTCTCCCGTATAAGCAAACGGAACGAGCTCACTGGAAGCCATAATGATTTTCATGATATAGTCCTGGGTTTGCGGCCTTGCTCCTTGCTTTGTACTACGTAAATCGTTGGCCCTTGCAATTTGATAGCCTGTGAGAAAGGTTCCGATCTTTCAATTGAAACCTTCTTGTCAAAGATCTCGCGCCTGTTAAGGTGCGGAATCTCCGTCTGCGAGCTATGACTTTAGGCTCCCTACTTTCTGTAGACCAAATCATTCCGGAAATGCGCGCCACCGAGAGGTGGGCGGCGATTGTTGAGCTGATTGATCTGCTCGTTGCCAAGGGGCGCGTGGAGCCAAAAAATCGTGACTCGATCCTGGCTGCCCTGCGGCAGCGCGAGGAAACCATGAGCACGGGCATCGGGTTCGGCATCGCCATCCCGCACGCGTCCTCTGTACACGTTTCTGAAGTGGTAGCGGCATTCGGACGGTCCACGACCGGCATCGAATTCGATTCGCTCGATAACTCGCCCGTGCGCTTTATCGTGTTGTTTATTGTACCGAAAGATCAGTTCCAGGTTCACCTCCGGACCCTTGCGGCCATCGCCAAATTCCTGAACGACAAATCGGTCCGCGAACAGTTAAGCCGGGCCGATTCGGCGGAGGAAATCCTCGCGATTTTCGATCACCGGGCCCCGCGGGCCCAGGCTTCCTGACATGTCGCCGGTAGTTTCGACGCTGCAGGAGCGTCTGCGCGACGCACTCGTGCGCATCGGGCTCGATCCCGACGAACGCCCCCAGGTTACGGTCGCGACGGACCCGCGTTTCGGCGACTACCAGACCAACGTCGCTATGACGTACGCCAAACGGGTCGGACAGAACCCGCGGGCGCTCGCCGGCCGGATCGTAGCCGCGCTCCAGGTCTCGGACCTGGGACCCGCGCCTGAAATCGCCGGCCCCGGGTTCATCAATTTCCGGCTCGGGGCCGATTTTCTGGCCGGCCAGGTGGCGGAAATGGCCCATGACGAACGGCTGGGTGTCCCCGTCGCATCGCCGGCAAAGACCATCATTATCGATTTCAGCTCGCCGAATATCGCCAAGCCGATGCACGTCGGGCACATTCGCTCGACCATCCTCGGAGACACGCTGGCCCGCGTCAGCCGGTTTCTGGGCCACCACGTCATCACCGATAATCACCTCGGGGATTGGGGTACCCAGTTCGGCAAGGTAATTTATGGGTGGAAGAATTTTCTGGACCAAAAGGCGCTTGAACTTCATCCGGTGGCCGAGTTAGTCCGCATCTACCGGCAGGCTGACGGTGCGGCCGCGGCCGATCCGGGCGTTCTCGACCGCTGCCGGGAGGAGTTGGTAAAATTGCAGCAGGGTGACCCCGAAAACCGGCGCATATGGCACGAGTGCGTCAGCCGTTCAATGCAGGAGTTCTCCCGCGTTTACCGGTTGCTGAACGTTCGTTTTGACGAGCAACTCGGCGAAAGCTTCTACCACGAGCGGCTGGCGGCGTTGGCCGCGTCCTTGCAGAAGGAGGGGATCCTGGAGGAAAGCGCCGGGGCCCTGGTCTACTGGGACCACTCCCTTTCCGATGACCCGTTCATCGTCCGCAAGTCCGACGGCGGATTCGGATACGCTGCGACCGACCTGGCCACCTTGCGCTACCGTCTGGAGCGCTGGCAGCCCGACGCGATCTGGTACGTCGTCGGCGCGCCGCAGCAGTTGCATTTCAAACAGCTGTTCAGCCTTGCACGCCGGTTGGGCGTCAAGATCGACCTGGAACACATCGCCTTCGGCAGCATCCTCGGCGAGGATCGCAAACTCATGCGAACCCGGTCCGGTGACTCGGTGCCCCTGGACGAATTGCTGCTGGAAGCCATCGACCGGGCCGGCGCGCTCGTCGCGGAGAAAAACCCGGACCTCTCTGAAGCCGAGCGCCGCCGCATCGCGGAGATCGTCGGCCTCGGCGCCGTCAAGTACGCTGAGTTATCACAGCACCGCATGACGGATTACGTGTTTTCCTGGGACAAACTGCTTTCACTGCACGGCAACACCGCTCCGTATCTGCAGAACGCCTATGTGCGAAGCCGGGCCATTTTCCGGAAGCTGCCGCGGACGTTTGCCCTTCCGGAGGCGCTGACGTTCACGGAGGCGGCGGAATTGAAGCTGGCCAGGGCGTTGGTGCAGTTTGCCGAGGTTGTCCCGGCCATTCTCGACGGGTTCCGTCCGAACGTGCTGGCCAACTATCTCTACGAGCTGGCCGCGGTGTTCCATGTTTTCTACGAGGCATGCCCCGTGCTTTCGGCCCCGGAACCGCAACGGGCGACCCGGCTGGCGCTGTGTGAGACCGTCGGCCGCGTGGTCCGGGCCGGCCTGGGACTGCTCGGCATCGAGGTACCGGAACGGATGTAAACAATTTTTGTGTTCCGTGCTAGGCATTGGTCGCGTTTTCTGTAAACATCATGTTTTTTATGAAAACGTGGCTTTGACGGAACGTGAAACCCGCCGGATGCCTCCCGGTGTCTGCCAGTCCACAAACGTTTCTTAATCCCAAATGGTCAAGGAGGAATAGACTATGGCCGATCGCGGTAAGCACATCCAAGGCGCCTTTGATGCGGCACTCAACGCGTTGAAAAACGATGCCCTCATGATGTCAAGCCTGACGGAGCGCCTGTTCGATAGCGCGATGGAAGGTTTGCTCACGCGGAACAGCGACCTTTCCAACCAGTCGGTGGCCGACGACGAGGAGATCGACGTGCTGGAAAAACAGATTGACCGCGTCGGCGTGGACCTCTTGATCCGCTTTCACCCGGTTGCGTCGGATATGCGGCAGGTCATTTCCACGATGAAACTGAGCACCAACCTCGAGAGGGTGGCCGATCAGGCGGTTTCCATCGCCCGGCGGGCCAGAAAACTTAACGTGGAACCGGCCATTCCGGAGGTTGCCTTGCTCGAACCGTTGTTCCGCGAGGCGAAAAGCATGCTGCGTGACAGCCTGCATGCGTTTGTCGAAGGCGACGCCGACCTGGCGCGGAAGTTGAAGCCCCGTGACCGTTACCTTGACCAGCTTAATACGGCTTTGAGCGAGGAGTTGACGATCAGGATGGCGGCAAAGCCCGAAGCAATTCCCAGTTACCTCAGCCTTATCTTCGTGGCACGTGCCCTTGAGCGCATCGGCGACCACGCCACCAACATCGCCGAAGACACCATTTGGGTGGAGCAGGCGGAAGACATTCGCCATACGTATGGGACGAAGCCCGCGGTCGGCTGATGAACTCAGTCACCGGTAACCGGTAACGCGTAACGGGTAGCGGGTAGCGGGTTCGATCACGCGGCGGATCCGCAGAAAGGCAGAAATCAGCCGCAGAACACGCAGAAAAGAAGAATCATCCACAGATTGCACCGCCGGACACAGCTTAAGGGTAGACGGCGAACGGCGAACCGCACCCATTATCCGTTACGCATTACCCGTTACCCGTTACCCATTACCCGTTACCCGTTACCCGTTACTGAGTCTGTGGCGTTTACCTTTATACCATGTTTGAAACGCAATCATCGAAAAAAACCGCGGTCGTAACCGGGGGCGCCGGGTTCCTGGGGTCTCACCTTTCTGACCGCTTGCTGATGGAAGGTTTCCGGGTCATCGCGATCGATAACCTGATCACGGGCAATCCGGACAACATCGCTCACCTGGCCGGCAACCCGGATTTTAAATTTATCCGGCACAACGTTTCGGAATTTATCTTTGTGCCGGGCCCGGTGCATTTCGTGTTCCACTTCGCTTCGCCGGCCAGCCCGGTGGATTACCTGGAGCACCCCATTCCGACGCTCAAGGTTGGGGCGCTCGGCACGCATAACACCCTTGGGTTGGCGAAGGACAAAGGCGCGACGTTCCTGTTGGCGTCGACTTCGGAATGCTATGGCGATCCACTGGTTCACCCGCAGAATGAGGATTACTGGGGCAACGTGAACCCGATCGGTCCGCGGGGCGTTTACGACGAGGCCAAGCGTTTCGCCGAGGCCATGACGATGGCGTACCATCGCTTCCATGGGGTGGACACCAAAATTGTCCGCATCTTCAATACGTACGGGCCGCGTATGCGCCTGAGGGACGGACGGGTGGTACCGGCCTTCATCAGCCAGGCTTTGAACGGCGAGCCGCTGACCGTGTTCGGCGACGGCGGGCAAACCCGGAGCTTTTGCTACGCATCGGACCTCATCGACGGCATCTTCCGGCTCGCGATGAGCGACTATCACAGCCCGGTAAACATCGGAAACCCCCAGGAGATGACCATTCAGCAATTCGCCGAAAAAATCCGGGAGATCACCGGAACAAAATCCCGGATCGAGTACAAACCGTTGCCGGTCGACGATCCGAAAGTGCGCCAACCCGACATCACTCGCGCCCGCAAGCTCTTGGGTTGGGAGCCCCGGGTTGAGTTCGACGCCGGCATCCGGCAGACCATCGAGTATTTCCGCGAAAGGCTTGCTTCGTAAAGGTAAGTAAACGCACGCTAAACGCACGCTAAACGCACGCGCCGGGTGCCTGACCCGGAACCACATGGCTGCGATCGGAATCACGGGCGGTATCGCTACCGGCAAAAGTACCGTCAGCCAAATCCTCCTTGAGCGCCTTCGCGAGCGGTTGCCGGTGACGGCTTTTAGCGCCGATGTTGAAGCTCGGAGATTGACGGAAGCCGATTTCGTTGTACAAGAGGAGATTAGGTCGGCTTTTGGAGAGACCGTTTTTGACTCCAATCGCAAGCTGGTGCGCGAAAAATTGCGTGCGCTTGTATTCGGAGACGTTGCGGCCCGAAAGAGCTTGGAGGGAATTCTGCACCCCCGAATACGCGAGGCTTGGTTAAATCGCTTGTGCGGGCAGGATTTGCTGTTGGCGGAAATCCCGCTGCTTTACGAGACCAAAGCCGAAAAACATTTTGATTCTATCATCGTAACCGCGTGCAGCCGGGCGTCTCAAATTCAACGGCTAACCACAGGACGTAGCCTGCCTCTGGAGATGGCCGCGCGAATAATCAACGCGCAAATGCCTTTGGAAGAAAAGATGCGCCGGGCGGACTGGGTCGTTTGGACTGACTGTCCGCCGCCGATTACTGCATTGCAGATTGATTCAATAGCCAGTGAACTCAACAAACGTTATGGAGGAGCAGCAGCAAGTTGAGCCGGGCGTGATGCCGGGCGCGCAGTTCCTTACCGGCAACGGCTCGATATTGGAGCTGGACCAACTGCACCGGCTGAATCACCCCGCGTTGGTGGATTTGGCGCGGGAACTCGGCCTGAGGGCATCGCACGAACGCACCCGCCACCAGCTGATCTTTGACCTGCTCCGTGCTTACGGCAGCCGCGGCATCACCCTGATGGCCGAGGGTATGCTCGAGCTGTCGAATGAAACGCACGGTTTTCTGAGGTGGGAGCGTTACAGCTTTACGCCTTGCCCGGAAGACGTTTACGTTGCGCCCAACCTTCTCAAAAAGCACGCGATCCGGGCCGGTCACAAGGTGCGCGGCACCCTGCGCCCCCCGCGGGAGAAGGAGAAATTTATGGCCCTCGACCAGGTCATCAGCATTGAGGGGATCCCGGTCGAGACGTGGCAGGAACCCAAACACTTTGACCAGCTGACCGCCCTTTTCCCGGACCGGCGGATCCTGCTGGAAAACCAGAAGACCAAGAGCGTGAGCGCGCGCGCGGTCGACCTTATCGCCCCCCTGGGTCGCGGGCAGCGCGGATTGATCGTCGCGGCGCCTCGGACCGGCAAGACGATCCTGCTCAAAGAGATCGCCATGGCCATCCGGGCGAACGCTCCGGAGATCCACTTGATCGTCCTGCTTGTCGATGAGCGGCCCGAAGAGGTGACCGATCTCAAGCAGTGCCTGGATTGCGAAATTTTCAGCTCCACCTTCGATGAGCCGCCGACCCGGCACGTTCAGGTCGCCGAGCTGGTCAGTGAACGCGCCAGACGGCTGGTCGAACTGAAGAAGGACGTGGTTATTCTGCTCGACAGCATCACCCGTTTGGCCCGGGGTTATAACGCGCTCCAGCCGGGCAAAGGCCGGATCATGTCGGGCGGGGTGGAGGCTAAGGCCCTGCTCAAACCCAAAAAGTTTTTCGGCGCGGCCCGCAACGTCGAAGAGGGAGGCAGCCTCACCATCCTGGCAACCGCCCTGGTTGAGACGGAAAGCCGCATGGATGAGGTGATTTTCGAGGAGTTCAAGGGCACCGGTAACATGGAGCTCCACCTCGATCGTACCCTGGTCGAAAAACGGGTTTACCCGGCGATCCACATCCTTAAATCGGGAACCCGTCGGGATGACCTGTTGTACCATCCGGATGAATTTCAACGGGTCAGCATGCTTCGTAAGAGGCTGGCGCAACTACCCGCCATCGAGGCGATGGAAGTATTTCTGCAAACCTTGAAGGCGACCAGGTCCAACGCGGAGCTGCTGCTGACCGCATTGCGCTGAGGATGACCGATTTCGACGGCGCCATCATCTCTGACCACGCGGCACTGGACGCGTGGGTGAAGGCGTGCTCCCAAAGCAATCCGGTCGCGGTCGACACCGAGGGCGACAGTTTGCATTGTTACCGGGAAAAGCTGTGCCTCATCCAGATGAGCACGGTGGACGCGACCCTGCTGATCGACCCGCTTGTCCGGATGGATTTCAGCGCGTTCAACGCCATGCTGGGCGCGCGAACCGTCGTGCTGCACGGGTGTGACTACGATTTGCGGATGTTGCGTCGAGGGATCCAGTTTACTCCGGGCAGCGTGTTTGACACTTACCTGGGCGCCCGGCTGCTCGGGCTGAAGGAGGTCGGGCTGGCCTCGCTGGTCCAGCGGTACTTCGGCGTCGATCTGCCCAAAACTTCGCAAAAGGCGAACTGGGCGCGCCGTCCGCTCACCGCCACCATGGTGTCATACGCCATGAACGATACGCGCTACCTGCTTCCGATGGCCGAACGCATCAGCGCGCAATTAGGTGAATTGGGACGCTGGTCCTGGTTTGAAGAGAGTTGTGCCCGAGCCGTCGCCGCGGCCAGCGAAGATCGGGAACGTGATCCGGAGAAAGCATGGAAGGTGAGCGGCAGTTCCGTGTTGCGAGGGCGTGCTCTGGCGGTATTGCGCGCGCTCTGGTTCTGGCGCGAGGAAGAAGCCGAGCAGGCCGACCGCCCGACGTTCCAGATTCTCCGGAATGAAGAAATGGTGGAAGTCTCCCAGGGCGCCACTCAAGGGCGGGTGAACCTTCCGCATCACCTTCCTGCCGGCCGCCGCAAACGACTTTATGCGACGCTGCACAAGGCCCTGGAGCTGCCTGAGGACGCCTGGCCGCAGCGCGAACCGGTGATCCGGACGCGGCCGACCCCTGAGCAGGAGAAGCGGTTCGAGGATCTGCGCCAGCACCGCGACCGGATCGCGAGCAAACTGGAACTTGACCCGGGCGTGCTGGCGCCCCGGCAGGCGCTCGAGCGTTTGATCCGTGAACCGGAAAGCATTGATGCCGTCCTGATGGGCTGGCAACGCCGCTTGCTGGGCCTGTAGCGTGCCGGGTGGCGTTGTCCGGCGTTGCGGGTCGATCACGCGAACGAATCCGGATTTCAGGTCAGAATTCCGTTGGCAACTGAAAACGATTCGGCTAAAGGTGTATCCATCGTCATGAACCGTCGTTACCAAGTTGGCACTTCGCAGCCTTTTGGTTACGCCGGTTATTTTTTCTTTTATTGGCGCTTTAACTAAGCGTTCAACCCCCGCTTCTTTTTCGAGCACTTTTCAGGTTGAACGCTGGACTCCCCGGCTATGCACCCTTTTTCACGGTCTACTCCCACCATTCTCGACGCACCGGCAGCAGGTGCCCGCCGGGCGCTTCCCGTCAATCGAACGTCTTCCACCACCTCCCATCCAACCCTCCACCCAACCGCTTCTGCCATGATTATCATCACACGTCCGGACGCAACCGAGGCACAGATCGAACATATCGTCGATTCCGTCCGTCGGTGGGGCCTCAAAACCGAAGTCAGCCGGGGTGTGCTCCGGGTGGTTATCGGGGTGATCGGCCCGGAAGACAAAATCCGTGAGAAACCGCTCGGCGCCTTTCCTGGTGTCGAATCGGTGATGCCGGTGCTGAAACCCTACAAACTGGTCTCCTACGAATTCCGGGGTACGCCCTCCCACGTCAAAGTAGGGCCGGTGACGATTGGGACACCGGAGGTGGTAATAATGGCCGGGCCGTGTTCGGTGGAAAGCTACGAGCAGATTACCTTGATCGCTCGAAGCGTGGCGAAAGCCGGGGCGAAGGTCCTGCGCGGCGGCGCTTTCAAACCCAGAACCTCGCCGTACAGTTTTCAAGGGCTCGGCAAGGTCGGTCTGCAGTTCCTGCACGAGGCGCGTGAACTCACCGGCATGCCGATCATCACCGAGGTGATGGACACCAAAGATCTGGAGTTGGTGGCCGCTTACGCCGACTGCCTCCAGATCGGTGCGCGCAACATGCAGAACTTTTCCCTGCTGCGCGAGGTCGGCCGTACGAATCTCCCCGTGATGTTGAAGCGCGGAATGGCTGCGAGCATCAAGGATCTCCTGATGAGCGCGGAGTACATTCTGAGCGAAGGCAATTTCAACGTTCTGCTCTGCGAACGCGGGATCCGCACTTTTGAAACGATGACCCGCAACACCCTCGACCTGAACGCCGTGCCGGTGCTGAAGGCCGAGACGCACCTGCCGGTGGTGGTCGATCCCACGCACGGCGTTGGCGTACGCGAATTTGTCCCGGCCATGGCGCTGGCCGCGGTGGCAGCCGGTGCGGACGCCCTGATGCTTGAGGTGCATCATGAACCCGAACGCGCCAAGAGTGACGGCGAACAATCGCTGCGGCCGCATGAATTCGAGGACCTGCTGACCCGGATCCGGCGCGTCGCCGAGGCGGTAGGCCGTTCCCTCTGAAGAAGAATGCCACAAATGCCACAAGCGGAAAAATGCCACAAATGAAGAAGGGCTACGCCGCGTGCCATCCCATAAAGGACGGCCGGAAATGAATTCGAGGCATCGGTTCCTTCATTCCGCACTTCACAGGCACCGGTTTACCCGGCACCCGGCACTCTTCTTTTGCTTGCTGTTGATGGGGTTGGGCGCGGCCCGGGCCGCTGACTCGAGCAACGCGAAGTTTAACCTGGCGGTCGATCAGGCCTATAAGGCCATCCAGGCGGGCAAGTTCGCCGAAGCGGAAAAGCAGATCGAGGCCGCCGGAAGATTGCAGCCGAACGCGGCGGAGATCCCGAACCTGCGCGGCGTCTTGCTGACGCGTGAACAGCGTTACGACGAAGCCGCCGAGAAGTATCATCAGGCTATCGCGATCGATCCCAACTTTTACCCGGCCAAATTCAACCTGGCGGAGCTGGCGTGGCTGCACGGTGACGTGCCGGAAGCCCTGCAGCGTTACCAGGAGCTCCAGAGCGTGGATCACTCATCGGAAGTCCTGCAGTTCAAAATCGCGATTTGCTACCTCCTCCTGGGTGATGAGGCGAACGCAAAAACTGTGACGGACATCATCCCGATTCCGGGCAAGACACCGGCTTATTACTACGCCCGGGCCGCGGATTGGTTTCGAAAGGGAAATTGGCCCCAGGTCGAACACTACGTGGCGACCGCCCACAAATATTACCCGGACGGCCGGTGCCTGTACTTTGAAGCTGCCCTGCGCCAAGTCGGCCTCGACCTGGCAAAACGGAATGCTGCCTGGACCACGCCCGTATCGACGCCGTCCCCCTCCCCGCCGCCTCCGGCCTCCACACCCGGTTCATCTCCGGCGCCAATGCCGGCTTCCACACCCGGTTCCTGATCAGCTGCCTGGGCGCCGGTGCGCAACCAGCGGCGGGCGAACCCCGTCAGGTGCGTGGAAGGGTCTCAAAAGGCGCTATACCTTAAATTTATTGTAACTAAAGATCATAAGCCATGGAGATCAAATCATCGATAATATCTATATCCACTAGATTGCATTTGCATCGTAAGTCGAGGTATGTGCCGCCGCTCAGGCGCTTTCCCGCCCCCCAGCGTGAGGCAAGCCGGGCGTACCGGCCTTTTTGAAATGGGCACTCTCAGATTCGCCAAAAACAGTATAATTTAACGCAAGAATTTAAAACACTTACAAAGCTCAAGTCAGGAGATTTTAACGCCATCTTTCCATCATTGTAATATTTTCTAAGATACTCGCTACTTTCTGCTATATTCGCCTCACGGGAATGCACGATAAGAGGGGGAATGAAAAAGA
>Ga0213876_10000121_pt1 | contig 84704 bp, 67 predicted proteins | sample BarmaccomBMRX_R9_FD_160113 | JGI IMG/M metagenome (GOLD analysis project Ga0213876, IMG submission 160113) | Root-associated microbial communities from Barbacenia macrantha in rupestrian grasslands, the National Park of Serra do Cipo, Brazil - RX_R9 | ecosystem: Host-associated > Plants > Roots... | reverse complement strand
AACTGCTGCAAGTAAAAGGCTTACCGTTTCAGGCGGGGCTCTGCTGACCACCGGCGGCGGTAGCTCTATTGAGATTCCTGACAATGCCTTTGATCGGGTCTTCCGGTTTTTTGATGCGTGGGAGTGGGAGCTTGACGACCGGCTGCTCAGCGATGAGAGCGAGATTAATCCAGACCTTCTCGGATATATATTCGAGAAGTATGTCAATCAGAAGCAGTTAGGCGCCTACTATACCAAGCCTGACGTAACTGGATATATCTCAAAGAACACGATCATTCCATTCCTCTTCGACCGCGCCCAGAAACTTTGTGCTAACGCATTCGACCCACGTGATGGGATTTGGAAACTGCTACGCGAGCAGCCGGATCGATATATTTACGAGGCAGTTAGACACGGGATTACCGTGGACGCTCTGGCATCACCTCCACGCCGTCTTGATGAGCCGATCGAGTTACCCCCCTCCATCGCAGCTGGTCTGCTCGACGTTTCAAAACGCGCCGACTGGAATAAGACCGCGTCCGCGGGGTGTGGCTTGCCAACAGAGACTTGGCGTGAAGTAGTCGCGCGGCGTAAGAGATACGAAGAAGTTCATGCCAAACTCGCGGCCGGCGAAGTCACGGTAATCAACGACCTCATTACGCTCAACCTAGACATACGACAGTTTGCCCAAGACGTGCTAGAGACGTACGAGGGGTCGGACCTAATCGCCGCCTTCTACCGTGCGATTGCTGGCCGTATACCAGAGAAATCGAATGAAGAGTTCGAGCAGGGCCTAAGCGTGCTAGACCCGACGTGTGGTAGCGGCGCTTTTTTATTCGAGGCCCTCAACGTCCTTGAGCCGCTCGTCAAGAAGTGCATCGAGCGGATGCAGGCATTCGTCAAAGATGCAGACCATCAGGGGCGCACGGCGACTTACCCTGCTTTCCGGCGCGTGTTGAGGGAAATAGAGAAACACCCTAACCCCGAATACTACGTCTTGAAGTCTATTATCGTTGGTAACTTGTATGGCGTGGACATCATGCAGGAGGCGACGGAGATTTGTAAGCTGCGCCTCTTCCTGAAACTTGTCGCACACGTGGAGCGCGACGACCGGCGGGATAACATGGGGCTTGAGCCGCTGCCCGACATCGATTTCAACATCCGCGCCGGGAACGCCTTGGTAGGATTTGCAAGCTTGGACGAAGTGAAAGATGCGCTCGCAGTGAGGCTCGATTTTAGTGCGGGAGAGACGCTACATCAGATTGAAGAAGACGCGAGCGAAGCGGACCGAGCTTATAAACGCTTTCGGCAAATACAGACCGTCTATGATTACAAGGACGGGAGACAAGCTGAGTTTAAACGCGAGTTGCGCCGTCGCCTAGATCTATTAGCAGATAAACTCGATCGCTATCTTGCTGAAGTTTATGGCAAAGATCCGAACAAGCACAAAGAGTTTGAGGCATGGCGCAGGAGCCACCAACCGTTCCACTGGTTTACGGAGTTCTACGGCATTATTACAGGCGGTGGCTTCGATGTGGTTATCGGCAATCCGCCTTGGAAAGAATACGCAGCAGTCAAAAAAGTTTACACGGTACGCGGCTATTCTTCCGAAGCTTGCGGTAATTTGCACGGGATATGTACCGAGCGGGCATTAAACCTCCGTTCTGCGAACGGCCGGACGAGCTTCATCGTGCAACTGCCTTTAGCAAGCTCTTCACGCATGAGTACTGTCCGCTCGCTGCTGCGGGAGAGAAGTAAGGAACTCGCAGTTATTACATTTGACGATCGCCCAGGAAAACTTTTCGAGGGATTGCAACACTGCCGGAGCACAATCTTTGTTTCACAGGAACAGCGGAGCATCGACCGTTCCGTATTGGTGACCACTCGCTACCAACGCTGGGCGACGCAGGTGCGTGAAATCCTTTTTGCTAATTTAGAGTTCGCTGAGTTGCTGGAAGAACCGCTTTATGCCGGCCAGTTCCCCAAATACGCCAATGCGCTAGAGGAATCGATCTTCCGAAAGATAAAACAAATTGGGGGAAAAACCGTCGGAAATATTTTGAGCAGGAGAGCAACGAAGCATTTCGTCTTTTACCAAGAGGCTACTCAGTATTGGACTAAGGCGACTGTTGGCTTACCTTATTATGCGAAAAACGATATCGTCGGCGCACCAGCACACGGGCGGTATTTATACTTCGATAAACTTGAGACAGCACACATCATTTGCGCTCTGCTCAACAGCAGTCTCTTTTACACATACTTCATCGCATATGGGGACTGTTTTCATCTTAGCGACACACTTGCCTCAGGCTTCCCGATTAACAAGGCGATTATTAACGATGCGTCCCTTTACAGGTTGGGTGTGAAGTTGATGTCGAGCCTTGAAGCTAATGCCGAAACGAAAACTATCAACACCTCAGACGGTAACAAAATCAGCTACGCAGAATTTTACGGTGCAAAGTCCAAGCTCATCATTGATGAAATTGACCGTGTGTTAGCAGAGCATTACGGCTTTACGGATGAAGAACTGGACTTTGTCATTAACTATGACATCAAGTACCGGATGGGCAGCGCGGAGGCCGAGTCTGACGAGTAGAGGCGCGTAACAGAGAGAGAGGATTCCCGTGAGACTCAAAACCAGTCTGCCGTTGCCTGTTGATTGCACTGCGGCACTCGAGTTGTCCCCCAGATTCGCGTCAATTTCGCGCCTCATGGCTCTAGGCAATCCTAGTCTCTTACAGCACGACCCCCTCGCGCTTTTCTGCTCTACGAGGTGCCCGGGTAGCTTAATACTCAGCTCCTACGACGCACTGCGCAAATTACGTGATGAACGGCAAACTGTCATCAGCGGGTTTCATTCGCCCGTTGAGCAGGAGGCGTTGCTGACGCTGATGAAGGGACAAGGCGGCATCGTCGTCTGTCCCGCGCGCAGCATCGACAAGATGCGCATGCCATCTGCGTGGCAGCAGGCGCTCAGAGACGAGCGCCTGCTGGTGATTTCGCCTTTTGCCTCGAACGAGGAACGTATTACCGCGCGGCTAGCTGCCCGGCGCAACGAATTCGTCGCTGCGGTTGCCGACCGCGTGCTTATCATTCACGCTGAGCCGGGGGGGCGTACAGCCAAGCTGGCGCAAACAATTCTCAAACGTGGAGCGCAGCTTCTTACGCTCCACGTGCCTGAGAATAGGCACCTGCTTGACATGGGCGCAGAGCCTTTCTGAAGAAGTTAGCTCAACGGCAGGTTCTATCCCTTGGGCAGGATTGTTAGCTAAAGTTTGGCTGGCCGATGGCTTCGTATAGAGTGTCTTGTTGTTCCAGCGCTGGCGCAGGATTTGAAGGTGGAGTGTCGGCGAACGTCATCCGGCGGTAAATGCGGCGCGTCGTTATCACGTCCCTAAGACAGTAATCGCGAACCGTTTTATGCTCGCCTAGCGCAAACAGCTCGGCGATGCGCGAGCCGTTACACTCGTCTGTCTTAGGAGATTCGAGACCGAGCACTCGCGCCAAGCGGTCGAGGCTGATGGTGTCGCGCAGGTGCCACTTCTCCCACTCGCACATCGTGTCGTAGATGGGTTGGTCTCGGTAACGGGCGAAGTTGAGGTTGATTGAAGGGCGCACGCCGCAGACGACCGAGCGTTTGTATATAAAACGCAGATCGAAGTTGTAGATATTGTGGCCGACGATGCGGTCAAGACAGGGGCGGAATGTCCGCATCATCTCCCAGAAATCCCGCAGAATTTCGGATTCGTTATCAGAAAAACAGCCTCGCTCGCGGTCCCAGCCGAGCACGCCCTTCACGGGTTTCCGCCCGCACCCCTCATCGATAAAGCCGATGCAGAGCAGCCGCCCGGTGTCGCCGTTGAGCGAACTGCGCTGATGATCTCGACCGGCAGAAGGTCCACCCGCCGTAGCGGCAGTGCTTGCCGGAGCACCATACTGATGGTCGGAGTCCCGCAAGTTCGTGGGACTAATAGACTCTCCGTCTGCCTGCTCGGTCATAAGACCGGGCAGTGTTTCACAGTCAATGGTGATAATGCGATGTCTACTCATCGGGAGCTTGACCTCTAACCCAACGTAGCTGCTCGGCGTTCTGTGCTTCGAGCCGTGTGAGAATCTGATCGAATGTCCGTGACTGGGCCCTAAGCCGCTTCACGCAACTTATCTCCCCTCTCGCTGGTGTTAATGGCGGGAGGCGTCGAAAAGCGGAAACGGGTTTTCGAAAAAAAATTCTTCCTCTGAAAATTTAATCTTCGGCCTTCGGGCAGGTGAAGAAGTGCGCGCATCGCGGGCATTGATGATCAGAGACTTCCGGCGGGAACTCTCCGGAGAGGATGCCCGCGATGGCGTCGTCGTAGTGCTTGAGGCGCGTGTTGATAGTGCGCCGACTCAAGTTGAGTTCGATGGTTTCGTCGGTCGAGAGGTATAGAACCTCGACACGCAGGCGGGCTTGCGGGAAGTGCTCGGCGGCTATGGCGTAGAAGAGCGCGTAAATGTCCTCGTCGGGCGTTTTGGCGGGCGGCCTGCCGGTGCGCGTCTGGCGGAAGAGCAGGGTCGCGCTGTTTGCTTCCTCTATCAACTCCACATAATCCGGTGTGAGGCTGACGAACGCGCCCGGACGTTCAATGAGCCACGTCTGCTGGAAAAGTCGCCCGCGTGCGCGCGCATAGTGGCGCACGGCGCGCACGACCATCAGCGCAGACTGCCCGCGGTAGAACGCCTCATAAACATGCCCGACGGGGCCTTTCACCCTCCACAAGCGAGCGAGTTGAGCTTGAGCGTCCTCCTGAAAAACTGCAACCGAGTCCTCCGCCAAACGTCCCGCCATACGCTCTCCGGCGAGCCATGCCAGCGTCTCGTAAACGCAAGAGTGAAAGCGCAGGTAAGCCGTCTCTTGACCCCTGCCGCTGAGATACAGTCGTTGCTCGTAGAAATATTTGCGCGGGCACTTGAGATACGCGCCGAGCTGTCGCTCCGTGAAGAGGGGTTTGGTATCGGCCGCCTGCTGCGCGGATTCTGAGATGACGGCGGTTACATCCTGCTCGACCTCAGTAGACCAGGTTGCCGGACCGTTGGCGGCGCGCGGCAAGTGCTCTTCGATCTTTTCGAGAAGCTCCGAGGCTTTACTGTTGTTGCCGCCGTAACGCTCGGCGCGCGATAAGCATAGGCTGTCGCGGGCGCGCGAAAGAGCGACGAAGAAGAGGCATTCCTCCTCTTCCAGGTGCGAATCTTTTTGAGCTTCGTCGGCACCTTCCTCGCCGTCGGGAAATGTTTCGACCATCCCGGCGGGCGGGGGACAGAGTTCGTGTTGTCGTTTAGCCGGAAAATGTCCTCTGCCGAGATACGGCAGGTAGACGCACGACCACTCAAGCCCTTTAGCGCCGTGTACCGTGGTCAGGCGAACCGCGTCCAGCCCTTCGGCGGATGTGGGGATCGGGCGTAAACTCTTGTCTTCGGAGAGACTCTTCAAGCGGCGGACATAACGTAAGATCGCGCGCCGAGCGTCCGGATCGTTAGTCGCTTCGACCGCGCGCGCCCCTTCGTTGTGAAGGAACTGCAACAGTTGACAGACGGCCAGGCGCCTCTGCGTCCCGGCGCTTGAATTGTCGGCAAGCAGGGGCGCTAGATAACGGCTGCGGACGAAAAGGTAGTTGGCGAGCATCTTCCACGCCGACTGTAGATGAGCGACGTGTGCGAGGTGATAAATTAGACGCGCTAGTCCCTCCTTACCGGCGCCATCCTCCTCTGACGCTAAGCTCTCTGTCCCATCCGCCTCAGTCATAGCTCTTCTAATCTCATCGCGTGCGATCACGCCCACATCCTTCGTTGGCCTGAACGATGTGAGCGCGCCGGGAAATTTACGTCCTGTCTTTTTCGCGTCTTGCAGAACGGCACGCACTTCACGGAGCGGGATGTTGTATTCGGGGAAGCGTGCGACCCTCGGGAGCGTGCGGCCGATCCCGTCACAGGCGAGGGCGAGGAGGGCCAGCAGGTCGCGCACCTCGCTTCGCTCGAAGATGTCGCCGAGGTAGAGGGCGGGTACGCCTTCCGCTTCGAGCATCCTGGCAAATTTGGCGAGTTGCGAGTGCTTGCGGCAGATAACCGCCTGGGAGCAGAAAGGTATGCCGCCCTCTTTCCGTGACTTTATCAGCCGAGCTACCTCGCGCGCTTCCGCGGCGGCGTCCGTCGCAATCTCGAAGCTGACCGCGCTTACTTCGCCTTGAGTCGCGTCGCTTTCATGACGATGTGCGTGCCACGAGCAAAAGTCGGCGCGTTCGGCCTTTGCATCCGCCTCCGTTTGGCCGTCGGTTGTAGGCAGGACGCGCATCTGCGAGGCCATCGCGGAGACGAGACTCACAATCGGCGGCAGCGAGCGGTAGTTGACCGTCAAAGCCTGCGTGCGTCCGTGCGGGAAGTCGTTGAGAAAGTGTCGGACTTGAGCGGGCGCCGCGCCGCGCCAGCGGTAGAGAGCCTGCCGGGCGTCGCCGACCACCCACAAGCCTTCACCCCGATCCGCCAGGAGTCCGAGCAGCACGCCGCATGCGCGGTTGACATCCTGGTACTCGTCAACCAGCACGTGGCGGTACTGCGCCTGAACCTCGGCTTGCACATCCTCCCGCTCGCGCAGTAGACGCACGGTACGAAAGATCAGGTCGCCGAAATCGAGCAGCCCTTCACGCTCAAGGTGACTCTGGTAGAAGCGGTAGACGCGGGCCACTTCAGCCGCTCGCTCGGCCCTGCGCGTCACTCCCGCATCGCCTTCGCTGCGGGCGCTCGTGAGCATCGCCTCCGCAAGTTCCGCATACTTGTCGGGCGAGACAAGTTCGTCCTTCGCGCGCGAGATGGCCGCGAGAATGGGGCCGAGGTGCGTCGTCGGCTCGTAGAGATTCTGGTAATGGTCGAGGCCGAGTTGCGGCAAACTGCGTTCGAGGATGAAGAGCGCGTCAACCGGGTCGAGCACGCGGGCGCGCGGCGGGAGCCCGGCCTGCTGCCAGTAGCGGCGCAGAAGCTCTAGGCCGAAGGCGTGAAACGTACCGACCCAAATCTTCGGCGCGGCGTCGGGCGCAAATCTTTCGACGCGCTCACGCATCTCCTCCCCGGCCTTGTTCGAGAAGGTGAGGGCGACGAGTTTATCGGGCGTGACGCCTCTGTCCAGCAGGTGAAGGATACGCCCCACGAGCGTGCGCGTCTTGCCTGTGCCTGGGCCAGCGGCAACCAGCAGCGGCGTGTGCGCGCTGTGAGCGGCCGCACGCTGGCTTTCGTCGAGCGTCAGCGAGTTTGCGCCTTGCGTCTCTGACTCGTCTTCAATCTTCGATGCATTAAATGCATCTTCAACGTCTGGGGCCAGAAGCGCGTAGGCGAGGCTGTGCAGCACGAAATCGAGCGCCAACCCGAAGCGAGAGGCGATCCGCCCGGCGTTCAAATCCTCTTCGAGGTAGAAACGTCGAAGCTCGTCGCCCGGCAAGAGGAATTCGCGTGCGAAGACGTTCGCCTCGGTCTCGCGCCGCTGGTGAGGGCCGTAAGCCTCTATGCGCCCCTCGCCGTACAGCGCTTTGTCTTCCGAGTCGGTGAAGTCTACATCCTCGCCCGAGCAGAGCGACCCTCCGTTATGAAGCCAGTGATGGGCGAATTCATGTGCTTGATAGTAGAGAGCGAGCCAAGGAGTCGTCTCTGCGTCGTAGTAAATGAACCCGTCATCCAAGGTCGCCCGCGCGCCGTAGAGCAAAGGGTCGCCGGATGGCAGAGGAACGCGCACGAGTCCGGTCAGAGACTCGGCGTAGGCCAAAAACTGCTCGGCCGTCATTTCCCCGGAGGATGAGTGCGGAGCGGCGCACGCGGCGTAAGCCAGCACTTCACGATGACGCAGTCGGGCTTGAGCATGGATGTAAGACCAGTGAGGCATTGGTACGAATGTAGTTTAATGCTCAATCTTCAGGCGCGTGTTTAAATCTGCACCACTCGGCCTTCTGCGTCTCGTCCATCGTTAAGTCAGTCTCGACAGCTTCAAAGAAATCCTGCTGGCCGGGCATCCGCGGCGCGGCGTCGGCCCGAAAAGATGCTTGAGACGCGAACTGTGGATCGCCTTGGAGGTACGCTGCGACGGCTTCGAAGCTGCGCCCCAGTTCTGCGCCTATACGCTCAATCGCCTGGCTCGGAATCGAGGCGAAGTGAATCAGGCGGCGGTCAAGTTTGACGAGCAGCGGCACACTCAGGCGTGTCGCCGACACGAGAGCCTGAATCGTCATCCCACGCGCCTCGGCCTCCTTTCGCAGCCCGGACAGCGGCGTGGCTTCTACTGGCGTAGTCGACGTTTGACGCGCGGCGAGCAGGCGGGTGGCCGCCTCTATCCCGCGACGGACGATGTCTTCTTCTTCCGTTAGCCTCTCACTCTCTGACTGACCTTCCGTGTCGGGCGAGTTTTCGATAATGCTAGCGACGGCTGCCGAATCCGCAAGGGCGCTGGCGGCGTGCGGGTAGCGGCGCATGAAATCCGTCAGCACAGCGCGCGCGGCACGCGCTACCTCAACCGCGTCGTCGCCCGCCTGCCTCGTCGCCTCTTCGTGACGCAACAAGTACGCTTCGATAACTTGCTCCGGCGTCGGCAGCGTTTCGACTTGTCGGTCGTCGCTCATCTCAACCCCCTCACTTACTTCAACTGAGCCACGCTCATAGAGGTGCGGGAAGCCTTTCCGTACGTCGCGCCTATGACCCTTAGTCTTTATCTTCCTTCGCGCCAACGACGCAGGCTCGCTTCGGCGTCCCTCAGGCGGTTCCGTATGGTGCGCGGCGTGACGTTCAGTTGGCGGCTGATCGAAGGCTCAGACGGCGAATCCGATTCGACCTGCCAGCCGTCGAAATGACGCAGTATGAAAGGCTCGCGCAGGTGGCCCGGGAGATGCACGAGCGCGTCCCGCATCAAGATGCGGTCTTCGGCCGACAGAGCACGTTCATCGGCAAGAGTGTCAAGCAGATCGACCTCTTCCGGCCTATCGTCGCGCGGATATGCGACGCTTTCAGCTTGCCGCTCGCGCTCTTGAAGGCTGCGAAACTTGCCTATCACTCCATCCGACACCCTTTTGAAGTAAAGTCCGAAACGGACCTGTGCAAAATCGCTGCGGTCCGTCTCCACGTCAAAAAGTTCTGTCAACAGTTGGATCACGACCTCCCCGGCGCAATCTTCCCGGTGCCGTTCGTCAACCCCTCCGCGCCCTATACGGCTCTTGATCGTTCGAGCGTGCCGGCGCAATAAAATTTCCACGATGTGATTAGCATCCTCATGCTGGCCGGCACGCACCCTCTCCCGTATCAGATAACAGAGTGTCTCATCCTTGATGTGCTCGGGAGATTTATAATCAGGGTGCATCTCTGCGGCGAGCGCCTGCTCTTCGAGCGTGAGCGCACGACGTACCTGTGCTTCCACCTCTGGCAAACGCTCATAGGGCGCACCCGTGTCGGCGTAGCGGCGCGTCAGAGGGCGGACATCCTTGTTCGTAGAGGCTCCTGTGCGGGACGGCGGAGGACGCATCGGAGCTTATCCCTTCAAGAGTTAAGTAGAAAACAACGCCGCAAACCGGAAACTCTCTCGCAAAAACTCACTGCGGCTTACGACACATGTGTATTTAAGCAAGTTTGACGGCAAAACGGAAACTTTTTGGGCCCGGTATATAACGACCGGCGGCTCTCTAAAAGAATTTCAAAAAAATTTCCGATTCTTGCTACCTGTAATTATTGAGTAAAAAGGCTGGGTTGACCGCGCTCGACGAAAATTTTTCTCAAGGTGAGGCCAGAACGCTGTCGGTCACCGCGCGCGACGGTTACTTATACATCCCATAGCGAAGTTGGCACGCTGTGCAGCAAAAACGGGTTCCCGTCGTCTTACGGAGAGCGGGAAGTCACTACTCAACAAGCCGACGAATAAGTCGGGAAAACTGCTGACTAAATATATGTCCAGATCATTGCGCATGAGTTATAGTGCTGCCGCTCATAAGAGGATGCCGTAGCCTCAATCTCCGTTACACCACACAGACGGCTCTAAAGGCTCAAACAATGGTTTCACTGACCCGAAAATACGATAACTTCTTCGAGTTAGCGTTCAAACGTGGGGCACCCTTCGAGTATCAGCGTCGTATTGCAATGGATGCGGAGGTGCCCTCCTTAATTAACGTACCGACCGGGGCTGGCAAGACTGCCGCGATTCTCGGCGCGTGGTTGTGGCGCAGGCTGGAGACGCCCGAGAGCGTCGGGCGGCGGCTAGTGTATTGCTTACCGATGAGGACGCTCGTCGAACAGACCAGAAAGGTGGCACGTGAGGCAGTCGAGAATCTTGAAGCGGAATACGCGAGAGCTGAAAAGGCTCCGCCGTCGATTCACGTTTTGATGGGTGGTGATGTGGACAATGAATGGGAATCGGAGCCGGAAAAAGAGTGCATCATCATCGGCACACAAGACATGCTGCTTTCGCGCGCCCTAAATCGCGGCTACGCCATGAGCCGCTACAAATGGCCCGTCCACTTCGGTCTGCTCAACAACGATTGCCTTTGGGTGATTGATGAGGTGCAATTGTTGGGCAGCGGATTAGCGACTACACTGCAACTACAGAGTTTCCGGCGAATACTTGGCGCTTTCGGTAAAGCGAAAACGATTTGGATGAGCGCGACGATGGAAGCAGAATGGTTGATGACTGCTGATTTTGATCCGGCGTCCGACGCGAAGGGCGAACCGTTAACGCTCACGAATGAAGACTTTAAGTCGGATACACTCAGCGATAGGTGGAAGGCCGACAAACACTTGCGGCAAGCGAAGGCAAAAGCAGGTGAGACTGAAAAATTAGTCGCAGAGATAACCGCTGCTCACGAGGAAAGCTCAAGAACTTTAGTGATCGTTAACACCGTCAAGCGAGCGCGAGAACTCTATAATTCCTTGCAGACCAAACAACTGACGGCAGAGTTAATACTCATTCATTCTCGCTTCCGGCCACATGATAGAAAAGAACAGATCAAGCAACTACTCTCTCCAGCAGGAGAAACAGGGACAATCGTGATCAGTACACAAGTTATCGAAGCGGGTGTTGACATCTCTGCGAAGACCTTATTTACAGAACTGGCTCCTTGGCCTTCACTGGTTCAACGCTTCGGACGTTGTAACCGGGAAGGCGAATATCAAGAAGGCGGCAACGTCCTTTGGATTGATGTGCCACAAGGCAAAAAAGAGAATCTTGCTCCACCTTACGATGAAGATGAATTGACTGAGGCAAGGAAAGCTATTTCTTCATTGCAGAATGTCAGCCCAGAAAAACTTGACGAATATCGCAAGGGTTTGCCACCGCAAGCAAGAGCCAAACTATTCCGGTACGAACATACTCATGTTATTCGACAGCATGATCTTCATGGCCTGTTTTCTACCGAACGCGATTTGGCTGGTGGTTTTACGGATATTTCCCACTTCGTTCGCAATCGTGAGCGGAACGCCGACGTGCAGGTTTTTTGGAGAGATTTCAAGGTAAAGCCTAAACGAATGCCGCGCCCACGACATGATGAGTTGTGCGCTGTGCGCAGTTATGAATTAGAGAGATTTCTTGAGTCGAAGAAATGCGTGGCTTGGGAGTGGAATGGCGAAGCGAAAGATGGAAGGGGGGATTGGGAGAAACGCACGCATAGAGAAATACGTCCAGGCATGACCCTGCTCCTTGCAATTGAACAAGGCGGATATTCAGAGAGTGTTGGCTGGACGGGTAATCCAAAAGACAACAAACTAATGCCAGTACTACCCAGCTTCGACGCGGCCGCACCGGATTCGTTAGATGAAGACCAGCCGAGTCAAACGGATTGGTTATCGCTCTCCGCGCATTTACGTGACACGGAAGCAGAGGCAAAAGAAATTGTGGCAAAGCTTGAGCTGGAATTGGGCGAAGAATGTGTTATTGCGGGCCAATCAGTTATTAAGGGCGCGTGGTGGCATGATACAGGCAAAACTTTTGAGCAATGGCAAGCAGCCGTTAAAGATTTCTGCACGAAATTAACCGCACAAGCCGAGCATTTCTTGACTCAAAATCCGGAGCCAGACAAAGCTGCCTTTGTACAAAAATTTCTTGAAGAATTAAAAACGCTTCCGTCCGAGAAAAAACCTTGGGCTAAATTCCCCGACATCAAATACGCTCTCAAAGAAAAAGAATCGGCTCATTCTCTTTCCGCCAAAGCCAAGGGAGAGATTGCTAAGGAGTTGAACGCACAATTCAGCCCGCGAATGAGGCATGAAGCTGCGAGTGCTTTAGCAGCGTGGCAAGAATGGCAGCTTGGGAAAGATGGTTGGACAGCCTTAGCTGTATATCTTGTTGCTTGCCATCACGGAAAAGTGCGTACCGTGCTCCGTAGCATGAACACAAAGAACGCAGATGTGTTTGGCATCAAGCCGGACGATGCCTTGCCAGCTTTGCCAGGTTGGCTATGGGAAGAAACGAAACTGAACCTTCAGCCTAGAGCCATCGGTAGCACTGGTGAATGGGACGGAAATCATTTCATTGTTTCTGCGCCAAGTTGGGTGGGCATGATAGCTGAACTGCTCGGCCCCGAGTTGCTGAATGATCCCGATCCGGGTGATGTGATTCCGCCGCATGAACCTCGCAGAATGGGTGCGTTCCGCTTGGCGTACCTTGAAGCCTTGATACGAGCCGCAGATATTCGGGCAAGCAGGCGACCCGGTAAAGGAGGCTTAGGGTGAACCAAGAACTTAACGCCGTGCCATTCAAAGGCGTGCGCCCTGAAAGCCTAGGTAATTACTTTGTTGGCTTGGGGCTGATCGCCGCTTTGTCGAAGAAGTATCCGCATATTAGAGGCTGCTGGCGCAATGGGTATTTTGTCTTAGTAGGAGATTCACTAAGCGATGACGCCGTTAAGAATTATCTACTCAATGAATGGCATCCCACCACTTACGACCGATGGTGGTCGGACGTACAAAAGAAGGATACGAAGGCTCAAACAGATCAAGGCTTATGGCGAGCACGCAGCACAGAGAAAGACCCAAATCGGGTTCGCTTGCTTGATGCACATATCGTAGGTAGTAGAAGAAATCAGTTTAATCATGTGTTAGGAACAGGCGGGAATGTCGGTAAACGAGATTTAGCCAAAACCTCTAGAGATGCTTGGCGCTCAATTCAAAAAAGTAAGCCACAGGATAAGGCTTGCTGGCTTGATCAGACGCTATATGAAACTTCAAGCGGTACAATTCCGAAGCTGAATAACGCAGGCTCATGGTTCGTTTATGCAAACAGAACTTTCAATAGTGGCCAAGATTGGTTTCGTGAAGGTGAGATTTCGCCTTGGTCGTTCTTACTAGCATTGGAAGGAGTGATACTACTGGTAGGTGGAGTAAATCGTCGGATCGGCTCACGTTCACGCCCTTATGCTGTATTCCCATTTTTAACTGAGTCACCATCACCAAAGTCAGAAGGTGAAATCGGGTATTTCAAAGCAGAATTGTGGGGTCCCCTCTGGAATAACCCGATGAACATTTCTGAATTACGTTATTTATTGGAGAGAGGTTTGGCACGTATTGGAGAACGTGCCGCCAAATCTCCACACGAGTTTGCACTTGCTGCTATGTCAGCAGGTGTTGATGTGGGCATTATCTCCTTTGCAAGGTTTGTCTTACAGCAAACGACTAGCCCTAAAGTTTACGAAGCCATTCCAAGCGAAAAGGTTGAGGTAAATCAAACAAAGAGCCATGAGTCAAAGCTCATTGAGTCACTCATTCCATGGCTTGATTGGTTACCGCACGAGCCAACGGATCATAAGCAGAAAGGTAAATTCAAAGGCTTACGTGGGCCAATCGAAGAGGCTATAGTACGCATTGCAGCAAGACCAAATGATGCAGAGCGGTGGCGACAGTTATGGCTTTTGTTAGCCGATACGCAAGGCCGGATTGATCGCAATCAAGGTCTGCGTGGAAAGAGTCGCGCTTTGCCCTGGTTAGATGAAGCTTGGTTTAAAAAGGCATGGCCTGTCCCGCCCGCAGAAATCCAGATAGCGCGAGCTATAGCTTCAATCGGCGCGGGCACTGACACGCCGATAATCAGCAATATTTTCGGCGTAACACTCGATAAGTATAAGAAACTCGTCTTTGGTGGAGAGAATAGGCCGCAGCGTGTTGTTTGGCACAACGGCAGATTATTGACGGTGCTTCCCGCTTTGCTTCAGCGGCGTTTGATTGATGCTGAAAGCGAAGATGAACTACCTCGCCCGCCGCTCGTTGCTAATCGTAAGTGCCCACCGGAAATATTGGCAGCCTTCATTAACAAATCTCTTGACTATGAAATGATTGGTCGATGGATACCTGCGCTCTCACTGGTCAACTGGTCAGCTCGATCAAATTCCACGGCAGACGCTGACGAATCTCAAAGCGAAAGCCTTGTGTCGGACGGCGCGTATCTTTTGCAGGCATTGTTTCGTCCGCTTTTCTGTCCGTTCAATCCGCGCTTGTTCGGTGAAGAGTTTTTCTCGCCAACTCTTGAGCCGCGTGCTGTGACTGCTCGGCGATTGCTCAATCTCATTCGCCAAGGCTCATGGGATGAAGTAATACAGTTAGCTCGAAGCCGCTATCTGGCTTCCGGCCACAACATCATAGCGACGCCACCTATAGAGGGTGCTGACGGTGAGTTAATCGCATCGGCATTACTCGTGCCCCTATCAGCCCATGAAATCGCCAGCGGTTTAAGCCGTTGGCTCAAACCCAAGAAACACTCAAAGTAATGGAGAACTGGAAGATGGCAAACGAAAGCACACTCTCGGACTTGCTGGAGTCTGATGGCCCCACCTGCCTAGTTATTAAAGCGAGCTTGAAGCCTGTGGGTGACCTTGCCCGGTTTCAACCGGCGGGCTTTCCTGAAATTGGTCACGTCATTTACGACGCTCCACGTGACGGTAACACCACGGATAAAGTCTGCATCATCGACAGTGCTGCGAGTATGGCAAACCATCTTGAGTCGGTCTGCATGGATGGCCCCAACAGTTCCGACTTGCATCCAGACCTTACGGGTTTGCCCTACGTTGTATGCGTTACTCACCGGAAGTTCGAGCAAGAAGGCGGTTCCATCAAACCCGCTAGTGGCGACCCTTTTGATAAGGTAGTGGTGACAAGTTTGACGGAGGGGCATCGCATTGCCTCCGACTATTTTCTTGACGCTTTTTATGACAAACCTGAATGGAAACCTGAGGGGAAGAAGAAAGAGAAGGGAAAAGACAAGACTGTTCCGGCAGATTGGGAGGGAACTAAATTCCGCGAACGGTTGAGAAAAGATTTTGGTATTACTGAAGTCAAAAAAGACAAGACTTACTTCACGCACCCAGAAGATTGGTGGGAGGTCTATAAAACCATCTTTAGATACGACCCAAATTCGCTAGTTCACGGCGTCTTGTTTGCTAAAGAGCAAATCAAAATTAGCCGCCTTTTAACTGCACATCAAGAAGCCTTCAACGCGGCTCGTGTACAAAGGTCAGGAGTGAAGTTTGATCGCTTGGGCAAGACCCTTTCTGGTCAACCTATCTTTGCCGTTGATGAAGAAACCGGCGAGATACGTTCTACGTTCATTATTGACCTAGCGTTGCTTCGTTCCTACGGGCGCAAGAGTAATGGACTTAACGATGCGCAAAAGCAACTTCTGCTTGGGCTGTCACTTTGGAAAATCAAACGCCTATTAGCGAAGCCTTTCCGTTTCCGTTCGGGTTGTTATTTGAAGTGTTTTCAAGTCTCAGCCCTTGCCGACGACGAGCCTATGGTTTCCTACTCTAACGGGCAGTCGTTAATTGATGAAGTTGATATACAAGCATTGATTGCCGCCTGTACGTTTGGGGCTGAAAGCGTTACTAAGGTCTACTACCCTGCCAATTCACTCTTCAGACCTGGCAAAGATGACACAAGTGGCGAATATAGTGATGGCGAGGAAACTGCTACGAATGAGACGGAACAAGAAGAAGAGGATTAAACGATGCCGCTAATTATCGAACAACGGTTTCCGCTAGGACGCTTCAATGCGACACGCTGGCATCAAAATCCCTTTGAAGACCCGTTCGGCGAATGGCCCCCTTCACCTTTGCGTTTGCTGCGCGCTTTAACTGCGCGATGGTTTCAGTATGCGCGCGAAACGGGTGACAGCGATACGGGTAGGCGTGACGAACTCTTGCGAAACCTAGCACGGGAATTACCTTCATTTGCGTTGCCTTCATTTACGTGGCGCGGGCAGCCTTTGAAGCAATATGTCCCAACAGCATTAGAAGATCAGTTTAAATACAAGAAAGACCCGAACACTAAGAAGCCCGTGCTTGATTATAAGTTTCGGCAAGTAACAAAAACGCTGACCGAAGACCAGTATCGCGTGCTGTCGCCTAATACGCGGCTGTACTGGCATTGGGAAGGTCTTGATCTTGAGGACGGGCAAAAGGATTTACTCGACCAATTGCTCAAGCGCATTTTGTACTTCGGGCGGGCGGAAAGTTTTAGCTACTTGCGCAGAGTTAGCGCCCTTCCGCCGTCGCAGGAATTGAACTGCCACCTCAGTGCAGAAAGTGCTGACGGGGCGGCTCCAGTATTAGCTCAAATTCCGAACGAAGAGTTGAGTATTCCGGCTTTATTATCTTTATCTGACGACAAAGAACTGAGCGGTAAGTCCGTCCCTCCTAACACAGCTTGGTTCTATGCCAAGTTGCCTGATAAGCCCGTAGCAAAACCAATTAATAATTCCCGGTCACGATACCCGACTGATTTGAATTATCTTCAATTTGCCGTGGGTGGTACGGTTTACCCGCCTTTGGAGCAATGGGTGACAGTAGTAGGACGCTTTCGTGGCGGAGTTATTCGATGTCTTTCTCGACAGTTGACCGGAGATGTAAGAGCTGGCTATCACAATTTAACTTTGGCGCAACGCGATGCAATAAAACTGATTACAGGTAAAGACGGGCATGGAAACCTGCTACGCGGGCATCAGCAAGCTTATTTCTTCCTGTGGCCCGATGAAAAAGGTCTGCCTACCCGTTTGATCGGCTGGCGCAAAGAGCCGTTTACAGAAGTTGAAATTGAAGCGATGTTAGAAGCCTCTAGGAAGCCTATACGCTGGGGCCATGACTTGGGTGATTGGGCTGTTAGACTTGTCCCTTTACCGTTTAATGCGGACTTGCCCGAAAGTTTATTCTGCCCTGCGCGGACATGGACTAGCGCTACGCCTTTTGTGCTGCCTGCGGGACGACATCGCTTTAGAAGAAATGGACGTGAGCGTGTTCGTGAATCTCCGGAAAGTATATTGATAAAATTGTTGCAGAACAGGGGAAAGCCATGCCCCAAAGTAACCCGCCTAGAAAGCAAAGATAAAGAGGTGACGTGGGTAAAGCCGCACGAGACACGAGCAAGACGACTTTCTCAAGAACAAGCCCGAACCAACTTTGTTAGACTTGGGTTCTGGTTACGCCTTGAATTCTTAGAACCTGTCAGCGGCCCACTGCTTTTGGGCGACTCCTGCCACTTTGGATTAGGTGCCTTTAAAGTGGAAGCATAGAGGGTATGAAGCTCTAAAGTCTGTCTGTAGAAGATCTACAGACACGAGTCCGGTTATTCATCCCGGTAAAGAGCATTACTCAATAGGCAAGCCGTACAATCTCGCCGAAAAATTTTGCTCAACGCTTTCCGGTTTCACGCCGTGGCGGACACTGATGTAGGTAACGCGAAAGGAGCGCCAACTACATGATGTCGGACGAGACTGGTGAGATCGGCGAAGGCGTCGAGCAGATTCCTGCGCGGATGATTAACGAGTTCGCGTATTGCCCGCGGCTGTTTTATCTGGAGCACGTCCAGGGGGAATGGGCGCACAACGCGGACACGCTCGATGGGCGGTTCGTTCACAGGCGTGTGGATGAGGAGCGCGGGCGCGTGCCAGAGCCGGCGAAGGTGGTAGAGATGCCGCGCCTGCACGCCCGCTCCGTGCTGCTCGGCTCGGACACCCTCGGGGTGACGGCGCGCGTGGACGTGATCGAGGCGGACGACGGGCGCGTGATCCCGGTGGACTACAAGCGCGGCGCGCCGCCGGACGTGGCCGAAGGGGCTTATGAGCCGGAGCGCGTTCAGGTCTGCCTGCAAGGGCTTCTGCTGCGCGAGCACGGCTACGAGTGCGACGAGGGCGCGATCTATTTCGCCGAGACGAACCAGCGCGTCCGCGTCGAGTTGACCGACGGCCTCGTTGCGCGCACGCGCGAGTTGATAGCGGAGGCGCGCCGCGTCGCTGCCGGCGGAGTGATCCCTCCGCCGCTCGTACGTTCGCCGAAGTGCCCGCGTTGCTCTCTCGTCGGCATCTGCCTGCCTGATGAAACGAATCTGCTGCGCGAAGCAACGGCAGACCCCCTTGTCGGCGAATCCTCGACCGAGAACGAGCCCTCCAGTCTGCCGAAGGCAGAGGCGGAGCCGCGACGCTTGATTCCGGCGCGCGACGACGCGCTCGCGGTCTACGTGCAAGGGCAGGGTTATAGCGTGGGCCTGCGCGGAGAGGTCCTGGAGATACGCGAGAAGGGCAAGGCCGTGAGCGACGCGAGACTGCTTGAAACCGACCAGCTCTGTCTATTCGGCAACGTGCAGCTATCAGCGCAGGCCCTACATGAGCTCGCCGGCCGCGACGTGCCCATCATACACATGTCTTACGGTGGCTGGCTGACCGCGGTGACGACCCCTCCGCCTCACAAGAACATAGAGCTGCGCCGTCGCCAATTCAGGGCCGCCGACGACAGGGAATTTTGCCTACGGCTCGCACGCGCCTTTGTCTCCGGTAAGGTTCGCAACGCGCGAACGCTCTTGCGCCGCAACGCGCGCGAGCTGCCGCGCGAGACTCTGGTGCGCCTCGCCTACGCGCGCCGAGACGCCGAGCGCGCCGTGGCGCTGGAGCAGCTTCTAGGTATCGAAGGCGCGGCTGCGCGAGATTACTTCGCGAGCTTCTCGCTGATGCTCAAAACAGAGGAGAGGCGAGACACACTGCCGCTCGAAGAGGATGACCCCTCTGCGGAGTGTGAGGCGGGGACTGCCGATGCGCCGCCGGACGAACAAACGTGGGCCCGCTTCGACTTCACCAGGCGCAACCGCCGCCCACCGCGTGACCCGGTCAACGCTCTGCTTTCGTTCGTCTACGCGATGCTGCTGAAAGACTTGGTGGCGACTCTCGTCGGCGTCGGATTGGACCCGTACTTGGGTTTCTATCACCAGCCCCGCTACGGGCGTCCCGCGCTCGCCCTCGACCTGATGGAGGAGTTCCGACCGCTCGTCGCCGACTCGGTCGTCATCAACCTGATCAATAACGGCGAAGTGCGCCCGACGGATTTCATTACCCGCGCCGGGGCCTGCGCACTCACACCTCACGGCAGAAAGCAGGTGCTCGAAGGCTACGAGAGACGCCTGGACATGCTCGTCACACACCCGCATTTCGGCTACGCAATCAGCTACCGGCGCATCTTTGAGGTGCAGGCCAGGCTACTCGCGCGCCTCCTCACCGGCGAAATAAACTTCTACCCGGCGTTCTGTACGCGCTAACGACCTCACAGCCCGGACGTGTGAAGGAGCTTAAACGATGCGCCTGGCCTACCTGGTCGCCTACGACATCAGTGACCCTAAACGCCTGCGCCGCGTGCATCGCACGATGCGCGGATACGGCGACGCCTTGCAACTCTCCGTCTTTCACTGCCAGCTCTCGGCCGCCGAGCGCGTCCTGATGATTGAAGCCCTGACCAAAGTCATCAACACGCGCGAAGATCAAATCCTCATTGTCAACCTAGGGCCTGCCGAACAACGTGGAGCCAACAGCATCGAAACGCTCGGCCGGACTATTGACAACGCCTCCACGCGTTGTGCAATCATCGTCTAGCTCGCGGCCGAGGACTCCATCCAAGCTAAAGCGAGCGCTGACCTGATGCCGCAAAGTGCGGCCTCCGCTCGCAGTACCTAAATCACGGTCTATCAGATGCTTAGCCTGAACCCGCGGAACACTTTCGAATCAGTCCGACCCCTGCACAGTCACCCCTCGAATTCAGCAGGGAAAGCTGATAGTATCCCGCTACTTACTGCCGAGCAGTTTCCACGTTTGAATGAACGTGGCTCAATTGAAGCTATGTCGGCTATAGGTTCTTCGAGCAGCCGACCGCCGGTTTCCACGTTTGAATGAACGTGGCTCAATTGAAGCTGATAGGCGTCTACCTGCTCGCGAAGGACACTGTGGTGTTTCCACGTTTGAATGAACGTGGCTCAATTGAAGCATCGACGAGCGCGGCGCGTGGGAAGTTCGGCCGAATAGTTTCCACGTTTGAATGAACGTGGCTCAATTGAAGCTCGGGGCGCGCTTCGGTGTCGATTAGGATGTGCTCGTTTCCACGTTTGAATGAACGTGGCTCAATTGAAGCTACACGCGCGGGGCCGGTGACGACAGGCGGGTGCTGGTTTCCACGTTTGAATGAACGTGGCTCAATTGAAGCCGCCTGGGCGCCGAGGCTCACGCCGAAGGTTTGCGCGAGGTTTCCACGTTTGAATGAACGTGGCTCAATTGAAGCGAGAGCGTCCGCCGCGAGCGCGCCGAGGCCGACATCGTTTCCACGTTTGAATGAACGTGGCTCAATTGAAGCGACGACGCCCGAGTCGTCGCTCGCCGCGTCGCTGCGTGTTTCCACGTTTGAATGAACGTGGCTCAATTGAAGCAAGGGCGCGGAGGATTCACGTCGCCACTCCGGCCGCGGTTTCCACGTTTGAATGAACGTGGCTCAATTGAAGCCAGGAAGGACTTGAGTTCGAGTGAGCGTGTCGTCAGGTGTTTCCACGTTTGAATGAACGTGGCTCAATTGAAGCCCGAGGGCCTTGTCCTCCTCGGCTACCGCGGCTCGCGTTTCCACGTTTGAATGAACGTGGCTCAATTGAAGCGAGAAAAGGGTCTTGAGTTTCATGGGTGACAGCAGGCGTTTCCACGTTTGAATGAACGTGGCTCAATTGAAGCAAGTCGGGGGACGTCGACGCGCGCATCGACCGCATGGTTTCCACGTTTGAATGAACGTGGCTCAATTGAAGCGATGAGAAGCATCGGTGGTCCTTTCGGGAGAGAGGTGTTTCCACGTTTGAATGAACGTGGCTCAATTGAAGCATCGCGCAGGCGCGCGCGGCGGGCGCGTTCGCCCACGTTTCCACGTTTGAATGAACGTGGCTCAATTGAAGCAGTCGTCGCCTTGCAGGTCACGCTCCTGCTCGTCGAGTTTCCACGTTTGAATGAACGTGGCTCAATTGAAGCTCGACTAGGCCGTTGCGGACGAGCGTGCCCAGGTAGGGGTTTCCACGTTTGAATGAACGTGGCTCAATTGAAGCCCCGACGTCATGCTGATAGAAGACCGAGAATGAGTATGTTTCCACGTTTGAATGAACGTGGCTCAATTGAAGCATCTCGTCGACAGTTAGCCGTGTCGGCTTCATCCTTCGTTTCCACGTTTGAATGAACGTGGCTCAATTGAAGCCAACTGCACAAGCGTTACTCGAACGGCTACCGCCAAGTTTCCACGTTTGAATGAACGTGGCTCAATTGAAGCCATTCCGCGGCGTGCGGGTCGGCCGCGAAGTAGTCGGTTTCCACGTTTGAATGAACGTGGCTCAATTGAAGCGAAATCCGATGACTGCAGTCCGGGCAGGGGAACAAGGTTTCCACGTTTGAATGAACGTGGCTCAATTGAAGCCACTATTCAGAACATGCGCATCAACCTCGCGTCCGACGGTTTCCACGTTTGAATGAACGTGGCTCAATTGAAGCTGGGTGACACAGAGCGCGACCGGCGTGGGCGACATCGTTTCCACGTTTGAATGAACGTGGCTCAATTGAAGCTTCACGTCCGCCGGTCATGCGGCGGGCATCGCTCCGTTTCCACGTTTGAATGAACGTGGCTCAATTGAAGCGAATCCCTGATGTCGGCGTGCGACATCGGCTCGCCGCGTTTCCACGTTTGAATGAACGTGGCTCAATTGAAGCCCCTTGGCCTTAGTGTTCATCAGACCTCCTTACGGGTGTTTCCACGTTTGAATGAACGTGGCTCAATTGAAGCACGCTCACCGTAGAGGACCTCTACGCGCGCCACGAGGGGTTTCCACGTTTGAATGAACGTGGCTCAATTGAAGCGGACCCGCGCACGGGCGGCGTGGACTGCCGCGGCGTGGTTTCCACGTTTGAATGAACGTGGCTCAATTGAAGCCACAGGCGGACGACGGCGAAGCGTGCCGTGGCCGGCGTTTCCACGTTTGAATGAACGTGGCTCAATTGAAGCGCGCCCGGCCCCATCAACACTATCGACCCGAACGGGAGTTTCCACGTTTGAATGAACGTGGCTCAATTGAAGCACCAGGTGCGCTTGTGTTTGTACTGAGCAGCGCGCGTTTCCACGTTTGAATGAACGTGGCTCAATTGAAGCGACATCTCCCGCGAACGCTGAGACGCGCCGAGCGCCCGTTTCCACGTTTGAATGAACGTGGCTCAATTGAAGCACATAGAGGGTGCGCGGCGCGTCGTTCCTGTGCGCGGTTTCCACGTTTGAATGAACGTGGCTCAATTGAAGCAAGATTAACGGTCTGATTTTTAGCGTGCGCACGGTGTTTCCACGTTTGAATGAACGTGGCTCAATTGAAGCAACTGGACAAAAGACCCGGTGCCGATTTGGTCACTGGGTTTCCACGTTTGAATGAACGTGGCTCAATTGAAGCACACTCGCGCTCGGCCTGGACTCCATCGAAGAGGAGGGTTTCCACGTTTGAATGAACGTGGCTCAATTGAAGCATGCCGTTCCCACGGAGGCAGACGTGGTGAAGGAATCGTTTCCACGTTTGAATGAACGTGGCTCAATTGAAGCAGAAGAAGGAAAAGCTTGAGGTGTTTGAAACGGCCGGTTTCCACGTTTGAATGAACGTGGCTCAATTGAAGCATCATTAGCCGGGACACTTTGGTTTATCTGTCTGACGTTTCCACGTTTGAATGAACGTGGCTCAATTGAAGCTGCATGCGCGCGTAGCGCAGGACGGCGGCGACGACGCGTTTCCACGTTTGAATGAACGTGGCTCAATTGAAGCGGCAGAGATTCGAGATATTCGTTAAGCTCTGTCGCGAGGTTTCCACGTTTGAATGAACGTGGCTCAATTGAAGCAGCTCCTCGCGCGGGTTGAAGTCCGCCGGCAGGGCGGTTTCCACGTTTGAATGAACGTGGCTCAATTGAAGCGGCACCCAGAACGCGAACTACGTGTGGGCCGGGCCGAGTTTCCACGTTTGAATGAACGTGGCTCAATTGAAGCGTCGCGTTCCCATTTCTCCAGGAGGGCTTGCAGGACGTTTCCACGTTTGAATGAACGTGGCTCAATTGAAGCGCAGCCCCTTGACTCAAGCCAGGCGTTCACCTACAAGTTTCCACGTTTGAATGAACGTGGCTCAATTGAAGCTAGCCGATTCCGAGGAAGACGGCCGCGGCACAGTGCGTTTCCACGTTTGAATGAACGTGGCTCAATTGAAGCGTGCGAGGCTTCCAGGTCTGCACGGCGTAGACGTGGGTTTCCACGTTTGAATGAACGTGGCTCAATTGAAGCATCCTGCCTCCCTATCGGCTGCTCGTACTCCCTGTCGTTTCCACGTTTGAATGAACGTGGCTCAATTGAAGCGCTGATGGGGGTTGTGATTTCAACCTCGATGCGGACGTTTCCACGTTTGAATGAACGTGGCTCAATTGAAGCTCTACCTTGCGCTGACGAGGTGAAGAGAAATGGCTGGTTTCCACGTTTGAATGAACGTGGCTCAATTGAAGCCCGCCACCGGCCGCGAGGTCGTGTCGACGACGGGCGGTTTCCACGTTTGAATGAACGTGGCTCAATTGAAGCGCGTGTAAATTGATTTAATGCAGCGTTCCTCTACTGGTTTCCACGTTTGAATGAACGTGGCTCAATTGAAGCGTCAGTGATTGTGGCGTACCATCGGCCAGGATCGCAGTTCCCACGTTTGAATGAACGTGGCTCAATTGAAGCGCCAGTGACGAGCACATAGCGGAGATCGAGGGGGGCGTTCCCACGTTTGAATGAACGTGGCTCAATTGAAGCCCTGATCGGATCGTGGGACACGGCCCCCGCTCACACGTTCCCACGTTTGAATGAACGTGGCTCAATTGAAGCCCCTTATTGCAAACTGGACAGAGACGAGCGGCATTATGTTCCCACGTTTGAATGAACGTGGCTCAATTGAAGCAGGAGATGTGATGCGCTACCGCTTCGTAAAGGACGACGTTCCCACGTTTGAATGAACGTGGCTTTGGTTACGCCGGTGCCCGGATGGGAAAGAACTCACCTCCCGCAAGCAGCTTCCTGCTCACAAGCTCCTCAACTGAGCCATGAGCGCGGGCCGTCGCTTGTACTGCTCTTTCAGCCGTCGGAGGTACTGCTGCCATTCGTCAGCCCGCCCCGAGTGCGCGTAGGCGGCCTTGGCTCGGCGGAGCCAGTCGGCAGCTATCGGATAAAGGCTGCTCTTCGTGGGCACAATCAGTGCCTCGACGTGTTTGACGCTCGTGCGGATGACCCATTCCGGGCGGCGCGTGATGAGTGCGTCGGCCACTATCGCGGCGACCTCGTGCTCCTGGGTGCGCCCGTCCGCGAGGCGGATGGCCGCGTCCCACTCCTGCTCTTCGACGAGCACTTCGGCGAGCGGGCGCTTGTCGTAGAACTTCTCCAGGGATGACATGGCCTTGGGCTTCAGCTTGGACCAGCCGCGCCCGGCCAGCCGCTTGAGCGTTCGCCAGAGGTCGAGTGATGGAGCTTCGTGGAAGGCCGCGAGCCAAGCTGCGAGCGCCTGCTTGGTGCGCCCCTGTGTCTCTTCGATGGCGCCAAGCCAACGGCCGAGGGCTGCCTTATGTCCTTTGAGCCGCAGCCCGCGCTCGCCGACGCGTATCGCTTCGTCCAAGTACTTGGAGTCGCGCAGGCATTGCGCGAGCGTCAGGGCCTCGCCTGCATCTGTAAGGCGTTTGACTGCGTGGGAGGCGGCCTCGGCCGCGCGCCCGAGGCTTAGCAGCTTGAGCGTGTAGCGAAGGTGCTCGCCCGCGCGCAGGCAGAGCGCGAGATATTCGTCCATGCGCCCCTGCCGCTCCAGGACGTTGAGCTTCGCGCGCGTCAAGACCTGAGCCGGGTCTGCCGGAGCCCACCCGGATGCGTACCATTCGTCGTCTTCGTCCGCCTCCGCGTCGTCATCTTCATCTTTGTACCCACTGCGCGTTTCAGCGGCACGGGCCGAGGCCGGCAGTTCTTCCCACCCGTGACGCGCGGCCAGGATGGCGACGCCCAAGCCTTCAACGCCGTAGTCGCTGAGTTGATCGTGCAGGTCGTCGAGGTCGCTCAGGAGGCCTTCGCGCTCGTCCTCGTCGAGGACGAGACTCAGGATGACTTCGGCCAGCGTCACGCCGAGGTCGTTGAGGAAATCTCCGAGTTCGCCGTTCGAGTCGTCAATGTACTCGAAGCCGTCGCTACTCTCCTCTACCAGTGTGAGTAGAATCCGCAGGGCAGCCTCCGCCTCGCCCGCGTCGAGGAACTCCCGCGCGCTCCGCTCGACGCCGCGCAACTCGTCGGTAACGCCGCTGACGTGCCAGTAAGCCTCCGACGCGCGCAGGTGGTCGAGGCCGTGCATGATGCCGCTCACGCGCCGCCGGTAGACCTCAACGTCCACCTCTCTGCGCCCGGACGGGGTGATCTTGCCGTCGCCAGAAACGGACGGCGCGGCGAGCGCCGCCTCGGTCAGTTCGTACAGGTCGGGCTGCTCGGCGAGCAGCTTCGTCAGCAGCGCGAGCAGTTGCTCGCGGCTGAGTTCGGACAGTAACTCCGCCGGCTCTTTGCGGGCGGCGAAGCCCTCGGGCTCATGGGCGTAGGAGAGCAGCAGGGCGATGATGTGTTTGCAGTAGCCGCCGAAGTCATAGGGGCAGGTGCAGGAGGCGGAGCGGACGCCGCCTTCGTCCAACTCGGCGCGCACCCTGTAGAAAGGCGACTCGGAGCCCTCGCACACGCCGCTCAGCGCGCGGCCCTGAATCGCGGCGCGCGAGACGGCGCCGCGGCGGAAGAGTTCCCGCCCGCGCGCGAAGCTCTTCTCGGTCGCGCCCGCGCGGATGGCCGCTTCCGACAGCTTGAGAGAAGCCATAGTATCCCCCTGCCCTATGCGATGGCCGTCAGCCCCAGGCATCATACTCAGTGCGACTCCCTTGATGCTATCCTCTATGCCCTCCGGTCATCGCTCTAAGACTCGCGGGCGGGTTCCGCCGGTTCAGCCGTACAACTTTCAGGATGAACACGTTCAGACAATTCGAGCAGCAGGTCAAGTACGTCCCGTTGACGACGAGCTGGTACCTCGCCGACCTGGGCGAGGCGCGCGGGAGGCAGGAACTCTTCACCAGGCAGTCGCCGCAGAAGCTGAAGGTTCTCCGGGAGCACGCGCTCATCGAGAGCGCCGTCTCTTCCAACAGGATCGAGGGCGTCCAGGTAGATCGGGCGAGAATCGGGACGGTGCTCTTCGGGAAGTCGCACCTGCGCGACAGGGATGAGGAGGAGGTGCGGGGGTACCGTGACGCGTTGAAGCTGATTCATGAGCAGGGCACGAGACTGCGCATCACCGAAGAGCTGATTCGAGACTTGCACCGGCTCTGCCGGGCCGGGCTCGGCGACGCGGGGCAGTATAAGGAGCGCGACAGCGACATCGTCGAGAAGTACCCTGACGGGCGGCAGAGAGTCCGCTTCGCGACGGTGAAAGCAGCCGACACTCCGGGCTACATTCTGGGGTTGGCTGAGAGTTGGGACAGGTGTCTTCGGGAGCGCTGGGTGCATCCGCTGATAGCGCTCGCCGCCTTTAATCTAGACTTTCTGTGCATACACCCTTTCCGCGACGGCAACGGGCGCATGTCGCGCCTGCCGATGCTCGCCGGGTGCTACCAGCTCGGCTACGAGGTGGGGCGCTACATCAGCCTGGAGCGGCTGATCGAGGAGAATAAGGAGCGGTACTACGAGACTCTGGAGTCAAGCTCTCAAGGGTGGCACGAGGCGAAGCACGACCCGTGGCCGCTGATAAACTTCCTGCTCTACGTTTTGAAGCTTGCCTATGGAGAGTTTGAAAGGAGGGTGGGGCAGACGGCCTCCCCGAAGGGCGCGAAGACGGAGATGGTCGAAGCCGCCGTCGAATCTATGACGGACTCTTTTACAGTTAATGATCTGGAGAGGGCTTGCCCCGGGGTGAGCAGAGACATGGTGCGGCGTGTGCTGCGCGGGCTGAAAGACGCGGGGAGGGTCGAAGCCTTGGGGCGGGGGCCGGGGGCGCTCTGGCGGAAAAGAGGCAGTACCCTTAAAAAGGGGTAATAGAGGGGATAATGTCGTCCATGAACGATGATGGCGATGAAGAGTACAAAGGCGAGGCGCAGGCCGATGAGTTCGTGCCGGGAGACGAGGAGATAGAGCCAGAAGGGGAACTCCTCTGGATGTCGGAGGAGTGCCCGCCCGAGACGGCAGCGCAGTTCTGGCTGAGCGTGGCGGCTTACGAGCAGGCACCTTGGACGACACACTTTCAGGAACTCGTGGATGTTGGCGTTGAGCTTCCTGCTCCCGAGTCGATGGACGACCGGCAACTAGCGGCCAAGCTGTCGGAGGTAATTGACGCTCTGGCCCGGATGAGGGTTTTTCTAAGCCAGACCGACCACCTGAGTGACCGCGAGTTATACGCGCTGTTGTGGGGCGACACCCTCCGCGAGCCGGTTAAAAACGTGCCGCTCGACGAATCATCTGCCTGGCACATAGATCTTCTCAGCGGCGGCGGTGAAGAGGAGACGCGCCTGTACCTGAAACATTACGCGGACGAGGAGACACGACGACGCTGGCTGGCTGACTTTCCCGACGACGAAATGCCCCCGCATGAGGAACTGCCCTACGACCGTGACAGACGCCTGCCGCAAGCGCATAGCTGGACTGAGCCGGATGAAAGTGACGAGTTGATGTGAATATGGAAGCTCATCTCGCCGGGCGAGCAGAGAGAACAGCCGCATGAAGCTCACAGACCTGAAGCAATATTTGGGCACCCGCTCAAGGGAGCAGTTGACTGCCGAAATAGGTGAGATGTTCTGGAAGCTAGACGCGGTGAAGGACTACTACCGGAGTAAACTTAATCTCGGCTATAGCGCGGAGGTGAGTGAGAAATACAAGTCCGTCATCAAACATGAATTCTTCCCCGAGCGTGGCTTCGGCCGGGCACGGCTCTCCGTGGCGAGAAAGGCTGTCAGCGATTACCAGAAGGTCTCTGATTCAAAATTCGGGGTGGCGGACGTGATGCTTTATTACGTTGAAGTGGGCGTGCAGTTTACTAACACCTATGGGGATATCAACGAAGCTTTTTACAACAGCATGGAGAGCATGTATGAAAGGGCGGTGAAATATGTCGTGCGGCATGGGCTACAGGGGCAACTCGGAGAGAGGTGCCGCCGAATCGTTACCGACACCTCAGGCGTGGGGTGGGGATTTCATGACGGGTTGAGCGATACCTATAAAGAGCATTTTCAGGGAGACCCTCTACCGGAAAGCGAAGCCTGACGACGGATGCACCCGACCGGGGCTTGGATATTTAACCAATGGACATGGAAGAGATCATCGAATGGCTAAAATTTTATGACGGCACCTTCCCCCGCCAAGCGTTGAAGGAGGCGGTGGCGGGGCGAGAACAGGTCACCCCCGTTCTGCTACAGATTCTTGAGGAAGCTGCTCACAGTGTCGAAGACGTTTACGAGCAGGAGGATTACATGGCTCACATCTATGCCATGTTCCTGCTGGCCCAGTTCCGTGAGAAGCGCGCCTACCCGCTGGTCGTCGATTTCTTCTCCGCGCCGGGCGACATCTCGCTGGAAGCTACAGGGGATGTCGTCACCGAATACCTTGATCGAATATTGGCTTCGGTCTGCGGCGGGGACGTGAGCCTCATCAAGCGGTTGGCGGAGAACGAGGCGGCGGACGAGTATGTCCGTAACGCGGCGTTGGAATCCCTGGTCTGCCTGGTCGCCACGGGCCAGATGGCGCGGGAGGGGGTGCCGGCGTATTACAAGAGCCTGTTTGAAAGCGACCTCTCGAAAGAGCCTTCACACTTCTGGGACGGGCTGGTCTCCTGCTGCACGGACTTATACCCGGAAGAGGTCTACCCGCAGATAAAGCAAGCCTTCGAGGAAGATCTGATAGATGAATGGGTCATTGATCTGGACTTCGTCGATGAGCAACTGGCGCTCGGTAGGGAAGAGGTTCTGGCCAGGCTTCAAGATGACAGGTACAGGCTGATTGAAGATACGATTGAGGAGCTTGCGGGGTGGGCAGGCTTCCAACCTCCAATTCAGCAGCAGCCGATTGTCAAAAAGAAGAAAATAGGCCGCAACGAGCCGTGCCCGTGCGGGAGCGGGAAGAAGTACAAGAAGTGTTGCGGCACGTGAGGCGGGGCTGACAGCCCATCATGCCGGACGCGCAGGCGGCTATTTCCGCAGCGTGCCGGCGTTGCGGGAGATGGGGAACGTCCGGCGCCCGGTAATCTTCGGAGGTCAAGGCTGAAGTGATTTCCGGCAGGTAGAGAATGGATGCAATACCGGAAAGAGATTGGCTGTATCTCAGGCGCGTTCAGGGCCAGCTACTTGAGGCATTATGTGCCCGGATCAACGGCGAAGCTTCGCGCATCATGGCCAACCACTACCTAAAAGAGCACGAGAAGTTTTTACAGCTCTACGCCCACGTCGTCACGCAAAACGCAGTTGTCGCGGACTGCTTCGATGATTGAAGGAGGTCGAACATCTTCCTGAAACTTCTGCTGCTGCGGGAGAACCGGCTGCTAACGGACGAACACCTCTCGAAGCTCTCAGCGGAGACGCAGAGAAGGCTCAACACTGTATAGTCGTGTCCGGTGGCTGCTTCACCAAAAGCGGGGAAGAGCTTGGAAGGCGTTTTAATCAACCACCGCGCAACCTTGGTTACTGCCTGCCGAGAGCGTGAAGAGTGTAGCAAATCATCTGGCTGCTACTTCGCCTGATCTAAGACCATCATCAGAAACGGGTTTTGCCGTAATTTTGCCCTAGTCCATGGTGTGCCGAATGAGGCGCCTGAGCGTGTGAAATGTTGGGTTTTGCCTTATATGCGGCGTGTGGGGCTCGGACGAGAGTTCATAACCCCAAGCTCAAGTCTGCTAGCCAAATCGCCGTTGCCGGCAAGATGGTCTACAGAATTATAAAGGGTACCGACGCCACAGCCGGTCATTACAGTCAACTTTTTCAGTGAGCCGCTGTAATGAGAACCTCCCTTTGATGTTCAGCACCCATGCTTGATACCTTTGCGAATCATTGGAGTATGACGATTTTAAGGTGTAGGACGCAAGCGCGGGTCAAATATGAAAGGCTGTTGTGAGAGGACACGCAGGCGAGCCGCGCTCGGGTGCTGCGGGTTGAGGAGTATGTTTTTACTGTCGGGCAATACCGCGCTCGGTACGATCAGGGCTAAACTACGCTGCTCTTCCAGCCACTCGTCCCCGATGGCGCGCGTCTGCGCGGGGTCGCGCTCCCACCCGGCTTTGAGTTGGGCTAAGCTTAGCTCTTCGACGCTATCGTCAGGAACGGAAATCTTAAAGCTGGTGTAGTCTCGCGGGAGAGCGCCCGTCACGTGAACAAGGCACTCGGCCAAACAGAGGGCCAGTGATTCTGAAGCGTAAACAAGTGGGCGGCCCGGCGAGTTCCACCTCCCGCCGACGAGCCGCGCGCCTTCGCCCGCTAGCGGTGGATAACGGCTGCTCGCCAAGCGCCAGGCGAACATTATTCATAGACCCCGTATTCGATACGCAGGAGCACGGCCTCGACCAGCTGCGCGCCGCTCCCGGTTCGCAGCAGCCGGAGCGGTGCGTGCCCTTCGAGCGCCGGGTTCGGCGTCAGGAGCCACCCGCGCGCGGCCTCGACATCCCCGAAGACGCGCTGCGCCAGAGCGGCGATGCCCGCGGTGCGTGCGACGCGGTCGGACTGCTCGGGCGTAAGCCGGCGCGCACGCTTTATGCTCGTCAGGGTGCGGCGCGGGATGACAGCGGCCAAATCGGAGTCGGAGAGGTGGCTGAAGCGCTTCAGCTCCGTGACGGCGTTGCGCGGCAACCCGCGTTCGACCGTCTCCACGAAGGCGGCGCCGGAGACCACGTCCTTACCAAGTACTCCGCGCCCACCGAGTGCGTTAATCGTTTCCTGCCACTCCATGTTATCTCCTAACACTTAAGCGCAAGCTTGCCTAAAATATATGGCATACAAGCCATGTAGTCAACAAGCTGTAACTTTGGGAGCGTCTAAATTAAAGTCGTGCCGTTAGCTCTCAGCATGAATCAATGTGAAATGTACCATCCCATCCCGGCGTCTTGCCGAACGATGTTGGCGGAAAAATGGCGGACTTGTCTGAGTGCATCAGAGTAAATGAGAGCGAGCTTTGGCGACTGCTACCCAGTACAAATAAGCCCTCAGCCATCCTGATAAGACGTGGTAGGACGGCTGACATAGGATTCATAACCCCAAGGTCGGGAGTTCAAGTCTCCCCCCCCGCTACCAAATTTCTCCTTATGCTGCAACGTTTACGGGTGTGGCGGCGGAGTGCCATTCCGTCGCCGTTTTCCGTTTTGCCGAGGCCGGAAGAGCCGTGCCCCGTATAAGAGGCGCACTACCCCATCGCCGAGCCTGCTCAACGCTCGACTTCGACAAGGCGCTCTCGACCCGCATAGTGCAGAAGATCGTAAAGAGTTCGGCCGACTTCTCCCGCCTCGGCGACCTCTCACCGCACAATCTACGTGGAGCGGCCATTAGGCGAGCGCTCAATTACGGGTTCCCCTACTGGCAGGTGCAGGTGATGAGTAAGCACAGGGACCCGAAGACCGTCATGCGCTACGACCACGGCAGGGAGAACCGCGACCATAACGCCGTCAACTTCCTCGGGTATGCTGCGGAATGAGGGGCAATAACTAATGGACGGCAGGGAGCGGAAGGATGTGAGGTCGGGGCTCACGGTCGACATCGTCCTCAAGCAGGATCAGCGCACTGGCAGGCTGACCCGCGGCGTCGTCAAAGACGTGCTGACGAAATCCCCCAGCCACCCGCACGGCATCAAAGTCAGACTCGAGACGGGAGAGGTCGGCAGGGTTAAAGAGATCATTTCGCACTGAGGGACTGATGGCCCGAGATTTCCGCGGACGCGGGGCTAATGAAGTCGCAGTTATAGATCTTCGGCGGGATGGTCTGCGTCTCGCTCCTCTCGCCGTGCGTGCTGCGGCTGAGGCGGAAGGCGGGCGTCAAGGAGGGCGGGATGAACAAGAGAATCCTTCACATCATGCTCTTGGCTTTGACCTGCCTGGCCTTAACCTTCGGGGGGGAGCAAACGGCGACGGCGTAGGAACACCCCGTCAAGTATCTGTCTGAGGTCTGGAACACAGAGAATGGCCTGCCCCAAGGCGGCAATAGACGGCGCCCCTCGAATCAAACGACGCCATCATCCTGAAAATTCTAACCCTATCTTTATTAGATATTCTGGTCGCCTTGACCATAAAGTCGGTAGCGTACCCGGATTGAAGTGGTGCCAGTCATGGCAGGCCGCTACATACCGTGTACGGTTCCGACTTTATGGTTAAGGCCGTATTCTGGTATATGCTACCGGCAAATGAGCGCCCAGCTTGCTCAATTTCAGGCAAAACAGCGACCGTGCCTCTGATGATGATCAAAGGACTGTTGTGCGGTGGCTGAGCGCCAGGCTCGGATAGAGGGCGTTGCGACGAATGTCTTGTGCCGGCCCACCTCTCCAGTAAAGCGCCGGCGAAACTGCTCGCCTCTCTGAGGTCGCTAACACCCACCAAGAGCCTGACGGACGAAATAGCCCCCACAATAGAGTTTAAGGAAATCCCCGCACGTGATATCAGTCACGGCTATCAGCCATGAATTTATATTCAGCGCGGTTCTCCGCTTGCCATGTCCCCGGCATAACAATTGGCTCGTAATTTCTTTTCGCCCAGGTAAGGCAGCTTTCGAAGCTCCCACTTGAATGGTATGACGCAGACTTTTTTCATTGTCCCTCACATGGGGCTGTGACTAAGGTGCTCGCCTCCCGGTGAAGGGCTATCCCGAATGAGCAAATACACCGATGAATCAGCGAGACGGAAGACGGAAAGGAGGCGCACTAAACGCCGCCCGACTGACGGGAACTCCCTCGGGATTCTGGAGAGCATATCCGACGCCTTTGTCGCTTTAGACCGCGAGTGGCACTACACCTACGTCAACCGCGCGGCCGAGCGCATCGTAGGTTTCCGGCGTGAAGAGATGCTGGGGCGAACCGTCTGGGACTTATTCCCCCAGGAAGGTACCCGGTTCGAGCGGGCTCTGCGCCGCGGTATGGACGAAGGCGTAACCATACGTTTCGAGGAATACTCCGCGCCGCTCGCCATCTGGCTGGAATACACGGTCTACCCGTCTGCCGACGGCGTCGTCGTCTACGCGCGAGACATCACGGAGCACAAACGTATGGATGAGGCGCTCCGCGAGCAGGAGCGCCTCATCCGTCAGATAGCCGAACTGACGCCGGTCGTCATCAACGTCTTCGACCTCGTCACGGAGCGCGACACCTACGTCAGCTCCGATGTCTTCACCCTCCTCGGCTACACGCCCGAAGAGATGGCAGGGATGGAAGACGCCATCACCCCTTTCTGGCACCCGGAAGACATCCCCATCGCGAGAGCGCAGATGGCGCGCTCGAAGGCGGCGGCGAATGGCGAGATCGGCGAATTCGAGTACCGTGTGCGACGCCGCGACGGCGAGTGGCGGTGGCTTCACAGCCGCAGCATGCCGTTCAGTAGAGACGAACATGGAGCAGTGCGGCAGATCGTCACCGCGACGCAGGATGTCACCGCGCGCAAGCGGGCTGAGGAGGAACTGCGAAAGGCGCACGAAGGGCTTGAGCGACGGGTTGAAGAGCGCACCACCCGTTTGTCGGAGATGAATACCGTCCTACAAGCGGAAGTAGAGGAGCGCAAACGCGCGGAAGAGGAACTGCGCCGCAGTGAGACCACTCTGGCCGAAGGGCAGAGACTGACTCACACGGGCAGCGGCGTCTGGAATGTGGCTACCGATGAAGTCGTCTGGTCGCAGGAGATGTACCGCCTCTATGGCTTCGAGCCCGGGAGTGTGACTCCCGGTTATGAGCTGTTCATGCAGATCGTCCACCCGGATGATCGGTCCCGCGTGGCCGATATATTTCAGAAGGTAGTTCGCGAAGAGATCGGATACGAGGTGGAGTTTAGAGTCGTGCGTCCCGACGGCCAGGTCAGGCTCCTCCACAGCGCGGGTCATCCCGTTTATGACGGGGCGGGCAAACTCGCCGAGGTCATCGGTACGATCTTCGACATCACCGAGAGGAGGGATGCCGAGGAGGAGAGGCACCAGTTGTTGCGTCGGCTGATGGCCGCGCAGGAGGAGGAGCGCCGCCGGATTGCGCGTCAACTTCATGACCAACTGGGACAGGACGCGAGCGCGTTGGGCTTAATCCTCGCCACGCTCAAAGCCAGGTACGGCGTTCAAGCCGGGCTCGGCGAACAACTGGATTCCTTGACAGTGATTGCCAGACAGTTGAGCGAAGACATAGATTACCTCGTCTGGGAACTCCGACCCACGGCGCTCTCCGACCTCGGCCTGGTGGTCGCGTCCTCCAATTACGTGAAGTCATGGTCGAAGCATTTCGGCGTCCGCGCGGAATTGCACACCACCGGGATGGGGAAAGACCGCCTGACCGACGAGATCGAAACGGTTCTGTACCGCGTCCTACAGGAAGCCCTCACCAACGTCGGCAAACACGCCGAGGCCGACAGCGTCAGCATCCTTCTCGAACGCCGCTCGGATCAGGTCTCGCTCATCGTCGAGGATAACGGCGTCGGTTTTGACGGGGCGCAAGCCTTCGGCGCAAGGCGCAGGGGGGTAGGGTTGGTCGGGATGCGAGAGCGCGTGGAGCTCGTCGGGGGGTGATTGAGATAGAGTCTCTGCCGGGAGCCGGGGTCACCATTGTCGTCCGCATCCCCGCGCCGCACGTCTCCGGTGGAGAAGGCCGAGATGAATAAGCTACGCGTCGTCCTGGCCGACGACCATCCGATCATGCGCGAAGGCTTGCGGCTGCTCGTCAACGAACAGGCGGACATGGAAGTCGTCGGCGAAGCCGACAACGGGCGCGAGGCAATCGCCGTGGCGCAGCGGCTCCGCCCGGATGTCGTCGTAATGGATGTCTCGATGCCCGAACTCAACGGGCTGAAGGCGACGGAGAAACTGAAGGAGTTGTGCCCCGAAACAACAATCCTGACCCTGACGCGCCACTCGGACGACGGCTACCTGCAACAACTGCTCCAGGCCGGTTCGAGCGGTTACGTGCTGAAACAGAGCAATCCTGATGAGTTGGTGCGCGCAATCCGCGCCGTCGCCAGCGGTCAAACATACCTCGACCCCGCGGTGGCGGAAACGGTCGTCGGCAAACTCGGCAGGCGCGCGCCTCGCGGCATTCGTCACGACCGGAAGTTGAGCGGGCGGGAGGAGGAAGTCTTGCGCCTCATCGCCCAGGGGTACTTGAGCAAAGAGGTGGCCGCCCGCCTCCAGATCGGCATCAAGACCGTCGATGCGCACAAAGCCAACGGCATGGAGAAAATGGGCATGAAGAACCGCATCGACCTCGTCCGCTACGCCATGCTGCAAGGCTGGTTGGAAGACATCTGACGATTGATAAGCTTTCCGCTTCGGTCAGCCTCAGGAAAATCCTGACCCCACTGCATATTTCCCTAATATCAAAAAGTTTTCCCGCCTGATAAAACCGTAGGGCTCGAATACAGGGCGAGAGATTCGCGCGAGCAGTCTGTACTGCTTGAAGGGGCCGGACAGCGCTGCAAGCACAAGGGGGAGGACAAGGGGAAGTGTGAGTGTTCCGGGTGAAGCCTGACATCAATTCTTCTCGTCAACTCCTCTCCGCATAATTAAATTCATGGCTCTTGCGAGCGTGCGTGTGAGCGCGCTCGTCTATGCCGGTTTGCGCCGCACACTCTCCCGGAATGACGAACAACACGCATGCCCATCTCGCGGGCTCACCCTGCACTGTGCTCGCGCGCACGTCACTCACCGCCAGACCGCTCCGCGTGATAACCGGCCCGGCCGCGCAGTCACGCCTTTCCACCAGAGGCACCTTATAAGCAATCAATGGTCAGTAATCCCTGGCCCCCGTCGACCGGACGGATTACTGACACGTTTATAATCATGCGGGAAGCAGTTCTTATCGTAGAAGAGGATCAGACGGTCAGACACACACTCGCACGCGCGCTGAGCGGTTGGGGCTGCCCGCCGTTGGAGACGGCGACGGCCGCCGACGCGATAAAGTCTTTCGACAGCGAGCGCCCCGCCGTCGTGCTGCTCGACATGAACCTGTCCGGCGGCTCGTCGTGCGAAGTGCTGCGTGAGATAAAGGCGCGACGGCCGGACGCGTTAGTCATCCTCCTCACGGACGGCGTCCGCACTGAAGAGATCATGACCGCGCTGCGCTCGGGGGCGAGCGACTTCATCCGCAAGCCGGTCGACCTTGAAGAACTCGAAGTAAGAATCCGCCACGCCGTCGAGACTACGGACGCGCCAAAAGATGCGGCCCCCGCACACAGGGCGCGCGCCGTGAAGTTCGGCTTCGAGCAGATTGTCGGGCGCTCGCCCGCCATGCAGGAGATGCTGCGCCTCGCGCGCAAAGTGGCCGAGTCGGAAGTCTCCTCCGTGCTGTTGCAGGGCGAATCGGGCACGGGCAAAGACCTCGTGGCGAAGGCCATCCACTGCGCCACGAAGCGCGCCGACCACGCGTTCGTCGCCATCAACTGCGCCGCCCTCCCTCCGGCCCTCATCGAGACGGAGCTGTTCGGCCACGAGAAGGGCGCGTTCACCGACGCCAAGGCGCGCAAGGAGGGGCTGCTCGAACAGGCCAACGGCGGCACCATCTTCCTCGACGAAATCAGCGAGCTTGACATCAACCTCCAGGCGAAGCTCCTGCGCGTGCTCGAAGAGGGTTGCTATCGGCGCGTCGGCGGGCTCAAAGACGTGACCTTCACGGCGCGCGTCCTCGCGGCGTCGAACCGCGACCTCCGTGCCGAGAGCGCGGCCGGGCGATTCCGCCCGGACCTCTACTACCGTCTCGCCGTCATCCAGATAGACATCCCGCGCCTCGCCGAGCGCGGCGGAGACGTGCGTCTCCTCGCCGAACACTTCGTCGCCCGCATCGGCCGCCGCGACATCCGCGGGCTCTCGCCGGAGGCCGTTTGCGCCTTCGAGTCCTACGACTGGCCGGGCAACGTGAGGGAGCTGCGCAACGTCGTCGAGCGCGCTCTCATACTCGAAGACGGCGACCTGATTACGACGCGGTATCTGACGCCCGAGATCGTGCCAAACTCGGAAGGCGGGCATCCGGGTCGCGCCCGAGCGAGCGTGCTGGACGATGAGGCGACCGTCAGCCTCCCTGAAGACGGCGTCTCACTCGACGAGGTGGAGACCACGCTGCTCAGGCAGGCCCTCGCGCGCAGCGGCGGCAACCAGACCCACGCCGCCGAACTCCTCGGCATGTCCCGCGACAAGTTCCGCTACCGCATGAAAAAGCTCAATAACTCACCTCCGCATCGACGCGGGCCGAGTGAGCGGGCGCATTAAACCAACCAACTACCCCGCGACTGCTCATACCGACTTGCGAGATGGAACAAGGCCCCTCCTCGCTGGGAGCGCGGGACACCCTACAGCCCGCCTGAGCGCGCAGCGCGAAAGCTGAGAGACTTCAATACTCAACGTCGAGTTAAGGCGTCAGACGGTCAGCGCGCTCACGCGCGCTTGCGGGCAGGGATGCCCGCGCTCCCAGCGAAGAGCCGGCCTTATTTTAATCTGCAAGTCGGTATCACCACGCTCTGACTGCGAGCCTTTACGCCTCCACGGCGGCACACATTTTGCCGTAAGCGAGAAGCCGAAGAGGAAGCTCACTGTCTTGGCGGAGGATTCACAGATGTTGAGCGTTGAGCGCATTCTCTGTCCCGCGGGCTTGCCGCCCGAGCGCGACGAGGCGCTCCGATACGCGGCGTCGCTCGCTCACGCCTACCACGCCAAGCTCTACGTGTGTCACTGCGCGAGCGCCTCCGCTCTGGTCACACTTCCCGGCGACGGGGCGTGGCGCGGACAGGTCAGGGAGCGGTTGGCCGACTCACTGGCCCATTACCTTGGCCGCCCCGGCCGGCGGGATTTCCACTGGAAGGTGGTTGCCGGCGAGGCCGGCGGCGTCGTCGGGGCGGAGATCGTCCGCGTGGCGCGCGAGCAGCGCGCCGACCTGATCGTGATGCGCTCGCGGCGCGCGGACGCCGCCGCGCTGCTCGGCTCGACGGCCGAGCAGGTCTCGCGCACGGCGTCCTGCCCGGTGCTCGTCGTCCGCCCGCAGGAGCAGCCTCCGAACGGAGGGCGTGAGCGCGAGGTCGGGTTCCGGCGTGTGCTCGTCTCCCACGATTTCTCAAGCGGCTCGGAACTGGCCCTCTCTTACGCGCTCTCGATAGCACGAACGTACGGCGCAGAACTGCACCTGATACACGTCCTGCCCGAGTCGGACGCCGCCGGGCCGGAGATAGCCCGGATTGAGACGGGCCTCGACGGCCCTTACCACCGCACGATGCGACGGCTGCAAGCCTCTGTGCCCGGAGAGGTGTGTCTGGAATGTCGTGTGGTGTTTGCGGTGCGCCGCGGCAAGCCGTATCGAGAGGTGCTCGCATACGTCAGGGAGAAAGGGATAGACCTCGTGTGCGTGGGCGCGCTCGGGAGGGATTTCGGTCTTGAGACTCTCTTCGGCTCGAATGCCGACCGCATGCTGCGCCAGGCGCGCTGTCCCGTGCTCGTCGCGCGCCCGCTCATGCCTTCGACTTCAACGTCCCTCGATTCACGACTCGAAGCCGCGCGTTAGGTTATCTCACATGATCCTGTATGCCGTTCAAGCGCTGGGTGTTTTCACCACCCTGTTGGGTGATTTGCCGCTCTACGGCCTATAGGGTGGGAAGCTCGCGGGGGCGTGGGCCGCGCGGGAAGGCTTCGGCGAGACGCGCGAGTTCGGCTTCGGTCAGGTGGAGGTCGCCGGCGGCGGCGTTATCTTCGGCATGTTCGGGGCTGCCGGCCTTCGGGATCGTGAAAGTAAAAGGCCAACGCAGCAGGAACCGCAGCGCTACCTGTCGAGGGGTCGCGCCGTGTGCGTCGGCGATATCTTGCAGCACGCGACCGCCCTTCGTGCGCGGGCCGGGGAACTCCCCGTGACCGAACGGGCTGTAGGCGACGACGGCGACGCCGTGCTTCCCACACCAGGGGAGCACGGCGTGTTCTACGGCGCGCTCTTGCAGATGGTAGAGAACCTGATTGCAGGTTATGTGGCCCGCGCCGACAATCTCGAAAGCCTCTTCGAGATCGGGCACGTCGAAGTTGCTGACGCCCCACGAGAGAATCTTCCCGTCGCGTCGGAGTTGGCCGAATGCGTCGAACGTTTCTTCGAGCGGATACCGGCCGCGCCAGTGCAGGAGGTAGCAGTCGAGCCGGTCGGTCTTCAGGCGTGCGAGCGAGCGTTCGCACGCCGCCACCGTCCCTCTTCGCGAGGCGTTTTCGGGTAGCACTTTGGAGACGAGGAAGACCTCATCGCGCCGCCCCGCGATGGCCTCGGCGACCATCTCTTCGGCGTCGCCGTACATCTCGGCGGTGTCTATGTGGGTCATGCCGAGGTCGAGGCCGCGGCGCAAGGCGGCGACCGCCCGTACACGCTCGCCCTCATCAATCTTCCACGTCCCCTGACCGATGACCGCGACCATGCTTTCGGTGGGGCCAAACCGGCGTCGTTCCATACTTGTCCTCCGCCAACGGGTTCGTTCACATCTCACCCAGGTACTGATGCACTAACATGACGGCCATCGCCCCTTCGCCGACGGCCGAGGCGACGCGCTTGGCCGAGCCCGCACGCACGTCGCCGGCGGCGAACACGCCCGCGTGGGTCGTCTCCAAAAGGTACGGCTGCCGTCGCGCCGTCCAGCGGGAGGATTGCGCCGCGGCCGGCCCCGTCTGGACGTAACCCTTGTCGTCCCGCTCGATCTCTTCCGGGAGCCAGTCGGCGCGGGGCGTCGCCCCGATGAAGCAGAAGAGCGCGGGAGTTTTCAGCGTCCGCGTCTCGCCCGTCTTGTTGTTGACGACCTCGACTTCGCGGAGATGGCCGTCGCCGCGCATCTGCTTGACCTGTGTGTTGAGCAGCACCTCGATGTTGGGCGTCTGCTCAATCCGCCGCACCAGATAGGCCGACATGTCCTTGTGCAAATTATCGCCGCGTACGAGGAGGTAGACCTTGCGCGCGATACCCGAGAGGAAGACGGCCGCCTGCCCGGCGGAGTTGCCGCCGCCGACGACTATGACCTCCGCCCCGCGGCAGAGCGGCGCTTCGGTCGTGGTCGCGGCGTAGTAGACGCCTGAGCCCTCGAACTCCTCACACCCTTCGGCGACGAGACGGCGGTAGTCGCAACCTGTGGCAATCAAAAGGCACTTGGCCGTGACCGCCTCGCCGTCGTCCATCTTCAGCACCGGGTAATCGTTCTCGAAAGTGAGGCCGACGACGGGCGTGGGGACAGGCAGTTGCGCCCCGAACTTGCCGGCCTGCACGACGGCGCGCTCGGCCAACTCCCGGCCGGTGATGCCGGTGGGGAAGCCGAGATAGTTTTCGATCCTCATGCTCCGGCCCGCCTGCCCGCCCGGCCCGGCGCGCTCAAGGACTAAAGTTTTCAGACCTTCGGAGGCGCCGTAGACGGCCGCGGCCAGCCCGGCCGGGCCGGCCCCGACCACGACCAGGTCATAGACCTTATGCTCCAGCGGGCGGCGGATGCCGAGGGCCTCCGCCAGCTCGCGGTCGGACGGGTTACGCAGGAGCAGTTTGCGGCCCCACGCGACCACGGGGGTGTCGGCTTCGCTCACGCCGAACTGCTTGAGCAGTTGTTTCACCTGCGGGTCGGTCTCAAGGTCGAGCCACGTATACGGCACGCGGTTGCGCGTCAGGAAGTCGCGGACGCGGTGTGTGTCGCGCGAGTAGCGCGAGCCGATCACGCGCAGCCCCGTGAAGTGCCCCGGCTCGCGCAGGAGTTGCCGCCGCGCGATGAACGCCTGAAGGATAACGTCGCCCAGGTCGGGGAAGCGATTGATAATCTCCCGCACGCCCTCGGACGAAACCACGTAGGCTTCGCAGTCGCCCCGCGCGACGGCCGAGACGAGCGAAGGCCCGCCTGTCAGGTGCGACACGTCGCCGGTGAACTCCCCCGGCCCGTGGACTGTGATGACCTTCGGCTCGTCGCCCGACTCATCCACGACCTCAATCTCGCCGCTGCGGACGACGAAGAACTTGAAGTCGCGCTCGCCCGCCTCGATGAGCTTCTGCCCCGAAGCATAACGCTTGAGCGTCGCCCCGCCGCAACGCGCGAGCGCGTTCATCTGCGCCTCGTCGAGCTTCGGAAAGGCGACGGCGTCCAGGTCGTGCTCGGCCGGACTTCCATTCGACTCAGGCATAGTTTTCATCCACGTAGCACCAGCGCCAGTTCTCTCCCGGCTCGAAGGAGCGGACTATCGGGTGCCCGCTCGCGTGGGAGTGTCTCCGCGCGTGCCGGTTCGGAGAGGAGTCGCAGCAGCCGACGTGGCCGCACGTCAGGCACAGGCGCAGGTGCACCCACGGCGAGCCGATTTTCAAGCACTCCTCGCAGCCGTCGGCGCTCGGCGTGACGTGTCGGATATAAATCAGGTGCGGGTCGGCCATGTCGTCTACCTCACATACAGACCGGCGCGGCGTCGGCTGCTCTTCGAAACATCTTCATCGACATTCAGCCGGGCAGCTTGAACGCCAGAACGTCCGCCTGCTCGATGACGGGCGGCTCTACAAAAAGCTCCTCGGCCCTCGCCTTCAGCGCCTCGGCGACTTTACCCGCGAGGTGCGCCCGCCGGCCCTCCTCGTCCGGGAAGGCGTCGAAGATTGCGTAGGTCGCAGGGCCGAGGCGGATGGCAAACCAGCAGAGCGTATCAGGCTCCTCCTCGACCAGATGTAGTCCGCCGTGGAGGAAGGTCTCCACCGCCTCCTCCTTCGAGGGTTTCGCTTCCAACCGAACGAGCAGCGCGACCTTGACCATTTCAGACCTCCTTAGTTCGACAAAGCCTTCGACTCACCCACGGCCGGACGCCCGTCCGTCGGGTGGGCGAGAAGGCCCACTGGGTGAAATGACCCATCAGTGTTCACCCGAATCAGCCGTGTGCAACATCGCGGCAGGGCTCGTGCCCGCAACGGCAAGTGACTACGGCGACGCCCTCCGCGTCACGGCAGTACTCGCTGCAATAATCCTCGCCCGCCTGAACCTCACAATGGCAACTGAAGTGTGCACACTCATCTCGCTTCTGCTTTTCCATGATGCTTCCCCCCTCGCTCAACTCGCCAAAGCACTCAAGAAGCGTTCCGCTGCGACGCGGCGGCTCTCGAACCATTGGTGGAACGATGCTTGCCCCTCGGACGCAGCACAGACGAAACGAACACGCACATCCACGCTGCCTTCCCGTGCTGTCGAAGCGGGATGTGAGACGAAGGAGACGAAGCGACAATCATGGCAGAGACAGGATCGGCGGCGACCGCGCGGACGGAACCGTTACCCTTCGACGGATTCGACAAGATGTTTCTGAACGGCGAGTGGCGTCAGGGACGAAGCGAGAAGATTTCCGAAGACCTCGACCCCTACACGGGCGAGGTTCTGGTGCGCATCCCGCTGGCCGACGAGCGCGACCTCGACGAGGCGTTCGCCGCCGCCGCGTCGGCGCAGGAGAGTTGGGGGAACACTCCCCCGGCCGAACGCGCGGGCATAATCAGGGGCGCGGCCGCCATCATGGAGGAGCGGCGCGAGGAGCTGGTGGGCTGGCTCATACGCGAGTCGGGCAGCACGCGCATCAAGGCCGAAGTCGAGTGGCAGTTCGCACACGCCGTCACGCTCGAAGCCTCGACCTTCCCGGCGCGCGCCGACGGGATGATTCTGCCCGTAGACATCCCCGGCAAGGAGTCGCGCGTCTACCGGCGGCCGGTCGGCGTGGTCGGCATGATCAGCCCCTGGAACTTTCCGCTGCACCTCAGCAGCCGCTCGGTCGCCCCCGCGCTCGCGCTCGGCAACACGGTCGTCGTCAAGCCGGCCTCGGACACGCCCGTCACCGGCGGGCTGCTGCTTGCGAAAATCTACGAGGAGGCGGGATTGCCGGCCGGTGTGCTGAACGTCGTCGTCGGGTCGGGAAGCGTCATCGGCGACGCGTTCGTCAAGCACCCCGTTCCGCGCGTCATCTCATTCACCGGCTCGACGGAAGTCGGGAGGCGCATCGCCGAACTCGCCGCGCAAAGTCCAATCCTCAAGAGGGTTGTGCTCGAACTTGGCGGCAACTCCCCGTGCGTCGTCCTCGACGACGCGGACATCGACCTCGCCTCGCGCATCGCCCTGTTCGGTAAGTTCCTGCACCAGGGCCAAATCTGCATGGCGATTAACCGCCTCATCGTTGACGAGAAGGTCTTCGACGACTTCGTCGATGCCTTCGTGGCCGGCGTCAGCGCGATGAAGGTCGGCGACCCCTCCGACGGGCGCACCGTGGTCGGGCCTCTCATCAACCGGCAGCAGTTGGAGAAGCTGCAACGGCACATCGAGCAGGCGCGGAGTGAGGGCGCGCGAGAGTTGGCCGGCGGCGGCGCGGAGGGACTCGTCCTCCCGCCACACGTCTTCGACCACGTGACGAACAACATGACAATCGCGCGCGAAGAGATGTTCGGCCCCGTGGTCGGCCTCATCAAGGTGCGCGGCGACGAGGAGGCGCTGGCGGCGGCGAACGACACTTCCTACGGCCTTTCGGCGGCGGTCGTGACGCGCGACGCCGAGCGCGGGCTGAAGTTCGCGCGGCGCGTGCAGGCCGGGATGACGCACGTCAACGACTCGCCGGTCAACGACCTCCCGAACTGCCCCTTCGGCGGCGAGAAGAACAGCGGCCTCGGCCGCTACAACGGCCGCTGGTCAATCGAGGAGTTCACCACCGTCCAATGGGTCTCCGTCCAGCACGAGCCGCCGCGGTATCCGTTCTAAACTCGTCGCGTGAAGCCGGAAGGTGGAGGTTCAAACTCAAATGAGCAACAAGCGCCCTGACGAAGACAACGCGATTGACGAGGAAGTTGACACCGCCCTGGAGGAGACGTTCCCGGCCAGCGACCCGCCGTCGTGGACGCTCGGCACAGACCACCCGGTCGAGACTAAGGGCCGGCCGGATGGCTCCGAGAGTCAGGATGAAGACACAAGCGAATGAAACCCGATGGATAACCGTCCCCTTCACCTTCATCTGCGGTCGGACGGCGCTCGCGCTCCTCTTCAGAACTTATAATACCGCCTTGCAGATTGAGATAAGGCCCCTTCTCGCTGGGAGCGCGGGCATCCCTGCCCGCCTGAGCGCGTGAGCGCGAAGGCCGTGAGACTTAATGCCTCAACGGTGAGGTAAGACGCGAGACTGTCAGCGCGCTTGCGCGCGCTTGCGGGCAGGGATGCCCGCGCTCCCAGCTTTAAGCAGCCTTATTTCAATCTGCAAGTCGGTATAAGCTGCACGCTAGGGGAAGCGAGTCCGCAAGCACACCCGCGAATGTAAGACGAGACATTTAAGCGGCGCGCCCAACCTGAACGCGGGCCGGGCGCAGGAGTCGGTCGCCTAACTTGTAGCCTCTGCTGTACTCACGGGTCACGACCCCGTCCGTCTCGGCGCGCACCGGGACGGTATCAACCGCCTCGTGCACCTCCGGGTCGAACAACTCGCCGACAGACCTGACGGGTTCGACGCCGACCGCCGCGAGCGCACGCTCGAAGCCCTGAACCGTTCGCCCCAATCCGTCGATCAGGGACATCACCGAGCCGTTTGCGAGGGCGGCTTCGATGGAGCGCTGAAGGTTGTCGAGGACGGGCAGGAGGCCGCCGACGAACTGCGTCTGCGCTCCGAGCGCGCGCTCGTCGGCGGCGCGGTTGAGCCGCTGCCGCGTCTCGTCAGTCTGGCGCTGCAATCCGTCGCGCAATTCTTCGTAACGTGTCCGCAGAGCGCGCGCCTCCTGCTCGGCCGCTCGCGTGCGCGCTTCGAGTTCGGCGACGTAAGCGGGACTTATTTCCGGTTGTTCAGCCGCCCGGCTGTCCCCCTCACGCACATCTTCTGCTCTTGATTGCTCAGACATCCGCTCGCCCCTTCCCGACCGAAGATAAACGGCTCCGGCCAAAGGTCAGCGCAAGTTCTATTCCGGCGAGAACATCGGAGGCTCCCGTTAGAGTAACGGCGCAGACGTGCGCGGCGTCGCGGCTTCCTTAATTCAGACCGCCGGGTCATTTCACCCACTGGGCACTTTGGCGCACCGACACGCGACGCGCGGCCTGTGGGTCACCCGATTGTCGAGACCGTAACCGCGCCCCTCGCCAGCAAAAGTTCGGGAACGAACGCGCCGAGCGAGTGGCACGGCGTGTGCACCTATTGAGCAATAAATAGCTCAGGCAGAAGGTGAGTATCGAAGGAGGAGAGGCATGGCGAAAGCGATAGGCATTGACCTCGGGACGACGAACTCTGCCGTGGCGACGATGGAGGCCGACAAGCCGGCCGTGATCGTCAACAGCGAGGGCGGCCGCGTCACGCCCTCCGTCGTGGCCTTCACCAAGACGGGCGAGATTCTGGTCGGGCAGGTCGCCAAGCGGCAGGCAGCCCTCAACCCGGAGCGCACCGTCTACTCGATCAAACGCTTCATGGGTCGCAAGTTCTCCGAAGTGACGGAGGAGCTGAAGCAGGTGACCTACAAGGTCGTCGCCGGGCCGAACGACGCCGTGCGCGTGGACATCGACGGCAAGCTCTACTCGCCGGAGGAAATCTCCGCGATGATTCTGCGCAAGCTCGCCGCCGACGCCCAAAAGTATCTCGGCGAGAAGGTCAAGGACACGGTCATCACCGTCCCCGCCTACTTCAACGACGCGCAGCGGCAGGCGACCAAGGACGCCGGGCAGATCGCCGGACTCAACGTCACCCGCATCGTCAACGAGCCGACCGCGGCGGCGCTCGCCTACGGCCTCGACAAGAAGCGGAACGAGAAGATTCTCGTCTTCGACCTCGGCGGCGGCACCTTCGACGTGTCCGTCCTCGAAGTCGGCGACGGCGTCTTCGAGGTGAAGTCTACGGCGGGCGACACGCACCTCGGCGGCGACGACTTCGACAAGCGCGTCGTGGACTGGCTCGTCGAAGAGTTCAGGAAGGATCAGGGCATTGACCTCTCCAAAGACCGGCAGGCGCTCCAACGACTCACGGAGGCCGCCGAGAAGGCCAAGATCGAACTCTCTTCGGCGGTCGAGACAGAAATCAACCTGCCCTTCATCACGGCCGACGCCTCGGGGCCGAAGCACCTCCTGCTCAAGCTCACGCGCGCACGCTTCGAGGAGCTAACGCGCGACCTCGTCGAGCGCTGCATGCAGCCCGTCAAACAGGCGCTCGCCGACGCCAGGCTCAACGAGAAAGATTTGGATGAAGTGATTCTGGTCGGCGGCTCGACGCGCATCCCCGCGGTCAAGGAGTTGGTCAAGCGTCTGACGGCCGGCAAGGAGCCGAACCAGTCCGTGAACCCGGACGAGGTCGTCGCCGTCGGCGCGGCGATTCAGGCAGGCGTGCTCACGGGCGAAGTCAGGGACGTGCTCCTGCTCGACGTAACGCCCCTGAGCCTCGGCGTCGAGACGCTCGGCGGCGTGATGACCAAGCTCATCGAGCGCAACTCCACCATCCCCTCGCGCAAGGCGGAAACCTTCTCGACCGCCGAAGACAACCAGTCGGCCGTGGACATCCACGTCCTGCAAGGGGAGAGGGAACTCGCGCGCGACAACCGGACGCTCGGGCAATTCCGTCTGGAAGGCATCGCGCCCGCCCCGCGCGGGCTGTCGCAGGTCGAAGTCGCCTTCGACATCGACGCCAACGGCATCCTCAACGTCTCGGCCAAAGACATGGCGACGGGCAAGGAGCAGAAGATAACCATCTCGGGCTCGACCTCGCTCGACAAGGGCGACATCGACCGCATGATTAAAGACGCCGAAAGCCACGCGGCCGAAGACAGAAGCCGCCGCGAGCTGATCGAAGCGCGCAACGCGGCCGACTCGCTCGCCTATCAGGTCGAGCGCGCGCTCAATGACATGGGCGACCGCGTCCCCGTGAACGAGCGCGCACGCGCCGAGTCGCTCATCAACGAAATCCGCAGCGCCATCAAGGACGACTCCGTCGGCGTCGAACGCCTGCGTCAACTGACGAGCGACTTGCAGCAGTTGTCGCACTCGCTCGCGAGCGCCGCATACAGCCAGGAGAGCGGGGCCGCGGCGGCGGGCGCGGGTGCTAGCGGCGGCGGAACCAGCGGCGGCGCTGATGATGATGTCATCGACGCGGAGTACGTGCCGAAGTAAGGCGCCGGGGAAAGGGGAAAGGGTAAGAGGGTAAAGGGAGAAAAGCGCAGCTTTCATCAACCTTCCTTTTACCCATTTACCCTTTCCCCTTTGCCTTGAAACGAGATGGCAGCCAAGACGAGAGACTACTACGAGGTGTTGGGCGTCGGGCGCGGCGCGAGCGGTGACGACATCAAGACGGCGTATCGCAAGCTCGCGCGCAAGCATCACCCCGACCTCAACCCCGGCGACAAGACGGCGGAAGAGCGCTTCAAGGAGTTGCAGGAAGCCTACGACGTTCTCTCCGACGCCGAGAAGCGCAAGCTCTACGACCGGCACGGCGAGAACTGGCGCGTCGCCCAACAGGGAGGCGGGACGACGCCGCCCGGATGGGAGAGGGCGCGGGCCGGGGGAGGCGGTGGCCCGCAAGCCGGCGGGTTCGATTTCGGCGGCTTTGATTTCGGGGGCGGCGGCGCGGGTGGTTTCGACTTCGAGGACTTGTTCGGCCGCGTGGGGCGCGGGGGCGGGCGTCGCACGAGCCGCGGCTCAGATGTCGAGGCCGAACTGGAGTTGTCGCTTGAAGAGGCGCACAGGGGCGGGCGCCGCACGCTGCAAATGCAGGCGGCCGAAACCTGCCCGACGTGTCAGGGCACGGGCGTCACGAGTGACGACAAGACGTGCCCGACGTGCGGCGGCGCGGGTCAGGTGCTCCGGCCGAAGACGGTCGAAGTGAACATCCCCGCGGGCGTGCGCGACGGTCAGACCTTGCGCCTGGCCGGACAGGGCGGGGCCGGAGCGAACGGGGCGCCGGCCGGCGACCTCTACCTGCGCATCCGCCTGCGCCCGCACCCCGTCTTCAACGTGCGCGGCGACGACCTCGAAGTCGAGCTGCCCGTCGCGCCTTGGGAGGCCGTGCTCGGCGCGAAGGTCGAAGTCCCGACGATTGACGGCAAGGCGGAAGTGACCGTTCCGGCGGGCGCGCAGAGCGGGCAACGTCTGCGACTGCGCGGGCAGGGGCTCAACAAGCGCAAGGGCGGTCGCGGCGACGAGTACGTGCGTTTGAAGATCGTCGTGCCGAAAGAGCCGAGCGACGAAGAGCGCCGTCTGTACGAAGAGCTGAAGCGCGTCTCGCGTTTCAACCCGCGGGCGGGAAGGCACTGAAGGAGTATATGCGGCAGACAGACTTCGACCTCGACGAACCGCTGACGTTCGAGGTGGTGGCCGAGACCATCGGCGCGCGCACGACGCTCGTCGCGCGGCTCGCCCGGCAGGGATTGCTCGAAACCACGGGTGGCGCGCAGGGCGAGACGCTTTTGCCGCGGCGCGCCGTCGTGCGCCTGCGACGGATGCAGCGACTGCGCCGCGACCTCGGCGTCAACTTCGCGGGCGCGGCCGTCATCCTCGACCTGGTCGGGCGGCTCGAACAGTTCGAGCGCGAGTTGGCAGCGATGCGCCGCAGACCTGAAGAGTAATTTCCGAAGTCCGAAATCCGCAATCCACACTCCGCAATGGAGAATCATGGACATCAACCGTTTGACCGAGAAGGCACAGGAGGCTTTGCGCGCTGCGCAGGGTGAGGCGACCCGCCTGGGCCACCAGCAGGTGGATGTCGAGCACCTTCTGCTCGCGCTGCTCGCGCAGGAAGGCGGGCTGGCGAAGTCAATTCTGGACAAGGCGGGGGTTGACGCCGAGACGGTGCGCCAACGCGTCGAGGCCGAACTCGCGCGGCTGCCGAAGGTCTCTTCGACGAGCGGCGGCGTCGGCGACGTGTACATCACGAGCAGGCTCAACCGGCTGCTCACGCAGGCAGAGGACGAGGCGCGCAAGCTCAAGGACGAGTACGTCTCAGTCGAACACCTTCTGCTCGCGTTGGTGGATGACAAGTCGGGCGCGGCCGGCCGCATCCTGAACGAGTCGGGCCTGACGCGCGACCGTCTGATGCAGGCGCTCAAGGGGGTGCGAGGGAGCCAGCGCGTCACCTCGCAGAACCCGGAGGCAACCTACGAGGCGCTCGAACGCTACGGGCGCGACCTGACGAAGGCCGCCGCCACGGGCAAGCTCGACCCCGTCATCGGCCGCGACGACGAGATACGCCGCACCATACAGGTTCTCTCGCGGCGCACGAAGAACAACCCCGTCTTGATAGGCGAGCCCGGCGTCGGCAAGACCGCCATCGTCGAAGGCCTGGCACAACGCATCGTGCGCGGCGACGTGCCCGAGAGTCTCAAAGACCGGCGCGTCGTCGCGCTCGACATGGGCGCGCTCATCGCGGGCGCGAAATACCGCGGCGAGTTTGAGGAGCGTTTGAAGGCCGTCCTGAAGGAAGTGCAGGAGGCCGAGGGCCGGATCATCCTGTTCATCGACGAGCTGCACACGGTCGTCGGCGCGGGCAAGACCGAGGGCTCGATGGACGCTGGCAACCTTCTGAAGCCGATGCTCGCGCGCGGCGAGTTGCACTGCATCGGCGCGACCACGCTCGACGAGTACCGCAAGTACATCGAGAAGGACGCGGCCTTAGAACGCCGCTTCCAACCCGTCTTCGTCGAGGAGCCGTCGGTCGAAGACACGATCTCCATCCTGCGCGGCCTCAAGGAGCGCTACGAGATTCACCACGGCGTACGCATCAAGGACTCGGCGCTCGTCGCCGCGGCCGTGCTCTCGCACCGCTACATCGCCGACCGCTTCCTGCCCGACAAGGCGATTGACTTGGTTGACGAGGCGGCGGCGCGTCTGCGCACCGAAATCGAGAGCGTCCCCGTTGAGCTTGATGAAGTGCAGCGGCGAGTCATGCAGTTGGAGATCGAGCGCGAGGCTTTGAAGAAGGAGAAAGACCGCGCGTCGCAAGAGCGTCTGGGGAAGTTGGAGAAGGAGTTGGCCGACCTGAAGGCGCGCGCCGACGCCTTGCGCGCGCAGTGGCAGGTCGAGCGGCAGGCGGTCGAGCGTCTGCGCAAGCTCCGCGAAGAGATAGACCGCACGCGCGTCGAGATCGAGCAGGCCGAGCGTGCTTACGATTTAAATAAAGCGGCCGAGTTGCGCTACGGCAGACTGCAAGACCTTGAGCGCAGGCTCCAAGCCGAAGAGGAATTGCTGGCGAAGAAGCAGGGCGGCTCGCGTCTCATCAAGGAGGAGGTGGACGAGGAGGACATCGCCGCGGTCGTCTCGCGGTGGACGGGCATCCCCGTCTCGCGCCTGATGCAGGGCGAGGTCGAAAAACTCCTGCAACTCGGCGAGCACCTGCACAAGCGCGTCATCGGTCAGGACGAGGCCGTCGAGGCCGTGGCCGACGCCGTCATCCGCGCACGCTCCGGCCTCAAAGACCCGCAACGCCCCATCGGCTCGTTCATCTTCCTCGGCCCCACGGGCGTCGGCAAGACGGAACTGGCGCGCGCGCTCGCCGAGTTCATGTTCGACGACGAGCAGGCCATGATCCGCATCGACATGTCGGAGTACATGGAGAAGCACGCCGTCGCACGCCTCATCGGAGCGCCGCCGGGCTACGTCGGCTATGAGGAGGGCGGGCAGTTGACCGAGGCCGTGAGGCGCAGGCCGTACAGCGTCGTCCTCTTCGACGAGATCGAGAAGGCGCACCACGATGTCTTCAACGTCCTCTTGCAGATACTCGACGACGGGCGGTTGACCGACAGCCAGGGGCGCGTCGTCGATTTCAAGAACACGGTCATCATCATGACCTCGAACATCGGGTCGCAGCGCATCCTTGAGTTCAGCGGCAAGGAGGGGGCCGAGGGGTACGAGTTGATGAAGGATGCCGTGCTGGTCGAACTCAGACACCACTTCCGCCCGGAGTTCCTGAACCGCGTGGACGACATCGTGGTCTTCCACGCGCTCACGGAAGAAGACCTCAAGAAGATTCTGGACATTCAGCTCAACCGTCTGCGCGCGCGACTGGCCGAACGTCACATCCGTTTAGAGCTGACGCCGGAGGCCGCGACGCACCTCGCGCGCGAGGGCTACGACCCGGTCTACGGCGCGCGCCCGCTGAAGCGCGCCATCCAGAAGGAGTTGGAGACGCCCCTCGGACGGCTGCTCCTGGGCGGCGTGATAAGGGACGGGCAGAAGGTCATCGTCGACTTCGAGGGCGGAAAGTTCACATTCACGCCCAAGGGGGCGGAGCAGGCGGAGGCCGCGGGTGTCGGCGGGTAAATCCGTGAATCCACGGTAACTGACGGAAGGTGGAAGAGGGCTATGAGCGGCGACGGCGAGAGCAACGGAATTTACAACGTCCTGATTGCGACGGACGGCTCGGCCCACGCGGAGGCGGCCGTCGAGTACGGCGCGTGGCTCGCGGCGCGCACGGGCGCGGGCGCGACCGCCGTCTACGTGATTGACGCGCGGCGGCTCGCCGTCCACTTCATCAAACACTTCTCGGAGATCGTCGAAGGTCAGGCGGCGGGAGACCCGGCGCGCGTCCGAGAGGCCGGACTTCTGGAACGCGTGCGCGAGTACTACCACGCTCACGGGCTGCGTGTGCTCGAACGCGCCGCCGCCGTCTGCGAGCGCTACGGCGTGGCGTGCCGGACGGAACTTGAGACCGGCAGCGTCGTGAAGATTCTCGCCGGGCGCGCGCCGCACGCAGACCTCCTGGTGATGGGCAAGCACGGCGAGGACGTAGACCCGGAGACCGGCTTCCTAGGCTCGGTCGCCGAGAAGGTTGTGCGCAAAGTCGGGCGGCCGGTGCTGTTGGCGCAGCCGCCGTTCCGCGAGTTCAAAAGGGCGCTGCTGGCCTACGACGGGAGCGCGGCGGCGCGGCGTGCCATGCAGGCGCTCGCTCGCCTCGCCGTCGTGCTCGGGATGGATGTTGACGCGGTGGAGCTTGTCGAGTGGGACGAGCCGACGGAGGCGCTCACAGAGGTCTTGCGGTACTTCAAAGATTATCCGGTACACGTGAACACGCATTACCTGAAGGGCGACAGCCTCTCCGTGATTCTCGATCACGCGAGCGAAGCGAAGTGTGACCTGCTGGTGATGGGCGCCTACGCCGACCAGACCGCCGAGAGTCTCGGGCTCGGCTCGACGACGGAGTACCTGATGCGCAACAGCGCCGTGCCGGTGCTCGTGCATCACTGAAGCGAAAGGGGAGGCGGGCGTGTTCTGTCAGGTGAGTCTGCTTTCCCCGTTCGCGTAAGGAGGAAAGAGATGTTGCTCGTCTATTCGCGTAACTGGTGGACGCTGGCGCTGCGCGGCCTGCTGGCCGTTCTCTTCGGCATCCTGACCTTCGTCTGGCCCGGCATCACCCTGCTGTCGCTCGTCTTTCTCTTCGGCGCCTACGCCATCACCGACGGCGTCTTCGCCATCGCCGCCGGTGTAAGAGGACGAGAGCAGAGTCGCTGGTGGTTGCTGCTTATCCAGGGAATCTTCGGCGTCATCGCGGGCGTGCTCGCGTTCGTGTGGCCGGGCATCACGGCGCTGTTGCTGCTTGGACTCATCGCCGGATGGGCGCTCTTCACCGGCGTGTTGGAGATCGTCGCGGCGATACAGATGCGCAAGCACATCAAGGGCGAGTGGCTGCTCGCGTTGAGCGGAGCCCTGTCGGTGCTCTTCGGCGTGCTGCTGCTGCTGAACCCCGCGGCGGGCGCGCTCGCCGTCGTCTGGATCATCGGCGCCTACGCCATCTTCTTCGGCGTCTTGCTGCTCGCGCTCGGCTTCAAGCTGCGCGGCCTTGAGCGCACAGCACACCCGAAGATGTCGCCCAGACACGCATGAGTCCGCGGCCCGCGAATTGGAGAAGGGGAGAGGAGGCGTGATGAGCGCGAGAAGATTTGTGCGCGTTGGGGCGCGGCCGGCCGGGCGCTCGCGAGTGGCGTCGGCCCCGGTCGCATTACTCGCATTGGCTCTATTGCTCGGGGCGTGCGGTCGGACGGAATCATCGAGAGAGTCCTCGGCGTCCGGCGGCGCATCGGCGACGCCCCTCCCGGTGATTCACACCAGCCTCACGGACGGCGGCGGCGGCGGCGCAGGCGCAGGCGTCGCGGCGGCCCCGGCCGTCTCCTACGCCGACGTGGTGAGCCGGGTCGCGCCCGCGGTCGTCACGATTTACGTGCAGTCGCGCGCGCACGCCCCGCAACAGTACCCGTTCGCCGACGACCCTTCGTTTCGCGACTTCTTCGGCGAGCAAGGCCCGCCCCGCCCGCCCGCCGAGCGGCGCGAGAGGGGCCTCGGCTCGGGCGTCATCGTCAGCAACGACGGCTTCATCCTGACGAACCACCACGTCATAGACGGGGCCGAGCAGATCAGGGTGGCGCTCAACGACAACCGCCTCTTCGACGCGCGCGTCGTCGGCTCTGATCCGCCGAGCGATTTGGCCTTGCTAAAAATTGACGCGGGCAATTTGCCGCTGCTCACGCTCGGCGACTCCGACGGCGTGCGGGTCGGCGATGTGGTGCTCGCCGTCGGCAACCCGCTCGGCATCGGGCAGACCGTGACCGAAGGAATCATCAGCGCCAAGGGCCGGCAGACGGGGCTGAGCAACGGCAGCTTCGAGGACTTCCTCCAGACGGACGCCTCGATTAATCAGGGCAACTCCGGCGGCGCGCTCGTCAACATGAGAGCCGAGCTCGTCGGCATCAACTCGCAGATACTCTCTCCTTCGGGCGGCAGCATAGGCATAGGCTTCGCCATCCCCTCGAACATGGCCCGCAGCGTGATGGAGGATTTGAAGCGTACGGGCAAGGTGCGACGCGGGCAGCTCGGCGTCGTCGTGCAGGAGTTGAACTCGGAGACGGCCGCGAGCCTCGGCATCAGGGAGACGAAAGGCGTGGTCGTCAGTCAGGTGCAGCCCGGCAGCGCCGCCGACCGCGCGGGCATCAGGAAGGGCGACGTTATCACTGCTTTGAACGGCGTCGAAGTCGGCGACCCGAACACTTTCCGCAATCAGGTGGCGGGCACGCCGCCCGGGACGGAGGTGACGTTGACGATTCGGCGCGAGGGGCGGGAGCAGCAGGTGCGCGCCACGCTCGGCGAGTTCAGCCCGCAGGCCGAGCAGAGAAGGTGAGCGGGCCGCGAACGGGAGCGGCACATGATAACAATCGAAGAGCACGTCCAAAGGATTGTCGCCGCGAGTCGGGGCGACGAGCAGTCATTGATTCACATGATTGCGCGCGAGCTACAACTGCTCCACGCGGCCCTGCCCGCCCCCGCTTACCTCGAATCGGTCGCGGTTCACCTTGAAGTGAGTTGTGTTCAAGACTTTGATCTGCCCGACGGGACGACTTTCGACGGGCCGGTATTCCTGCGGCACGCTGCGCGACTCGTGCGCCTGACGCTCATTGATGAGACGGAGGACGGGGAGGAGAGAACTATGCAAGGTGAGATCGAACGAAATCGTTGGAAGACCTTTCTCGACGAGTTCAGCAAGCGCAACCAGCAGCGGCCCTCGCGCCTTGAAGTCATAGGGGCGGACATCGGCGCGCAGGAGGAGGAGAAGTTCCTGCCATTCGTCGGCGTCAGTTTCGAGCCGAAAGGTTCCGCGGCCGGGAGCGTCGAAATCATCCTCGGCGCCGAGACGAAGGCCGACCCGAGGCACGTGGCCCACACCGTCCCGAACGCCCGGCGCATCGTGCCGCTCGTCGGCATTAAGGGCGTCGAAGACGGTTTAGGGGTTGAAGACGGGGACGGCGGGAAGACGCTGCTCCACTTCGAGATTCTGCCGGAACTTCCGGACGAGACTTCGGAAGGGCGCAAGTAGGCGTCACCGGCAAAAACAGGTAAACGGCCGTCGGCAACAAAGTTCGACTCGCCGGGTCGCGCGGACGGCTGACCTGGGGCCTGCGGACGTATGATTGCTCTGATCTCTCTGCTGGTCGTAGTTTCGCTCTCGATGCTGGTGATACGCATCGGCACGCTGGCGCTCGGGATGACGGGAATGTCGAAGGAGGCCGCCGCCTTCCAGTCGCTCTCGGCCTTTTCCGGCACCGGCTTTACGACGGGCGAGGCGGAGATGGTGGTCAACTCGCCCGAGCGCCGGCGCATCACCTCCTACCTCATCCGCATCGGGAGCGGCGGCGCGATTTCCGCCATCGCCTCGCTCGTCCTTTCGTTCACGTCCGCGGGCGAGGCGGCCACGCCGCGGCTGCTCATCCTCGCGTGCGGGATCGCCGTGCTCGCGGTGCTCTCGCAGAGCGAGTGGTTCAACCGGATGCTGACGCCGGCGATCAAGTGGGGGCTGCGGCGTACGACCACGCTCGACGTGCGGGACTTCGCCTCACTGCTCCACCTGCGCGACCACTACGGCGTCGCCGAGCTCGAAGTGGATAAGGGCGACTGGCTGGCGAGGTCGCGCCTCAAAGACCTCAACCTTCCCGGCGAAGGCGTGGCGGTGCTCGGCATTCTACGCGGCGACGGCTCCTACGTCGGCGCGCCTTCGCAGGAGTCCCAACTGCGCCCCGGCGACACGCTCATCGCCTATGGCCGGAACGAACGTCTACGGGAGTTGGCCGGTCGCGGCGAGACCGACCAACACTCCCACGAACGCGCCATCGCAGATCAGAGCACCCGCGCGGCCATAGCAGATCGGGCCTGACGACGCTTCCTGGAGTGTCGGATCAAGACCTACCGAGTGAGCCCGGAGAAGATGTTTGCCGGGCGCCCGGCAGCACGGATGCTCATCGAGGCTTCAACTGAGAGCGAGTGAGTCGCACACTATCTGGAGGAGCTGGGTCATGAGGTCATCGTCGCTGATCCAAACTTCGCCCCGACCCACGGCACGAAACCCTCCTGCGCCGCGCCGGAGTTAATGAGTGATATGTGAGGTCACGGCCAACAGCGGCTTGCAATCGAGTGCGGGCGCAGATCAGGAGTAACCTAATTCTACACATGCGGCAGAAGTGAATGTGCCCGCTTCTCCACATCATTACCCGATGATTTAGGTTTCACGAAGGTGCCGGCCTCGAACCCTGCGTAAGAGCAGTTGCCGAGATTATGCCGAGATTCATAACGCAAGGTATTTCGCATGCAGCACATAAACGCATCCCTTTCGGCCGCGACCCCTGTGTTTATGCGGTTTATGTGAAGGAGAAAACTGGTGCGGGCGTTTCTCTGGGATTCATAACCCCAAGGTCGCGAGTTCAAGTCTCGCCCCCGCTACCAACATTCCCTTTGGCTGCGACGTTTACAGGTGCGGCGGCGGAGCGCGATTCCGCCGCCGTTTTCCGTTTTGCCGAGGCCGGAAGAGCCGCACCCCGTATAAGAGGCGACCGACCACACTGCTGAGCCCGCTCGTACGCTCGACTTCGACAAGCCGCTCTCGACCCGCGTGGTACAGAATATCTTGAAGCCTTGGGCTGTCCTCTCCCGCCCCAGACACCTCGCGCCGCACGACCTCAGAAGGACAGTCATCACGTGCGTTTGAATCCGGGCTCACCTTCTGGCAGGTGCAGATGATGTCGAAGCACAAAGACCCGAAGACCGTCATGCGCTACGGCCGCGGGCGGGAGAACCTGGAGCAGAACTCGGTCAACATCTTCGCCTACAATGAAGAGGCTTAGAAGCGAAGGGCGGTAACTGTTCAGGTCTTCCTCGACGTGCTGGGCTAATGGTGAGCGGGCCACCGACCTCGGGTGGCCCGCCCTGTCTCACATGCAAGACACCTGCCTCTGGGTTTTGATGACCCAGGTAACATGAATGACTGCCGGAACTGTGACGACGAGAATTTGTTGGTTCAGCCAAAACGCGGGCCTCTGAGATTACAGTTGTCCCGTCAAAACCGTTACGCTAGTCTTGGCCCATGCCAGCATCCACTGTGACCGAATACCTTGCCGCACTCTCCGCAGAGCGCCGTGACGCGTTGAACGAAGTCCGCCGGGGAATCAACCGGGTCCTGCCACCGGGATACCAGGAAGGAATCCAGTTCGGCATGATCAGCTGGTTCGTTCCGCTGTCAACGTACCCGGCCGGCTATGGCGGCAACCCCAGGCAGCCACTCCCGCTGATTAGCCTGGCGTCACAGAGCTCGTACATGGCGCTGCACATGATTTGTTTCTACGGTCAGCCGGCGCTGTTGGAGTGGTTCAAGGCGCAATACGGAAAGAGCGGCAAGAAGCTGGACATGGGCCGAGGCTGCCTCCGTTTCAAGACGCTCGCGGATCTCGCGCTGGATGTGGTTGAGGGCACCGTGGCCCGGCTCCCAGTCTCGGAATACGCCGCCGGCTATCAGGCCATGCGTGACGCGATGGGCAAAGGGAAAGCCAAAGCCAAACCCGCGGCCAAGACAGGCACACCGGCCAAGAAGACCCGGTCTAGAGGTCTGCCACCTGACTAGTTACGCGCCGCGAAATGAGTCCAGGAGCGGTCGTGTGCCCGTTAGCCAGCCAGATGTAGTCTCACACCACCCCCGACGCGTAGTGCCTTCTCGTAGACGACGGCGGCCGCGGCCACGTCCTGAAGCGCCGTGCCCGTCGAGTCGAAGATGACGATCTCTTCGTCCGACGTGCGCCCGGGCTTTCTGCCAGCGACGACTTCGCCCAGCTCGGCGTACACGTCGCTCTTGGTGACGGCACCCGCGTCGAGCGCGTGGTGGAGGTCGCCGATGGCCGCGCACTGCTCCAGGATGTCGACTACTATCTTGCCGGAGGTCATCAGCCGAGGGTCAATCTCCTGCTTCAACGGATTGTCGGCGCCCACGGCCGCGACGAAGGTGCCGGGCCGCACATCCTCGCGCATCAGCAGGGGCCGCCGCGATGGCGTGCAGGTGACGCAGACGTCGCTTTCGCCAAATGACCGACGCAGGTCCCGCGAGGCTTCCACATCCACACCCAATTCGTCGGACATCTCGCGGGCGAAGCTTTCGGCGCGGGCGCTGTCCGTATCGAAGGCATGAACCTTCTTGATCTGGAGCACCTCCGCTATAGCCCTCAGTTGGGCGCGCCCCTGGATGCCGCAGCCGCAGACGGTGACGACCTTCGAGCCGGGCCGCGCCAAATGCTTGGCCGCCACGCCCGTCGCCGCCGCCGTGCGTAGGGCTGTCAGCTCTATCGAATCCATCAGCGCGAGCGGGCGCCCGCGCTCCGCGTCGCAGAGCATGACGACGCCTTGAATGGTGGGCAGCCCGAACCGCTCCCGGTTGCGTGGGAAGTTACCGTTGACCTTAACCGCGAAGTAGCTACCGCCGGCGAGCCTCAGCCCGGCGGCCTTGATGTGGAAGCCGCCGTCACCGGTCAGCGCCTCCAGCACGCCGGGCGGAATGCTCAGCCCCTCAGCGTGTAGCCTGAACGCCTCCTCCACGGCATCAATACATTCAGCCAATCCCAGGAGTGACGCGACCTCACTCCCGGTTAGGAACAGCGTCGCTTCAGTGTTCATCATCACCTCACCTGCACGGCCGCTCGATAGAGGACAGTCCTTTGCAGACTGCACAGCCCATTCCTAAGCAGCCATCCTTTGCATTATATTGTAACACCTGTTACATTCAAGTTCCGTATCGCGAATTATGGCTAAATGGGATAGTAAACAAGAGTGGCTCCTGCTCATCCACCAGTTGCCGCCGAAGCCCACCTCGCTGCGCGTGCGCGTCTGGCGCAAGTTGCAGAAGCTGGGTGCAGTCTCGCTCAAGAACTCCGTCTACGTGCTGCCTTTCGGCGAGAAGACGCACGAGGACTTTCAGTGGGTCAAGCAGGAGGTTGAATCCGCGGGCGGGGAGGCCACAGTGCTGCGGGCCGGCTCGGTCGAGGGCGCGACCGACGACGAACTCGCCTCACTCTTCCGCGCTCAGCGCGCTGAGGAGTACGCGCGCGTCACGGCCGAGCTGGCCGGACTGGCCGGCGCCGTCCGCGGGCAGCGGAAGGGCGGGCACCTCTCGCCGGGGCGGCTCAACTCACACGAGGCCGATTTAAGCAGGCTTCACCAGGAGTTGGAGCGTGTCGTCGCGGTCGACTTCTTCCTCGCGGACGGGCGCGCGGCGGCGCTCGCCGCGCTGGGGCGCTGCCGCGAGGCCCTGCACCTGCCGCAGGACGGCGCGGGCCGTGGCGCGAAGGGGCGCGCGTCGAAAGGCGGCGGCTTAGACACAGCGCAGTACCAGGGGCGGCGCTGGGTCACGAGGAAGAATCCGCACATCGACCGGCTCGCGACCGCCTGGCTCATCCGGCGCTTCATAGACAAGCGGCCGAGATTTCTCTTCGTCGAGGACGGTACGCGTGTGGAGGGCGGCATCCACTACGACATGGCCGACGCAGAGTTCACACACCGCGGCGAGGACTGCACCTTCGAGACCGTGGTGAAGGAGTTCGGGCTCGCGGGCGACCCTGCGCTCGGGGAGATCGCAGAGATCGTTCACGACATCGACCTCAAGGACGGCAAGTTCAACCGGCTGGAGGCTTCGGGGATCAACCTCGCGGTGCGGGGGCTCGCGAGCGTCGTCACCGACGACCGGAAGCTCGTCAGGCAGGCGGCGACGGTCTTCGACGGACTCTACGAGTACCTGACGGATGAAAGGGCCAAGGGGGAGCGTGATGGAGGCGGTCGTAAAGGCGGCGGAGGAAAAAAGCGGGCGAGGAAGGCCGGGCGGAAGTGAAGCCGCGGCCCCAAGGCGTCACGTCAGCTTCGGTGAGGCGCTGCGCTTCTGGGTGAAGCTCGGCTTCATCTCCTTCGGCGGGCCGGCGGGCCAGATCGCGATCATGCACCGCGAGTTGGTCGAGCGCCGTCGCTGGATCGGCGAGGAGCGCTTCCTCCACGCCCTGAACTATTGCATGTTGCTGCCCGGCCCGGAGGCGCAGCAGCTCGCCATCTACATCGGCTGGCTGATGCATCGCACCATCGGCGGGATAGTGGCCGGGGCCTTCTTCGTCATCCCCTCCATCTTCGTACTGCTCGCGTTCTCTTACGTCTACGCCGCACACGGGAACGTCCCCGCCGTGGCGGGGGTGCTAACGGGCTTCAAGCCGGTGGTCGTCGCCATCGTCGTCGAAGCGGTTATAAAGATCGGAGGCCGCGCGCTCAAGCGGCGGGTTCATTACCTACTGGCCGCGACGGCCTTCGTCGCCATTTACTTCCTCCACGTCCCGTTCCCGTTGATCGTACTTGCCGCGGCCGTCGTGGGGCTTGCCGGCACGAGGTTCTGGCCCGCAGGCTTCGTTAGCGCGCCGAAGACCAAAGAGCCCGACGCGAAGGCCGGGGGCGAGGAAGGACACCCGGACTTGCTGCCGCTAGTGATCGAGGACGACGCGGTGCCCCCGCCGCACACGCTGCCGTCGCGCGCCCGCGTGCTGAAGGTACTCGCGGCCGGCGTCACCCTCTGGCTCATTCCCTTGCTACTACTCGGTGCCTGGCGCGGCTGGGGTAGTCTGCACGCGCAGGAGTACCACTTCTTCACCCGGGCCGCCCTCGTCACCTTCGGCGGCGCCTACGCCGTCTTGGCCTACGTCACGCAGGCCGCCGCCGGGTCTTACGGCTGGCTCACGCAGGCGCAGGCAGTTGACGGGCTCGCGCTGGCCGAGACGACGCCGGGGCCGCTCATCATGGTCTTACAGTTCGTCGGCTTCATGGCCGGCTGGAACTACCCGCAGGGCATGAGTCAGACGGCGAGTGCGGTGGTAGGGGCACTCGTCACCACCTACGCGACCTTCCTGCCGTGCTTCATCTTCATCTTCCTGGGCGCGCCCTACATCGAGGTGCTGCGCGGTAACAAGAGCCTGACGGGCGCGCTCACGGGAATCACGGCCGCGGTTGTGGGGGTGGTTCTGAACCTCGCGCTCGTGTTCGGGGCGGCCGTCATCTGGCCGCGGGGCCTGGCGGGCGGCACGGATTTCTTCGCGCTCTTAATAAGCGCGGCGGCCTTTGTCGCCCTATACAGGTTCAAGGCCGAAGTGCTGTGGGTAGTCCTCTTGGGAGGTGTAGTGGGTCTCGTCCGTGTCCTTCTCTAGTCACCTTAGAAGCGCAGCTTTGACTCTTTTGAAACATACATCTGACGGCAGTGTCGGGGGTAATCAACATGCAATTCTGGCTTTCCGAACATGCTCGGCTGTATGCGCTAATTGCTCTCTGTACCCTGCTGTGGACCCTCGAATCCGTCGTCCCCTTATACCGGTACGGTAAGCAGCGCCTACCCCACGCGCTACCGAATGTCGTACTGGCCCTATTTTTAGTTCTCACGAACCTGGCCCTCTCCGTCGGCACCGCCGGCCTCGCGGCCTTCGCCGAGCGTCACGGGATCGGCCTGTTCCGTCTGCTGGGATTCTCGCCACTCGTGACGTTGGTCTTCGGCGTCGCCGCGCTCGACTTCTTCGGCTACTGGGCGCACCGGATGCTGCACCAGTCGTGGCTGGGCTGGCAGTTCCACCGCGTCCACCACTCGGAGGCGGCCGTTGACGTGACGACGGCCTTCCGCCAGCACCCGGGCGAGACCGTGTGGCGGATGCTCTGGCAGTTGGGGGCGGTCGTCCTCTTCGGCCTTCCTCTATGGGTCGTCGCCGTCTATCTAACTCTCTCCGGCCTCAACGCGCAGCTCGAACACGCCAACATTAAGTTGGTTGACAGACTTGATGGCCTGCTGCGTTTAATCGTCGTCACCCCGAACATGCACAAGGCGCACCACTCACGCATCCAGAAGGAGACGGACACGAACTACTCCAACATCTTCTCCTTCTGGGACAGGCTCTGCGGCACGTACACCCCGCGAATTGATTTCGGGGAGTTGCGCTACGGGCTCGACGGCTTCGACGACCCGCACAGGCAGAGCCTGAGGGGGCTGCTGACAATGCCGTTCGTGAAGTTTTGAGTGACTGAAATTATTCGACCGTGGCGACGAGAGAAGAAGAACAGGCGACGTTCCCGGGCGCGGTGTCGCGCGGTCGGCGGGTCGCAAACTACCTCGGGCTGGAGCGTAACGTCGCGGTCTCCTCGGCGGCCGTCTTCCTCCTCGGGTTCGGCGAAGAGCTGTGGAGAAAGTTCCTGCCGAAATACCTTGAGGCGCTCGGCGCGGGCGCAGGGATAGTCGGACTGTACGGCACCGCCGAAGACTTCTTCGACGCCGTCTACCAGTACCCCGGCGGGTGGCTCGCGGACCGCGCGGGGCGACGGCGCGCGTTCCTCGTCTTCATCGCGGTGGCCTGCGTCGGGTACACAGCCTACCTCCTGAGTCCCTCGTGGCCGTGGGCCTTCGTCGGCCTAGCCTTCGCGATGGCCTGGCACAGCATGGCGAGCCCCGCCGTCTTCGCCGTCATCGGCGACGCGCTGCCGAAGAGGAAGCGCGCGATGGGCTTCACACTTCAGTCGATGCTCAAGCGCGTGCCGATGGTCGTCTCGCCGCTCGTCGGCGGCGCGCTCATCGCGTCGGTGGGCGTCACGCGCGGTGTCAGGGTCGGGCTAATCGTTACGCTCGTGCTGGCGGCGCTGACCGCGCTGCTCGTGCTGGCGATCAATATCCCGGTCAAGGCGGCCGACGCCGAGAACATCCGGGGCGTCTGGCGCTCGTTCCACCACGCGCTGAAGCGCCTGCTCGTCTCGGACATCTTCATCAGGACGTGCGAGGGGATGGCCGACATCTTCGTCATCCTCTACGCGACCAACGTCCTCGGCGTCAGCGTGGCGCGGTACGGCGTGCTGGTCGCGATTCAGATCACGACCTCCATCCTGGTCTACATCCCGGCGGGCCGGATCGCCGACCGCGTGGGCCGGAAGCCCTTCGTCATCGCGACGTTTCTCTGCTTCTCGCTCTACCCCGTGGCGGTCGTCATGTCTTCGGGCTTCGCCTCGCTCGTAGTTGCCTTCGTCATCGGGGGACTGAGGGAGATAGGCGAGCCGTCGCGCAAGGCAATGATAGTGGACTTCGCGCGTGAGGACTTGCGCGCGCGCACCGTCGGGCTCTACTACCTCGTGCGCAGCATCACGATCACGCCGTCGGCGGCAATCGGGGGCCTGCTCTGGAAGCTTTCGCCCGAGGTGCCGTTCGTCGTTGCCGGCGTCATCGGGCTCGTCGGCACAATCGTCTTCGCCGCGACGGTCGAGGAGCGTTACGCGAGTTAAGGGTGGAATAGAAGGGAGGCAGAATGAAGACCGGCGGCGAGACGAAGAGGGTTCTGCTCATCAGCAACTCGACGCTCTACGGGAGCGGCTACCTCGACCACGCCGAGGGCGAGATTCGAGACTTCCTCGGCGGCGTCGCCCGCGTGCTCTTCGTCCCTTACGCGCTCTACGACCGGGACGCCTACAGCGCGACGGCGCGGGAGCGTTTCAAGGCGATGGGCTACGGCTTGGACGCGATCCACACGGCCGCAGACGCGCGGCAGGCCGTTAACGACGCTGAAGCGATCTTCATAGGCGGGGGCAACACCTTCCGGCTGCTGAAGTCGCTCTACGACTTCGACCTCCTGGATGCGATACGCAGGAGGGTCGAAGAAGGGATGCCTTACGTCGGTTCGAGCGCGGGCTCCAACGTCGCCGGCCCGACCATCAAGACCACTAAAGACATGCCGATTGTCGAGCCGCCATCCTTCGACGCGCTCGGCCTCGTGCCCTTCCAGATAAGCCCGCACTACCTCGACCCCGACCCGGCCTCGACACACATGGGCGAGACGCAGGAGGAGAGGATTCTGCAATTCCTCGAAGAGAACGAGACGACCGTCTTCGGTCTGCGCGAAGGGGCGATGGTGCGCGTCGAGCGCGGGGCCGCGGTCTTGAAAGGTTCGTCGGGCGCGCGCATATTTCGTAAAGGGCGGGAGCCGGTCGAGACGCTGCCCGGTGAGACACTCGACCAGCTACTCGTTGGGGACACTTAGGAAAGGAATAATGAAAGGCAGGCTTGTGATGATGAGACACGGAGGGACGGTAAGTGAACGTCGGAACGGCGTGCGCTGTAGGAGGCGGCTGCCCTTGACTGCGGCTGCGTTCATGTTAGTCGCGGTGTTTGTTGTCGCGGCCTTCTCAGCGCCCGTAGGGTGGAGTGGGCAGACGACCACGGGGCAACAATCGAGCGCGGTGGAGTGGAAAGCGGTCGGGCAGGCGCTCGGTAAGGAAGGCTTGATGCAGCCGGGCGACGTGTACAAGGTGAGCCTGCCGCGCAGCGACTTGCAGGTCACGGCTGGGGGCGTGCGGGTCAAGCCGGCGCTGGCGCTCGGCTCATGGGTCGCCTTCAAACGCATGGGCGACGCGGCGATGGTGATGGGCGACCTCGTGCTCACCGAGGACGAGGTGACGCCCGTGATGACGAAGCTCCAGGAGGGCGGTGTCGAGCAGACCGCGCTCCACAACCACGTCCTGCACGAGTCGCCTCGCGTGATGTACATGCACATCGGCGCGCACGGCGACCCCGTCAAGATTGCCCGTGCCATCCACGACGCTTTGGCCCTGAGCAAGACGCCGATGACGGCGCCGGCCGCCGCGCCGGCCGCCGGGGCGCAAGACTTAGGGCTGGACACGAAGCAGCTCGACCAGCTCATGGGTCAGTCGGGCAAGGTCAACGGCGGCGTCTACCAGTTCAGCATCCCGCGGGCGGAGGCCGTCACGGACGGCGGGATGGAGATTCCTCCTTCGATGGGTCTGGCGACGGCCATCAACTTCCAGCCCACGGGCGGAGGGAGGGCCGCCATCACCGGAGACTTCGTGCTCGCGGCGTCGGAGGTCAACCCCGTCATCCGCGCCCTGCGCGAGAGCGGCATCGAGGTGACGGCGCTCCACAGCCACATGCTGACTGAAAGCCCGCGCCTCTTCTTCATGCATTTCTGGGCGAACGACGACGCACAGAAGCTGGCGCGCTGCCTGCGCGCTGCGCTCGACAAGATGAATGTCGTGAAGAGTCAACCGAAATAGGCCGCACGGCTGACGTGGGCCGAGAGGAGGGCGCGTATGAAGAGGAGACCGCTACTCGGACTCTTGCTGCTGGCTTTCTGCGTCGTGGCCTCCTGCTCGGCGGGGCGGCAGTCGGCAGTCGCTACCGTCAACGCGAACGTGTCCGACGCGACCGCGACTCCTACTCCGAGCGAACAGGGAAACAGTGGAGGGATGCTGCGCCTCGTCGGGAGCATCCCTCTGCCGCAGGTGCGCGGGCGCATAGATCACATGGCCGTTGACGTTAAAGGTCATCGGCTTTTCGTGGCGGCATTGGGGAATAACACGCTTGAGGTTGTCGATCTCAAGAAGGGTGAGCGCGCGGCGAGCGTCGGCGGCTTCGACGAGCCGCAGGGGCTGGTCTACATCTCTGAAGCCAACAGAGTCGTCGTCGCGAACGGCGGCGACGGCGTCGTCACCTTTCTCGACGGCGAATCTTTGAAGCCCTTGAAGACCATACGCACGGGCGGCGACGCCGACAACGTCCGTTACGACGCTGCACGTGGGCGCGTCTACGTCGGCTACGGGGACGGCGCGCTTGCAGTCATCAGTGTTGAAGGCGAGCACGTCGGCGACGTTCCGCTCGGAGGCCACCCCGAATCCTTTCAGTTGGACGGGGGCAGGATTTACGTTAACGTCCCTTCGCGCCGCGAGGTCGTAGTCGTCGATGCGGAGAAATTGAAGGTCGGGGAGACGTGGCCTGTAAGCGAGGCGTCCGCGAACTTCCCGATGGCGCTCGACGCGGCCCGTCACAGGCTGTTCGTCGCGACGCGCAGGCCGCCGCGCCTCCTCATCTACGACACGGCGACGGGCAAAGTAATCTCGACCGCCGAGGCGGGCGGCGACTCCGACGACATCTTCTACGACGGCGAACACAAGCGTATCTACGCCAGCTTCGGCGAAGGATCGGTGTTCATCTATGAGCAGGTGGATGCCGACCACTGCCGCCTCGCGGGCAAAGTGCCGACGGCCGCGGGCGCGCGCACCGCGCTCTTCTCGCCCGAACTCGGCCGCCTGTTCGTGGCCGCTCCGAGCCGTGGCGACCGCGCGGCAGAGATCATGATTTATCAGTTAGGCTCTTAACAGTCGGCGCGCAACGCGCCAGGAGACTTCGGATACTCCCCGCGAAGCCTTTGAACACGAGAAGCTACTTTCACAGCTTAGGGGCCGCGTTACTCACGGCCCTGTTCTTCCTTCCCGCACACGGGCAGACCCCGGCGGGCACTCCTCAGACGACGACCCGTCCAGCCGCCGGTGACACCCGGCGAATGCACGCGCAACGCATCAGCGAAGAGATAAAGGTGGATGGGCGGCTGGACGAGCCCGCCTGGTCGCGTGCCGACGCGGCGACCGACTTCCGTCAGGAGGAGCCGCACGAGGGCGAGCCCGCCTCGGAGCGCACGGAAGTGCGCGTGCTCTTCGACGACAAGAACCTCTACGTCGGCATACACGCCTTCGACTCCGAACCCGCGCGCATCAACTCGCGCGAGCTTGTGCGCGACGCCTCCTTCTCGAACGACGACAAGGTCGAGATACTCCTCGACACCTACTACGACCGGCGCAACGCCTTCCGCTTCGCCGTCAACCCGCTGGGGACGCAGCAGGACGCGCTCATCACAGACGAGGGGCGCGACGTGAACCTCTCCTGGGACGCGCCGTGGGTCTCCGCCGGGCACATCGACCAGACGGGCTGGACGGTCGAGGTCGCCATCCCGCTCACCACGCTCCGCTACAAGGAGGGGCAGGACACCTGGGGCTTCAACGTGGCGCGCATCATCCGCCGCAAGAATGAGGAGAACCTGTGGACGAGCTGGCAGCGCTCGTTCGGCCTTGAGCGCGTCTCGCAGGCGGGCGAGCTTTCGGGCGTCGGCGAGATCAGGCGCAGGCGGCTCCGCGAGGTTAAGCCTTACGCGTCGGGCGGGTGGCGCCGGGGCGTCCCGCAGGTCAGTGAGCAGGGATTCGACTCTGGCTTACAGGGTAAGGGTGGACTCGAAGTGGCGAAGCTCGGCCTGACGCCTTCGCTTACGGCGGAGTTCACAGCTAACACGGACTTCGGCCAGGCGGAAGTAGACCAGCAGGTCGTCAACCTCTCACGCTTCTCCGTCTTCTTCCCAGAGAAGCGCGACTTCTTCCTTGAGAACGCCGGCATCTTCCTCTTCGGTCGGGAGGAGGCCAACCAACTCTTCTTCACGCGCCGCATCGGCCTCACCGACGAGGGCCAGCCCGTGCCCATTAACTACGGCGCGAAAGTCACAGGGAAGGTCGGGCGCTACAACGTCGGCTTCCTACAGGTGCAGACGCGACGCCTCGGCGACCCGGCGGGCGGCTTCGGCGTCCCGCGCCAGCAGTACACCGTCGCGCGCGTCAAGCGCGACATACTCGAACGCTCCTTCGTCGGCGCGATGTTCGTCAACCGGCAGGGCGCGACCTCGGCGGGCGGCACGCGCTACAACCGCGGCGCTGGACTCGACGCCGAGTTCAACCTCACCGACCACTACCAGCTCAAAGCCTTCCTGATGGGTACGGCCACGCCGGGCGTGCGGTCAGGCTTCCTCTCGGGCCGCGTGGACTCGATCTTCGAGAACAACCTGTTCCGCTTCATCGCCGTCTACGAAGACGTTGGCAGAAACTTCAACCCGGAAGTCGGCTTCGCCGAGCGCACGGGCTTTCACCAATACTTCGGGCAGGCCGCCTATAAGCACCGTCCCAAGTTCATCCCCGGCGTCCGCCAGATGGAGTTTGAGACGCAGCTCGAATACTACACGGACAGGCGCGGGAAGCTTTCGACGCGGCAGGCGGAGCTTTCGTGGGACACGCAGTTCAAGAACTCAGCCGACTTCTTCTTCCGCCCCATCGAAGACGTGACGGACGTGCTGACCGAGCCGTTCGAGATCAGGCCCGGTGTCGTGATCCCGCCCGGCAGCTACCACTTCAACCGCCCGCGCGTCTCCTTCACGAGCGACGCCAGTCGCCGCCTCGTCCTGACGGGACGTTACAAGTGGGGCGGGTTCTATACGGGGAAGAGGGATGAGATTTCAGTGGGCTTAACCTTGCGGCCGAACGAGCACCTGCTCTTCGACTTCTCCGACAGCTTCAACAGCGTGCGTCTGCGCGAGGGCGACTTCACCACGAATCTAATCTTCGGCAGGGTCAACTACAACTTTTCGCGGAAGCTCCTGACCTCCGCGCTCGTGCAGTTGAACTCGGCGGCGCGCCTCTCGGCCGTCAACGTCCGTCTGCGCTACATCTACCGCCCGAACAGCGACTTCTTCGTCATCTACAACCAGGCGACCGGCCGGGGACTCGAACGCCCTTCCTACAGCTTTCAGATTAAGCTCACGCGCGATTTCACATTCTAGGAGCGTGAGTCGGTCGGCGCAGTTGAGTCTATCCGATAGTAGCCCCGTCTGCCTTGCCGACCTTGTAATCCTGCGCGAAGTTGTTATCCCAGAACGTCTCGGCCGTCGCCAGGTTTCGGTAGAAGACCGCGAAGCGAAATTCGGGCGAGGAGTTGTCGAGGTTCAGCGTCGGCGTCCTGAACTTCCAGACCTCGGCGCCCGTTCCGACGAAGACGCCGTCGCCTGTGTGATCCCCGGCGAAGGAGCCCTGCGTGTCGTTCCACGTCGCGCCGCCGTCGGCCGACATGCGGACGCCGACCTGCTTCGCGAAGGAAAGATTGTTGACGAGTATCTCGCCCTCCAGCCACGAGGTGACGAAGGTAAACCCGCCGCCCGCCTCCATCCCGCGCCTCGCCGTGGCCCTGTAGAGGACGACGTTCCCGCCGACGACCGCGAGGTTGGAGGTGAAGCGGTAGTTCAGCCCCGCGTTGTTGTCGTAGTAGGTGTTTCCGGCGACGGAGTATCGGACGACGAACTGCGAGACCTGCTCGTTCACCGTCCCGCCGAAGAGGTCGTAGTCGCCGAAGTGGGACGTGAACGCGAGCGGCTGGTCTTTCCACGTAAAGCCGTCTGGCGTGTAGTGAACCGCCACGTCCTTCGCGAAGGCGATGTTCTTGACCTTTGTCGTGACGGGGGCGAAGGTGCCGGACATCCCGCCCCCCGACCAGAACTCCCGCCTCGCGAGCTTTAGCCTGACCGCTCCGTTCATAAATCGGCCCTCCCGAAATTGCTGATTAATGCGAATACGGTGCCAGACGGTTGTTCGACTGCCGGGGTTAAGCGTCTACGGGAGTTGGGGGTTATAGCTCGCGTCGACGAGTCAACGATTGTGTACACAGGGGACTAAGGAGTGTTGCCGGCAGTGGACACGGGGGCGTCAGGCGGTGTGAATCTATGAGGCTTCCGGGTTCCATGCGGAGAGGAATAGTCTTTGCTTCATACGGAAGGCTTCGCAGTAGTGACTCTGGGCGGACGCGCGGCCCCTTCGATGTCGTCCCGCCCGCCTTCAGAGTAATTTCACATCCCAGTCCTTCGGTATCGCCGCCCCTCCCGTCGTGGCGGCCGGTGCCGGACGTGCCTCTCCAGCCCGCTTGATAATTGATCGCAAAGCCCCACCGGAAGGCCCTGATTCGGCGGAACAGAGCAGGAGACGACAATGGTCACCATCAAAATCCCGCAGGACACCACCTTCAGCTTCGACGTTCCGGGCCGCTACGCCTGCAACACCCTCGACGAGGCACTCGACAGCACCAACCCCAACCTGCCCGACCAGGCGGACGCCCGCCCCTTCGACTACATCGTCATCGGCGGCGGCAGCTTCGGCGCCGCGCTCACGGCCCGGCTCTTCAACCTCGACGTGACGCACTCGCACCGCATCCTCGTCATCGAGGCCGGGCCGCTGGCGCTGCAAGAGCACGTGCAGAATCTCCCGCCCGACTTCAGCCCGCCGGGTAAGGGCGCGCCCGGCACCGTCTGGGGTCAGCCATGGGTCTCGGACAGCCCGATGAGCTTCAACCAGGGCTTTCCGGGGCTCGCCTTCTGCGTCGGCGGCCGCTCCGTCTTCTGGGGCGGCTGGTCGCCTTACCTCATCGACTCGGAGGTCGCCGACCCCTCGTGGCCGGCCGGCGTCAAGAAGGATTTGATGACGCCCGTGCTCCCGCCGTCGAGCCCGAAGGAGTCTTACCTCGACACGGCGGCGCGGCAGATCGGCACCGACACGACCAACGACTTCGTCTTCGGCCCGCTCCACAACGCGATGCGCGACCGCCTCTTCAAGGGCTTGAAGGCGCGCGGCGCGGGCGACGTGCTCGCGGGCAACCGCGGCGTCCTCAACGCGAAGGAAGAGTTGGAGGCCCCGCTCGCGGTCTCTTCGTCCTCGCCGCGCCCCGGCATGTTCTCGCTCAACAAGTTCAGCGGCGTGCAGCTCCTCTTCCGCGCGCTGCGCGTGGCGCAGGGAGAGGCCGAGGCCGCCGCGCGCCCCGGCACGCCCGAGGTGCAGAACACGAAGAAGCGGCTGATGCTCGTGGACAACTGCTACGTCACCAAGCTTGAACGCACCGGCAACCGCATCACGGGCGTGCTGGTCAAGTATCAGGGCAACGACCGCCGCATAGACGTTCCCTCAGGCGGCAAGGTCTTCCTCGGGCTCGGCACCATCGAGAACACGCGGCAGGCCCTGCTCGCCGTCCCCGAGAAGAACCTCATCGGCCGCAACCTGATGGCGCACCTGCGCTCGAACCTCACCTTCCGCGTGCCGCACAACTCGTTCGACGCGCTCAACCCCGACCTCGAACCAGACCCCGTCAAGAAGCAGCTCCTGAAGGAGCTGCAAATCTCCGCCCTCTTCGTCAAGGGCATCCACACGCACCAGAAGGACGGCTCGAAGGGCCACTACCACATCCAGATCACAGCCTCGGGCGTCGGCGAGCTGGGCGTGAACTCCGAGGCGGAGCTGTTCAAGAAGATTCCGAACATTGATGACCTCGACCAGTTCAATGACCTCACGGACAAGTGGATCGTCGTCACCTTGCGCGGCATCGGCGAGATGGTCGGGGTGAAGACTCTGGCCGACCCGCAGAACCGCGTCGCGCTCGGCCCGGCGGACGGCAACGGCGTGCCCCGCGCGAAGGTGCGTCTGGAGACGAACTGGTCTGACCCCGCCGACCCGCGCGTCACCGACCCCGGCAAACAGCAGCGCACAAAAGACAACGACCTGTGGGCCGCGATGGACGCCGCCTGCGAAGAACTGGCCCTCATCTTCGCCGACGGCAAGCCAATCCAGTACCTCTCGCGCCCGAACGACGCCGGCAACGCGCACTGGCAGGCCACGCCTCCCGCCAACGACCTGCGCCGCGACAACCTCGCCTCGACGCACCACGAGTCGGGCACGCTCTGGATGGGCGACAATCAGGCTTCGTCGGTTACGGACGAGACCGGGCGCATCTGGGAGACGGAGAACCTCTACGCGGTCGGCCCGGCGCTTCTGCCGACGATGGGCTCGCCCAACCCGATGCTCTCGGGCGTGGCGCTCGCGCGCCGCACCGCGGACAAGGTGAACACGAACGCGACTTCGCCCGCCGTCGAAGCAGGGTTCTCGCCGCTCTTCGACGGGACGGAGAAGACCTTCCAGCGCTGGAAGCTGGCCGGGCCGGGCGCATTCGCGTTGCGCGACGGGCTGCTCATCGCGCAGCCCTCGGGCGACCACTCGGTCTTCTTCTACGCGGCCGAGACCTTCGCCGACTACGTCCTGCGCTTGCAGTTCCGCCTGCCCGGCCCCGTGGACATGTTCGGCAAGGCCATCGGCAACTCGGGCGTCTTCCTGCGCTTCCGCTACCCGCACACGAAGTGGGACGACGTGAACCAAGAGAAGAAGGAGGCCGCCGGCAACCCCGCCTGGGTCGCCGCCGTCACGGGCTTCGAGGTGCAGATAGACGAGCAGGGCATACCGCAGTATTTAGAGAAGAACCGTACCGGCGCGATCTATGACATCCCGACCGGACAGAACGGCGAGCCGAAGGAGCAGGACTACACCGCCGGCCCCGTCCTCCAGCCGGGTAAGTGGTACGAGTACGAGATAGAGGTCGTCGGCGACAAGTACACCGTGAGGCTCGGCGAGGCGAAGGACGGGCAGCCGACCGCCTTCCAGCAGATCACGACCTTCACCAAGCCGGCGGGCAAGTACCAGACCCGGGGACTAGCGCCCGCGCCCGACAACTCCTCGGGCTACATCGGCGTGCAGGCGCACACCGGGAAGGTCGCCTTCCGCCACATCCGCATCCAGAAGAAGTGACGTACCACCGCGGCGGCGCGCGGGCTGACGGACTGGCCCGCGCGCCGCTCTAAGGGGATCATGCCGACGCTCAAGATCAGGGTCATCTACCCGCTGCAAGGCGGCCGCATCGTCCTGCGCACGGACGTGGACTGGAACCGGGACGTGGAGGCCGTGGCGGTCAGCCCTGACCGCACCGTCTTCGAGTTCAGCTACGACTTCAACCGCCCATACTTCTATTTCAAGCCCTGCGTCATCGACCAGAACGGCTTCCACTGGGCGGTCGGCACCAACTACCTCGCCGTCATGGACACGCCGGGCGGCAAAGACATCTACCCGCACTTCTTCACCGGCACTTCGGGCACCATCTCCGACCCCATCGACTTCTACTCTCAGGCTGCGTCGGGCTCGTACCGGGTGCGCGTCTACTTTCCGCCCGGCTACGAGGAGAACACGCTCAAGCGCTACCCCGTCATCTACATGCACGACGGCAACAACCTCTTCTTCCCGGCCGAGGCGTTCATGGGGAGCGAGTGGCGCGTGGACGAGACGATGGACCGGCTCGACTCGATGAACATCATCGACGATGTCATCGCCGTCGGCATCTACCCGCGCGACCGCATGAATGAGTACACGAAGCCAGGCTACGAGACCTACGGCCGCTTCGTCGCCGACGAGCTGAAGAGGAAGGTAGACTCGAAGCTGCGCACGCTGCCCACGCCCGACCGCACAGCCGTGATGGGCTCGTCGCTGGGAGGCGTGGTCTCGCTCTACCTCGCGTGGCAGCGCCCCGACGCCTTCGGCAAGGCCGCGTGCCTTTCGAGCACCTTCGGTTACCGCGACGACCTGTTCGAGCGCGTCGCCTCGGAGCCGAAGCGCAACGTCGAACTCTACATCGACAGCGGCTGGCCGCAGGACAACTACGAGGTCGGCCGCAGCATGCGCGACCTGCTCGTCCGCCGCGGCTACGAGTTCGGCAAAGACCTCCTCTACTTCGCCTTCCCAGACGCGCTGCACAACGAGGCGTCGTGGGCCTCGCGCAGCCACATCCCCTTCCAGTTCTTCTTCGGCAAGACGCCGAGGCTCTGAGGAGCGCGCCACTCACAGGAGTAAGTCATGCCAGAACAAAAGACGCCGCCGGGACAGGCGAAGAAAGAAGACCCGCCGCAGGATAAAGAGAAGAAAGACGCCACTCCGCAAGGTGAGGCGAAGAAAAAGACTCCCCTGCCGCCCCGACCTGAGGAGCAGTCGCGCGCCACGATCCAATTCCTCGTCGGCTGGCAGCAGCGCCAGCAAGGGCAGATCAGGCCGGGCGGCAAACTCGTCATCGAGTTCGACCCCGCGCGACTACCGCAGTGCCGGCAGAGCTCGCACGGCGCGCAGGTCTGGGACATACAGGTCGGGATGATCTTCCACCCCGGCGGGCAGTGGTTCGTCGGGAGCGTGATGAAGAAAGTCCGCATGCCCGAAAGCGGCCCCATCGTCAGCCTTGAGCCACAGCCCTACGAGGTGACAGTCCCCGCGGACGCCACGCACGTCGAGATGTGGTTCAAAAACTACACCAACATCGGCGGCCACGGCTGCGAGGCGTGGGACAGCCGCTACTGCCAGAACTACTGGTTTGGCGTGGTGAAGTAAGCTCAACCTTTCTACCAACACACCCGTTGGCGGCGTCCTCAGTCTACGACCCCGAGGGTGCGCTGCGGGCACGTCGCCGCGGCCGGCGCGCAGCATCTCAGGTAGTTACGGTAGTTGTTCGCCGGGCCGGAGTAGTCCTGAAACGCTTGCTAAAAACTCCAGGCGAGTTCCAAACCGTATGTACGAGCGCCACGGTCGTACCGTGGTGCGATGAAGGGGAAGAGCTTCGACTGCTTGTGCGCCGTCTCCCCGCCCGAAGAGTCGAGGCCCGGGTCATGGTGCGTGCCGTAGACGTAGCGCCCGATGCCGTAGCCGATGGCACTCCCGACGACCACGTCCGACAGGAAATGCTTGCGGCCTGTGAAGCGCGAGACGCCCACCAGCCCGGCTATCCCGTAGGCTCCCCAGCGCACCAGCGGGCGGTCTTTGTACTCCTCGGCGACGACCGTGGCGAACGCGAAGGCGTTGGTCGCGTGCCCCGAGGGGAAGGAGTTTCCGCCGGTGAAGAAGCGCCCGCGGCCGCCGTCCTCGCGGGGGCGTGGACGTTGCGCGACCTCCTTGAGCGCGCTGTAGACGATGATGCTGTCGGCGAGCGCCTCGGCGCCGAGCAGCCCCGTCTCGCGCAGGCGAGGGTTGCTCGAACTGCGGCCGACGAAGTAGCTCGCGGCGGCCAGCGCGCTCGCCGTGTAGAGCGAGCCGGCGTAGCTCACGTCGCGGCTCGCCTCAAGCCTCGGCTCGTCGTTGTGGAGCGCGCCCGCCGTGCGCCGGTCGGTGGCGATGAGGGCGGCCGTCGTTAGCCCGAGCGGCACGAGCCAGCGCGCGTCCTCGCCTTCGAGCCGGAAGGGCGAAGTCCAGATCGCCCGCTGGTCGCGCAGGATGTTTTTGAAGAACTGCCGTTCGGGCAGAGGGGTGGGAGAAGGCGTAGGTGATGGCGATGCCTGCGGGGACTGCGCGGACGCGCCTAAGGTGAAGGCGAAAAAGACGAGAAGCAGCAGCGCGACGCGCCGGCCGGCGGCGCCCGTAGTTGCGAGGTTCGAGTTCATACTTCCACTCCTGTCCTTCATGCCGGCGGCCTGTGACTGCCGGTGAAATCATCCGGCGTGCACACACCCCGCCTTAAAACTCGAAATCGATTGAGAAGCGCACCTGCCGCGGCGCGGCGAACGCGGCCGGCGCGCCGAAGCTCGGAAGCGGCGCCGCGCCCGCGCCGAAAACCGGGTTGACGCCGACGACGTTCGGCCGATTGAAGAGGTTGAAGAACTCAACTACAAGGTCGAGCCGTCTTCGTTCGCCGACGGGGATGTACTTGAGCGCGCGCAGATCGACGTTGACGTAAGAACGCGTGCGCAGGCTGTTGCGCGCTAACCCGAGCGGGCGCGAGGCGAGAGGGAAGGCGAGGCCGCGCTCCTCGTCCGCGCCGGTCAGAGGGTTGACGGGACGCCCGCTGCTGAAAGTCACAATCGGCGCGATCTCGATGTGGCCCAATATCTCACCGAGCAGGTCACCGCCTTCCTCACCCTTGCCCGCGCCTTCCTCTTCCTCGCCGAACGGGAGGTCGAAGAGCGAACTCAGGACGAAGCGCTGCCGCACGTCCTGGCGCGAGAGTGCGCGCTCGGCCCTGAGGTCGTAAGGGTTGGCGGGCTGCTCGTCGAAGTCCGAGGCGTCGTCCGTCGCCTTCGAGAGCGTGTAGGAGGCGAGCAGCTCGAACTCGTCGCTCAAACGCTTGTTGAGCGCCAGCGTCAGGCCGTGGTAGGTCGAACCCGACGAGTCTTCGAGCTGGTAGACGGCGTCGAAGCGCGGGTCAACTCGGCCCGGCCCGAAGACCGGGCGGCCGAGCTGTTGCGGCGTCGGCGACGTGACGCCGAGCGCCGCGGCGTTGGATTGAGTCGGCACGACGGGCGGCAGGAGGTTGACGTTGCGCGTGCGCGGGAGATGCACCCCGCGCGTGAAGAGGTAGTCGGCGCGCACGGTCACGTCCTGTGTCAGAAGTCGCTCGACGCCGACGTTTGCCTGCCCGCTGTAGGGCGTGACGAAACTCGGGTCGGCGCGAAAGACCGAGGGCGCGATCCCGGCGAAGGGGGCGAGCGCGCGACCGCCTCCTGTAGCCGCGAAGACCGCGGCGGCCTGCCCTTCGAGTGCGACCTGCTCGAAGGCGCGCACGCCGTCCTTCTGAGTCGCGCGGTTGAGGAACGCGAGCGGGAGACGGTCGTAGTAGAGCCCCACTCCGGCGCGCACGACCCACTCGTTCGACGGAGACCACGCGAGACCCAGACGAGGGCTGAAGTTGTTCGTGTCGGTTCTGAAGGGTCTGGGCAGGCGCTCCACGTCGTAACGCGCGCCGAGGTTGAGCGTCAGCTCGGGCGCGGCGCGCCACTGGTTCTGTAGGAAGCCGCCGAAGCTCGTGACGCCGAAGCCAGTGCGCGACTCACCGAACGACTGACGCCAGAGGGCGGGGCGGCCCGCGGCAAAGTCGCCCACGCTGCGGAACACGTAGAGGCCACCGAAGCCGTCACGCGCGTCGTCGTCGAGCGAGACGTGGTTGACCGTCGCGCCGGCTTTCCACTCGCCGCGCGGGCGCGAGAGTGTGACGTTGTCTACGAACTGTTCGCGTGTCTCGCGGCGCACGCCCTCCGCGTCGTAAGGGCGGCCGAAGCGCGCTACACCCGCGATCTCAATGCCCGGCCCCGCGGTGTCGCCTGCGTGCGTCACCGCCCGGCGCGTGCTCGCCTGAAACCGCAGGTCGTTGACCGCACTCGGCGACAGGACGGAGACGGCGGAGCCGGTGAGCTGGTAGTCCTTCGTGTACGCGCTCCCGCGCGCCGACGGGTCGCTCAGCACGTCAGTGTTGAAGGCGTCGCCGCGGTCGCGCGCGTCGGTGAAGGCGAAGCGAAAATTGAGCGTGTGCTTCGAGCCGGCGACGTAGGTCAGCTTCAGCGCAGCCTCGGTCTCGTCTGCTCCGGTGCGAAAGCGGCCGCGTGTGAGCGAGCGAACGGAGACGGCCGGCGCGAAGCCCGAAGCGAGAAGCGAGTTGATGCGCGTGCGAACGGTTCTATTAATTTCGGACTCGTCCTCGGCCGACAGGTGCTCCTGCTCCGCGGCGGCGTAGAAGAAGAGTCGGTCGCGTTTGAGGGGGCCGCCGAGAGCGCCCCCCGGCTGGAATCGCCGGAAGCGCAGGCGGCTGGCGGGCGGAGGGTCGGCGAAAGGTTCGCGGGCGTTGAACCTTTCGTTCTGCACGAAGGAGAAGAGGTCGCCGTGCCACTCGTTCGAGCCGGTCTTGGTGACGACGTTGATTGCCCCGCCCGCCGCCCCGCCGAACTCGGCCGACAGCCCGTTGTTGACGACCTGAAACTCGCGCACTATCTCCGGCGACAGTGCGACACGCGCCGCTCCCGTCGTCTCGTCGGTGTTGTCCAGACCGTCAATTGAGATCGTGTTGCTCCGCGGCCTCAAGCCCCCGAAGGTGAAGCCGCTGTCCGCCAGAGGCCCGGCCTGCGTCGCGCCGACGCCCCCGGAGGAGGTCTGCCGGCTCGACGGCGCGACGCCCGGCGCGAGCAGAGTGAACTCAAGGTAGTTGCGGCTGTTGACCGGCAGTTCCTCGATGCGCTCCGGGTCAATCGAAGTCGTCGAAGAGACGGAGGTGGTGTCGAGCGCGGGCGGCTGATCTGTGACGGTCACTTCCGTGCTCACCCCGGCGGGGCGCAGCGTAACATCGAGCGTGGTCGTGCGGCCGAGGGCGAGGGTCATCGACGGGTTGACGTAAGGCGCGAAGCCTTCGGCCTCGACGTGGACTTCGTAGTCCCCGACGGGGAGCGCCGCGGCACGGTAACCGCCGTCCGTATCGGCGACGACGCGCCTCGTCTGGTTCGTCGTGAGGTCGCGCAGGGTAACAACCGCGGCAGGAACTGCGGCGCTTGCCGCGTCACGCACCGAGCCGGTCAGGGTCGCGGTCGTGGCCGAATCCTGTCCGCGAGCCGAGAAGGGCGCGCACGCGAAAGCAAGAAGCGCGGCGAGTGCCGCGACGGTGCTCCGAGTGATTAACCTGTGCATAGTTCGGGAGTCTTCTTCGGGGGAGACAGTCTTCACCGTGGCCGGTGAGTGGACAGCTATACCCGAAAAGCTTCGCCGGAACCTTTCCCGAACATTACATCTGTGAAAGGTTTGAAATGAGGAAGCAGGTCAGCGGCTTTGCGGGGGCGTGGCGGGAAGGTAGACGGTGAACAGCGAGCCGCCGCCGGGCGCGCTTGAGACTTCGACACGGCCCTGATGCGCGCGGACGACCGCCCTCACCAAACTCAGACCAAGTCCCAGCCCTCTCAGTGAGCGTCCGGGGTCGCCGCGGTACAGTCGCTCCCAAATCCTGGGGGCGTCCTCGGGTGCGACGCCGGCTCCACTATCACTGACAGTGATGACAGCCTGCCCGTCCTGCCGGAAGGCCCGGAGGTCTACGCGTCCCCCTTCCGGCGTGTACTTGATGGCGTTGTCGAGCAGGTTTGCTAAGACCTGCCGCATCCGGTTACGGTCGGCCGTCAAGGTGAGCTCTTCCGAAGGCGCGATGCTGAGCGAGACGTTTTTGTCCTCAGCGACGTGCGCGTAGAGTTCGACCGTGTCCTCCAACAGGCGCGGCACGCTGACCTCTTCGAGCGTGAGCTTCATCGCCCCGGTCTCGGCCTCCGAGATGTCCATCAGCGTGTTGAGCATGACCAGAAGCTCGTCGGCCTCCTCCACGCAGTCGGCCAGCGCTCCGCGGTACGCCTCCGGGTTCTGACCCGGCCGCAGCGCCACCTCGGCCGTGCCGCGGAGCCTCGTCAGAGGGGTGCGCAGGTCGTGCGCGACCGTATCGAGCGAGCCGCGCATCCCCTCGATGAGCTTTTCGATCTTCTCCAGCATGGCGTTGAAGAGGAGGGCCAACTCGTCCAGCTCGTCGCCCGTGTGCTTCACCGGCACGCGCGCGTCCATCCTGCCGGTCGAGACGGAGCGCACGGTCTGAACCAAACTCCTGACGGGGCGCAGGGTGCGGTAGGCAAGAAACGACCCTCCGGCGATGCCGAGGACGACGACCGGAACCATGATGCCGGTGAAGATTTCGCGGAAGCTCTCAAGGAGGTCTTCCGTCTCTTCGGTGCTCCGGCCCACTTGCAGCAGCAGCCCGTCCGCGAGTGGTGCCGCTTCGACCTCCAACGCCTTCTTGCCGTTCCGCGTTCGCAAGAGTACCGGCTGCCCGTCTATGCGTCCGCCCTCGAGTTGCGCGAGGTCGAACTCACGCCAGCGCTCGGGCGTGTTCAGAAAGAGCGTCGCATTCTGCGGCCCGGCGACGCGGACGAAGAGGGCCTCGCCCTTCGCTGACCTCTCTTCGAGCGTGACTTCCGTGCCGAGCGCCTCCAAACCGCCCGCGCGGTACTGCGCCGCGTACTCGCCGAGCTTCTCGTGAACCTCCTCCCTGTCCTTCTGCCGCACGGACGAGGAGAGCAGGACGTAGGCGATGACGAAAAGAACCGCGGTGCCGAGGATGAAGAAGGCGGAGTACCAGAGGATGAGCCTGAAGGTGATGGTGCGCCGGACGCGGCTAAGACTCTTTGAGGACATAACCGACCCCCCGGATGGTGTGGATCAGCTTCCCCGCGAAGTCCTTCTCCACCTTGTTCCGCAGCCGGCAGACCAGCACGTCCACGACGTTCGTCTGCGGGTCGAAGCTGTAGCCCCACACGTGCTCAAGGATCATCGTCTTCGAGACGACCCGCCCGGCGTTGCGCATCAGGTATTCCAGCAGTGCGAACTCGCGCGCCTGCAAATCTAACTTTTCGCCCGCCCGCACGACCTCCCTCGAAAGCAGATTCACAGACAGGTCGCCGACCGCCAGGCGCGTCGGCTCGGCCCCCACGGAGCCGGCCGCGCGACGGCGCAGCGCGTGCAGGCGCGCCAGCAGCTCCGTGAAGGCGAACGGCTTCACCATGTAGTCGTCGCCGCCGGCCTGCAGCCCTCGGACGCGGTCGTCGACCGAGCGCTTCGCGCTCAGGATGATGACCGGCGTGTCGATGCGCCGCCGCCGCAACTCTTCGATCAGGCTGAGGCCGTCCAGTTTGGGCAACATCAGATCGACGACGGCCGCGTCGAACCGTTCGGCGGAGGCGAGACGCAACGCGGCCTCGCCGTCGGCCGCGCGGCTCGCGGCCCAACCCGCCTGTCTCAGACCGCCCACTACGAAGGAAGCGATCTTCTCATCATCTTCGACAACCAGTACACGCACGACGTGCAGCCTCTTCAACTTCACCTCACCGACTAACAACCCGCAAACACGAGGGGGATCCCTCGCCTGCCGCCATAGTAAATGAAATGCCGGTGTGTGCAATCAGTGAGGGTGATACGGCTTCGTTATCGGTAGGTGTGTCCCTTCGGGTATATGGGTACACAACGGAGACGCTTGTGGACGCTTCTCTCATCAGAGCAATCCCATAATGGGTGATGTCATTTCTGTCTTTAATACCAGCCTCGAATCTTTGGGCCTTCCGGCTGAAACTCGCGCCGCGCTCGAAGCGCAGACGAGCCGTCTTGCCACTATCACCATTCCCGATGAGTTGAAGGACGGGACGAAACAGGCAGTCAGACGTGCCGTCGAAGAGTCGTTCGTCAACGGCTTCCGATTCGTCATGCTGGTGGCCGCCGCGCTTGCGCTCATGAGCGCATTTTTTGCATGGCTAATGATAAAGGGACGCCCGCGGCCTGTGGGCGAGATTGAGCGCGCGACCATTTACAGGCGGAATAAAGAGGCCACAGGCTAAAGGTAAAGAAGCAAGAATGAATGACGAACGAAGAATAAGATGGCTGATAGCTGCGCACATTTGAATCTGCTATCGTGGCAAGGCTGACGCGAGGGCGCGAAACTGAATGGTGGCTTCATAGACCCCGAGTCCGATGCCCTTGGCCAGTTGGTCCAACTCAATCGTGTTGTGCGCCAGGAAGATCAGCACCGACACGTCGTCGGGATCGGCCTGCCACCAGCCGCCGAAGCCGCCAGGCCAGCCCACCGCGCCCACGCCGCCGCCGCACAGCAGCGGCTCAGCCCTCTCGGAATTCAACACTACCGCGACTCCCATCCCGAACCCGTGACCCGCCGCGAAGACCGGCATCCCCAGCAGCTTGGACTCGGCGCGTTGTATATCGGACAAGTGGTTTGTCGTCATCAGCGCGAGCGTCTCCGGCCTGAGGAGCCTTACGCCGTCCACGGCTCCCGCGCCCAGGAACATCCGCGCGAAGGCGAGATAGTCGTCCAGCGTCGACCAGAGTCCCTGGCCGCCTGACTCATAGGCCATCCCCTCAGGCCGCTAAGGCATGAACGAGCCGCCGGGGCGGTTCTGATGTGATGAAGCAGGCACCTCCAGCTCGATGCTTCGAGCTGGAGGTGCCTGCTTCATCACATCAGAACCTATGAGGCGAGCGGGGTGCGAAGGAGAACGGTGAGAGGCGGTCGGTAAGAGGCTCATCCGCGCTGTATGGACGGCCCGACCGGAACCGGTGATGACGGGCGAACGAGAGGAGCCGATTTCACTGTGCCCGAACGAGGCGTGAGGCCTGGTCGATTTACGACAGACGGTTCACGGCTTTCTTGTCCGGGATGAGGTCTCCCGTGAACAACTCGACGACGGCCTTGGCCGTGCCGACGACGGGGATGAGGTCGAGGCCGACGTGGGCCGCGCCGCGCACCGCGCCCTTGCGCCGCAGCGCGTAGCCGGCCGTCCCGAGCACGACCGCCGTCCCGACCAACGGGATCGGCCGCAGCAGTCGCCGCGCCAGCTCCCACCCGCCGGCCCGCGCCGCCCTCCCCGCCACCTCTGTGCGTATCATCCCTTCTTAACCCTCCGCCCCGCCGTCGAGTCCCGACTGCCGCCCCGGACTTCTACACTTAGATGTCCGGGGGCATCGACAGTTGCAAGCTCAAAATCAGACGTTCGAAGCTCGGTCGTCAGCATCGCGACGCTGAATTCAAGAAGTGAAGTCGAATCGTTCCACAATGGTGTCATACTCATACCCTTACACCCTCAGAGGCAGACGCAGATGATGAGTAAGCACAGGGACCCGAAGACCGTCATGCGCTATGATCACGGCAGGGAGAACCCAGACCAATCGGCCGTCAACTTCCTGGGGTATGATGAGGGATAAAGACTGAGACCCGACCGCCGCTTTGGGGCGCGCTGTGACAAAGCATGTTCCCCCGGCGCGAGGTTCCACTTTGACACCGTTGGAGTGAGTGTATGGACGACAGAAAAGCCCTGTCCGCCACAGCCGAACGGGCCGGAATTCTCCCGCGCCGGGCAATGACCAAGATGTTGGGCGCCGCCTGCGGCGGGATCGCCCTTTACGCCGGGCTTCCTGCGCGCGCCACTTTAACAACGAGTCGTGACTACACGAGCCGCCGGCCCCCCGCCTCGGAGCGCCGTTTCACCAGCCCGGCGGTCGAGGAGAAGATCGTTGAGGTCAGGCGCGCCATCTCCGACCCCGAGCTCGCGTGGCTCTTCGAGAACTGCTTCCCCAACACGCTCGACACCACGGTCGAGTTCGCCGTGCGCGGAGGGCGCCCCGACACCCTCGTCATCACCGGTGACATCCCGGCCATGTGGCTGCGCGACTCGACGGCGCAGGTCACACCCTACCTCCCGCTCGCGCGCCACGACGCGAGGTTGAAGGAGTTGATCGCGGGCGTCATCAACCGCCAGACGCGTTGCATCCTGATTGACCCTTACGCCAACGCGTTCAGCTTCGGGCGGGCGGGTGCCTGCCCCTGGGGCGAGCACGACCAGACGAAGACCAGGCCGGAGCTGTGCGAGCGCAAGTGGGAGGTCGACTCGCTCTGCTACCCCGTCCGCCTCGCCCACGCGTACTGGCGGGCGACGGGCGACACCTCCTGCTTCGACGCAGACTTCCGGCAGGCGGGGAGGCTCGTCCTTCAGACCTTCCGGGAGCAGCAGCGTAAGAGCGGGCCCGGCCCTTACGCCTTCCAGCGTCAGGCGGCCAGCCCCTACGACACGCTCCCGCTCGACGGGCGCGGGAACCCGACCCGCCCCGTCGGTCTCATCCACTCCGGCTTCAGGCCCTCGGACGACGCCTGCGTCTACCCGCTCCTCGTCCCCTCGAACTTCTTCGCCGTCGTAGCTCTGAAACAACTGGCGGAGTTGCACGACTCTGCTTTCGGCGACAGGGCGTTCGCGGGCGAATGCCGCTCCCTCGCTCAAGAGGTGAGCGACGCCCTCGCCCGCCACGCCGTGGTGCGCCACCCCGCGCGCGGGCTCATCTGGGCCTACGAGGTGGACGGCTTCGGCAACTCCCTCATGATGGACGACGCTAACGTCCCGAGCCTGCTGTCGCTCCCATACCTCGGCTGCTGCCCGCCGGGCGACCCGGTCTACAGGCGGACGCGCGCCTTCGTCCTGAGCGAGGACAACCCGTACTTCTTCCGCGGGCGCGCGGGCGAGGGGGTGGGCGGGCCGCACGTCGGGCTCGGGATGGTCTGGCCGCTGGGGGTCACCATGCGGGCCTTAACCAGTGAAGACGAGGGAGAGATCGCGTTCTGCCTGAGGATGCTCAAGGCGACGCACGCCGGCACCGGCTTCATGCACGAGGCGTTCTCGAAGGACGACCCGGCGAAGTTCACACGGTCCTGGTTCGCGTGGGCTAACACGCTCTTCGGCGAGTTGATATTGCACGTCCATTCTACGCGCCCGGGCCTGCTGGGCCCGGGCAGCGGACGCGCGTAGCGAGACCGCCGCCGCAACCCCGAAGAGGAGTCAGCCCGATGAATCTCAGAACCCGGTGCCGGGTAGTGTCTAAGGACAACCTCGTCTAATAGATTCATCTGCGCCTGTCGTCTACCCGCGTCGGCCAAAGCGTTCTTCTACTGTCCCTCTTGAAAAACCGCGACGGTTTTATTAGTGTAGCGGCTCACCTCGCGGACCAGACCGTCTCCCCGGGAGATCGCGTCTACTTCTGAACCCGACCAGACGAACCTCGCCGGCACACAGCTTTGACCCGAGATCGCGCCGCCGCGGATTGGCCCGCGCACGAGCGGCGACGGCGATCCACCCACCCAACTTAAGCCGGAGGGTTACCTGCATGAATTCCCCCACTAAGCACGTAACGTCGGACGCAAACTCGCTTGAGGTGACGCAACGGGAGCCGCGGGACGGCGGCAGGCTCATCGTCCTCACCGCGCCGCTGACCGAGGCCATCGACCACGCGGGCTATTTCATCCAGATGGCGCTGGCGTCGCTGCCCGTCTGGATGGAGGGCGTCATCAACAGGAAGTACCCGGGCTGGCGCGAGGTCGAACGGAACGACGACGGCTCGGCGCGCTACATGCCGGCGGGCGTCCGCGTCGTCGAGAAGTCGCTCCTGCGCGAGTACCTGAGCGGGGACGTGGTCGCCTGCTACCCCGACGACCTCGACCGGTTCGTCGGCCCGCGCACCCGCGTCGTCGCCGTCTCGACGCACAACCCGCTGGGCGTCACCTTCGCGGCGGGCGTCTACACCTCCATCTTCGGCTCCTCCAAGATGCCGATCAACTCGCACTACTCGCGCGAGCTGTTCGCGCGCA
>Ga0213876_10000120_pt1 | contig 85450 bp, 83 predicted proteins | sample BarmaccomBMRX_R9_FD_160113 | JGI IMG/M metagenome (GOLD analysis project Ga0213876, IMG submission 160113) | Root-associated microbial communities from Barbacenia macrantha in rupestrian grasslands, the National Park of Serra do Cipo, Brazil - RX_R9 | ecosystem: Host-associated > Plants > Roots... | reverse complement strand
CGGCTGGTCCCCCTCCCCGTTCCGGGGAGGAGCTATTTGGGCGGCGCCAGGCTCGCCATGACGTCGCGGGCGACGAAGCCCTGGGCGCCGGCGGGCTTGTCGCCGCGGAACATCTGGACCTGGAAGTCGCGGGGGCGCGGGCTCGCGTTCATCCGCCGGGCACGCATCGCGCCGAACCCGCGGCGGCCGGGACGCAGCGCGAGCGCATCCGTCGACGAACCTTCCGCCGCCGGGTCGGGCGCGGCGTCGGCGAGGTTGCTGCGCTTCAGCACGAACCAGTCGTAGCCGCGCGCCAGCGTCTCGCGCGCGGCGCGGACCAGCACCTCGCGCCGCACCTCGTCGCGCGAGGAGCGGGGGTAGACGCGGGCGGTGAGGATGAAGCTGTCGGGCGCGACGACCTGCACGCGGAAGCTCGACACGGCGTGCGCCTGCATCGACGCGCAGCCCCCGAGGAGAAGCAAAGCCGCCGCGATCCCCAACCTCGTCCGCATCCCCTGCCTCCCCGGCATCCGAGCCGCCGATGCTAGACCAAGATCGTTTCAGGCTGAACTGCCTGAAACGTGAATCTTGGTCTCGCCTATGAATGGAGAGCCTGATTCACGCCATCGGCCGAAGCGCGAAGCGCTTCGACCTCGGACGATCAGGCTCTAGGCCGTCAGACGCGGGCGCGGAAGGGGGTGAAGTCGGTGGCGGTGTCGTAGACGTCGATGCCCTCGCGGCGCTTGAGGAAGCCGACCGCGGCATAGGTGAACGGGGTGAGGAGGACCTCCCAGGCGACTTTCAGCGCCCACTGGGTGAAGAGGACCGTCAGCACCAGGTCCGGCGTCCAGGCCGGCGCGCCGAGGAAAGCGAGCGGGTAGAAGATAAGGCTGTCCACCGCCTGGCCGACCACGGTCGAGCCGATGGTGCGGGTCCACAGCATCCGCCCGCCGGTCCAGATCTTCATGCGGGCGAGGACGAAGCTGTTGGCGAACTCGCCCGCCCAGAAGGCGGCGATCGAGGCGAAGACGATGCGCGGCACCTGGCCGAACACCGCCTCGTAGGCGGCCTGCCCTTTCCAGCTGGCGGCGGGCGGGAGCGCGACGACGACGGTCGCCATGAAGGCCATGAACAGCAAGGCAGCGAAACCCGCCCAGATGCAGCGACGGGCGCGGGCATAGCCGTAGACCTCGGTCAGCACGTCGCCGAGCACGTAGGAAACGGGGAAGAACAGGATCCCCGCGCCGAACGGCCATGCGCCGATGCCGGGCAGGTACACCGTCGCCACCTTGCCGGCGCCGATCACGTTGGAGAGCAGAAGGATGGTGACGAACGCCGCCATCACGAAGTCGAAATAGCGCAGATGCGCTCCCTGGAGCGCGGCGGCGTCGATCCGCTTCGGTGCATCCCCCTCCGTCATCGGCGGAGCGGTAGCGGGCTTCGGCGGCGCTGGGAAGCCGGCCTCAGGTCATCAGCGCGTAGGCCGTGGTGAAGCCGATGACGATGAGGCCGAAGGCGAACAGCATCATGCCGAAGATGATGAGGGCATAATGAACCGGATCCTCGCCCTCGGGCCGCGTCGGGCGGGTCTTGGCGGGGAGCCCCCGCGCGGCGCGGCCGGACTCCCACAGATCGCGCACGACGCGCTGCCGGAAGGCCATGTGGAATCCGGCCACGGCGAAGAGGAGGCCGAGCAGATCGACGAGGATGACATGCGTGGACATGCTTCCCGCCAATGAGCCTCCGCGGCGCTTGTTCCAAGGCTCGACCTGCGGCTAGCCTCGTCCCCAGGGAGCATGAGACGTGCTGATGACGTTGCTGGCCGCGCTGGCGGCGCCGGTGCCTTGCGATCTCTCCTGCCGGGCGCGGGAAGCCGATGCGACGCTCGCCGCGGTGGCGACGCGGCTTCCCGACGCCATCGCATCGATCGGCGCCGATCGCCCGCCGGAGGACGTCGCGGCCTGGAAGGCTGCGGCCGCGCAGGCGGTGCGGCGGTGGATCGCCTTCCGCGATGCGCGCTGCGACACGGCATTGCTGCGGTTCGAGCGGGGCCGCCCCGATGCGCCGCTTTGCCGGATCGCGATCGACGGCACCGCGGCCGCAGACCTCAGGCTACGCTACGCGCTCGACGGCGCGGGGCTCGGCCGCGCCGACGTCGAGACGCTCGCGGCGCGGGCGTCGGCCAGCCCGGAGGACGAGGGACCGTGCGCGCACGCGCCGCCGGCGGAGTGCGACTATTGCGGGATGAACCATTGCTGGGAGGCGCGGCTGCGGGCGGACGATGCGCGGCTGAACGCGGCGTGGCGACGGGCGCTGGCGCGGATCGCGGCGAAGCCGGGGCTGGGGGCGGCGGAGCGGGCGGCCTGGACGGCGCGGCTGCGCGCGGCGCAGCGGGCGTGGCTGGCGTGGCGGGACGCGGATTGCGCGCTCGAGCGGCTCGAGACGCCGAACCCCGCCGCCCATTCGATCTATGCTCTGGTGACCGGCCCCTGCCTCGCGCGCGAGGCGGAAGCGCGGGCGGCCGTGCTCGAGCGGACCTACGCCCGCTGAGCTACATGTTCTGGAGCGCGCCCTTCAGCGCCGCGACGTCGGCGTCGTTGTAACCGGCGCCGGTGGCATCGGTCGGCGCGGCAGCGTTGGCCTCGCCTGAATCGCCGCCGGCCAGGGAGGAGACTTCGTACGCGGTCCAACAGATTCCCATCGCCCAGAACAGGGCGGCCCAGCGGCTCCTGAAGAGGCGGGAATAGCCGGCCATCCCCCTCCCCTGCGCCCGGCATGGTTAAGGAACCGCCTCCAGCGCGAGCAGCGCGAAGGTCGCGAGCCAGTGCTCGCCCATATAGTCGCCGGCGACGTGGGGGAGGCTGGCGTCGAGATGGGCCTCGGCCGCGGCGCGGGCGAGGGCGGCGCGCGGCGGATCGAGCGCGCCGGCGAGGCCGCGCCAGCACCAGGCGCGGGAGAGGTTGACGCCGTCGAGATGGGCGATCTTGCCGTCGGAGCGGTCGGAGACGTGGGCAGGGGTGAACAGGCTCGCGGGCTCGCGCTCCCGAAGCCGGGGAAGGAACGCGTCGAACCAGGGCCGGAAGCCGGCCTCGGGCAGGCACCGGCGCATGCAGAGCGCCTCGACCAGCGCAGACGAGAGGAAGTCGTCGCCGCCGGGCTCCCAGGCGGGGCAGTCGCGGTCGCTGCCATAATAAGCCCGCGCGCGGTCCCGCAGAAGCTCGGCGAGGCCGGAGTCATTTGCCTCCGCCCATTCGAGCGCCAGGACGATGGCGAAGGCGGTGTTGAAGTGGGTGCCGGTGCGGATCGGGTAGGTGAGCTTCGGCAGGAACGCGCGGAAGCGGTCGGCGAAAGCCTCGGCGAGCGGACCGAGCACGGCGGCCCAGGCGCGGTCGCGGTGGCGTTGCGCCTCGGCGTGGAGGGCGAGCAGCCACGCCCAGCCATAAGGCCGCTCGAAGCCGCCCGTATAGGCGCGGTCGAGATAGGCGCGCTCCCCGGCGACCTTCTCCTCGGTGAGCATCTCGCCCGCGAGCGCCTCGGTGCGGCGCGCGACCGCGAGGTCCGGATAGAGGCGGCGGACGCGGAGCAGCAGCCACCAGCCGTGGACGCAGCTGTGCCAGTCGAAGCTGCCGAAGAAGATCGGGTGGAGCGCGCGCGGCCCGCGCAGGTCCTCCGGTCCTTCCAGCACCTGGTCGAGCTTGTGCGGATATTCGCGGGTGACGTGCCCGAGCGCGATCTCGGCGAAGCGCGCCGCAATGTCGGGGGTGAGGTGGTAGGGCATGGTGCGCCTTACTCCCGCGCGGAATGGGGACACGTACTTTTTCGCGAAAAAGTACGTGTCCCCATTCAGAAGGCCAGGAAGTAGATGAGGGCGGTGTTGACGGCGAGCAGCGGCAAGGCGGTGCCCACCTGCGCCTTGATGACGGCGTTCGGGTCCTTGAGCTCGAGCAAGGCCCAGGGGACGACGTTGAAGTTCGCCGCCATCGGCGTCAGCAAGGTGCCGCAGAAGCCGGCGAGCATGCCCACCGCGCCGATGATCGCCGGATCGCCGTGATGGGCCTGGACGAGGAGCGGTACGCCGATCGCGGTCGCGATGACCGGAAAGGCGGCGAAGGCATTGCCGGTGAGGATGGTGAGCAGCGCCATGCCCAGCGTGAAGGCGAGCACCGCGGGCAGGACGGCGCCTGTCGGGATGACGGTGAGGACGAGCTCGCCGATCGTCTTGCCGACGCCGGTGTCGGCGAGGACGAGGCCGAGGGAGGCGAGCATCATCGGCAGCACCGCCGCCCAGCCGAGCGCGTCGACGAGCCGGCGCCCCTCCTCGACCGGCGCCAGCGGGGACGGCTTCAACCAGGCGTAGGCGAGCGCCAGCGCGACCAGGACGCCGACGCAGAGCAGGACGAGCGTCTCGCGATTCTTCTCGAACAGGCCGGTGCCGAAGAGCGTAGGGACGTAATCGTAGAGGAGCGTGCCGGCGACGGCGATGCCGATGACGAGGAGGATCGGAAGGAACAGCCGGTTGCCGTGGCGCTCCCCTTCGGCCGCGCGCGTCTCCTCGTCCGTCGCGGGCCTGCCGCGGCCGATCAGGCCGAAGGTGGCGAGCGCCGCCAGCGCGAGGACGATGCCGCCGTTGGCGAGGTCGCCGAGCCAGGTGCCGGCGATGAGGTTGAGGGCGAACAGGCCCCAGAACGCGGCGTTGCCGAACCGCCTCGGATTGGTCCGGTCGAACAGGCTGAGCCAGGCGTAGGCGGCGAAGCTCGCGCCGACGATCGCATAGACGAACTGGCTGCCGATCATGATCGCCGCTCCTTCGCCAGCGCGCGGTCGAGGAGCAGCAGCCGGACGGCGTGGATCAGGAAGGCGGCCACCGCGGTCGGCATCGCCCAGACCGAGAGCTGGAGCGGCGACAGGGCGATGCCGTACGCCTCCAGCGTCTTCTGGATGAGGAGGATCGAGCCGATGGCGAAGAAGATGTCCTCGCCGAAGAACGCGCCGACATTGTCGGTGGCGGCGGCATAGGCCTTGACGCGGTCGGCCGTCGCGTCGTCGAGCGGTCCCCCTTTCTCGGCTGCGGCGACGGCCATCGGCGCGACGAGCGGCCGCACGGTCTGCGCCTGGCCGGCGGTGGCGACGAGGCCGATCGCCGAGATCAACTGGCGGTAGAGCAGATAGAGGATGAGCAGCCGCCCGGCGGTGGCGGCGCGGAAGCCGGCGATGACGGCGCGGGCGCGCTGCTGGAGGCCGTAGCGCTCGAGCAGGCCGATCACCGGCAGCACGATCCACGGGATGGCGATGATCCGGCTGTCGGTGAACGCCTTGCCGAGCTTGGCGACGACGGTGGCGAGGTCGAGCCCCGCGAGCAGGCCCGTGGTCAGCGCGGCGGCGGGGACGACCGCCATCGGATTGAAGCGGAGGCCGAAGCCGACGACGATGACGAGGATGCCGAGCAGGGGCAAATAGTGCATCATGTTGTTCCTCCCCGGAACGGGGAGGGGGACCGCCGCCGCAGGGGGCCTAATGTCGGCGATGCGGAGGCGTGGGCCCCTTCCACCATGCTACGCATGGTCCCCCTCCCCGTCCCGGGGAGGAGCGAGCGGTCCATATCCCCCTCCCCCCGGCGTCGCGATGACGAACAGGTCGCCGGGGCGCATCTCGGCCGAGGCGGTGGCGGTCAGCGTCTCCACCGTGCCGTCGGCGCGGATCACCCGGTTGACGCCGGGCGCGCCGTCGCCGCCGCCCGCGATGCCGCGGGGCGGGACCGCGCGGCGGTTGGAGAGGATGTTGGCGCGCATCGGCTCGCGGAAACGGATGCGGCGCTCGACCCCGTCGCCGCCGCGGTGCCGCCCCTCGCCGCCCGAGCCCCGCCGGATCGCGAAGCGCTCGACGACGACCGGGTAGCGGCTTTCGAGGATTTCCGGGTCGGTGAGGCGGCTGTTGGTCATGTGGGTCTGCACCGCGCTCGCACCGTCGAAGTCGGGACCCGCGCCGGCGCCGCCGGCGATGGTCTCATAATATTGGCGGCGGTCGTTGCCGAAGGTGAAGTTGTTCATCGTTCCCTGGCTCGGCGCCAGCGCGCGGCAGGCGGCGAACAGCGCGTCGGTGATCACCTGGCTGGTCTCGACGTTCCCGGCAACGACGGCGGCGGGGTAATGGGGGCGGAGCATCGAGCCGTCGGGGACGATCAGGGTGATCGGGCGGAGGCAGCCGTCGTTCATCGGGATGGCGTCGTCGACCATCGTGCGGAAGACGTAAAGGGTGGCCGCCCGACAGACGGAAAAAGGCGCATTGAAATTATTGGGCTGCTGTGGCGACGTGCCGGTGAAATCGACGGTGGCGGAGCGGCTTTCCCGATCCACCGCGACGGCGACGCAGACTTCGGCCCCATTGTCCATCGCGTAGCGGAAGCTGCCGTCGGAGAGGCGGCCGATCAGCCGCCGCACCGCCTCCTCGGCATTGGCCTGGACGTGCGCCATATAGGCGTCGATCACGTCGCGGCCATATTCGCCGGCGACCCGGTGCAGCTCGGCGGCGCCGCGGGCGCAGGCCGCGATCTGCGCGCGGATGTCGGAGACGTTGCGATCGGGGTTGCGCGCGGGCCAGCGGCCCTGGCCGAGCCGGGCGCGGAACTCCGCCTCGAGGAACCGACCCGCATCGACGAGCAGCATGTTGTCGAGCAGCACGCCTTCCTCGAGGATCGACGTGCTGTCGGGCGGCATCGAGCCCGGCGCGATGCCGCCGATGTCGGCATGGTGGCCGCGTGCCGCGACGTACCAGGCCGGGGCCGGATCCTCGTCCGCGGCGAACACCGGCATGATCACGGTGACGTCGGGAAGGTGGGTGCCGCCGCGATAGGGCGCGTTCAGCACATAGGCATCGCCGGGCTTCATGCCGCGGCCGTCGCGTCCCGCGCCGCGGGCCTCGATCACCGTCCGGATCGAATCGCCCATCGAGCCGAGGTGGACCGGAATGTGCGGCGCATTGGCGATGAGGGCGCCCTCGCGATCGAACAGGGCGCAGGAGAAGTCGAGCCGCTCCTTGATGTTGACGGAGCTCGCCGTGTTCTGGAGCGCGACTCCCATCTCCTCGGCGATCGCCATGAAGAGGTTGTTGAACAGTTCGAGCATGACCGGATCGGCGTCCGTACCGATCGCGCGGCGGGTTTCGCGGGCGACGGCGCGGGTGAGGATGAGGTTCGAGCGGACGTCGACTTCGGCCTGCCAGCCGGGCTCGACGACCGTGGTGGCGGAGGGGTCGACGATGAGGGCGGGGCCGGAGATGCGGGTGCCGGGAACGAGGGCGGCGCGGTCGAGCACTTGCTCCTCCCCGTTCCGGGGAGGAGCATTCAACCGCCTCGACGATCGCCGTCTCCACCACCACCCGCGTCCCGGGAGAAGCGAAGCCGAAGCGGGTGCGGTGGGCGTCCTCGAACGCCTGCTCCATCTCCTCCCCCACCGGCACTTCCAGCGCGGTGTCGCTGCCTTCGTAGCGGAGCGCGGCGCGGCGGCGGACGTCGACCCGTTCCACCCCCTGCGCCTTCAGCGCCGCTGCCGCTTCCCCGGCAAGCGCCTCCAGCACCGTCTCCAGCGGTTCGCCGCCGAGGCTGCGCTGGCGCAGCTCGACCCGGTCGGCGAGGCCCATGCCGTAGGCCGAGAGGACGCCGGCGAGCGGGTGGATCATCACCCGCTCGATGCCGAGCGCGTCGGCGACGAGACAGGCGTGCTGGCCGCCCGCGCCGCCGAAACATTGCAGCGTGTAGCGGGTGACGTCGTGGCCGCGGGCGATCGAGATCCGCTTGATCGCCTTGGCCATGTTGTCGACGGCGATGCGGATGAAGCCCTCGGCCGCCGACTCGGCGCTCATGCCGGCGTCGCGGCCAATCTCGGCGCACAGGCGGCGCGAGGCGTCCGCATCGATCGCCTGGTCGCCGGCCGGGCCGAAGACATGCGGGAAGCGCTCGGGACGGATCTTGCCGAGGACGACGTTGCAGTCGGTGACGGTCAGCGGGCCGCCGCGCCGGTAGCAGGCGGGGCCCGGGACGGCGCCGGCGCTGTCCGGGCCGACGCGGAAGCGGGTGCCGTCGAAGTGGCAGACCGACCCGCCGCCGGCGGCGACGGTGTGGATCTCGAGCATCGGCGCGCGGACGCGCACGCCCGCCACCACCGTCTCGTTGGTCCGCTCGTAGACGCCGGCATAATGGGACACGTCGGTCGAGGTGCCGCCCATGTCGAAGCCGATGATGCGTTCGTAGCCGGCCGCTTCGGCGGTCCTGACCATGCCGACGATGCCGCCGGCGGGCCCGGACAGGATCGCGTCCTTGCCCTGGAAAGCGGCGGCATCGGTGAGGCCGCCGGAGGATTGCATGAAGAGGAGGCGGGTATCCGCGCCGAGTGCGGCCACCACCCGGTCCACATATCTCCGCAGGACCGGCGACAGATAGGCGTCCACCACGGTCGTGTCGCCGCGGCCGACGAGCTTGATGAGCGGCCCGACCTCGTGGCTGACCGAGATCTGGGTGAAGCCGATCGCGCGGGCCGCCTGGGCGAGCGCCGCCTCGTGCGCGGTCCACCTCCAGCCGTGGATGAGGACGATGGCGACGGCGCGAAAGCCCTCGGCGAAGGCGCTCGCCAGATCGGCGCGGGCGCGCGCGAGGTCGAGCGGGCGCAGGACCTCGCCGTCCGCGGTCACTCGTTCGTCGACCTCGACGACCCGGCCGTAGAGCGCCTCCGGAAGCACGATCCGGCGCGCGAAGATGTCGGGGCGGGACTGGTAGCCGATGCGCAGCGCATCGCCGAGTCCGGCGGTGATGGCGAGGACGAGCGGCTCGCCCTTGCGCTCAAGCAGCGCGTTGGTCGCGACGGTCGTGCCCATCTTCACCGCGCCGATGGGGGCCGCGCCATGCTCTGCCATCAGCCGGCGGATGCCCTCGACCGCCGCATCCTCATATTGCTCGGGATTGTCGGAGAGCAATTTGGCGGTGTGGAGGCGCCCGCCGGGCGCGCGCGCGACGATGTCGGTAAAGGTGCCGCCGCGGTCGATCGAGAAGGACCAGCTTCCGGTCATCCGCGGCGGCGCTTCGCGTCAGCCGGCGATGTGCGTCTGCCCGACCATGCAATAGAGCATCGGGATCGACAGGATGAGGTTGGTGCGCGACGCCATCATCGCGATGCTCGCGGACTTCGCCTTGGCCTCGGGGCTCGCCTCGACGATCCCGAGGGCGCGCTTCTGGTTCGGCCAGATGATGAACCACACGTTCGCCGCCATGACGATGCCGAGCCACATGCCGGTGCCGATGGTGCGGTAGCCGTCGGCGAAGGTGAGCGCGTGGCCGCTATAGCCGCCCTGCGTCATCTCGGCGACGAGCAGGCCGAGGACCACGGTCGCAAGCGCCGCGTAGCGGAACCAGAAGAGGGCCGCCGGGGCGATGTACTTGGAGACGCCGGGCTTCAGCTCGGCCGGCACCTTCGGCATCGTCGGGATCTGCACGAAGTTGAAATAATAGAGCAGGCCGATCCACAGGATGCCGGCGAAGATATGGAGGTAGCGCAGGAACTGCGCCCACGGATAATGGCCGCCCGACAGCTGGTCGTGGTGCAGGCCGAACATCGCGGCGACGAGCAGGACGACGCCGATCAGCAGCGCGAGATGGAAGTTCCCCAAGATCTTGGCCATGCCGTTTCCCCCTTAGTTCTTCGTGATCGGCGGCCTCTCTACCGCAGCCGAAGGCGGCGCGTCGAGCCGCCACATGACGCTCGCCGAAAGCGGGGTCCACAGGCCGGTGCGCACGCCTGCCGCGCGCAGGGCGCCGCCGGTCCATTCGTTGCATGTGCGCAGCGCGGTGTAGGTGCCGGCGGCCTCGTAAAAGGCGTCGGAGGCGCCGTAGCCGCGGCCGGCAACGGAGATCGTGCGACCCTGCGCGTCGTAGCGGAAGCTGGCGCGAATGTAGGCGACGAGGCGGCGATATTCGTCCCGGCTGAGGGTGATCGGGCGCTGCGCCGGGCCCGGCTGCGGGCGGTCGTCATGATCGGCGTGCAGCAGGCTCGACCCGGTGCCGAAGGCGGCGGCGAGCGCGTCGGCCGGCTTGAGGTCCGCCCAGGTGGGCGTGTTCAGATAGACTTCGCGGTTGCCGTAGCCGATCGCCACATAGTCGCCATTGCCCCAGCGTGGGTCCCTGAGATCCCTGCCCGGCACCAGCGGCCGCCAGTCCATGTCGGCCGACACGGTCGGCACCATGATCCAGGTGTGGACGCCGTTGGTCCGCACGAAGACCCGCACGCCCTCGCGCGCCTCGTGCCATCCGGCGTTGGCCGGGATGGTCGCGAGGAGGAGCGCGGCGGTGAGGTAGAGGATGGGGACGGCGAGTAGCGCGAGGAGAAGCCTGAGGCCGATGCGGGCGGCGCGGCGCATGCCCGGATGTTTAACTCAACTACCTGAGTTGAGAAAGCGCTTTCTGCTACCGCCCCGGGGCTTGCGCATGCCCGCCACCCGTCGCAGGGAGCGCGAATGGGGGAATGGACGATCGGCATCATCGGCGGCTCCGGCCTCTACCGGCTCGACGCGCTCGAGGAGGTGCAGGCGCTCGCGATCGAGACACCCTGGGGGGCGCCGTCGGACCGGCTCGTCACCGGGCGGCTCGCGGGGCACCGCTTCGTCTTCCTCCCCCGCCACGGGCAGGGCCACCGCATCCCGCCGTCGCGGGTCAACTACCGCGCCAATATCGACGCGCTCAAGCGGGCCGGCTGCACCGACCTGGTGGCGATCTCGGCGATCGGGTCGCTGCGCGAGGCGCTGCCGCCGGGCCGGTTCGTCGTCGTCGACCAGTTCGTCGACCGCACCGTCGGCCGCGCACGAAGCTTCTTCGGCGAGGGTCTCGTCGGCCACGTCTCGATGGCCGACCCGGTCTGCGCCCGCCTCTCCGCCGCCGCCGCGGCGGCCGCCGAAGCTGCCGGCGCCGAGGTCGCGCGCGGCGGCACCTACGTCGCGATCGAGGGGCCGCAATTCTCGACGCGCGCGGAAAGCCGGCTCTACCGGCAATGGGGCTGCGACGTCATCGGCATGACCGCGATGCCGGAGGCGCGGCTCGCCCGCGAGGCCGAGCTCCCCTACGCGCTGGTCGGCATGGTCACCGACTATGATGGCTGGCGCGACGAGGAGGCGGGCGTCGAGGCGTCGGACGTGCTCGCCCAGCTCGCCGCCAATGCCGGCACCGCGCGGCGGCTGGTCGAGCAGCTCGCGCTGGCGCTTCCCGCCCGTCGCACGCCGGCTCCGGCCGACACGGCCCTCGACGGCGCCTTCGTCACGGGCATCGAGACGCGGGACCCGGCGATGCTGGCGAAGCTCGACGCCGTCTGCCGCGGCTGGATTCAGCGCGGCCGCGCATAGTCGAACGGCCGGGCGCGGATCCAGCGGCTGGCGAGCCATTTCTCGCCCCGCGCCACCGGCAGGCCGGCGTGGCGCGACAGCGGATCCTGGCGGCCGTCCTCGCCGGTGTTGCGGAACAGGATCGCATCGCCGGGCTCTCCCCGCAGGGTGAGGCCGGTCAGCGGAAACTGCGTCTCGCCGCCTTCAAAGCCGTCGTTGAGCCACACCAGCATGGTCAGCACGCGCTGGTTCTGGAAGCCCGGGATGGCGTCGAGATGCGGACGATATTCGCCGCCGACGCCGTAGCGGAGCACCTGCAGCGGCTCGCCCTGCGCGGCGGCCGTCCCGCTGGCGGCGGCGATGCGGCGGTTGAGCGCGTGGACGGCGGGCGATTCGAGCAGGACGTTGAATCCGGCGGCGTGAGACGTGCGCTCCGGATCGAGGCGCTGCGCGCCGGTGCGCGGATCGATCACCACCGAAGGCGCGAGCAGCGGCGTCGCGACGCCCCGCAGGTAGGCGCATTCGCCCGCCGTGAAGAGGCCGCGGAACCGGACGACGTGCGGCCGCTCCGACACGGCTTCCGGGGCCGGTACCGCCAGCGGCTCGCCGTCGGCCGTCAGCGCCATCCCGCCGATCGCGGCAAGCTCCTGTCCCCACCGCGCGCCCCATTCGGCCATCGCGGCGAGGCCGCTCAGGGCGCCGGCCCAATCACGCGGTCCGCCGAAGCCGGCGGCGAGGAAGTTGGTGTGGACGACCTGCGCGCGCCGGTCGCCGGCCGCGGCGGCGGCGGCGAAACCGGCGCGCGCGCCGGCGGCGTCGCCGGCATGGAGGCGGGCGAGAGAGTCGTCGAAGCCGGCAATGTTCATCGCCGCCGCTTTGCCGCGCGCTTCGCGCCGACGCAAACCCGCTTTGCGCCGCCGCCGGTGCGCGGCTATCGGAGGCGGCGATGAAGCCGCTCCCTCCTTATGCCGAGCTGCTCGGCCTGCGTGCCGAGCGCCGCGGCGACGAGACCTTGTGGATCATGCCCTTCCACGACGCGGTGGTCGGCCGCCCCGGCTATCTCCATGGCGGCGCGATTGCGGGCCTGCTCGAATTCGCCGCCCTGGGCACGGTGCAGGAGGCGCTGGACGACGACGTCAGCGTGAAGCCCGTCAAGGTCAGCGTCGATTTCCTGCGCGGCGGGGCGGCGCACGACACCTTCGCCAGCGCGACGGTCGCCCGGCTCGGCAAGCGCGTCGCCCATGTCGAAGCGCATGCCTGGCAGCTCGACCGCGCCAGGCCGATCGCCGCCGCGCGCATGAACCTGGTCGTCCGGCGGCAGGTGCGCGAACGGTGAGCGCCGGGCACGAGAACAACCGCACCTTGCTGATCGCGCTGGCCGCGAACCTCGGCATCGCCGTCTCCAAGTTCGTGGCGGCCGCGATCACCGGTTCCTCGGCGATGCTGACCGAAGGCGTGCACAGCGTCGTCGATTCGGCGAACCAGCTGCTGCTGCTGTGGGGACGCAAGCAGTCGAAGAAGCCGCCCGACCGCAAGCATCCCTTCGGCTACGGGCGCGAGCTCTATTTCTGGAGCTTCGTCGTCGCGCTGCTCGTCTTCGCGCTCGGCGCGGGCGTGTCGGTCTACGAGGGCGTCGTCCACATCCGCCACCCCGAGCCGGCGGTGTCGCCGCTCATCGCCTACTCGGTGCTGCTCATCGCCTTCCTGCTCGAGGGCGGCTCGACCGTCTCGGCGTTCAAGGAATTCCGCGCCGCCAAGGGCGAGCTCGGCTGGATCGCGGCGGTCCGCGAATCGAAGGACCCGCCGACCTTCATCGTGCTGCTCGAGAACGGCGCGGCGATGGCCGGCATCGTCGCCGCGGCGATCGGGCTGGCGCTGAGCCAGGCGACGGGCAATCCGGTCTTCGACGGCGCCGCCTCGATCGTCATCGGCATCATCCTCGGCGTCACCGCAACCCTGCTCGCCAAGGAATCGAAGGCGCTGCTGATCGGCGAGGCGGCGGATCCGGAGCTGGTCGAGTGCATCCGCGGGGTCGCCGCGGCGCATGCCGGGATCGCCGGCGTCGGCGTCGTGCTCACCGTCCACTCGGCGCCCGACCAGATCACCGCCATGTTGAGCGCCGATTTCGTCGACACGATCAGCGCCGGCGAGGTCGAGCGGATCGTCGCGGAGATCGAGGCCGAGGTGGCGGCGCGTTGGCCGCAGGTCAGGCGCATGTTCATCCGCCCCGAGCAGGGCGCCGCCGAACGCCTCGCCGCCATCCGCGCCGATGAAGCTTAGCGGCGCCGCGCCGGCCGCCGCGGCGGCGGCGGGGTTCACCGCCTCGACCGCCTTGTTCTGGCCCGGCATCGCGCTGTTCGACAGCGTCGAGCAGTACCGCCAGGCGATCACCGGCGACGTTACCGACTGGCACCCGCCGGCGATGGCGCGGCTGTGGGGCCTGCTTGCCCAGGTCTGGCCGGGAACCGCGCCGATGCTTCTCCTCCAGCTCGGCCTCTACTGGCTCGGCCTCGGCCTCCTCGCCGCGGCTCTCGCGAGGCGCGAGCGGCGCCTCGCCGCCTCGGCCGTGCTGCTCGTCGGCTGCGGACCGATCCTCTCCTGCTGGATGGGCGCGGTCCTCAAAGACGCGCAGATGCTGGGCGCGCTCTCCGCCGCGACGGGGATCGGCGCCTGGCATCCGCTCGCCGAGAGGAAGCGCCCCGTCGCCGTCACCGGCCTGCTGATCATTTTCCTCGCCTACGCCACCCTGGTGCGCGCGAATGCGGTATTCGCAACTGCGCCGCTCGGCCTCGCGCTGCTCGGCTGGCCGGGGCTTTGGAGCAAGTGGGCCCGCGCCGCGGCCTGCCTCGGCCTCGTCGCCGCCGTCCTGGTCCTGGCGCCGCCGCTCAACCGCGGCGTCTTCGGCGCGGCGCGGGAGGGGCCGGAGAACAGCCTCCTCCTCTACGACATCGCCGGCACGTCGATCCGCGCGGGCGCCGACTCGGCCGGCGTGCCCGCCGCGCGCTGGACCGCGCTCGCCGACGCGGGCTGCTATTCCGCGGAAGGCTGGGACGCTTTGTCCGAGCATGGCCGCTGCACGATCGCGCCGGGGCTCGCGGCGGACCCGGACACGCCGCCGCTCTACGCCGCTTGGGTCCGCACTATCGCCGCGCACCCGCTCGCTTATGCGGCGCACCGCCTCGCCCATTTCAACGCGACAATGCGCTGGCTGATCGCGAACGGCGAATATGGCGCGGTGGGTCCGGTCGATTCCGAGCCCAACCGGCTCGGTCTCGGCGCACCGGCGAAAGCGGCCGAGCTGCTGGTCCACGTCTGCGGAGAAGCCTGGACCTCATCGCCGATCGGATGGCCGGTCCTCTGGCTGGCCTTCGCCGCGGCCGGCCTGTGGCTGTCGCGGCGCGCACCGCCCGGGCCGGCGACGCGACTCGCCCAGGCCCTGCTCCTTTCCGCCGTGGCCGGAGGCCTCAGCTACGCCGTGGTCAGCGTCGCGTCCGACCTGCGCTATCACCTCTGGACGGTCCTCGCCGGCGGGCTCGGCCTCGTCCTGCTCGCGAGCGCAGGCGGGATCCGACGCCGCGGGGCGGTGGTCCTGCTCGCGGTCGCGCTGGTCGTCGTGACCGGCGGGACGCTGTCCCGGCTCCTCCTCCCGCCGCTGCCGGCGCACGTCGATTGAAACGGGCGCGGCGGCGGGGCATGACGCAGGGCGCCAGTCCAAGGGGTTTGCCGTCCATGAAATTCGCCTTCGCCGCCGCCGCCGCCTTCGTCGCCGCGCCGGCCGCCGCCGACACCGTCGTCGTCACCGCCGACCGGATGGTCGACGTCCTCGCCGGTTCGACGGTCGAGCAACCGGTGGTCGTCATCACCGACGGCCGCATCGTCTCGGTCACCGGCCGCGGGGCGGCTCGTCCGAACATCCCCGCCGGTGCACGCCGCATCGACCTCCCCGGCCGCACGATCCTGCCCGGCCTCATCGACATGCATGTCCACCTGACCTCGCTGGCCGAGATCGGCGGCTATCGCGGCTTCGAATATACGGACAGCTTCTGGAGCGCGGTCGGATCGGCCAATGCCGCCAAGACCCTGCGCGCCGGCTTCACCACGGTACGCAACGTCGGCGCCGACGGCTTCCAGGACGTGGGGCTGAGGCAGGCCATCGACGGCGGCTGGCTGCAGGGACCCCGTATCGTCACCGCCGGCTATGCGATCGGCGCCACCGGCGGCCATTGCGACGAGAGCAAGCTTCCGCCCTCCTACGACCGCAAGGAGGTGAACATCGTCAACAGCCCCGAGGAGGCGCGGGCGAAGGTCCGCTGGCTCCACAAATACGGGGCGCAGGTGATCAAGATCTGCGCGACCGGCGGCGTCTTCTCTCACGGCGACGCGGTCGGCGCGCAGCAATTGACCTTCGACGAGATGAAGGCGATCGCGGAGGAAGCGCACATGCTGGGCCTGCGCGTCGCCGCCCACGCCCATGGCGACGAGGGCATCCGCGCCGCCATCCTCGCCGGCATCGACACGATCGAGCATTGCAGCCTGGCCAGCGACGCGACCATCGCGCTCGCCGCGCAGAAGCGCACCTGGTTCGACATGGACATCTACAATGACGACTACATCCTCGCGACCGGCACCGCGAACGGCACCGAGCAGGCGAGCATCGACAAGGAGAAGATGATCGGCCGGCTGCAGCGCGAGACCTTCCGCAAGGCGGTGCGCGCCGGCGTGCCGATGCTGTTCGGCACCGATGCCGGGGTCTATCCCCACGGCGACAACGGGCGGCAGTTCGCCAAGATGGTCGAATGGGGGATGACGCCGATGCAGGCGATCCAGGCGGCGACGAAGAGCGCGGCCATCGCCCTCAACCGCGAGAGCGACGTCGGCGCGATCGCGCCGGGCCGTTACGGCGACATCGTCGCGGTCGCCGGCGATCCTTTGAAGGACGTGCGGCTGCTCGAGCATCCCGACACCGTCATCAAGGGCGGCGAGGTGGTGAAGCGCGACTGATGCGGTCCGCGGTCGCCTTGGCAGCCTTGGCCCTGAGCCAGGGCGCGGCCGCGACGCCGCCGCCCTGCCCCGGCCCGCGCACCGACCCCGCCGTGCCGGGCCCGCGCCTCGTCCTCGACGCGAACTTCCCGGACCCGTTCGTCGCCCGCTTCGGCCGCACTTATTATGCCTATGCGACCGGCGCCCAGCTCGGCGAACGGCGGCGCAACGTCCAGGTGATCCGTTCCTTGGACCTGCGCAACTGGTCCGCGCCCGCCGAGGCGCTGCCCGACGCGAACCTCCCCCGATGGGCGGATGCCAGGGACGTGCAGGTGTGGGCGCCGGAAGCGGCCCGGATCGGCGGCCGCTACGTCCTCTACTTCAATGCGCGCCACCGGACCCTGACGCGGACCGAGACGCCGCCGTCCGGTCCGCAGGTGCTCAAGCGCCATTGCATCGGCGCCGCCGTCGCCGCACGCCCGGAAGGGCCGTATCGCGGGGCGGCAAAGCCCCTCGCCTGCGCCGCGTTCCGCGACGGCACCATCGACCCGAGCCCGTTCCGCGACTTCGGCGGGCGGCGCTACCTCTACTTCAAGGACGACGGCAATTGCTGCGGCCGTAAGTCGGCGATCTGGGGCGTGCGCCTCCGCCCCGACGGCCTCGCCCCGGCCGGTGCGCCGGTGAGGCTGTTCGAGAACGACCAATCGCCGGCCAAGTATGACGACTGGGAATGGCGGGTGGTCGAGGCGCCGACGATGGTGCGGCGCGGCGGCGCTTACATCCTGCTCTATTCCGGCAATTATTTTGGCAACAAGAACTATTCGGTCGGCTACCGCGTCTGCGCCGGCCCGCTCGGCCCCTGCCGCGACCCCGGGGACAATCCGATCCTCTGGTCCCACCGCGCCTCGCCGCTGATCGGCCCCGGCAGCCAGTCGGTGCTCGCAGCGCGGACGGGCGACCTCATCTTCTTCCACGGCTGGAACCGCGACCCCGACGCGCACGAGGTCGCCGGCGTCCACAAACGCTGCCTCTACGTCGCCCCGCTCGAGTGGGTTCGCGGCCGCCCCCGCGTCGCCGGCGGCACCCCGCAGCCCTGACGGCTAGGACTCCGTCGTCGCCGCATAGGCCCGCATCAGCGGCTCCCAGTCCGCCAGCGGCGGATCGCGCTCGTAGCGGTGCGGGGCGCGCGTTTCGGCCCAGGGAAGCTGCTCCGATGTCCACAGTTCGACGAACGGCGCGAACCAGCCATGATCGTCGAGCATGGTCGGGCGCAAGTTGACGAACCAGTCGAACCCGTCGGCGCGGGTGAACAGCCAGCTCTTGCAGCGGGGGCAGTGGAAATGGTGCTGCTGCGGATGGTGGGTGCCGCCGATGACGGGTTCGCCCGCGGTCAGTTCGAACCCGTCGGCCGGCAAGGTCAGGGTCAACGAGAAGGCGCTGGCGCTCATCCGCTGGCAGCCGCTGCAGTGGCAGGCGCCGGCGAGGAGCGGCGGCTTGGTCACGCGCAGGCGGACCGCGCCGCAGCGGCAGCCGCCTTCCCACGGCAGCGGCGGCGGCCTCGAGGGCGTCGGGTCGATCTCAGTCATCGGCCTTTTTCATTACGCCGGCGGGTCAGGCGCGGCTAGGGCGGAGGCGATGCCGCTCGACGATCCCCAGGCCATCGCCCGCGCCTTCGCCGACGCGGTGAACATGACCGCGGACGAGATCGACGCGTGGCTGGAGACGCCGGAGAGCCGCAAGGTCGGCTTCCGGCGCGAGGGCGCGGCGGAGTCGGTCGGCCACGCTTCCGGCCGTCGCATCGCGGCGATCCTCCGCACGCCGGAACCCGAACGGACGGCGGAGGATTACGCCCACATGCGCAAGGTCGTCGGCTTCGTCCGCCGCCACCGCGCGCAGGAGCCGGCCAACCCCGTCACCTCGCGCTGGCGCTGGTCGCTGATGAACTGGGGCTGCGACCCGTTGAAGGATATCTAGGGAGCGAGAGCGATGAAGGGCTATTGCGACAATATCGAACGGCGCACCGTCGAGAACGACGATTTCCGCCGCGTCCTCTACACCGGCAAGCACCTCCAGCTGGTGCTGATGACGCTGAAGCCCGGCGAGGAGATCGGCGAGGAGGTGCATGAGGATCGCGACCAGTTCTTCCGCATCGAGGAGGGCCAGGGCACCGTCTATATCGACGGGATGGGGAACGAGGTGGAGGACGACTTTGCGGTGATCGTCCCCGCGGGCGCGCGCCACAACGTCGTCAATACCGGCGACGAGCCGCTCCGCCTCTACACGCTGTACGGGCCGCCCGAGCACAAGGACGGCGTCGTCCACAAGGACAAGGCCCAGGCCGAGCGCGACCACGACAACGACCATTGGGACGGCGAGACCAGCGAGAAGGCCGGCTAGGACGTTCGCCCCTGCGGCCGAGCCCGGTTCGTCATGCCGGACGGAGGGACCCCATCAAAGTATTACTTTGATGGGAACCCTGATCCGGCATCCACCTTCTGCCTTCAATGTCCGTTGCTTGGGGAAGGCGGACCCCGGCCCAAGACCGGGGTCACGATCCCATCTGGGGGTTCGACGCTGTAGCACCGAACTGGGCTCAGGCGCCGGCAAGCTCCAGGATCGCCGCCCATTCCCCGTCGCGGACCGGCGAGACCGAGAGGCGCGACTGGCGGAGCATCTCGAGGGCGGCGAGGCGGGGCTCGGCCTTCATCGCTTTCAGCGTCACCGCGTGCGCCAGCGCGCGCACCGGCTCGACCCGCACCGAGACCCAGTCGGCGTCCTTCGGGTCGGGCGCCGCCGCGCGGGCGATGCGCATGATGCCGACCGCCGCCTTGTCGGCGCCGCTATGGTAGAAGAGCGCCGCGTCCCCGACGCGCATCGCCCTGAGGTGGAGCCGCGCGGCGGGGTTACGGACCCCGTCCCATTCGGTGCCGCCGTCGCGCAGCAGGTCGTCCCAGCCGTAGCTGCCGGGCTCCGACTTCATCAGCCAGTGCGCCATCCGCTTCTCCTCCTCGTGCCGCGATTCGGCTGAGTTCCCGTCGATACGGCGGCGACCAACCGTGCGCAAAAGTGGCCGGAAAACCACGCCCGCTCAAAAAGTTCCGCGCCGCTCAACTTTTTTCTTCGGCGTATCCCTGCGGCCACACGGTTCGTCGCGCGAATCGGGGCCGGATGTTGCACGACGGCCCCGGTTCCACCATTTGCCGCTCAGCCACAGAGCGAGAGCGGGGGCCCGCGGCGCGAGACGCGCCGGCCGGCGGCACGCGAGACGGGGGGCGATCGGGGATGCGGTTCTCGCATCCGGGGGATCGGGCACCCGCATACGAAAAGAGAGTCGATGACCCGGACCCTTCGGGCGGCGGAGCTTTCCGCCGCGACGGTCGCGCTGTTCGCGGCCGTGAGCTTTGCCGCGCCCTCCCTCGCCGACACCGGCGCGCCGCAGCCCGGCCACACCGCGACGGCCGCCGCGCCGCAGGGCTATCTGGCGGCGATCTACGCGAAGGCCGTGGCGGTGCTCGGGCTCGACGAAGCGTCCCCGCCGGCCGCCCCCGCGGTCCAGAAAAGCCTCGACGAGCTCGTCGGCGAGCATGAGGCGACCGCCGCCACGGACGGCGAGCAGGACTGCCTCGCCAAGGCCGTCTATTTCGAGAGCCGCGGCGAGCCGATCGAGGGCCAGCTCGCCGTCGCCGAGGTGGTGATGAACCGCGCCGCCTCGGGCCGCTACCCGACCAGCCTGTGCGACGTCATCACCCAGAAGGCGCAATTCTCCTTCATCCGCCACGGCCGCTTCCCGACGCCGGACGAGACCTCCCAGGCGTGGCGCAAGGCGGTGGCGATCGCCACCATCGCCCGCGACAAGCTGGTCTCCACCTTGCCGTCTGACGTGCTCTGGTACCATGCCGACTATGTCGCCCCGGCCTGGGGCAAGCGCCTCACCCGCACCGCCCAGATCGGCCTCCACATCTTCTATAGCTGAGCTGATTGCTCCTCGCCGGAAACGGGGAGAAGCTATTTCATCGTCCGGAACGTCACCGAGTAACGGAGCGCCTCGGCCGGCGGGATCGAATGCTCCCACTCGGTACGCGCCGGGCCGCTGAGGAGGTAGGCGCTGCGCGGTGCGACGACGAGGGCGCGGCGCTCCCACCTGGCGCCGGCCTTGCGGCGGAAGCGCAGCCGCGCCGGCGACAGGAGCGAGACGCCGACGACGTCGCCGAACACCGCGCGGTCGCGATGCCAGCCGATCGCCGCGCCCGGCGCATATTCGGTCAGCAGGACATGCTCCAGCCGCTCCGGCGCGAGGCCCGCCCAGCGCGCCGCCTTGTCGCGCAGCGGCAGGAGCCAGTCCGGGATCGGCTCGGCCGCCTGCAGGCCGCTGCCGTCGAAGACGTAGTGCCAGCCGTAGCTGTGGGTGCGCCGCTTGCCCTCGAAGCCGTGGAAGGCGAAGGCCGCGAACGGCACCTCCCGCATCCGCCGGACGAGCGCCTCCTCCCCGCCGGCATCGAGCAGCGCGGTGGCGTAGCGCAGGCCCTCCGGCAACGCGGGATCATTGTCGAACAGGCGGGGTGCGCTCATCATCGCTGATCAACCAAGCATCTGGCTTCGGCTAACAATTCGGCAACCCTTTCTGTGCCATAGGCCTCGCGACATTTCTCCGGGTGGGGCTGCAATGCACGAAATCCGTTCCACGATCCTCGGCGACGCCAAGGCCAATCTCGTCGCCCACAAGGCCAAGAAGGGCGAGGCGGGGACGGCCGGCCTCAGCCGCATCGCCATCAAGCGCCAGGAAACCCGGATCACCAACCAGCGGCTCGAGGACCGTCACCGCGACGTCGTCGAGGCGGCGACCATCGTCTTCCGCCGGAAGCGACTGTCCGTCGGCGTCGTCAACGTCTCGTCCCGCGGGGCCATGCTCGTGACCGACATCGAGCCCAAGATCGGCGAGAAGCTCGACATCCTGTTCACGCCCGACAACAAGACCAAGTCCGCGGTGCGGTGGGTGCGCGCGGGGCGGATCGGCATCGAGTTCCTCGACGAGACGATCTTTTGGGAGACCGGCGCCACCTTTCGCTACGAGCCGGCCGCGCCGGAGCACGCGGCGGATGAGGAAGCCGAAGCGGGGCGCGTCTACCAGCTGCGTGAGCCGCGCCAGCGCCTGCTCCGTTCCGGCACGCTGCACTGGGGCAAGATCTCGATCCCGGTGCGGCTACGCAACATCTCCGGCGGCGGCGCCCAGCTGGAAAGCGACCGCCAGCTTCAGCCCGGCTCGGAGGTCGAGCTCGACCTCGGCGAAGGGGGGTGCAAGGCCGCCGAGATCCGCTGGTCGAGCGACGGCCAGGTGGGGCTTCGCTTCTTCGAGGATTTCGACTTCGAAGCGCTGGCCGCGCAGGCCCAGCCGGCCGAGCGGCCGGCCGAAATGCTTAAGCCGGCTTGGCTGGAGACCGAGCTCGATCCGGACTCGCCGTGGGCGGCGCGCTTTGAGCGGCTGACGCTCACCGAGCTGCGCGCCCTCGACAAGGACTGAGCTCCCCCGTCATTGCGAAGCGAAGCAATCCCTGGTGGCTGGATTGCTTCATCCCCCGGCTGCGCCGGGCTCCTCGCATTGACGGCTGAGGGCGGTCACTTCGCCATGGCGATGAAGATGCCGACGACGATGAAGATGAGGCCGGCCGCCGCCATGAACAGATAGGCCGGACCCGGCTTCCTGGTCTCGAGCACACACTCCTCCGGCTTCTCCGGATTGTAGCGCACCAGCGGCGCCGTCCCTTCCGTGTAAGGCGCCAGCGCCGCTTCGGCCTTCCTGCGGCTCGAGCTGCGGTAATTGCCGAAGCGCAGCCGCGTCCCCTGCAGCTCGCGCCCCGCCACCGCATAGCCGTAGGTGACGACCGGGTTGTACCAGGTCGTCGTGTTGCCGTCATTGTCCTCGGATTCCTCGACGTCGACGCGGCACGAGACGACCCGCCCCGGCGCGGTCGGCCAGGTCTCGGCGGCCTTGGCCTTGCCGACGGCGCGGAAGTGCGCCCAGGCGAATGCCGCGACCCAGATCAGGCCGATGAGGATGATCGCGACGGGTACCATGTCCATTCTGTACGCCTCCTTGTTTCGGCTTATTGAGCATTGCGAGGACGGCCGAGTAAAGGGCTGAATCCGCACGGAGGACCCTTGCATGCGCGCCATGTCCGGACTGCTCGTCGCCGCCGCCGCGGCCCTCGCCTCCCCTGCCCCGGCGCAGGCGCCCGACTACGGCGCGCAGCTGCGCGACGCGGACGTCGTGCTCAAGGACTTCCGCTTTGCCGACGGGGAGCGGATGGCCGAGCTCAGGATCCACTACGCGACGCTCGGCACGCCGCACCGCGGCGCCGACGGCGAGATCGACAATGCGGTGATGGTGCTGCACGGCACCGGCGGCACCGGGCGCCAGTTCCTGGCGCCGCAGTTCGCGGGCGAGCTGTACGGGCCGGGCCAGCCGCTCGACGTGCGCCGCACCTTCGTGATCCTCCCCGACGGGATCGGCCACGGCAAGTCGTCCAAGCCCTCCGACGGCCTGCGCATGCGCTTTCCGAAATACGATTATGCGGACATGGTCGAGGCGCAGCGGCGGATGCTGGCCGAGGGGCTCGGCGTCAAACGGCTGCGGCTGCTGATGGGCACGTCGATGGGCTGCATGCACGGCTTCGTCTGGGCCGAGACGCACCCGGACTTCGCCCGCGCGATCATGCCGATGGCGTGCCTGCCGACCGAGATCGCCGGGCACAACCGGATGTGGCGCGACGCGGCGATCAAGGGGATCGAGGCCGATCCGGCGTGGCTGGGCGGCGCGTATCGGGCCGAGCCGCTGCAGGGGCTGCGCACCGCCGTCAGCCTGCTCCAGGTGGCCGGCTTCGCGCCGCTCTACCTGCAGAAGGCGTACCCGACGCGGGCGGCGGCCGAGGCCTATATCGAGGACCGCATCGCCAAGGACCTGCCGACCCGCGACGCCAACGACCTCATCTACCAGCTCGACGCGTCGCGGACCTACAATCCGTGGCCGGCCCTCGAGCGAATCCGGGCGCCGATCGTCTGGGTCAACAGCGAGGACGACTTCATCAACCCGCCGGGCTACGGCATCGCCGAGGAGGCGGCGCGGCGGATGAAGACGGCCCGCTACATCCTCGTGCGCGCAACCAGCGACACGCGCGGGCATGGCACGCATACGTGGGCGAAGTTCTGGCGGCAGGAGCTGGTGGACTTGCTGCAGAGGACCGAGCGGTAGGGGGACATGTTCCTTTCCCCCTGGGAAAGGTACGTGTCCCCTGACTGTGGGGACACGTACCTTCCTTCGGAAGGAACATGTCCCCTGTGCCTACTCCGCCGAGCTGACGTGGTTGAGGGCGATGACCCATCGGCCGGCAACCTTGCGCATCAGGCGGGTGTTGATGCCGTCCTGGGGCTTGCCGCCGCCTTCGAGCCGGTAGCGGCTGATGAGCTGGGCGGCGTCGGCGGAGAACAGCTCCACCTTCACGTCCCAGAAGTGGAGACGGCCGCGGCGGGCGGGATCGCCGCCATAGTCGCGAACATAATGGTCGAGCGTGCCCTGCCAGCCCTGCTGGAACCGGCCCTTCGAGACGAACACGACGTCGGGCTTGCTGAAGGCGGCCATGTAGCCGGCGAAGTCGCCGCGGTTCCAGGCGGCTTCCATGTGCGCGACGACGGCGCGAATCGCCGCTTCGTCGCGCGCGGCGGCGGCGCCGTGGGGCGGCGGACAGGCGGCGGCGAGCAGCAGCGCCGCGGGCAGGAGACGCGCCGCATGCCGGCTGGGGCGCGGCAGGCTGTTGAACAGGCTTGGCTTTCGCACGTTTAACCCCTCGAGCGGAGCAGGACAGGAGTATTTGTCATGACCAGCGTTCTGAAGAAAGCGGTGCTCGGCACCGCGCTGGCGGCGATGGCGGCGACGACCGCGACCCCCGCCGACGCGCAATATCGATACCGTCACTACCGGCACTATCGCGACAATACCGGCGTCGCCATCGGCGCCGGTATCCTCGGCCTCGGCATCGGCGCCGCGATCGCGTCGAGCAGCCGCGGCTATTACTCGCCTTACAGCAGCTACTATAGCGGATACGGGTACGATCCCTATTATAGCGGCTACGGCAGCTACGGCGGCTACAGCGGCTATTACGATCCCTATTACGGGAACGGCTACGGCTATTACGGCTACCGCTGCACGACCACGCGGCAGTGGGATCCGTACTGGCGCCGCTGGGTCCGCGTCCGCACCTGCTGAGGTCGCGGCTGAACGGGGACAGTCTAGCTGAACGAGGACAGTCTATCTGACTGTCCCCGCTCCGGCGGTGGTACTGGGACAGTCAGATAGACTGTCCCCGGCTTACTGTTCCCGCTGCGGAGTGCGTGAGCGGGGACACTCAATAGAGTGTCCCCGGCGTCAGCGCGTGAACTTCTCGCCCGCTTCGGCCTTGCGGACGAGGAGGTCGGCGAGGGTGAAGTCGGGGCCGAGGCGCGCCTGCTGGGCGCGCAGGCCGTCGACGATCTTGCCGAGCCCTTCGGTGTCGGCCCAGAACATCGGGCCGCCGCGATAGACCGGCCAGCCATAGCCGTAGACCCAGACGACGTCGATGTCGCTGGCCCGCTGCGCCATGCCTTCCTGGAGGATCTTCGCGCCTTCGTTCACCATCGTATAGAGGGTCCGCTCGACGATCTCCTGATCGGTGATCTCCCGCTTCTCGACGCCCTCTTTCGCCCGGAACTGCTCGATGATCTCGGCGACCTTCGGGCTCGGCGACGGGCGGCGCTTCTCGTCATAATCGTAGAAGCCGGCGCCCTTCTTCTGGCCCCAGCGATCGATCGCGCACAGCGCATCGCGGATATTCTCGATCCCGTCGGGTCGCGGTGCCAGCCGATGTCGACGCCGGCGAGATCGGCCATCTGGAACGGGCCCATCGGCATGCCGAATTGGACATGGACCCGGTCGACCTGCTCGGGCGTCGCGCCTTCGAGGAGCAGCCGCATCGCCTGCGTCTGGCGCGGGATCAGCATGCGGTTGCCGATGAAGCCGTAGCAGACCCCGGCGACGACCGCGACCTTGCGGATCTTCTTCGCGAGGCTCATCGCCGTCACCAGCACGTCCGGCGCCGTCTTGGCGCCGCGCACGACCTCCAGCAGCTTCATGACGTTGGCCGGCGAGAAGAAGTGGAGGCCGACCACGTCCTCGGGCCGCGACGTCGAGGCGGCGATCTCGTCGATGTTGAGGTAGGAGGTGTTGGAGGCGAGGATGGCGCCGGGCTTGGCGATCTTGTCGAGCTTGCCGAACACCTCCTTCTTCACGTCCATGTTCTCGAACACGGCCTCGATGATGAGGTCGCAATCGGCGAGGTCGTCGAGGCTGAGCGACGGCTTGAGGAGACCCATCGCCCCTTCGACCTGCTCGGCCGTCATCCGGCCCTTGGCGGCGGTCGCTTCGTAATTCTTGCGCATCACGCCGGTGCCGCGGTCGAGCGCTTCCCGCTGCATCTCGACGATGGTGACGGGGATGCCGGCCGAGAGGAAGTTCATCGAGATGCCGCCGCCCATCGTGCCGGCGCCGATGACGCCGACCCGGCGGATGTCGCGCGGCTGCGTGTCGTCTGGCAGGCCCTCGATCTTCGACGCCTTGCGCTCGGCGAAGAAGAAATATTGCTGGGCGCGCGACTGGGTGCCGCCGGCGAGCTCCATGAACAGCCGGCGCTCGTCCTGGACTCCTTCGGCATAGGGCTTGGCCACCGCGGCCTCGATCGCCCTGACGTTCGCCTCGGGGGCGTCGAAACCGCGGAACCTCTTCGCATTGGCCTTGCGGAAGTCGGCGAAGACCGACGGGTCGGTCCCTTCGATCTTGTCCTGGCGCTGGCTGCTGCGCGGGACCGGACGCACGTCCTTCACTTCCTCCGCATAGGCGACGGCGTGCTGCTCGAGATCGCCTTCGATGAGGCGGTCGACGAGGCCGATGGCGTACGCCTCCTTCGCGCCGATCGGGTTGCCGGTCGCGGCCATCTCCAGCGCCTTCGGCACGCCGGCGACGCGCGGCAGGCGCTGGGTGCCGCCGGCGCCGGGAAGGAGGCCGAGCTTCACCTCGGGGACGCCGAGCTTCGCGGAAGGGACGGCGACGCGGTAATGGCTGGCGAGCGCCACTTCGAGGCCGCCGCCGAACGCGGTGCCGTGGATCGCCGCGACGACCGGCTTCGAGCAAGTCTCGATCGCGTCGACGACCTGCGGCAGCGCCGGCGGCGCGAGCGACTTGCCGGTCGCGAATTCGCTGATGTCGGCGCCGGCGAAGAAGGTCTGGCCCTGGCAGAGGATGACGACGGCCTTCACCGCCGCGTCGGCCTCGGCCTCCTCGATGCCCTTCACCAGGCCTTGCCGCACCGCGTGGCCGAGGGCGTTCACCGGCGGGTTGTTGGAGACGATGAGAAGGACGTCGCCGTGGCGGCGGGTGGTGATCGGGCTCATGTCGCTCTCCCCGGAAGATGGTCCGGGCTCCGATAGGCCTTGCTTTACGTAAACGTCAACCGGCGGTTCCTTAGGCGGCGCTTCGGAAGAGGGTTCACGCGGAGACGCGGAGACGCGGAGGGAGTCCGGGTCCCACTTCCCGTCATCCCGGCGGAGGCCGGGATCTCCCTCAAGACTCGCGCCGGGGTCGGTGCCGGGCGAGGAATCGCCGCCGTGCCTTTCGCCGGGGAGATCCCGGCTTTCGCCGGGATGACGGACTTCCTCCGCGTCTCCGCGTCTCCGCGTGGCATCTAACGCCGCGGCGATCGCGGCTTCCGCTTCCTCGAGGCGGTGCAGGGGGTGGCGGGGCGGGTCGCGGTCGTTGGAAGGTTCGGAAGGTGCGGAAGGTGCGGAAGGTGCGGCTTGCATGGGAGAGGAGTGGGGGTTGCCCTGGAACTCGAAATAGTCGTCGCGCTCCGCGCGGGCCTTGGCGAGTTCGAAGCCGCGGATGCGCCTGGTGTCCTCCTCGACCTTGCGCTCCTCCTCAGGGCTCAACCTTCGGGAATACCCCTCATCGCCCCAGCAACCATCCTCCTCGCCGTCGAAGCCCTCCGGCGGCGGGTAGGAGGTCCAGATGTTGCCGTCCTCGCCGGTCCACAACTCGGTTCCGGTGTACGGCAGCCTCTCCCGCGCCGGCCGGCCGGGAAGCGGGGCGCCCGCCGCGACGGCCTCCATCCACCCGTCCCAATCCTCCTCCACCGTAAGGCTCTCCGGCCGCGGTTCGAGAAGGGGACCGACCTTGCCCAGCAGATAGGTGAGGAGGCGGTTGTCGTAGACCCGCTCCTCGCTCTTCAATTCGCCGCGCCAGTAATGGCCCTTCACCGTGCCCTCGATGGCGCGGTCGTAGGCGGTGGCGAGGATGCGGTTCTTCGCGCCGATGCGCTGCGCGCCCTCGCAGGCGAGATCGAAGCTCCAGGCCTCAGGGCGGCGGCGCAGGCGGTTGACGCTGTGCTCGCTCATGCCGACCATCGCGGCGGCCTTGCGGATGATGCCGGTGTCGGCGAGCGCCTCGAGGAATTCGACCTGGCGCGCCGGCGTCCAGCCGTCGCGGCGATGGCGCAGCGCGACGGGCTCGTAATCGGCGAAGGCGCCGGCGGCGCCCGTCGCGGGCGCGGTGGAGCGAGAGGAAGCGCGCTCATAGGTCGACGCTTCGGGGGCGGCTCGGTTCGTGCTCTGTTCCATCCGTGAGGATAAAGCACAAACAGGGGGGTGTAGGAAAATGTTTTTTTGTTCTCGGGGGACAGTCACAGTGACTGTCCCCCACACAGAGGCTGGGGACAGTCACTGTGACTGTCCCCGCCCCGCATCACGCGTGCCGGACACGGCATCACGGATCTGATAAGAAGCGGCGATGATCCTCGCCGCGCTGCTGCTTCAGTCCTACGTCCATCGCGTGCCGCAGGTGACGCCGGTGGCGCGGTTCGGGGCGATCGCGGTCGAGCGGGAGGACCCGGTCGCGACCGGCCAGGCGGTGCTCCACGAGATGCCGCTCCTTCCCAAGGCGCGGCTGGTCTGGTCGTCCGCCGACGGGCTGGTGCGGGCGCTGTACGAGGATGACGGCCTCTGGCTCAACCACGGCGTGATGATCCGCCGCAAGCCGGGCGCGGGACCGGACGTCGACTGCTCGATGTGGGACGGGAGCACCTTGTACGGCGCGCGCGCCGGCGGCGCGGAGGCGTGGCGCGAGGGGATTGTGGCGCTGCGCCGGCAGCTGGCCCAGTGCGGCGGCATCGACGCGGAACGGGCGGCCGGGTACGAGCGCGAATATCGCGCCGCCGCCCCCCAGGCCGCCGCCGCCGGCAAGGCGCTGCGGTCGCTCGCCCGCACCATGTTCGGCGGCCTCAGGCGCTGCGCGGCGGCGAAGACGCGCTATGGTCCCGCCTGGGACGTGCGGTGCGCGCGGCGAGAGGGGCCGGACTGACGCATATCGCCAGGACGTTGCATCCCGGTCGCCGACAGCCCCTAGGCGCCGCACCTGCCACGTGGCCTATCCCACGTGCCGAAGGAGATTTCGACGCGGCGATTCTTTTCATCCCGTCGCCCGTCGGGGGTCTCGACGTACCGATGGGCCTCGCCGAATGCGCCGATCGTGACGAGGGCGTCTGCGATGCCGTGGCGCGTGAGATAGGCTTTGGCCTGCTCCGCACGGCGACAGGAGAGGCGGAGATTGGCCGCGGCGGAACCGGAGCGGTCCGTATGGCCGGTGATAAGGATGCGCGTGCCGGGGATCGTGCGGTAGATGGAGATTACGTAATCGAGGACCTCCGCGGACCGGGGCGAGATTTCGGAGCTGTCCCAGTCGAAGAAAAGCATGAAGGGACCGGGGATGATATGCGCAGCGGGCGGCGTCTCCGGCGGCGCGGGCGCAGATGACTGTGCGGCGAGGAGGAGGGCGGCTGCGGCGATGAAGGGCATGCGCTGGAGCATCGCAGCGGCAGAGCCGTTGGTCTAGAGCGCGTCCGAACCCGGAGGAACGATCGTTGATACCGCGCGAGCAGCTGGGGACGGCGAAGGTGCCGGGCGGGGCGGAGCTCAGGCTCTACCGGCGCGGCGGCGACTTCATGATCGTGCTCGAGCGCAACGAGCTGATGAACAGCCGGATGCGCGGCTCCGAGGAAGCGCTGGCGACGCGGACGATCGCGCGGCTGCGCGACGCGGCCGCGGCGCGGCTGCTGGTCGGCGGCTACGGCATGGGGTTCACGCTGAGGGCGGCGCTCGGCGCGCTGGGGCCGCGGGCGGAGCTGGTCGTCGCCGAGCTGGTGCCCGAGATCCTCGCCTGGGCCCGCGGGCCGATGGCGGCGCTGACCGCCGGCTGCCTCGACGACCCGCGGGTGCGGGTGGTCGCGGCCGACGTGGCGGACGCGATCGCCGGCGCGGCCGCGGCGTGGGACGCGATCCTGCTCGACGTCGACAACGGCCCGGACGGGCTGGTCCGCGCCGCGAACGACCGGCTCTATTCGCGCGAAGGGCTGGCGGCGGCGAAGGCGGCGCTCAGGCCCGGCGGCGTGCTGGCGATCTGGTCGGCGGCGCCGGATGCCGCCTTCGCGCGGCGGCTCGCGCAGGCGGGCTTCGCCGTCGAGGAGGAAGCGGTGCGGGCGCGGGAGAACGGCAAGGGGCCGCGGCACGTCCTGTGGTTCGCACGGCGGCGATGAGGCGCGCGCGCAATCACCAATAGATCGCAGAATGGCGGTCCGCCGGGCGGCAGCCGTACTGTACAGGATAACATGACCACGATCATTGAAAAGTGACCAGAGGGATGATCCATGATAGAGTGTCACGGCCGACAAGGAAAAAGGAGTCGCAGCCGTGGAAGAGTCTGGCTTTATGGAAACTGCCGGTTTTTTTCTGTCGCTTTTGGGAGAAGGTCAATCCCTTTCGGATATTTTCCACGGCGGGCCTGATTTTCATGACATGTTGGTGCAATTGGAAACCGATCTCATGAACATATTCAACCAGATTTTAGCTAATGACGCAGTGAGGCAGGCCACTTCTGCGGCACAATCCAGTTCGGATTGGCTACGGATCGAGTATATAGATGCTATTAATGCGGGAGAGACGAAGGAAGAACTCTGGTCGCTTTTGACAGACTCTTCCGATAATCCGGGACTAAACGGCCTGAAGCAACAGGCCTTCGATATGGAAAGCTGGGCGAGCGAGAATCCCACCGACATTGCTCAGCAGACCGCGCCGCTGGCGCTGATGATCCACGGCCTCATCGTCGCCATTTTTCGGGAGCGCGCGCGCCAGGCGCCGGACCCCGCCACCGCGGCGGCCGAGACGAGCAACCAGATCCGCTATGCGCAGGAGGGATTCTCGCGCGTCGCGCCGCTCTTCGCGCGGTTCAGGCAGGGCCGCTTCGGCGGCATCTCCGCTCCGAGCGAATTCATCGTTGGGAGCGGCTTCGTGGAGTGGAACGTGGAGGACCCGTGGCCGGGTGCCCCAGTGCTGACGGCCTTCGGGAGGTGGAACGCGACCCCGAGCATCAAGTCGCAGTGCCAGCAGGCCTGGCGCGCCTACCTGCGCGTGCTTCAAACGGGATCCGACAGCGCGGCCGCGGACTTCACCAACGCCGTCTCCCAGGGCGCTTTTTCCGGAGACGGGGGGGCGCCGGATGGCGGCGCCCTGATCGCCAACTATCTTCCGGCATTGCAGGCGACGGGAAAATGGATGGCGTCGGCTCCCGCGGGCTTGCGGGGGCTGTGGGCGGTCGCGGGAGGACCGCCTGAATATGAGGTCGCCTATCAGGGGCAGACGAACCGCAGCCTGTGCACGTTCGGCAATGGCGGGCCCAACGACTGGCTGGAGGGCTTCGCGGACGGAACGGTGCCGAGCATCATCGCCACCCCTGACGGAGGCTATTTCATCTCCTTCCAGGACAGCAACGGCAGGCTTCGCCATGCGGGAAGCGGAGGCTCCCATGACGACGTCATGGCGCTGGCACCAGGCACCAGCCCCAGCGTCGCGAGGCTCGACGACGGTAGCTTCCGCTCGTGGTATCAGGAGCAAGGGACCAACATCCTCGCCGCGGCGACCGCCGGGCCGGACTGGAATGTGCAGGAATATGAGCTCGGCATGATGCCGGGCACGAGCCCGAGCGTCGCGCTGGTCGGCGGCGACGTCTCCTACGCGTTCCAGGCGAATACGGGGGCCTTGTGGGTCAACGGCGCCGGCACGCCGTGTTTGATGGCCGCGGGCTCCAGCCCAAGCATCGCCGCGTTTCCCAACGGCACGTGGCTGGTCGCGTTCGCGGACCGCGACGGCACCCTGACCACGTGGGACGGCACCGATGCCAACCCGTTCCAGGCCCAGGTCGCACCGGGCACCAATCCCGTGCTCGCCGCCGCCGGCGATGCGAGCTTCCAGATCGCCTTCCACGCGGCCGACGGCACGCTGCAGCTGGCCGGGCCGGACGGCGTCGCCGCGACGGGCAAGGCGATGATGGCCGGCACCGGTCCGGGCATCGCGGCGCTCTATGTCGGCGGCTACCAGCGGACTTTCCAGGCCGCCGACGGGTCGCTCGTCGCCGCGGGCGACGCGGGGAGCGCGACCGCCACGCTTCCCATCTACAACGAGGCCAGTCCCGCCATCGCCGGGATCAGCCTCGCGCCTCAGCCCTGAGCGTTGAGCGGCCCCTCCGCGGACGGCAGGAGCGAGCGTCGCCGAAAGGTCGGCGCGACGGCCGGGCACGTACCGGCAGGCCGCCGTCAGAACGACGTGCGGCCGTAGTCCTGGCGGTAGAAGGGGTGGGAGGCGCTGAGGCCGCCGTCGACGACGAGGGCGTGGCCGTTGACGTAGCTCGATTCGTCGGAGGCGAGGTAGAGGGCGGCGCGGGCGATCTCGTCGGGGACGCCGCCGCGCTTCAGCGGGTTCAAATGGCCGATCAGATCCTCGCGGCCGGCGGCGCGGGCATTGTCGTAAAGGGGGCGGGTCATGCCGGTCTCGATGAGGCCGGGGCAGATGGCGTTGACGCGGATGTTGGCGCCGGCGAGCTGGGTCGCGGCGACCTTGACGAGGTTGATGACGCCGGCCTTCGACGCCGAATAAGCCGGGCCGCCGGCGCCGGCGCGGATCCCGGCGACGGACGCGGTGCAGATGATCGAACCGCCGCCCCGCTCCTTCATGTGCGGCGCGGCATGCTTGATGGCGAGGAACGGGCCGATGAGGTTGACCCTCAGGATCGCCTCCCAGTCGTCGGGCGACTGCTCGAAGAGCGAGGCGAGGCCGCCCGAAATGCCGGCGTTGGCGAAGACGATGTCGAGGCCGCCATGGGTGGCGACGGCGGTGGCGACGAGGCGCTTCACGTCCTCCTCGGAGCCGGCGTCGGCGGCGACCACCCCCTCCCCTTCGGTCCTGTCGGCGGCGATGACCTGGGCGCCTTCGGCGCGGAACAGCGCGGCCGTGGCCTTGCCGATGCCCGACGCGGCGCCGGTCACGATCGCGACTTTTCCTTCGAGTCTCATGTCTCCGCTCCTCTTGCTCCCCTCCCTGCAAGGGAGGGGTTGGGGGTGGGTGCGCCGCAGGCCGGCTAAACTCCGCAGCTGGAATAGTCTCGCTGCGCTCGCCTACCCACCTCCGGCCCCTCCCTTCCAGGGAGGGGAGATCACAGCCCCACCCCCGTCGTCGAGCCGCCGTCGACGACGATGGCCTGGCCGGTGACGAAGGTCGAGGCGTCGCTGGCGAGGAACACGGCGGCGCCGGCGATTTCGTGGGGCTCGCCGATGCGCTGGAGGGGGGTGTGGGCGGTGACGGCCTTCAGCGTCTCGGGGTTTTCCCACAGGGCCCGGGCGAAATCGGTGCGGATGAGGCCGGGGGCGATGCAGTTGACCCGCACCTGCGACGGGCCGAACTCGGCGGCGAGGTTGCGGGCGAGCTGGAAGTCGGCGGCCTTCGAGATGTTGTAGGCGCCGATCACCGCCGACGCCTTCAAGCCGCCGATCGAGCTGACGATGACGATCGAGCCGGCGCGGCGCTCCAGCATCTCCGGGGCGACCATCTGGATCAGCCAGTGGTTGGCGATGACGTTGTTCTCGAGGATCTTCCTGAACTGGTCGTCGCTGATCCCGCCCATCGGCCCGTAATAGGGATTGGAGGCGGCATTGCAGACGAGGACGTCGATGCGGCCGAGTTGGCGGCGGGTCTCGTCGACGAGGTGCTGGAGCTGCTCCTTCGACGAGATCGACGCGGCGACCACGATGGCGCTGCCGGGGTGCTTGGCGTTGATCGCATCGGCGACCTCCTGGCAGGCCTCGGCCTTGCGGCTGGAGATGACGACCTTCGCGCCCTGGTCGGCGAAGGCTTCCGCGATGGCCCGGCCGATGCCGCGCGACGAGCCGGTGACGATGGCGACCTTGCCGGTCAAGTCGAAGAGGGACATTCGCTTCTCCTTCGTCATCCCGGCGAAAGCCGGGATCTCCTGTCGCTACAAACGCGGCGCCTCTCACCCGACGAGATCCCGGCCTTCGCCGGGATGACGGGCTAATCGAACACGATCACCGACCGCGCCGCCTCGCCGGTGCGCAGCGTGTCGATGGCGCAGTTGACATCGGCGAGCGGGATGCGTTCGGCGATCAGCGCGTCGAGGTCGAGGCGGCCGGCCAGGTAGAAATCGGCGAGGCGGGGAATGTCGAGCGGGAAGCGGTTGGAGCCCATGAGGCAGCCCTGGACGCGCTTCTCGGCGAGCAGGTCGATCGCACCGATCGACAGGCGCTCGGTAAGCGGCATCATCCCGACGATGGTGGCGGTGCCGCCGCGGCGCAGCAGCGACAGCGCGAGCTCCCCGGCGGAGATGCGGCCCACCGCCTCGATGGCGTGGTGGACGCCGCCTTTGGTGAGCTCGACGACCGCTTCCCTCAGGCGTTCGGAGTCGGGCGCGAAGGTGGCGGTGGCGCCGAGCCGCTCGGCGAGCGCGCGCTTGGCGGGGACCGGATCGATGGCGACGATGTGCCGCGCGCCGGCGATGCGGGCGCCATTGACCGCGGCGAGGCCGATGCCGCCGCAGCCGATTACCGCCACGTCCTCGCCGGCGGCCAGCTTCGCGGTGTTGAGGACGGCGCCCGCGCCCGTCACCACCGCGCAGCCCATCAAGGCGGCGCGGTCGAACGGCATGTCGGGGGAGATGGCGACGCAGCCATTCTCATGGACGAGCAATTGCTCGGCATAGCCGCCGACGTTGAGGAGCTGGTGGATGGGGGCGCCCTCCAGCGCGACGCGCGGCGCCTCGCCCTTGCGGCGCTTCGTCGCGGCGTCGGTGCAGAGCGAGAGGCGGCCGGTGACGCAATATTCGCAGCGCCCGCAATAGGCCGAAAAGCAGGTGACGACATGGTCGCCCGGCTTCACCGCCGTCACGTCCTCGCCCACCGCCTCGACCACGCCCGCCGCCTCGTGGCCCGGGATGGCGGGAAGCGGAGTCGGATAGGCGCCGTCGATGAAGTGGAGGTCCGAGTGGCACGCCCCGCAGGCACGGGTGCGGATCAGCACCTCGCGGGGACCGGGCTTGGAGACCTGCACCTGCTCGATGGACAGGGGGGTGCCGGGCGCGTGGAGAAGCGCGGCTTTCATTCTGCCTCCCCATGCCTCGGCATGGGGAGGGGGACCACCCGGAGGGTGGTGGAGGGGTAAGTTCGCGGGCCTGCGCCAGTTACCCCTCCACCACCTTCGGTGGTCCCCCTCCCCATCTTCGATGGGGAGGCACTTCCAACCTCACCCATGTTTGGCGAACTCCAGCCTCGCGATGGCGCGGTTGTGCACCTCGTCGGGGCCGTCGGCGAGGCGGAGAGTACGGATGCCGGCCCAGCTCGCGGCGAGCGCGAAGTCCTGGCTGACGCCGGCGCCGCCATGGGCCTGGACGGCGTCGTCGATGATGCGCAGCGCCATGTTGGGCGCCTGGACCTTGATCATCGCGATCTCGGCCTGCGCCGCCTTGTTGCCGGCCTTGTCCATGAGGTCCGCGGCCTTGAGACAGAGCAGGCGCGACATGTCGATGTCGATGCGGGCGCGGGCGACGCGCTGCTCCCAGATCGAATGCTCCATCAGCCGCTTGCCGAAGGCGACACGCGACTGGAGGCGCCTCACCATGGCTTTCAAGGCCTCCTCGGCGGCGCCGATCGTGCGCATGCAATGGTGGATGCGGCCGGGGCCGAGGCGGCCCTGGGCGATCTCGAACCCCCTGCCCTCGCCGAGCAGCATGGCGGACGCGGGGATGCGCACGTCCTCGAGCGCGATCTCCATATGGCCATGGGGAGCGTCGTCATAGCCGTAGACGGTGAGGGCGCGCTCGACGGTGACGCCGGGCGCGTCGAGCGGCATCAGCACCATCGACTGCTGCCGGTGCCTGGGCCCGTCGGGATCGGTCTTGCCCATGACGATGGCGACCTTGCAGCGCGGGTCGCCGGCACCCGACGACCACCATTTGCGGCCGTTCAGCACGTAGGAATCGCCGTCGCGCCGGATCTCGCACTGGATGTTGGTGGCGTCGGAGGAGGCGACGGCGGGCTCGGTCATCAGGAAGGCGGAGCGGATCTCGCCGTTCATCAGCGGGCGCAGCCACGCGTCCTTCTGCGCGCGCGTGCCGTAGCGGTGGAGCACCTCCATGTTGCCGGTGTCGGGCGCGGAGCAGTTGAACACCTCGCTCGCCCAGGGGACCCGTCCCATCTCCTCGGCGCAGAGGGCATATTCGAGGTTGGTGAGCTGGGTGCCCTCGAATTCGAAGCTCTCGTCGACATGAGCGAGCGCCTGGCCGGGGGGCATGAACAGGTTCCACAGGCCCGCCGCCTTCGCCTCCGGCTTCAGTTCCTCGATGACCGGGATCGGCTGCCAGCGATCGCCCTTAGCGAGCTGCGATTTGTAGTCGGGCGTGCGCGGCCGAATCCGAGTCTCGACGAACTCGCGGACCCGGTCGCGGTAGAAAGCCTGCCTTTCCGTAAGGTCGAAATCCATGGCTCCCCTCCCGTGCTATCCGGCGCGGTTCACCTGTGCCGGAAAGGAGACTTTCGCGCCAGTCCGTCATCCCGGCGGAAGCCGGGATCTCCACGAGGGAAGGGCGCAGTGTTCTTCACCCGACGAGAACCCGGCTTTCGCCGGGATGAGGCGAGGTTCGCCGGGATGACGCGAGGTTCGCCGGGATGACGGCTACCTTTTCCCGCGTTGCGCCGGCGCTGCCTCCAGGAAGGCGGCGTCGCCCCAGGCGATTGAGGCGGGAGCGAGGGGTTCGTTCTTCTCGGGCCGGGCGACGAGCTCGACGAGGGCGACATTGGTGACGTCGGCGTCGATCCGCTGGGCGGGTTCGCCAAAGGCCATCGCCTTGGTCTTCGCCAGCAGCCTGCCGTCGCCGTAGACGAAGAAGCGGACCTTCGCGCCGGTGTTCCGCGTGTTGTCGTCGACGCCGACGAGGGCGGCGAAGCCGCGCCAGCGGCCGGTGTTGCGCACCTCGAGGCGCGAGCCGGCGAGGATGCCGATGCCGGCGCCGAAGACGCGGCCGGCGACTTCGAGGTTGGTGCCGTAGGGGGCGGCGTCGGCCTGGGCGCCGCCATAGCCGCCATAAGCCGGGCGCTCGCCGGGACCGCGGGTGCCGGCCCAAGGGTTGACCATGCGGTGGACGAGCGGGTCGACCTCGGGGCGCGTGACGCCGTCGACGGCGACGTTCACGGCGCCCGGGAGCTCGGAGAGGTACATGCCGGCGGGGAGGAGGCGCCGGCCCTTGGCGATGAAGAGGCGCGTCTCGCGCGGGGCGAGGACGAAGCTCGTTTCGCCGGTGAAGCTCATGTCCTCCTTCGACCACAGGTCGTGGAGGGCGATCGGGGCGCCCCGCGCCATCTTGAGATGATCGGCGGTGAGGATCGCCTTCATCGGCGCGAGGCCGCGGTTGAAGAGGAGGACGGCCTTGTCGCCGGTCGAGAGGGTCTTGACGAGGATCTCGAAATCCTCGGACGTGTAGGCGCGCACCGCCTGGTGGCCGGCCGGATCCTGGTTCAGCGCGATGACGTCGGCATTGCCGAGGATGTCGAGCAGCGGCCTGGGCGTCTTCGCCAGGTCCGTGCCGATGAGGAGCGGCGCGTCGAGCATCGCCCAGAGCGAGAAATGGCTGCGCGCCTCGACGAGGTGGTTCTCGTCGAAATCGCCGAGGCCGATTTCAAGCATGTCGGGATCGTTCCACGCATAAGGCTGGGCGTAGAGCGGGCGGCCGGCGGCGCTGTCGTAGGTGTGGAGCATGCGCGTCCAGGACGGCGTGATGTCGTCGCTGGTCCGCCAGAGATTGCCGACCTCCTTGCCCCAGCGCCGCACGTCCGCCTGCCCCCAGGCGCAGATCGAGAAAACATAGTCGCCGTTCGGGCGGTGCTTCTGCAGCGCTTCGGCGACCGCGACGTAGAGGCCGCGCAAGCCGGCGATGTCGGTGCGGTTGAGGACGCCGCGCTCCATCAGCGGCTCGAGCGGCAGATATTGCTGCTGGGCGACGAGGTCGCTCTTGCCGGCATAATCGGCGAGGCCGCAGGCATCGACCTTGACGTAGTCGAAGTTCCAGTCGCCGAAGAACAAGCCGATATCCTGGTCGACATGGCCGTAGAGGCCGACCGCTCGCTCCTCGGGCGTGCCGACAGGGAGATTGGGAGACTTGAGGTCGAAGGCCTGCGAGCAGGCGTAGCGGCCGGCGTCGGTGTAGATGCCGGCCTTGAGGCCGAGGGCGTGGAGGCGGTCGGTGAAGGGGCGGAAGCTGGTCTCCTCCGGACCGCCGGTGGCGGCGCTCGGGAAGATCGCCGTGCGGATCTGGAGGCGTCCGTCGGTGGCGCGCCGCTTCAGCCACCAGCCGTCGTCGATGTTGACGTAGGTGTAGCCGAGCCTGGCGAGGCCGGTGTCGACGAGCGCCTGCGCCGCGCCCATCACCTTGTCCTCGGTGATGCGGGTGCCGAAGGCGTTCCAGCTGTTCCAGCCCATCGGCGGCGTCCGCGCCGCGCCGCGCTCGTTGGCGCTCCAGCGGCCGGTGGGGGCGAGCGGGTCTTTGGCGGCGGCGGGGGGAGCGGCGAGCAACAGCGCCAGCGCGACGCCCAGCAAGCTCAAGTTCCGACGCATACCCACTCCCTCGCTCGAGGCGCCGTGAGTAGCTCCGCTGTCACCGACGCGGAAGGGGAAAGGCAACCGGACGAGCCTCGGGGAGATCCCGGCTTTCGCCGGGATGACGCGAGCAGCCCTTTCATCGTCATCCCGGCGGAAGCCGGGATCTCTTCGATGAAGTCCATCGGCGCGCGGTTCCCTTCGGAACGGGGGCGTTCGGATCGCGTTGTTGCGGGCAAAGGAGACGAAAAGATGCTCCAGCGTAAGCACTTGCGTACCATTGACGGGTCTCTCGCCACGGCTCGCATCCAGACGTTTCAACTCAACTATCCCAAGCGCCGCGTCCACAGGCATTGAGAGCGGCGCGGTCCGGGCCTCCAGGCCTCTCGAAGGATAGACCGAGCGACATCTACCGCCCGCCGGCTGCGGCGGGCCCAGAAGAAGCCGGCGAGCCTGCCCTTCGGCGCGCCGGCTTCGCCGCGTCGGCGCCCTCCCCTTCCCTGCCCGGCCGGCCGCTGCCATGGTAGGCGCATGGCGGATGCGGGGATGAGGCCGGAGGCGGAGGCGCTCGACGTGGTCATCGTCGGCGCCGGCCTGTCGGGGATCGACGCCGCCTGGCGGCTCCGGGAGCGGCTGCCGAAGCAGCGTTACGTCCTCCTCGAGGGACGCGCGCGGATCGGCGGGACGTGGGACCTGTTCCGCTATCCGGGGGTGCGCTCGGACAGCGACATGTACACTTTGGGCTTCCCGTTCCGGCCGTGGCGCGGCGACCGGTCGATCGTCGAGGGGCCGGCGATCCGCGACTATATCGAGGAGACGGCGCGGGAGGCGGGGATCGACCGGCACATCCGCTTCGGCCACCGCGTGGTGCGCGCGGACTGGTCGTCCGCCGAGGCCCGCTGGACGATCGAGGCGGAGACGGCGGACGGGGTGCGGCGCTTCGCCGCGCGCTTCCTCTATCTGGGCAGCGGCTATTATCGCTACGATCAGGGCTATCGGCCGCAATGGCCCGGCGAGGCGGCGTTCCGCGGCACGATCGTCCATCCGCAGCACTGGCCGGACGGTCTCGATCATGCCGGCAAGAGGGTGGTCGTGATCGGCAGCGGCGCGACGGCGGTGACGTTGGTGCCGGCGATGACCGACAAAGCGGCGAAGGTGACGATGCTGCAGCGCTCGCCGACCTACATCGTGTCGCTGCCGGCGCGGGACCGGATCGCCCGGGCGCTGGGGCCCCGGCTGGCGCGGCTCAAGAACGTGCTGCTCGGCCTGTTCTTCTTCAACCTGGCGCGGCGCAAGCCGGCGAAGGTGCGCGACAACATCCTCAAGATGGCGCGCGCGGCGCTGCCGGACGGCTATGACGTCGAGCGGCACCTTGCGCCGCGCTACGATCCCTGGGACCAGAGGCTGTGCCTGATCCCGGACGGCGACCTGTTCGAGGCGATAAGCGCCGGCAAGGCGGAGATCGTCACCGACGAGATCGCGCGGTTCACGGCCGACGGGCTGTGGCTCAAGTCGGGGGCCGAGCTGCCCGCCGAAATCGTCGTCACCGCGACCGGGCTCGACATGCGGCTGCTCGGCGGGATCGCCCTCAGCGTCGACGGCGCGCCCGTCAACCCCGCGGAACGCTTCGCCTACAAGGGCATGATGCTCGACGGCGTGCCGAACCTCGTCCTCGCCTTCGGCTACACCAATGCCTCCTGGACGCTGAAATGCGACCTCACCGCCCGCTGGTTCTGCCGGCTGCTGCGGCACATGGCGCGGCGTCGGCTCGCCGTTGCCGTCCCGCGCCTCCCCGACCCGCCGCCCGAGCGGGTGCCGATGCTCGACTTCACCTCCGGCTACGTCCAGCGCGCCGCCGGGCTGCTGCCGGCGCAGGGGCCGGAGGCGCCGTGGCGGGTGCACCAGAATTACCTCAAGGATCTCGCGGCGCTGCGCTTCCAGCGACTGGAGGACGGGGTGCTGGCCTTCGTGGCCGGTTGACTCGTCCGGCGCGGCGCGGCAGTTGACGTTTACGTAAAGGAGAGGGCTCCCGATGGCCGACCTTGATCAGTTCAGGACCGAGACCCGCGCCTGGCTGGAGGCGAACTGCCCGCCCGAGATGCGCGAGCCGATGCGCGACGAGAGCGACGCCTGCTGGGGCGGGCGCAATCCGGTGTTCAAGAGCGAGGCGCAGAGGCTGTGGATGGAGCGGATGGCGGCGCGCGGCTGGACCGTGCCCGACTGGCCGCGCGATTATGGCGGCGGCGGGCTGTCGCCGGCGGAGACGAAGGTCCTGAAGCAGGAGATGGCGCGGATCGGCGCCCGCAATCCGCTGATGAGCTTCGGCATCTCGATGCTCGGGCCGGCGCTGCTCAAGTACGGCACCGAGGCGCAGAAGAAGCGGTTCCTGCCCGAGATCGCGCGCGGCGAGATACGCTGGTGCCAGGGCTATTCGGAGCCGAATGCCGGCTCCGATCTCGCGAGCCTGCAGACGAAGTGCGAGGACAAGGGGGACCACTGGCTGGTCAACGGCCAGAAGGTCTGGACGAGCTATGCCGACAAGGCCGACTGGATCTTCTGCCTCGTGCGCACCGATTTCCAGGCGCCCAAGCACAAGGGGATCAGCTTCCTGCTGTTCGACATGAAGACGCCGGGCGTGTCGACCAAGCCGATCCTGCTCATCTCCGGCACGTCGCCCTTCTGCGAGACCTTCTTCGACGACGTGAAGGTGCCCAAGGACCAGGTCGTGGGCGAGGTGAACAAGGGCTGGGACGTCGCCAAATACCTGCTCGGCCACGAGCGCGAGATGATCAGCGGCATGGGGCTGGGCGGCCAGGGCGAGAGCCTCGGCGCGGCGCTCCGCGAGCGGCTGGCGGACGATCCGGTGCTGCGGGCGGAGGTCGCCGAGTTCGACGTCGACGCGATGGCGTTCCGGGCGATGTCGGAGCGGTTCATCGACGAGCTGAAGGCGGGGATGGCGCATCCCGCCCAGCCGTCGATGATGAAATATGCCGGGACCGAGCTCAACAAGCGGCGCCACGAGCTGGTGATGGCGGCCGGGGGTTCCGACGCGCTCGAATGGGAGAGCGAGCGCTCGCGCGGCGGCAAGGCGGCGCGCGAGTGGCTGCGCACCAAGGCCAACTCGATCGAGGGCGGGACCAGCGAGGTGCAGCTCGGGATTGTCGCCAAGCGGATCCTGGATTTGCCGGGGGCGTGAGCAAGATGCGTCATCCCGGCGGAAGCCGGGATCTCGACGCGGACACGCGCCTGCGCCTTTCACCCCACGAGATCCCGGCTTTCGCCGGGATGACGGAGTAGACGATGCCTCTGTACCTGACCGAAGATCAAACCATGCTGCGCGATACGGCGCGGGCGTTCATGGCGGCGGAAGGATCGATCGCGACGCAGCTTCGGCACTGGCGCGACATCGGCTGCAAGGACGGGTTCGGGCACGCCCTCTGGAAGCAGTTCGCGGAGCTGGGCTTCACCGGCATCCTCATCCCCGAGGCGCAGGGCGGGCTCGGGCTCGGCCATGTCGAGGCGGGGATCGTGCTCGAGGAGATCGGGCGCAACCTCACCCCCTCCCCATTCCTGGTGACCGCCGTCGCAGCGGTCGAGGCGCTGAAGGGGACGCCGCACGCGGACCGCTGGTATCCCGGCATCCTCGCCGGCGAGACGGTGGCGGCGCTGGCGGTGGACGAGGCGCCGAAGCACCGGCCCGAGCGGATCGCGATGACGGCGGAGCGGGCGGGGAACGGCTTCCGCTTGTCGGGGAACAAGCAGTTCGTCGTGCAGGGGGCTTCGGCGGACGTCGTCGTCGTCGCGGCGCGGGCCGAGGAGGGCGTCACCCTGTTCGCGGTCGAGAAGGGCGCGGCCGGGCTGGACGTCGAGGGCGTCCGGCTCGCGGACGGCAGCATCGGCGCGCGGATGCGGTTCGATGGCGTCGTGGACGCCGACGCGGTGATCGGCGAGGTCGGCGGCGGCGAGGCGGTGCTGGCGCGGGTGCTCGGCGCCGGCCGCGCCGGCGCGGCGGCGGAGCTGGTCGGGCTGGGGACGCAGGCGATGGGCATGACCGTCGACTATCTCAAGCAGAGGAAGCAGTTCGGGCGCCTCATCGGCGAGTTCCAGGCGCTGCAGCACCGCGCCGCGCATCTCTATGCCGAACTGGAGATCGCCCGCGCGGCGACGCTCAAGGCGCAGCAGCTGCTCGACGAGGCGAGCCCGGAAGCCGAGGCGATGGTCAGCGTCGCCAAGGCCAAGGCGGGCGCGGCGTCGCGGCTGGCGGTGCAGGAAGGCGTGCAGATGCACGGCGGCATCGGCATGACCGACGAATATGATATCGGCCTCTACATGAAGCGCGACCGCGTGCTCGCCGAGCTGTTCGGCGACGGCGCGTATCATGCCGACAAGGTGGCGCGGATGCGGGGCTATTGAGCAGCCTTCCCCTCCCTGGAAGGGAGGGGCTAGGGGTGGGTCCGCCGCAGGCGGGCCGAACCTCGGACTCAGCAAGAAGTCTCGCTCTGCTCGCCTACCCACCCCTGCCCCTCCCTTCCAGGGAGGGGGGAGCTTAGCCATGCCCCTCGACCCGGACTCGTTCGACCTCCTCCTCGACACCGTCCGCCGCTACGTGCGCGAGCGGCTGCGCCCGCTGGAGGAGCGCGTGGAGCGCGACGACGCGGTGCCGGAGGAGGTGATCGCCGAGATGCGGGAGATGGGGCTGTTCGGGCTGTCCATCCCCGAGGAATATGGCGGCCTCGGCCTCACCATGACCGAGGAGGTTCGGGTCGCGCTCGAGCTCGGCGGGACCACGCCGGCCTTTCGCTCGGTGTTCGGCACCAATGTCGGGATCGGCAGCCAGGGCCTCGTCATGGCGGGCTCGGACGCGCAGAAGCGCCACTGGCTGCCGCGCATCGCCAGCGGCGAGGTCATCACCAGCTTCGCGCTGACCGAGCCGGGCGCGGGCTCCGACGGGGCGTCGGTGCAGACGAAGGCGGTGCGCGAGGGCGAGACCTACCGACTGTCCGGCGCCAAGCGCTACATCACCAATGCGGACAAGGCCTCGCTGTTCACGGTGATGGCGCGGACCGGCGGGCCGGGCGCGGCGGGCGTTTCCGCCTTCCTGGTGCCCGCCGACCTTCCGGGCGTGGCGGTCGGCAAGCCCGAGCGCAAGATGGGCCAGCAGGGCGCCCACGTCTGCGACGTGACGTTCGACGCCGTGCCCGTGCCGGCGGCGAACCGGCTCGGCGAGGAAGGCGAAGGGTTCAAGATCGCGATGCGGGTGCTCGACCGCGGGCGGCTGCACATCGCCGCGGTCTGCGTGGGCGTCGCCGAGCGGCTGATCGCCGACGCGGTCGGCTACGCCTCGGAGCGCAAGCAGTTCGGCAAGGCGATCGCCGAGTTCCAGCTCATCCAGGCGATGATCGCCGATGCCAAGACCGAAACGCTGGCGGCGAAGGCACTGGTGCTCGAGGCGGCGCGGCTGAAGGACGCCGGCGCGCCGATCACGCTCGAGGCCGCCGCGGCGAAATATTTCGCCAGCGAGACGGTCGGCCGGGTGGCCGACCGGACGGTGCAGATCTTCGGCGGCGCCGGCTACATCGCCGACTACGGCATCGAGCGCCTCTACCGCGACGTCCGCCTGTTCCGCATCTACGAGGGCACCAGCCAGATCCAGCAACTCGTCATCGCCCGAGAGACACTGAAGCGGGGCGGGTGACGGCTTCGGCGACGGCGCGGTCCGTCACGGAGCGCGGGGGCGGGTGGGGCCGGCGACCTGGAGGCGCCGGACCTCGCGGATGGCGCCGGCCTCGACGCGGCCTTCGACGATCTCCGCACCGGTCAGCGCGAAGACGCGGCCGTCGGTGAAGATCGGCCGGGTGTTGCCGTACCAGTCGATGCAGGAGACTTCGCACGCATAGCCCGGGATCGCCTGGTCGGCGATGCCGTAGCGGCCCCGCATCGGCTTGACGCTGGTCGCCAGGGGCCCGAGCGAGCGCAGCGCGCCGGCCGGATCGACGGCGAGGAAGCTGACGTCGGAGGCGCCGCTGCGGAACCACCAGCGGCCGGAATCGGCCTCCTGCCGCACCGTCGGGATGCCCATGATTCCCGCCCCCCCGGGCTCGACCAGGCTGTTGAAGGCATGCGAGCGTCCTTCGCTCTCGAAGCGGCCTTCGAGCTTCACCGTCGAGGCGACGTGCGGCGCGGCCTTCAGGCCGAGATAGCTCAGCTGAAGCCCCGAAGCGTCGCGATAGCCGCTCATCACCACGTCGTCGCCGACCCGCTCGACGCGGTTGATCGTGTGGGGAATTGTGAGCGCACTCGTCGCGGCCGGCCGGCGCAGCGGAACCGCGAAGACCTTGCCGTCCGGCCGCCGCTCCCGCTCCTCGGCGTCCGGCGGCCACGACCCCCACCGGCCCATGCCGCCGTAGACGAGATAGCGATCGGTGAAGCGGTCGGCGACGAGCGCGGAGCCCGGATCCGGCAGGGCCGTATAGGCGCCGACGGGGGCTTCCTCGACGAGGGGCCCGAACGAGTCGAGCCCGGCGGCGAAGAAGCTGAGATGCGGGTCCGGAGGCGTCTCCTCGCTCCACCAGCGCCGCCGGCGCGCATCGGCCTCGTCCCCGCACGCCCCCGGCGGTTTGAACAGGAGGGCGTGGAGGGTCTTGCCGTGCGCTTCGATGGCGAAATGGTCGACCGGCTCGCCGCGCGCGCCGAGCACGCCCGGATCGCCGCCGGCGAGCGGCAGCCGGTAGACGGCGGCGGGAATGCCGTCGGCCCAAGGCTTGGGCGAGCATCCCGGGGCGCGGGCGAAATCCTCCGCATCGCCGTCCCCCATCGAGGTCCACAAATAGGCGTCGGTCGGCGAGACGTAGAGCTCGCGCGCGGTCGGGCCGACGAAGCCGGTCGTGCGGCAGCTCAGCTCACGCTCGCTCGCCACCTCGGACAGCGGGCACACCGAAATCGCGTGGATCACCGGATAGAGGGTGGGGAGGACCGGCCGATACACGTCGCGCACGGAGAAGAGCAGCTTGTGCGCCGACTTTTCGGGCTCGCCGCGGGTCCGCGGCGTCCAGCGCCACACGATCGGCCATTGGAGGGGGTGCTTCGCGTCGACGTCGCCGATGTCCACCGGCGTGTAGACGACGAGCCGGTCGCCGACGATCCGGGTCGCGTAATTGTCGCTGCTGTAATAATCGTAGGAGCGCCGGTAGAAGGTGCCCAGCGAGGTCAGACGGCCCTTCGGATCGACCCGGAAGACCGAGAATTCGGTGGCGCGGTGCTCGTAGGAATAGCCGGTGACGAGGACGCGATCGCCGGCGACCAGCATCTCGTCATACCACATGTCCTCGGCGGCATCGCGGTAGACGTTTACGCGATCGGCGACGGCGAGGCCGGGGGCGCCGCCCGGCCGGGTGTCGACCGAGAAGATCCGGCCGTCCTGCAGGATGAGCAGAAACTGGCCGACCTGCTTGACGATGTCGCCTTCGTCGACGCCGATCGTCTGGTTGTTGGTGATCGAGCTGTTGTGCGGCGGCACGCGGCTGCCGGTGACGATGATCGATTCGGCGGCGGGACGGCAATCGGGCCGCTCGGGCGGACAGGGATCGGGCGGCGGCGCGTCGCTCTGGGTTCCCGTCGCCGGCTGCGCCTGCGCGAACCGCAGCCCGGTCGCCCGCGCCGACCAGCGCTCGCGCGCCCGCTGCGCGCCCGCCACGTCGGCGATATAGCGCCGCAGCGCCGCTTCGCTCTCGAAGCGCTCGAGGCGCGGGCTCGGCCGCGGCGGGTCGGTGGGCCCGGCCAGCGCCCGCGCACTGGCAAAGGCGAGCAGCGCCAAGGCCGCCGCACCGCCCAGACGATTTGCACGCATCGGCCCCTCCCCCTGCTGCCTGCGCCAGGCTATGCGGGTTCGCGGCCGCTGCCAAGGCGGGGCGGACGACGGGATGGGTGACGCACCGGGCGGTCCGGATCTCCGGCGGCGGCGCCGATATCGCCGATTACTGGTCCGGCGATCCAACATCGCCGCCAGGCGTCGAGCGCGGCGGGTGACGGGGGTGGCCCGGCGCGCAGCCGCCGGTTACGGTGCGCCCGAAACCGTGGGAGATCGAGAATGCAGGTCGGGGCGATGGCGGCGCTCGCCCTCGCGGGAGCGGCGCCGGCGAAGGGCGATCTCACCGCCACCTACCGTGCCCACGACGGCGGCATGAACATGGCGATCCGAGTCGAGGTGTCCGCCAATGGCGACATCCGCGCCGACCTGAATGTGCCGGGCCTCACCATGATCCGGAAGGCGGGGCGCAGCTACTTCATCACGCATGGCGAGTCGGGGCCGCTGGTCGAAGACCTCGAGGACATGGGCGCGGTACTGCAGGAGGAGATGCAGAGGTCCGATCCGCACTTCTGCGACAAGTTCCGCACGCCCGAATCGGCGGCGACGCTGAAGCCGGCGGGGACCGTCACCATCGCCGGCTTTCGCGGCGAGGCCTACGCCCTGGTGCCCCGCGCCGGCGGGCGCCCCGACCTCGTCATCAGCCGGGATCCCGCGCTCGCGGCTCTCGGCGGGGCACTGGCGGCGCAATTCAGGCTGAGCAAGATGATCCTCGGCGAATGCGCGTCGCGGATGCCGATGATGGGCCAGATGGACGCGCTCCTGGAAAGCGGGACCGCGCTGCAGCTCGGAGCCACCATCCTCGAGAAGGTCGAACCGGGGCCGATCGACCCCGCGCGCTTCGACCTTCCCGCCCCACCCGCGACGCGCGAGCAGGTCCGCGAGACCATGATGCGCAAGCAGGGGCCCGTCGTGACGCTCGCGCCGCGCGGTACCAAGTAGACGCCCGGAGCGGCGGAGACGGCATGACGCTGAAGCGGGCGGCGAGGCCGACGCGGGGCTCAGCGGACGTCGAAGGTGATCACGATCTGGTAAGCGGTGCTGAAGGTCAGCACCGACCGCACCGGCTTGCCCGCGGCGTCCTTCGCCGGCTCGTAGCGGCCATGGGCGATCAGCGACTTGCAGCCGTTGGCGCGCAGACCGGAATTGGGACTCGCCTCGAGCACGTCGCACTTTTCGACCTTGCCGTCCGGCCCGACGGTGAGGCGGAAGGCGGCGCCGGCGCCGAAATCGCGCCACGTGTTGACGGCGCCGAGATCGCGCTCGTCGAGCCACTTGCTGGTGTTGCCGATCGGCTTGGGCAATGTGCCCCCAGGGCCGAACGCGGCGGGATCGGCGCCCCAGTCGACGGCCTTCACCTCCTCGCAACGGCGCAGCGCCTCGACCGCGCTCTTCGCGGACGCCGGGACGGGAAGCTCGACGAACTGCTTTCCGCCCGCGCCGACCGCCAGCGTCTTCGCCGCCCCGAAGGCGGTGAGGAATTGCGGCGGAAGGCCGCTGAATGCGACCGCCTTGCCCAGCTCCCCGCCGAGCGCCACCATCGCGCCGCGCCGCTTGAAGCCGTCGACCTGCGGGAACAGGACGATGTCGGCCCCGTCGGCGACGCGCGCCGTCCCGGCCGGCCAATCGGCCCTCGCCAGCATCAGCTCATAGTCTCCCGACAGCGGCAGGACGCGCAGGATGACGGTGGTCGCCGGGTCGAGCGGACGCGTCAGGATGCAACGGTCGCCGCTCCCGTCGACGTGCCAGCGGGGCGCGGCGGCCGACGGCGGCGTCGGGACGGGCGGTTCGGCGGCCGCGTTGCCCGCGGCAAGACCGAACAGGCCAAGCACCATCGACAATGCGCCCACGACGACGACTCCTCCCCATGGCACCCGACCGGTGCCGACTGCATGAAGTAGAAGAGCCCGAGTGTTTGGAAAAGAAGGAAAATTCCGCCTCGCGCGCGCTCGCCGGAACGGTTCGGGCGGTGGATGCGTAGGGGGGCCGGGCGGAGTTGATCCAGGTCAGCGGCAGGACAGTTGCATAATTATGCAGTTTTCTGCATGCGCCTCGTATGATTCGGGTCGCGATCCTCGGTGCGTCGGGCTTTGTCGGCGCGGAGCTGCTGCGGCTGCTGGCGCTGCACCCGGCGCTGGAGCCGGTGGCGGCGTTCGGCGACAGCCAGGCGGGCCAGCGGCTCGCCGACGTCCACCCGCACCTGGCGCTCGCCTATCCGGAGCTGACGGTCGAACGTTATGCGGCCGGCGCGCTCGCCGGCGCGGAGCTGGTGTTCGCCGCCCTCCCCCACGGCCATTCGCAGGCGCTGGCGGCGGAGATCCTCGCGACCGGCGCGAAATTCGTCGACCTCGGCGCCGACTTCCGCCTCGACAGCGCCGAGGCGTATGAGCGCTGGTACAAGGAGCCGCACCAGGCGCCGGAGCTGCTCTCCACCTTCGTCTACGGCATTCCGGAGCTCCACCGGGAACGCATCGCCGGCGCGCGGGCGGTGGCGGCGGCGGGCTGCTATCCGACCTCCGCGATCCTCGCGCTGAAGCCGCTGATCGGGCTGGTCGACCCGGAGACGATCGTCGTCGACGCCGCCTCGGGCGTCTCCGGCGCGGGCAAGGGGCTGAAGGAGGAGACGCATTTCAACAGCGTCGACGAGAATTTCTCCGCCTACGGGCTGCTCGGCCACCGCCATACGGCGGAGATGGAGATGGGCCTCGGCGCCCGGGTGCTGTTCACGCCGCACCTCGCGCCGATGAACCGCGGCATCCTCGCCACCTGCTACGGCGTGGCGAAGGGCGCCTGCGATCCGCTCGCGGCGTTGCGGGAGGCCTATGCCGGCGAGCCGTTCGTCCACGTTTCGGAACGGCCGCCCTCGACCAAGTGGACTTATGGGTCGAACGCCGTCCACCTCACCGCCCGCTACGACCCGCGCACCGGCCGCGTCCTCGCGATCGCCGCGCTCGACAATCTCGTGAAAGGAGCCGCCGGCCAGATGATCCAGTGCGCCAACCTGATGCTCGGGCTCGAGGAGAGCGCCGGCCTGCCGCGGGTGGGGGTGTGGCCGTGAGCGCCGCCTTCGGTAGCGCCTCCCCGGCACGGGGAGGGGGACCGCGGCGCGTAGCGTCGTGGTGGAGGGGGCCCGCCTCCTCGCCGCTCCTGCCCGGGGCCCCCTCCACCATGCTTCGCATGGTCCCCCTCCCCGTTCCGGGGAGGTGCAAGAAATGAGCGTCACCGCGGCGGAAGGGTTCGTGGCCGCCGGCTGCCACGCGGGCGTCAAGCGCAAGCGCTACGACATGGCGCTGGTCGCGACCGAGGACCGCAGGGCCGTGACCGCGGCCGCCGTGTTCACCCAGAACAAGTTCGCGGCGCCGCCGGTGATCCTCGACCGGCGCATTCTCGCCACCAACGGCGGGCGCGCCGCAGGCGTGATCGTCAATTCGGGCAACGCCAATGCCGGCACCGGCGCGGCGGGACTCGCCGATGCGGAGGCGATGGGCAAGGCGGCGGCCGAGGCCCTCGGCGTCGCGGCGGGCGACGTGCTGGTCTGCTCGACCGGGATCATCGGCACGCCGCTGCCCATGGACAAGATCCTCGCGGCGACGCCGAAGCTCGCGAAGAAGCTGTCAAAGGCCGGCGGCGAGGACGCGGCGCGCGGGATCCTGACGACCGACCACAAGCAGAAGGAGGCGGTCGTCCGCGGGGCGACCTTCACCTTGGGCGGCATGGCCAAGGGCTGCGGCATGATCGCGCCGAACATGGCGACGATGCTCGCCTTCCTCACCACCGACGCGGAGGTGGACCAGGGCGCGCTGCAGGCGATCCTGCGCGACGCGGCCGACCGGACCTTCAACACGCTGAACGTCGACGGCGCGACCTCGACCAACGATACCGTCATCGTCCTCGCCAACGGCCGGCGCGGCAAGCCGGACATGGCCGAGTTCGCGGACGCGCTGCACAAGGTGTGCGAGGAGCTGACCTACCAGATGGCACGCGACGCCGAGGGCATGACCAAGATGGCCCTGCTGCGCGTCACCGGCGCGGCTTCGGACGCGGAGGCGCGGATCGCGGCGAAGAACATCGCCGAGAACAACCTCGTCAAATGCTCCTGGTATGGCGGCGATCCCTATTGGGGCCGGTTGCTCGGCGCGGCGGGCTCGGCCGGCATCGCCTTCGAGCCGGAGAAGACGAGCGTTTCGTACGGGGGCATCGTCGTCTCGCGGGGCGGCACCAATGCCGAGCACGACCATGAGGCCGTCAGGGCGCACATGGCGAACGAGAAGATCGACATCGAGGTGGCGCTCGGGCTCGGCACGGGCTCCGCGCAGGTGATCGGCATCGACCTGGGGCCGGGATATATCAAAGAGAACAGCAAGACATCATGAGCACAGTCTTCGTCACCCCGGCGAAAGCCGGGGCCTCCCTGCGGGTTCGCACCGCCGCGCGTACTCTCCACGAGATCCCGGCTTTCGCCGGGATGACGCGGTACGCTGTGCCCGCCGGAGCCACGGCATGATCGACGCGACGCATACCGCGAACGTCCTCGTCCAGGCGCTGCCCTACATCCAGCGCTTCGCAGGGCGCTCCGTCGTCGTGAAGCTCGGCGGGGCCGCGCTCGACGCCGAGCTCGACCGGGCGCTGGCGCAGGACGTGCTGCTGCTCCGCTCGGTCGGCATGCGGGTCGTGCTCGTCCATGGCGGCGGCCCGCAGGTCGACGAGATGATGCGGCGGCTCGACATGACGCCGGTGTTCAAGGACGGCCTGCGCGTCACCGACGCCGCGACGCTCGAGATCGTCCGCATGGTGCTGGTCGGGAAGATCAATCGCGACCTCGTCGGCACGATCAACCGCGAGGCGGCCGAGGAGCCGGTCGCGGTCGGCGTCTCGGGCGAGGACGGCGGCCTGCTGACGGTGACGCCGCGCGATTCCGGGCTCGGCTATGTCGGCGACGTCAGCTTCGTGCGCGCGTCGGTGCTCAATCGCCTGCTCGACGAGGGGCTGACCCCGGTCGTCTCGACGGTCGGCGCGGACGAGGGCGGCCAGCCCTACAATATCAACGCCGACGAGGCGGCGCGGGCGATCGCGGTGGCGATGGCGGCGGAGAAGATCGTCTACCTGACCGCCGCGCCGGGCCTGCTCGAGGATCCGACCGACGAGGACAGCCTGATCCACCGCCTGACGTCCGCCGAGCTCTACGCGCGGATCGAGCACGAAAGCGTGTCGAAGGGCATGATCCCGAAGCTGCGCGCCTGCGCCGAGGCGGTCGACGCCGGCGTCGGCACCGCCCACATCATCGACGGCCGCGTGCCGCACGCTCTGCTCATCGAGCTGCTCACCGACGAGGGGATCGGCACGATGATCCGCCGGGAGAAGAACTGGTGACGGGGCACCTGCTGTCCATCGCCGACCTCGGACGCGACGGGGTCGCGGAGATATTGCGACTGTCCGAGAGCGCGGACCTCGGCCGGCCGCTCGCGGGCAAGGGCGTGGCGCTGGTCTTCCAGAAGCCGTCGGCGCGGACGCGCAATTCGATGGAGATGGCGGTGGTCCAGCTGGGCGGCCACCCGGTCTACATCCAGGGCCACGAAGTCGGCCTCGGCGCCCGCGAAACGGCCGAGGACGTGGCGCGCACCCTCGCCTGCTTTCATTCGGTGCTCGCGGCGCGGGTGATGGACCATGGCGATCTGGAGAAGATGGCGGCGGTGTCGCCGCGGCCGATCCTCAACATGCTCTCGGACCGCGACCACCCGCTGCAGGCCCTCGCGGACCTGCTGACGGTGAAGCAGCTGCTCGGCCGCGTCGAGGGCGCGCGGATCGCCTATGTCGGCGACGGCGACAACAATGTCGCCCGGTCGCTGGCCGAGGCGGCGAGCTTCGCGGGCGCCGAGCTCGTCATCGCCAGCCCCGAAGGATATCGGCTGGGCCAGGCGCCGGAAGGCGTGCGGCAGGTCGAAGACCCGGTGGAGGCGGTCGAAGGCGCGGACGTCGTCTACACCGACGTCTGGGTATCGATGGGCCAGGAGGCGGAGCGCGGGCGCCGGCTCGCGGACCTGGCACGCTACCGCGTCGACGAAGGGCTGATGGCCGCGGCGCCGGACGCGCATTTCCTCCACTGCCTGCCCGCCCATCGCGGCGAGGAGGTGACGGATGCGGTGATGGAGAGCCCGCGCAGCGCCGTCTGGCGGCAGGCCGAGAACCGCATGCACACGGCGCGCGGCGCGCTGGCGTGGCTGATGGGGGTGCGGGCGTGAGCCTGAGGTGCGACCTTTCGCTCCTCCCCGGCACGGGGAGGGGGACCGCGCCCGTCAGGGCGTGGTGGAGGGGGCCCGCCTCTTCGCCGCACCGTACGCTGGGCCCCCTCCACCAGCCTTCGGCTGGTCCCCCTCCCCGTCCCGGGGAGGATTTATGACCGACGCGCGTCTTCGCCGGCAGCGCGCCATCGCGGATCTGCTGCGCCGCGAGCCGATCGGGAGCCAGGAGGAGGTGACGGCGCGCCTTGCCGACGCCGGCTATGAGGTGACGCAGGCGACGGTGTCGCGCGACCTCGAGCAGCTGGGCGCGGTCAAGGTGAAGCGCGGCGGCACGCTCCGCTACCGCCTCCCCGAGGAGATCGGCGACAGCGACTGGGCCGCCTCGCGCCTCGGCCGCATCCTCGCCGAATGGGTGCTGTCGATCGAGACGTCGGGCCACATGCTCGTCCTCAAGACGCCGCCCGGCTCCGCCCATATCGTCGGCGTCGCGCTCGACCAGGCGAAGCTGCCCGAAGTCGCCGGTACGATCTGCGGCGACGACACATTGTTCGTCGCCCTCGCCGACGAGGTCGTGCCGGGCATGATGGCCCGCGATTTCCGCAAGCTGATCCAGGAACCCAAATGACCCAGACTCCGCCGAAGAAGGTGGTGCTCGCTTATTCCGGCGGGCTCGACACCTCGATCATCCTCAAATGGCTGCAGACCGAATATGGCGCCGAGGTGGTGACCTTCACCGCCGACCTCGGCCAGGGCGAGGAGGTCGAGCCGGCGCGGCGCAAGGCGGAGATGCTCGGCATCAGGCCCGAGAACATCTTCATCGAGGACCTCAGGGAGGAGTTCGTCCGCGACTACGTCTTCCCGATGTTCCGGGCGAACACCGTCTACGAGGGCCAATACCTCCTCGGCACCTCGATCGCGCGGCCGCTCATCGCCAAGAAGCAGATCGAGATCGCGCGGAACGTGGGCGCCGACGCGGTCTGCCACGGCGCGACCGGCAAGGGGAACGACCAGGTCCGCTTCGAGCTCGGTTATTATGCGCTCGAGCCCGACATCCGCGTCGTGGCCCCGTGGCGCGAATGGGAGTTCGGGAGCCGCGAGGCCTTGCTCGACTTCGCCGAGAAGAACCAGATCCCCATCGCCAAGGACAAGAGAGGCGAGGCGCCCTTCTCGATCGACGCCAACCTGCTGCACTCCTCGTCCGAGGGGAAGGTGCTGGAGGACCCGGCGATCGAGGCGCCGGAATATGTCCACCAGCGCACCATTTCGCCGGAGGAAGCGCCGGACAAGGCGACGGTGATCACGATCGGCTTCGAGCGGGGCGATGCGGTGTCGATCGACGGCGCGGCGCTGTCGCCGGCGGCCCTGCTGACCAGGCTCAACCAGCTCGGCCACGACAACGGGATCGGCCGGCTCGACCTCGTCGAGAACCGCTTCGTCGGCATGAAGTCGCGCGGGGTCTACGAGACGCCGGGGGGGACGATCCTGCTGGCGGCGCACCGCGGCATCGAGTCGATCACGCTCGACCGCGGCGCGATGCACCTCAAGGACGAGCTGATGCCGCGCTATGCCGAGCTCATCTACAATGGCTTCTGGTTCGCGCCCGAGCGCGAGATGCTGCAGGCGGCGATCGACCATTCGCAGGCCAATGTGACGGGCATCGTGCGGGTCAAGCTCTACAAGGGCAATGCGACGGTGATCGGGCGCGAGAGCGGGCAAGCGCTGTACGACCAGGACCTGGTGACGTTCGAGGAGGGCTCCGGCTCCTACGACCAGCGCGACGCGGCGGGGTTCATCAAGCTGAACGCGCTGCGGCTGAGGATCGGCGCGCGGCGACGCTGATCGGCGGATTGGGGACACGTACCTTTCGCCGAAAGGTTCGTGTCCCCTTCTTACTCCAGCCTCCCCTCGTGGAGGCGCAGGACGCGGTCCATGCGGGCGGCGATGCGCTCGTTGTGGGTGGCGACGAGGGCGGCGCTGCCTTCGCCGCGGACGAGCTGGAGGAACTCGGCGAAGACGATGTCGGCGGTGGCTTCGTCGAGATTGCCGGTCGGCTCGTCGGCAAGCACGAGGAGCGGACGGTTGGCGATGGCCCGGGCGACGGCGACCCGCTGCTGCTCCCCGCCGGACAGCTTGGACGGGCGGTGGGTCAGTCGTTCGCCGAGGCCGAGCGCCCCGAGCAGCTCGGCGGCGCGAGCGCGCGCCGCGGCGGTCTCGGCGCCGCGGATGAGCTGCGGGATGACGACATTCTCCTGCGCCGAGAAATCGGGCAGCAGGTGGTGGAACTGGTAGACGAAGCCCAAGGCATCGCGGCGCAGGCGCGTGCGGCCGTCATTGTCGAGGCTGGCCGCTTCCTCGCCGGCGATGCGGATCGACCCTTCGAAGCCGCCTTCGAGGAGGCCGACCGCCTGGAGCAGGGTCGACTTGCCCGAGCCCGAGGGGCCGAGCAGCGCGACGATCTCGCCGGCCCCGACGTCGAGGTCGATGCCGCGTAGCACGTCGATGCGCACCCCGCCCTGCTCGAAGCTGCGCTCGAGGCCGCGGACGGCGAGGATGGGGGACGTCATGGGCGTGCGCTCCCCACGGGGGACACGTACTTTTTCGCGAAAAAGTACGTGTCCCCGATCCAGTCCCCCTCCCCGTTCCGGGGAGGAGCTTCGGCGCCGCTACTCATAGCGCAGCACCTGGACCGGGTCGGTGCTGGCCGCCTTCCACGCCGGGTAGAGGGTGGCGAGGAAGCTGAACGCGAGGGCCATGACGACGATGATCGCGACCTCGACCGGATCGGGCTTGGACGGGAGCTCGGTCAGGAAGCGGACCGACGGGTCCCACAGGTTCTGGCCGCTCACCGCCTGGATCGCGTCGACCAGGCCCTGGCGGAAATAGAGGAAGACGGCGCCGAGGATCAGGCCGGCGACGATGCCGAGCACGCCGATCGTCACCCCCACCGTCATGAACACCTTGAGCAACGCGCGGCGGCTCGCGCCCATCGTGCGCAGGATGGCGATGTCGCGGGTCTTGGCGCGCACCAGCATGATCAGCGAGGAGAGGATGTTGAACACGGCGACGAGGATGATGATCGAGAGGATGACGAACATCACGACCCGCTCGACCTCCAGCGCCTGGAAGAGCGAGCTGTTCTGCGAGCGCCAGTCGCTGAGGAAGGCGCGGCCCTGGAGGCGCGCGGCGAGCGGGTGGAGGATCTCGCCGACGCGATCGGCATCGACGGTCTGCAGCTCGACGACCGAGACGTCGTCGCCCATCATCAGCAGGGTCTGGGCGTCCTGCATCGGCATGATCACGAATGCCTTGTCGTAATCGTAGACGCCGACCTCGAAGATCGCGCCGATCCGGTAGGAGACGATGCGCGGGACGGTGCCGAACGGCGTCGCCGGCCCTTCCGGGCTGATCAGGCTGATCTGGCCGCCGACGCTGGCGCCCAGCGCCTCCGCGAGGCGGGCGCCGATGGCGACATTGCCCGAGCCGGGCGTGACCGAGGCGAGCGCGCCCTGCGTCACCTTGCCCTGCAGGACGGGATTGTGGGCGATGTCGCGCGGCAGCATGCCGCGGATCAGCACGCCTTCGACGCGGCCGTTGTAGCTCCCCATCAGCGGCTGCTCGACGAGCGGCGTGGCGGAGACGACGCCTTGGGTGCGCTGCGCCTCGGCGAGCACCTGCCGCCAGTCGGCGAGGCGGCCGCCATAGCTCTGGACGACGGCGTGGCCGTTCAAGCCGATGATCTTGTCGAACAGCTCGGCGCGGAAGCCGTTCATCACGCTCATCACGACGATGAGCGCGGCGACGCCGAGCATCACCGCGGCGAGGCTGATCGCCGCGACGAGGAAGATGAACCCCTCGCCCTTGCCCGGCAGCAGATAGCGCCGCGCGATCATCCGCTCGTAGCGGTTGAGGATCATGACGGCCCCAACAGGCCGTCACCCCGGCGGAGGCCGGGGTCCCAGCTCATCTGGCAGAGCCTATTTCTCGCTGGGATCCCGGCCTTCGCCGGGATGACGGAGATGTTCATCCCGCCAGCCTCGCCAGCGCGCTTTCGGCGCTGAGCTCCTCGCGTTCGCCGGTGGCGCGGCGCTTCAGCTCGACGACGCCGCGCTCCAGCCCCTTGGGACCGACGATGAGCTGCCAGGGGAGACCGATCAGGTCCATGGTCGCGAACTTGGCGCCGCCGCGCTCGTCGCGGTCGTCGTAGAGCGTGTCGATTCCCGCGATCCCGAGCTTGCCATAGAGTTCGTCCGCCGCGGCGGCGCAGCGGGGATCGTCGGCGCGCATGTTGATGAGGCCGACCTTGAACGGCGCCACCGCCTCGGGCCAGACGATGCCTGCCGCATCGTGGCTCGCCTCGATGAGGGCGCCGACGAGGCGGGAGACGCCGATGCCGTAGCTCCCCATTTCGGGGTGGACCTGGCCGCCGTCCGGCATCTGGACGATCATGTTCATCGCCTTGGTATATTTGGTGCCGAAGTAGAAGATGTGGCCGACCTCGATGCCCCGGGACGTTCGGAGGTCGGCGCCGGCGGCCTGCTCCCGCGCGTCGTCGCGCTTCTCGTCGGTGGCGGCGTAATCGTTCGTCAGGCCGGCGACGAAGGCCTGCAGCGCCGCCGCATCGTTCGCATCGACCCCTTCCGCCTCGGCCGCGCGGTCCGCCTCCCATGCCTTGTGGTAGAAGACCTCGCTCTCGCCGGACGGCGCGAGGATGATGAATTCGTGGCTCAAGTCGCCACCGATCGGACCGGTGTCGGCCTGCATCGGGATGGCGGTGAGGCCCATCCGCGCGAAGGTTCTCAAGTAGGCGATGAACATGCGGTTGTAGCTGTGGCGGGCGCCCGCCTCGTCGAGGTCGAACGAGTAGGCGTCCTTCATCAGGAACTCGCGGCCGCGCATCACGCCGAAGCGGGGACGGACCTCGTCGCGGAACTTCCACTGAATGTGGTAGAGGATGCGCGGCAGGTCGCGGTAGCTCTTGACCGCGTCGCGGAACAGCGCGGTGATCATCTCCTCGTTGGTCGGGCCGTAGAGCATCTCGCGGCCGTGCCGGTCGGCGATGCGCAGCATCTCGGGGCCGTAGGCGTCGTAGCGCTCGCTCTCGCGCCACAGGTCGGCCGACTGGATGGTCGGCATCAGCATCTCGAGTGCGCCGGCGCGGTCCTGCTCCTCGCGCACGATCCGCTCGATATTGGCGAGGACGCGCTTGCCCAGCGGCAGCCAGGCGTAGATGCCGGCGGCGGTCTGGCGGACGAGACCGGCGCGCAGCATGAGCTGGTGGCTCACGATCTGGGCGTCGGCCGGCGTCTCCTTGGTGACGGGGAGGAAGTAGCGGGTAAGGCGCATAGGGGCGGCGGAGTTCCTCAGGCGGGGCGGTCGTGCTGAGCCTCTACGGAGCGGGCGCGGGCGTGGCAACTGTGGGGGCCGGGGACTGGGGACTGGGGACTGGGGACTGAATGGCCGTAGGGGCTCCGATGCAGCGCACACCGCGACGCCCCAGTCCCCAGTCCCCAGTCCCCAGTCCCCGTCTGTGTCTCCGCCGCCACAGGGTGGGAGCAAAAGGGCACAAGTCCTTGATTAGGCCGTGACAGGCGGCGCCGCGCGGTCCTAGCACAGGGCCCACGAAGCGAGGGTTCAAGCCCCGGTTCGGGGAGGCTTCACGCCCCGCGCCGCCAAGCGAGGTGGCGGCGCGCGCGGGCGGAAGACTCATACAAGGGGGTTGACGGCTGCAAAGCGCGTCACACGGGTGCCCGGGCAGCAATGCCCGGGCACTTGGCTTTTCAGGGCAGGCGAACGCGGTGGGTCGGCGTGGACCGCGGAGGCGGGGCGGTACCGGGCGACCGGGCGTGCTCGCCGGGCCGCTGCGCGGCGACTGTCGGGCCAGCCGGCAAGTGGAGCGTTCCTTACCGGCGGCCCGAACCGGTCTGCGCGGCGCCAAGCCCGCGCAATTCCCCCTCATGAACGACGGGTGCGGGAAGATCCTTTCGTGTCCCTTCCTCGCGCCGATCTGCTAAGAGACCCGACGTGGACGGAAAGACCCGAAGATGAGCAGCGATGCCCTGCTCGCCCGCTACCCCCCGGCGGTCGCCGAGACGGCGGCCGCGGTGCGCCGCACGCTGCTCGACGTCTTCCCCGCCATCGAGGAAACGCCCGACGAGAGCGCGGGAGTCATCGGCTATGGCGACGGCCCGGGCTACAAGGGCCTCGTCGCGACCATCATCCTGTCGAAGAAGGGCGTGAAGCTCGGCCTCTCGGGCGGCGCCTCTCTCCCCGACCCGGACGGCCTCCTCGCCGGCAGCGGCAAGGTCCACCGCTATGTCGAGATGGCATGCCCCGCCGACGCCGACCGCCCGGCGCTGCGCCGGCTGATCGAGGCGGCAAGGGCGGTGCGCGCGGCGCGCGGCGGGTGAGGAGCCGCGGCGCCGCAAAGGCCGTCCAGCGGCGCGTCAGGCCGGGGCGGGTGTCTTGGCGGGAGCGCACGGCGCCGCCGACCCTGGACTTCGCGCCGGCGCGCCGCGGGATCGTCGAGGGCGGCGGCACGGCGGCGGGGCGCTGCCGTCAGAGCCTGGCGCCGGAGGCGCTGAGCCTGGCGCGGCTGGCGGCGCGGACGGAGGCGTGCCGCACGGCGCACGGCGCCTCCCCTCCCCGCCCCGGACCGCATGATACGCGCGCCCCGGCCACGCCATTCGCATCGGCGAGGCCGGCGGCCCGCGCGCTCCTGTCGGGTGCGTGGTCCGCTTTGCGGTGGAGGTGCGGCGGCAGCGCCGACCGGCGCCGGCGGCCGCGGGGCGCTCAGGTCGCGCAGCGCGCCGGGCGGGCGGGGCGCGGGAGGGGCCACACGCCCTCGCAGGTCCACAGATAGGAGCGGAGCGCCTCGTGCGTCTCGGCGGTGAGGCCGATGTAGCGCAGGCGGCAGTCGTCGGGATCGGACGAGCGCGCGGCGAGCCCGCGTTCGAGCAGGGCCAGGATCCAGCGGTGGGCGGTGGTGGCGGGCACCGGCGCCTCGGAGCAGAGCGTCGAGACGGTGACGCGCCGCCCCTCCTCCTCGGCGACGAACAGCAGCAGCAGCAGGTCCCAGGCCGGATCGGAAAACAGCGTCTCCCCGAAGATCCGCTCCCGCTGCCGCCGCTGCGCGATCCGCTGCCGCGCCAGCGCCCCCTCGAGCGAGAGGCTGCGGGAGGCGCAATGCTTCACGGGCGGGCGGGCATGCCGGCGCTAGACCAGGCGCGGCTTACGGTGTTCGAAATAATAGTCGATCGCCTCGACCTGGTCGGGACGGAAGGCGTCGACAAATCCGAAATAGTCGGGGACGTGCTCATCGAGGAGCACAGAGGGGCTTTGCCCATCAAAATTGTTGAGGTTTGAGGGAAGCTGCTTGTAACCGACCAACTCCGCCAGCTCCTGCGAGAATTCCCGTGCGATGTGTGGTGGGTATGAGAGCATTTGGTTCTCGTACGGCTTCAACCAGCTCAAGCTATAGCCCACGGCGAGCGCGCGTCGGATCTCCTCGCTCTCGTTCGCGCCTTGCCCATGAAGCGTCGAGCCGAGAAAGATCAGCACATCGCCTACCTCCATCTCGACAGCAATGGCGCGATCATCGGAAACGTATTCACCTATGTTCGCACGATGACTACCCTTCCATACTAGCGTCGCGCCGTTCTCGCGCGAGAAACGACTCAGAGGCCAAATGGCATTGACCATATACTCCACCTCACCCTTTGCACCGTTCCACATGTCCTGGTCCCGATGCGGCAGCTGGGCAGGAGCCCCAGGGTGTACGGCGATCCCTTGGGTGAGATTCAACTGGATACTATCGCACCAAGGAAGCAGCACGCGCTCCGCGATGCCGAGCACGGTCGGACTCTGGATCAAGGTCCTCGCGTGATCGGACCGGAGGAGCACTCGGCCAAAGCGAACGGTTCGCTCTCCCGAAAAATTCCCCCGGCTAAACGGTGTCTGCGCAAAGCAATTGGCGAAGTCGCCATCGAGCGAGTGGATAAGGTCGGGGTCCGCGGCGCTCGGTACTACGACGAAGCCTTGGTCGAGTAGCAGAGCGGAATAGCGCTCGACGTTCGCTTCCATCGTTAGCGGATTAGGCTGGGTGGCCAAGTCTCGTCCCCTCACGCAGCAAGATCTTCCCGTTCCACCATGCGAAGTACACCCGAGTGGTATTTGCCTGACGCCTGGAGGCGCCGTATCGTATCGGGCTCGATATGAACCACCAACGCGCCGACCATTGAGCCGCCCAGCATGCGCGGCATTCCCAGTGGCTCACACCGCCAACCGGCTGACAGAACTCGGCCTAGCCAGCCGATCTCCGCCACCCCCGTGTAGGCGCGAATACCCGTCAGAAGCGCGTACTCCGTCATCGCGCTCGCGAGCAGGTTTCGATACACTATCCGCTCCGACCCCCGGTGCCGCGGTGAGAGACACATCCGAGAGATTTCACGAATGTCAGGTCCCGACGGAACAGGACCGTCGCACAATTCTGGGAAAAGCGATCCGAGAATGTGCGTTTGATCGGTTCGGAGCAGCCGGAGCGAGGCTAAATGCTCCGACGTTTCTAGGTCCGTGACTATGAGGTATTCGGCGGAAGCGTCGTCAAACTGGTCCCGTTCGCGGCGCCCATCGTGCGCAAGGTCCCATTTCAACAAGTCTACGAAAACGGCTTTCCGGTCCTCGTACATCCTCTGCAACAGCCGCTCATGACTGTTACGATTGCGAGCGGTAACCAGCTCGACCATGGGAGCCCCTCCCTGATTGGCCCCAATCATTAAGATGACGTCGCCGCCGCACCATCCCTCTTAAGCAGGGGGTGGGGTGGCGCTCGTAGTCCGATGTCACTCCCCCAATGAGGGGAGTGCGGGAGTTGGTGTTTCAAGGTTCCTTAGTTGAAGGGTCAAAGGGAGTGGCAGCGTGGTCAAGCATGCCGTTTCAAAGCCGCCGCAAAGGGGCTGGGCGTGAGCCGGTCCGTAGGCGTCGTGCCGAGTGAGGCACCCCCCTCGGGCTCGGGAAGCGCGCTTGCCGACTTCGCTCGTCAACTGTGGTGGGAAAGGAGGCTGCGCAGCCGCTATTTCCCCATTGAAATATTCGCGGATCCGAGCTGGGACCTTCTTCTCGAAGTGTATGCGGCACAGATTGCAGACAAGCCAATCCGGCTGAACAAAGCACATCTCAGCGCTTGTGTCCCACCATCGATTGCACAGAGGCGATCGCGGGACCTCGTGCAGCTGGGAATCTTGGTCACAGAGCGCGCGCGAACTGATCGCCGCGGCGTCCAACTTACCCTCTCTCCGGCGGCGAGGTCGCGCCTTGAGCATCTTTTGCAATCTATCCTAGCACAACGCTACGTGCAACCACCTAAGATGATCAACGGCCGTTCTGCAAGGAAAGCAGAGTTCACTATATTACTCACTGCCCTCAAGGCAATCCGGGAAGAGATGGACAGCATGGAGCTTTGGATAGCCGGCGCATACATTAGTCAAGCAATAACAACCCTAGAAGAAGGCTAGCGTCGTTGCTCATTTCAAAATGTCATAAAAGGTGATATCTCCATTGTAAAGAGCGTGAACCACGAGTTCGGTGCGCCGACTTACTCCACATCGTGTTCGAGCCGCATCTACATGGTCGCTAACGGTCTGCTCTTGAACGCCAAGGATTTTGGCAATTTCCCAGTCGGTTTTTCCGCGGGCGATCAGAACGACGCATTCGAGCTGTCGCATCGTCAGCTTGTGCCTGGGAGTAGCTCTCACAATCGGTTGACCCGACAGTTGGATCTGACGGGCCGCTTCATAGGCGAAGCTGCCGACTAGTTGAGCCATAGGCAAGTTAGCCTCAGGAAGAGGCGCAGAGTCACGAACTACGAATGTGCAAGTACCATTCGTTTCTCCGGGAATGTGCGCAGGAACACAGAAGCCATCCGTCATCCCGTCGCGACGTGTGGCCGCAAGTATCTCGCGCTGCCGGTCATTCAGCGAGATCATGTGGGGAATTTGGCTGAACCGGAAACCGACCGAGGTTCGATAACTTGCTATGTGCACAGGATCATCGCTCGTAAATTTTTGCTCAAAGAAATATTGAAGCCACGCTCGCGAGTAATTAGAGATGGCTAGCAGTCCCTTGTTGGTCCAGCTGAAATGGTGAACGTGCTGAAATAGCGCGTAGGAGTGGAAGCCCATCTCCAGAGTGATCGCCTCCATAATCCGGCGCAGATCATCAGCCGTACGGCATTGCCGCGACCTTTCGATGAAGACGTTAACGTCGCTCAGGCGGGACATGGCTTTACCGTTAGAGACTGGGCAGAAACCCGACACAAACCGCGCGAGTACCCCGAGACATAGACGCGGAGAATTCGCTTTTCTTGGACATGAAAGGGCGAGTCGAGAGTCATCGGATGACGTCGTAAATGGTGAGCTGACCGTCAGCGATTGCGTGAATCGCGGCCTGCACACGCGTTCCTACGTCGTAGCGCTCACGGGCCGACCGGATGTGATGCTTAACCGTCTCCTGTCCGATGCCAAGAATTCGAGAAATCTCCCAGTCGCTTTTTCCCTTGGCGACCAGTGCAAGGCACTGGAGCTGCCTTGTCGTAATTGTCGGGCTCGCAACCGCAGAATTCGTAGGGTTTCCTCCCACTCTAGAAGGCGGACTCGCCGCCAGCTGAATGCGGCGCGCCGCCTCGTAGGCAAAGTTCCCAACGAGCTGCGCCATTGGAAAATTTGCCTCTGGCAGCGTAGATGTTGACCCAACGGTAAAGGTACACGAGCCGTTTATCTCTCCTGGGATGTGAGCAGGAACGCAGAAGGCGTCCACTATTCCTGCGCTCCGGGCAGCACTGAGTATCTTCTGGTGCCGCTCCGTCATGGTGATAAGAGAAGGGATCTCCGCCAGTCGAAAGCCAACTGATGTCCGATAGCTGGCCACCATGGCTGGGTCATCCTTCCCAAAATCGTTCTCAAAGAAATATTCTAGCCAGCCTCGAGAGTAGTTGGAAATCGCAAGCAGCCTGTTATTAGTCCAGCTGAAATTCTTCACATGCTGGAACAGAGCATAGGACTCGAACCCCATCTCCCGCGTGATGGCCTCCATGAGGCGGCGCAGGTCGTCGGCCGTGCGGCAGGCGCGCGATTGCGTGATGAAGGCATTCACGTCGTCCAGGCGGGACATGGGCACCCCTCGGCCGGTGCCGCCAATTAGCTTCGCATGCCCCGCGAGAGTCAAGCCATGTATAGCTGGATATCGCCGCCCAGTCTCGAAATAGACGGAGCCGAGCCTATTATCACACCAGCCGACTCTGCTTCACCGCCGCCTCGATGAAACTGGCAAATAATGGGTGGGGGTCGAAGGGCTTGCTCTTCAGCTCCGGGTGGAACTGCACGCCCACGAACCACGGATGGTCCGGGCGCTCGACGATCTCCGGGAGCGCGCCGTCGGGGCTCATGCCGGTGAAGAGGAGGCCTCCTTCCTCCAGCGCGCCCTTGTAATGGATGTTGACTTCGTAGCGGTGGCGGTGGCGTTCGCTGATGTGGGTGCCGCCGTAGATGCTGGCGACGTGGCTGTTGCCGGCCAGCACGGCTTCGTAGGCGCCGAGGCGCATCGTGCCGCCGAGGTCGCCATTGGCTTCGCGGCGTTGCTTCAGCCCTTCCGCGTCCATCCATTCGGTGATGAGGCCGACGACGGGCTCGGCCGTCTCGCCGAATTCGGTGGTGCCGGCGCCGGCCAGGCCCGCCTGGTTCCGCGCCGCCTCGATGCAGGCCATCTGCATGCCGAGGCAGATGCCGAAGAAGGGGACGCCGCGCTCGCGCGCGAACTGGACGGAGGCGATCTTGCCCTCGCTGCCGCGCTCGCCGAAGCCGCCGGGGACGAGGATGCCGTGGAGGGGCTCGAGCTGGGCGGGAATGTCGGCTTCGGGGTGCTCGAAGAGCTCGGCGTCGAGCCAGCGTATCCCGACCTTGACGCGGTTGGCCATGCCGCCGTGCACCAGCGCTTCGGTGAGGCTCTTATAGGCGTCCTGGAGGCCGACATACTTGCCGACGACGCCGATCGTCACCTCGCTCTCCCAGTTGAACAGGCGGTCGGTGACGTCGTCCCAGCGGCGCATGTCGAGAGCCGGGGCGCGGTCGAGCTCGCCAAAGGCGCGCAGCACCTCGGCGTCGAGGCCGGCCTCCGAATATTGCTGGGGGACGGCGTAGATGCTCTTGGCGTCGAGGGCGGGGATGACCGCTTCCTTGCGGACGTTGCAGAACAGGGCGATCTTCGCGCGCTCGTTGTCGGGGAGCGGGTGCTCGCAGCGGCAGACGATGATCTCGGGCTGGATGCCGAGGCTGGTCAGCTCGCGCACCGAATGCTGGGTCGGCTTGGTCTTCAGCTCGCCGGCGGCGGCGATGTAGGGGACGAGAGTGGTGTGCACGCTGAGCGTCCGTTCCCGCCCCTCCTCGTTGCGGAACTGGCGGATCGCTTCGATGAACGGGAGCGATTCGATGTCGCCGACGGTGCCGCCGATCTCGCAGATGAGGAAATCGAGGTCCGGGTCGAGATCGGCGCGGATGAAGTCCTTGATCGCGTTGGTGACGTGGGGGACGACCTGGACGGTGGCGCCCAGATAGTCGCCCTTGCGCTCCTTGGCGATGATGCCCTGGTAGATGCGCCCGGAAGTGACGTTGTCGCTCTGGCGGGCGGGGACGCCGGTGAAGCGCTCGTAATGGCCGAGGTCGAGGTCGGTCTCGGCGCCGTCGTCGGTGACGTAGACCTCGCCGTGCTGGTAGGGCGACATCGTCCCCGGATCGACATTGAGATAGGGGTCGAGCTTGCGGATGCGGACCTTGTAGCCGCGCGCCTGGAGGAGGGCCGCCAGGGAGGCCGCCATCAGGCCCTTGCCGAGGCTGGAGACCACGCCGCCGGTGATGAATATGAACCGCGCCATGGGAGCCCCGGATAAGCGGGGCGAGGGTGCCGGGGCAAGGGCGGCAAGGGAATAATTTCGCGTACTTTCGTCATCCCGGCGAAAGCCGGGATCTCAAGGGGTGAAGAACGCTGCGTGCGTTCTCGCGAGATCCCGGCTTTCGCCGGGATGACGGTATCGGCTTGGGGTGACGGCGAGCGGCATGGCCGCTACGGCCAGACCCCATGAAGATCGTCATCGTCGGGGCGGGCTATTCGGGGAGCATGGCGGCGGTGGAGGCCGCGCGGGCCGTGGCGAACGCGGAGGTGACCCTGATCGACCGCCGCGGGACGTTCGCGGCGGGGGCGGCCTATTCGACGACGAACGCGTCGCACCTGCTCAACGTGCGGGCGCGGGGGATGAGTGCGTTTGCCGACGAGCCCGATCATTTCGCGCGGTGGGTGGAGGCGGCGGGGCTGGGCGGGCCGGACACGTTCGTGCCGCGGCGGGACTACCGGCGCTATCTGGAGGGCGTGTTGGCCGGCGCGGCGGTGGCGCGCGTGCCCGGCGAGGCGGTGGCGGTAGAGGACCGGACGCTGGTGCTGGCGGACGGCGCGCGCATCGCCTCCGATGCGCTGGTGCTGGCGGGCGGCAATTATGGCGGACGGCTGCCGGCGCGGATCGCGGTGCCGACGGTCGACGATCCGTGGAGCGCCGAGGGGCTGGCGGCGATCGCCGGCCTGGCGCGGCAGGAGAAGGACGTGCTGCTCGTCGGCACCGGCCTGACGATGGTCGACGTCGCGCTGAGCCTGGTCGACGCAGGGTTCGAGGGCCGGATGGTGGCGGTGTCGCGGCGTGGACTGCTGCCGCGGCCCCACGAGGAGCCGGCGTCGCCGCCGGCCGAGATCGAACCGCCGGCGCGCTTGGGGGCGCTCGTGCGGGCGGTGCGGAACATGGAGGCGCCGTGGCGGGCGGCCGTCGATTCGCTGCGGCCGCACACGCAGGCGCTGTGGCAGGGGCTGAGCCTGGCGGAGAAGCGGCGATTCCTGCGGCACCTGAGGCCCTGGTGGGACGTGCACAGGCACCGCATCGCGCCGCCGGTGGCGCGGCGGATCGAGGCGCTCATCGCGATGGGCCGGCTCGAGGTGCTGGCCGGGCGGCTGCGCGGCGGCGAGGGGGGCGCGATCACGGTGGCGGTGCGCGGCGGCGGCACGCGGCCCTTCGACATCGCCGGCGCGGTCAATTGCACCGGACCGGAAGGCGCGATCGCGCGGGTCGAGGACAAGCTGATCCGCCAGCTCCTCGCCAGCGGCCGGGCGCGGCCGGACGCGCTCGGCATCGGGCTCGACGTCGATGCGGGGAACCGGGTGATCGGCGCCGACGGCGCGCCCTCTCCCGGCCTCTATGCGGTGGGGCCGCTGACCCGCGGCGCCTTGTGGGAGATCGTCGCGGTGCCGGATATCCGCCACCAGGTGCGGGACCTCGCCCGGGCCCTCGACCGAGAGTCGAGAGCCTGATTCACGCCATCGGCCGAAGCGCGACGCGCTTCGTCTCAGACGATCAGGCTCTTGCCGGCTGAGCCGCCTACTGGGCGAGCGGGACGCCGCCCTTTGCCGGCGGAGCCTTGGCCGGCGGCGTCTGGCCCGCCGCGCCGGCGAGCGGGTCGGCGACCGGCGGACGCGCGGACCCGAGCGGCGTGCTGCTCGCCGGCGCCTTGGGGACCGCGTTCGGATCGACCTGGACCGGCGCCCGCTGGAAGGTGGCGAGGCCCGCCAGCACGATCGCGAGGATCACGAACAGGGTCGCGAGGATCGAGGTGGCGCGGGTGAGGAAGTCCGCCGCGCCGCGCGCCGACATGAGCCCGGAGGGGCTGCCGCCGACGCCGAGACCGCCGCCTTCCGACCGCTGCATCAGGATCACCGCGACCATCGCGGCGGCGATCAGCGTCTGGACGATCAGAAGGAAGGTATACATCGAAAGCCTCGAAGGAGATGGAAAGCGCGCGGCCCGGAGCGGCGCGCGGTTGCGCCGGGACTTAGGGGAAGAGGCGCCGAGGTTCAACCGGTGAAGAGCCTCGCGTCGCTGGCCCCTCCCCTTGATGGGGAGGGGTTGGGGAGGGGTGGAGGCTCCGGAGAAGCCGGGCGCTTCATCGCCTCCACCCCCACCCTGCCCTCGCCCATCCAGGGGGAGGAAAGAAGAAGATCGGCTCTTACCCTCAGCTCTTTGCGGCGGCCTCGACGATCGGGACGAACGCCTCGGCGGTGAGGCTGGCGCCGCCGACGAGAGCGCCGTCGACATTGTCGCAGGCGAACAGGGCGGCGGCGTTGCTGGCGTTGACCGAGCCGCCGTAGAGGATGCGGATGCGGCCGCCGGTATCCCCGAAGCGGGCGAGGAGATGCTCGCGGATGACGCCGTGCATCTCGATCGCGTCGTCGGGCGTGGCGGTGCGGCCGGTGCCGATCGCCCAGACCGGCTCGTAGGCGACGACCAGCTCGGCCTCGCCGCCGAGTTCCGGAAGCGAATGTTCGAGCTGGTAGAGCACCTTCTCGCAATGCGTGCCGGCGACCCTCTCCTCCTCGACCTCGCCGACGCACAGGATGGTCTGCAAGCCCGCGGCGAGCGCCGTCACGGCTTTGCCCCTTACCACGGCGTCGCTCTCGCACTGATCGGCGCGGCGCTCGGAGTGGCCGACGATGACCAGCTTCGCCCCCGCTTCGACCAGCATGCCGGCCGAGACATTGCCGGTGTGGGGGCCGGACGCTGCCGCATGGCAATCCTGCGCCCCGATGGCGATGCCGCCGGCGCGGGCGACGGCGAGGCTGATGAGGGTGAAGGGCGGGCAGACGGCAACGTCGACCCCGGCCGCCGCGCGCGCGGCGGCGGCGATCGGCCCGAGCTCGGCCAGGGCGGCGCGGCTGCCGTTCATCTTCCAGTTGCCGGCGACGAGCTTGCGGCGGACGTGCATGGGACTTGGCTCCTCGGTTGGCGCGAGCGCCTAGCAACGGCTCCGGCGGCTGCCAAGCTTGCCGGGCGGGCGCACGGCTTCTATGAACCGGCCTGACCTTCTCACCTCAGCACAAGGCGCTCCATGCTCTCCTTCTTCCGCCGCGGCGTCATGGCCAAGGCCGCGCTCGGCATCCTCTTCCTGACCCTCGTCGCGATGGTCGTCACCGGCTTCGGCACGGGCGGCATGGGCGGCCTCGGCGAGCTCGGCGGCGGGCTCGGCGCGTCGACGGTGGCCAAGGTCGGCGGCCAGGCGATCACCAGCGACGAACTGCGCGACAATGTCCAGCGCCAGCTCGAGCGGCTGCGCCAGCAGCAGCCCGAGCTCGACATGGCCCAGTTCGTCCGCCAGGGCGGCGTCGACGAGGTGCTGGAGCAGATGATCAGCGGCGCCGCGGCGACCGACTTCGCCGGCTCCTCGGGAATCGTCGCCTCCAAGAAGATGGTCGACGCCCAGATCGCCGCCATCCCCGCCTTCCAGAATGCCGCCGGCAAGTTCGACCAGGCCGTGTTCCAGGCGGCGCTGCAGCGCGAGCGGATCACCGAGGACCAGCTCAGGAAGGACATCGCCCAGCGGCTGATCGAGCGGCAGGTGGCGCTGCCCGCCGGCGGCTCCGCGGTGGTGCCGCGCGCCATGGCCTTCCAATATGCCTCGCTGCTGCTCGAATCGCGCAGCGGCACGCTGGGCGCCGTGCCGGCGAGCGCGATGGGCGGCGGCAACGAGCCGACCGACCAGGAAGTCGCCGACTTCTACAAGAAGAATATCGGCCGCTACACGATCCCGGAGCGCCGGGTGATCCGCTACGCCTTGTTCGGCACGGACACGCTCGGCGCCGCCGCCAAGGCGAGCGACGCCGAGATCGAGGCGGTCTACAACCGCGACACGGCGAGCTACGGACCGCGCGAGATCCGCACCCTCTCGCAGGTGGTGCTGACCAGCGAGGCGGCGGCCAAGGCGTTCCAGCAGAAGCTCGCCGCCGGAACGCCCTTCGCCCAGGCCGCGCAGCAGGCCGGATTCGCCGCCGGCGACATCGCCCTCGGCGCCAAGAACAAGGACGAGCTGACCCGGCTGAGCTCGGCGGCCGTCGCCAACGCCGTGTTCGCGGCGCAGAAGGGGGCGACGGTGGGGCCGGTCCGCGATGCCCTGGGCTGGCATGTCCTGAAGGTCGAGGACGTCAAGACGATCCCGGGCAAGCCGCTCACGGCCGTGCGCGCCGAGATCGCCGCCGTGATCGAGGCGCAGAAGGCGCAGCGGATGCTCGCCGACCTGGCCGGCCGCATCGAGAACAAGGTCGGCGACGGCGCCAGCTTCGAGCAGGTGACGAAAGACGAGAAGCTGGCGGTCACGGAAACCCCGCCGGTGACCGGGGCCGGCGCCGCGCCGGACAATCCCGACTGGAAGGTGCCGCCGGAATTCGCCGCCGTGCTGAAGGGCGCCGCGCTGCTCGGCGCGAACGAGCCGCCGCAGGTCGCGCAGGTCGTGCCGAACCAGAAATATGCCCTGGTCAGCGTCTCGCAGGTGGTCGCCGCGGCGCCCCCGCCCTTCGCCAAGATCCAGGCGCAGGTGAAGGCGGACCTCGTCGCCCAGCGCGCCGCCGACCGGGCGCGGGCCGTCGCCCAGTCGATCGTCTCGAAGATCAATGCCGGCGTCGCGCCGGCCGAGGCGTTCAAGCAGGCCAGTGTCGGCCTCCCGGCGGTGCAGCCGCTGACCGCGGTGCGTCGCGACATCGCGCGCCAGGGCCAGCAGGTGACGCCGCAGCTGCAGGTGCTGTTCACCCTGCCGCGCGGCAAGGCGCGGATGATTCCGGCGCCGCAGAATGGCGGCTGGCTGATCGTCACGCTCGACAAGATCGTCCCCGGCGATGCCAACAAGGAGGCCGGGATGGTGGAGAGCGTGCGGGGCCAGTTCGTCTCGGTCCTCGGCGACGAATATGCCCAGCAGCTGGTCGGGGCGGTCCGCGCCGGGCTCAAGGTCCGCCGCAACGAGCAGGCGATCGCGAAGCTGAAGGCCGAGCTCGCCGGCAACCGGCCGACGAGCTGAGCCGCGGCGGGCGGCGATGATTCTCGTCGTCGACAATTACGACAGCTTCACCTGGAACCTCGTCCACCTCATCGAGGCGATGGCCGCCGAGGTGCGGGTGGTCCGCAACGACGCGCTTTCGGCCGACGACGCCCTCGCCACGGGCGCGGCCGGCATCCTGCTGTCGCCGGGACCGGGACGGCCCGAGGCGGCGGGAATCACGCCGGTGCTGGTCGCCGCCTGCGCCGGGGCGCGCCGGCCGCTGCTCGGTATCTGCCTCGGCCACCAGGCCATCGCCGCCGGTTTCGGAGCGGCGATCGTCCGGGCGCCCCGGCCGGTCCACGGCAAGGTCTCGGCGATCTCCCATGGCGGTGAAGGCATCTTCACCGGCCTCCCCTCGCCCTTCCCGGCGGCGCGCTACAACTCGCTGACGGTCGCGCCCGTGACGCTGCCGGCGGCGCTGGCGATCACCGCGCGCGCCGAGGACGGGACCGTGCAGGGACTCGCCCACCGGAAGTTGCCGCTGCACGGCGTCCAGTTCCATCCGGAGAGCATCGCAAGTGCCCATGGGAGTGCGCTTCTGGCCAATTTTCTCAGGCTTTGCCGCGGCGCCGCGGGGCGCGGAACAAAAGCCGCTTGACAGCCCGCGGAACGTTTCCTACACGTTCGGCGTCCGTTCCTTAGGGGGATTCACGATGCTGACCCGCAAGCAGTCCGACCTTCTCACCTACATCCATGAACGCCTCAAGGAGAATGGCGTGTCGCCTTCCTTCGAGGAGATGAAGGACGCCCTCGCGCTCAAGTCGAAGTCCGGCGTCCACCGGCTGATTTCGGCGCTCGAGGAGCGCGGCTTCATCCGCCGGCTGCCCAACCGCGCGCGGGCGCTCGAGATCCTGCGCATGCCGGACGGCCGCCCCGGCATCGCCTCGAACCGGGTGCCGGTGACGCCGCCCCAGGCCGCCAACGACGGCGTCATCGAGCTGCCGCTGCACGGGCGGATCGCCGCCGGCCTGCCGATCGAGGCGATCGAGGGGCAGAATAGCCTGCCCGTCCCCGCCGCCCTCCTCGGTCCCGGCGAGCATTTCGCGCTCGAAGTCGCCGGCGATTCGATGGTCGACGAAGGCATACTCGACGGCGATTATGCGCTGATCCGCAAGACCGACACCGCCCGCGACGGCGAGATCGTCGTCGCGCTGATCGAGGAGACGGAGGCGACGCTCAAGACCTTCCGCCGCGAGGGCCAGATGATCCGCCTCGACCCGGCCAACCGCCGCTACGACCCGCAGCGCTACCGCCCCGAGCAGGTGCGCATCCAGGGCAGGCTCGCGGGGCTGCTGCGGCGCTATTGAGGGGGTCCTCGCCCGTCGCTCCGTCCGCCGCACGGTTCGCATCCTCGGCGGCGTCATAAGGTCCCCGCGTCGACGGGGGTGCTGGCCGGGCGACCCGAGCCGCTTCCGGGCGCGGCGTCCTTCTATCCCCCCTCCCCCTCGATGGGGGAGGGGGCAGGAGAGCTGACCATGGCCCGCTTCAACTATGTCGAGCTGCCGGTGGCCGAGATCGGCCCTGCCAGGGCTTTCTACGAACAGGCGTTCGGGTGGGCCCTCGCCGACTTCGGGCCGACCTATGCGGCGACGCTGACCGGCGACACGGACCTGGGCCTGCAGGCGGACGCCGCCGAGGCCACGAAGGCGCCGTTGCCCGTGATCGACGTGCCCGATCTCGAGGCCGCCCTCGCCGCGGTCGCGGCGGCCGGCGGCCGGATCGTCCGGCCGATATTCGCCTTCCCGGGCGGCCGGCGCTTCCACTTCCTCGACCCGGCCGGGAACGAGCTGGCGGTCGTCACCGCCGATCCTTGACGGGGCGCACCGCAGCGGTTGCATTCCACGGCGGGCGCCTCTAGATGCGCGCTCTGCCCGACAGGCATGGACGCATAGCTCAGTTGGTAGAGCAGCTGACTCTTAATCAGCGGGTCCTAGGTTCGAGCCCTAGTGCGTCCACCACCTCGTCAATCGCTGCGCCGCGGATCGGGGCGGCCATTCCGAGGACAGCGGGGTCGTCATTCCGACAATAATGCCACCTCGCGGACCGTCGGCAGTCGCGGAGGAGCCAGCGCGCCGGCCCGGCAGGGGACGAGGGTGCCTTTTGCGATCGAGAGCGGTAGGATCGCCCGATGCGTGCGCTCCTCGATCATCTCCCTTCGCCAAAGCAGCCTGAGCCCCAGCACGTCGTCCGCGTGCTCTTGTCCCCAAGCGAGGCGAGGCCGTGACGGCGAAGATCCGGCTCGAGACGCGTCGTGAAGCCACTCGATCGAGGAAGCCGATGAGGCCGGCAACGGGACTGATCGAAGATTCCGTCGCGGACCGTCTTATCATCGACGGCATCGCGCGCGCGTCGCTCGGCAGCATCGCGGCGTTCGTGAGGACGTGCGGGAATCTCGGGCACATCCTTTCCTCGACCGATGTTTCCCCGCTCCCCAGCACGCGTGGGGACGTCAGCATATCGGACCCGATCCCGTTCCACTCCGACGGCGCCAGTGCGGACGTGGTCGCCTGGTTCTGCATCAGGCAGGATGAGGGGAGGGGTGAATCGATGCTCATCGACACGATACCTCTCCTGCAGGCGCTCGCACCGAAACATAGAACGCACCTGCTCTCGGTCGAAGTATACGACTATGACGGCGATCGGGGTGAGCGCGACAGCTACTGCCCGCTGCTACGCGGCAACGACGAGACGGATTGGCGGGTCAACTACACGCCGTGGATTCTGCCGGAGATGAGCAGGGATCAAGAGGCGGCCGTCGCAGCGTTCGATGATCTGCTTCGCGCGGCCGAAGCAACTATTTTTCGGCTCGCGCCCGGTGAGGCGCTTTTCGTCGACAACTGGCGCATCCTCCACGGACGCGGTCCGCTCCGGTCGGACAGCCCCCGCCAGTTGAAGCGCGTCTGGCTGCGTACGTCGCGGACATCGAGACGGGATCGGATCGTGCCGGGTCACGAGAGGCTTCCGTCTGACGATACCCTCTGACGAGACAAGCCCGGCGCGCGAACCGCTTCAGAAACCGGCACGCCTGCTCCCCGCTTGCCTCCCTCGCAGCGGCGCGGGCGAGGATATTCGACGCGCATAGCCTCCCCGCCACACGTCGAGGCCGCACAGCGGTGGCGACAACCGGCGAGGGCCGCTCATGTCAGACATGGACGGCCCAGCTGGTGTCGGCGAAGACCTGCTCAGGCTCGCCAACCGTCTCCCGGACTGCGCGCATCACACCCGGCCAAGCCGGCGAGAAGTCGTGGCCGGCGAGCACCCCCCCTCGCCGCAGCTTGGGTCGCCAATCGACGATCTGGCGGATAACGGCCTCGTATGTGTGGATCGCGTCGACATAGACGACGTCGAGCGATGCGTCGGCGAAATCCCGGACAGCATCCTCCGCTGAGGCCTTGAGCTTAATCACGTTCGCCAGCGTCCCGGCACGGGCGTCGAACATAGCCTCCACCTCGCCCATGCTCGGGACCGGAGCATCCTGGATATAATTGAGCACCCCCTGGTCGACGCACCCTTCCGATATACTTGCGCAATACTCCTCGGCCCAAGGATCGATCGCAAACACCGTACCAGCGAAGCGCGCGAAGATCTCGGTGGCCTCACCGCTAAAGCAGCCGAGCTCGACGAGAAGGTCGCTGGGGCCGACGAACGCACGGCACAAATCCTCAAGTCCAGTCGTGAATTCCCCGATGCGCATTTTCATCGTCAGCTGGCTCATCTCGACCGCTCCTTCGCGCCGTAGGGTATGCCGCATCGCCGTGCAGATGTCGTCTCCCATGCGGGCGCATAGGTCTTGGCGCAAAGCACGACGTCGTGCCGGCACCTGAGGACTCGGGGAAAGTCGTCGACGCAAGCTATTCTTCTGACGGGTGCGGTTGCAGATGGTTCACAGTTCACTCGCCCCGCCTTGTGCCGACCGGCAGCCGCCACGCGGTACTAACCGATGAATCGCCCGATTTCGGGCCCGACCTGAGTTGACTACAGACTGACCCTGTGCGATTTTCGACGCCTTCCAGATATTGGAGGTGAACAATGTCGGAATCTGACCCCATCTTCGTAAACCCGGTCCGTGTCCTGAAGGTCTCTGAACTCGACAAGATCGTTGGCGCTGCTTCCGGTCAGCAGTTTCGTTATAAGACGACCAGCAGCAATGACAATCAAGGCAAGCTTCCGGAATAGCGACACGGCTGACCAGTTGCGTTAGGGGCCGTTCTCAGTGTCGTGAGGGAAAATGCTGAGCCTGAGAGCGGCACTCGGAGATTTGGTCGAGTCCTGTGAGCTGGTAGACGGAGGCGCACGCTTTGGGGGGAGCAGAGTCGAGGTATTCCGCTCCCCACAACTTCACTTCTCTGCCGCGATCCACTCTCAGCTAACCGTCCTGTGGATCGGCGAGGGTGACGATCCCCTTCGCGCCACGCAGAGATCTGCTCCGAATCCGGAGGCCTATCGGAATTTTCTGGAGTTCGAGGGCGTTGCCGTATTCCTCCGACAGGCGGAGGGCGGGGCGCAAATCGAAATCGCTCGTACGACAGCGGGAAGTTGCCCTCTTTATGTCAGCGCCGAAAACGGCGTGCTGACATGCTCCTGGCGGTTTGAAGATGCCGTCCTCGCGCTCGCGGAGCGCAGGCCCGACGTCGAGGCCTGCCGGCTTCTGCTCGAGCACGGGACGTGTCAGGTTCGAAACACGGTCATCGAGCGAGTTCACGCATTGTGGCCGGGCGAGGCCGTGGCGTTCGACCGGGATGGCCTCGTGTTTCGCGAAATCACCGAAGCCGAGGCCGTCGTTCCCGGCAGCTTGCGGGATGATGCGCGCGCCACCGACGAGTTGATGCGGATCATCGAGACCGTCCTGCGGCCGCGCATCGACAAAGCGCGCTCGGTCGTGGTCGAGGTCAGTGGCGGATATGATTCATCCCTCGTCGCGTTGGCAGCCTCGAAGGTGCGTCGGCCCCTGCATTCCTACGGTCTCGTGCACGGCGGCGCGATGGGCGCGCAGCAACGCAATCGTCGCCAGGAGCTGATCTCCCTCTGCGAATTATCGGACGCGCCGCATTCGTCGGGGGACCCGGGACCGCTGGCAGGACTGGAGTTCGAGGAGTGTAGCCTCACCGCCAACGATGACATATTTCGCATGGCCTGCGCCAGGGGCGTGGACCTTCATCCAGCCCAGCCGTTCGATCTGATACTCACGGGCATCGGTGGTGACGAGTTGACCGGGACCGACACGTTCTACAGGCGCGAATGGGAGGTTTACGGTCCCTCGTCGTTATCGACCATGGTCGCTGCCGCCGGCCGGTGCGACATGTTCATGAGACGAGGAATCTGGGTGTTTCAGCCCCTCGCTCATCCTCATGTCGTAAACTTCTGTCGAGCCCTTCCGGAGAAGATCCGCGCGAGGCGGACGCTGCCGATAATCGCGCTGGCCAGGGCAGGTCTCAGCGACGGCTTCCTGTTTCCACGGTTCCACGAGCATTACGGTAATCTGGTTCAGTACGAAGCCTCCCAATTCGATTTCGAGAAGGCCCTCGGTCGCACGATCGTGGCGGATTACGGGATCCAGGATTACGGCCCGCTGCTTGCTCGGGCTTACGAGGCCGGGACCGGCGGATTTTCCTACAGCCTGGTTGCGGAGTTGTGGGGATATTTGAAGCTGGACTTGGTGCTCAAGCGGTACCTCACGGCCTAGTGACGATCCATTGCACATGATCAGGCCGTTTCCGCTTTTTGGCGCACCTCGATCGAAGATCAGGTTGGTCAGGCAGGCCGAAACGGTCGAATGCGGCCTCGCCTGTCTGGTGATGGTCGCGAACTTTCACGGGCGCGGGATTGACCTGCCTGCCGTGCGGAAGGCGGTGCCGTCGTTGGCGCGAGGCGCCTCGCTCAGAACTTTGTCGACGCTGGCCGATCATTTCGGATTCGTGGGGCGGGGAGTGCAGCTGCAACCGCGCGACTTCGATCGACTCCGGCATCCGTTGATTTTGCATTGGAACAACGACCACTTCGTCGTGCTCGAGACGCTCGCGAACGGCCATGCGCTCATCCACGACCCCAAGGGCCTCACCCGATGGATGACTCTGGGAGAGCTCGAGCGCCATTTTACCGGCTTCGCGTTCGAAATGTCTCCAAGCGGCGAGTTCGGTACGGACGGGAGTGCGCCTCGAAGGGACGTCTCTTATCTCTGGTCGCACGCGAGAGGAATGAGATCCGAGATCGTGCAGGCCCTGGTCCTGACGCTGTTTCTTCAGATCGCAGTTCTCGCACCGCCGTACTTTGCGCAGATGGCGCTGGACAGGGCCTTGCCGCAGAAGAATCATGGCTTCCTCGCCGCCATGTCGATCGCGTGTTGCGCGTTCGTCTTGTTGAACGGCGCGGTCTCCTTCCTGAGACTGAGCATCATTCGCCATATCGGTGCTACCTTCACCGCGGGCTTGGCTTCCCAGATCGCACACAAGCTCTTCCGTCTGCCAATGGACTGGTTCCGGAAGCGAGAGGCCGGGGGCATCCTCTCCAGATTTCAGTCCATCTTCCCGATCAAGCATTCGCTGTCGGAAGCTCTGCCGGCCGCGGCCATCAACGTCGTGCTCGCGGCCCTCACCTTCGTGATGATGCTGATCTACTCGCCGGTGCTCTCGATCATCGGGATTGTCGCGCTCGCGCTGTACGCCTTCGTCAGAGCGGCGCTGCTGCCCCGTCAAAAGCAGGCCCTATCGGAGATGATCGAGGCGGTTGGGAAGGAGCAGGCATTCCTGATCAGCTCGCTCCACTGCATGCGCTCGCTGAGGCTGTCGTGCCGGGAGGTTGAGCGGCACAGGCTGTGGAGCGGGAAATTCGCCAGCTTCGTCGCGGCCGAGACTCGCCACAAGAAATGGGCGGACTGCCAGGCGGCGTTCCAAGCGACCCTTCTGGCCCTGGCTTATATCACGGCACTGTGGATCGCCGTCGCTTTCGCGATGCGCGGCGGTTTCACTCCGGGAATGATCTTCGCGTTCATGTCTTATATGCTCCAGTTCCTCACGTCTGGGACGGAGTTCATCGATAAGCTCTCCAGCTTCAAGGAGCTGGACGCCCATCTGGATGGGTTGGCCGACATCATGGACGCGCAGGAGGATGCGGCGTTCGAAGCCCCCACGTCGGCGAGCCTGTCGCTGAATGGCGCCATCGAGCTCAGAGGTGTTTCGTTCAGATACGGGTTTGACGGAGAGGATGTCCTGAAGGACATCAATCTTTCCATCCAACCCGGCGAATCCGTGGCCATTACGGGTCCCTCGGGAGGGGGCAAGTCGACGCTCGCGCAGATCCTCCTCGGACTGAACCAGCCCAATACGGGATCCATGCTCGTCGATGGCCGTCCCCTCGCCGACTTCGGCCTGCGCAACTACTTCAGACAGGTGGCGGCAGTGCTGCAGGACGAAGGCCTGTTCGCCGGCACCGTCCTCGACAACATCACCCTCTTCGCCGAGTGCGTCGACATGCAGCTCGTGGAGGAGTGCACTCGAGCTGCGGCGATCAACGACGAAATCCATTCATGGCCCTTGAAATACGCAACGCTTGTCGGAGACAGAGGGATCGCCGTCTCGAGCGGCCAACGGCAACGCGTCCTTCTGGCGCGGGCTTTGTATTGCCGGCCGCGCATATTGGTGCTCGACGAGGGAACCGCGCATCTGGATAGTCGCTGCGAGAAGCGGGTGAACGACGCCATTCGCCGACTGGGTATCACTCGGATCATCTTTGCCCACCGCCGGGAAACGGTCGCAAGTGCCGACCGGATCATGATCTTGAGGGACGGCAGACTCACCGATGCGACGGTCTCGAACCTGGAGGCGCTTCATGCTTGAATTAGCGATGGGAGCGGCGCTGCGGCGGCTTGAGCCATTCAGTGACGTGAGCGGTCGATGAAGAGCGAGCCGGGGCGGGCGCCGGCGGGTGCCCTCGATCTTACGCTGAGCTCGCAGAAGGCGGACCCAAAGAGGTTCGTCGATGCGTTTGAAGAGTCCGTCGTCCGTCATGGATGCGCGTTCATCACCGATCACCACGTCGAGCCCGCGCTCGTCGCCGGGGCGCTATCGCGCCTGACGGAATTGACCCGAGAATCATCCGCCCAGACGGCAAGATTTGCATTGCCCGCCGGGCGCGACACCCCGGCGCAAGGTTATGAGCCATCGCATCGAGGCGAGCTCTGGCAAACCTCGCGAAAGGCGCTGGCGGGCTACCGAAGCCCCGGCATGCGGCCGGACGTCTCAAAGGGGTTTCGCGATACCGTCAGCCAACTCTTTTCCGAGCTGGATCGATGTGGGGCCAGGATGCTCGCGGCCATCGCCCGGTTCCTTTGGCTCCAAGGCGACTGGTTCGATGAACCTATTCGTGAAAGCGAGAGCGTGCTCCAGCTGCTCAGCCTCGCTGGCGGCAGCATCGAAGGCAGCGCGCTCACCGACGGCGAGGACCCAGACCTCATTTCGCTCATCCTGACTGACGGCGAACTGGACCTGGAATTCCGTCACCGCTGGCATGAGGAGAGGTGGCAGCGCGCCACGCTGACGAACCGCCACATTCTGGTCATGTCCGGCACGATGCTGCAGCGCATGACCAACGACATCCTCAAGCCTCCGATCTACCGGTTCGCGCCCGACCAGTTGACCGCCAATCCGCCGCGACGGCTGGTGCGCTTCTCGATTCCGTTCCGCGACGACTACGCAATTCGATCGATCGCGGAATGCGTCGACTCGGAGAAATACCCGGACCGCTATCCTGAACCGATTACCAGTCGCGACTTCCGGCAGATGGAGAGGTCACAGCGGCGACGCCGTCAGCCGGCTAGCGCCTGATGGAGGTGCGGATGTGATCTACAGCATCGAGGAGTATTATAAGAACCTGTTCGCCAAGCTCGACCGCGCCGGGCTCGATGCCCTTCTCTCCAGGGATCGCGTGGCCATGGCGATGATCCTTGCCAGTGGCTCGCACGGCAAGGCCGAGGTTGCGTTCGCCGATTTCCTCGCCATGGCCAGGCTCGCCGAGAAGTTCGGCTGCCTCGATGTCTACGTGAACTTTTACGGCCGTCCGGTGAGTTATGTCATCTGGGGCACGTGCGACCGACCCCCGCCAGCTGCTGACCCCGAAGTCCGGTTCGGCGGCGCATCCGGCGATCTCTACCTCGTGGATTTCGCCGTGCGCGAGGGCAGTCTCGATGCGACCGTCGATTTGTGGCTGAGCGAGCGGACGGAACACTCGATCACCGTCCGCAGGAGCGACCGAGCGAAGCAGTACAGGACCTATCCTGTATCCAGAATAAGAAGCTTTCCCTGGCGCGTCTCCACGATCAGCGGCCGATTTTCCGCTGAGAAGGGACCGGGTCTGCCGGAATTCGAGGCGATCGTCCGAACCGGCGTCGACACGTACCGGATCGTGCAATCGGTCCTCGAGGCCATCGGTCATGACGGGCAGGTTCGGGCCGAAATCACGAAATCCGTACCGCTGCTTTACGAGCTGTTGGATCTTCAGCAATTGCATGTCGCACTCGAGGATGGGGCCTGCACGGCCGCTCTCGCGGTCGCCCTGTCGGAGGCGCCGGCTTGGCGCCAGCGGACGGCAACTGACGTTCTCGCTCTACCCTTTCGATCATTTGTCGACGGCCCTGACCTCGTCCTTGTGGAGCTGTGCGGCCACGATCTCAGCCTTGAAGGGCTGCGAGCACCTCTCCTCAGGGCACTCGCCCAGGAAGGCGAGACACAGCTCACCGTTCGCGCTCTCTCCTCTCCCGATGCATCGCGGCGTGCCTGGGACCGCGCATGCCCCGACCATTGGCGCGCGACGCCCTCGGCGAATGATGGCCTGATCAGCCTGGTGCGAGCCTGATCCCCTTCATGGAAGACCTGCCCACACCCTGCGCATCAATGATCGCCAATGAGCTGTCCTCCGTCAGGATAGGCTTGAAACGCCTCGACAATGCCAAGGTCATCTGGGTCAACGAGCGGGCGGGCGCGTTCGATCGGGAATATCGGGGAAGCTTCGCGGACGAGGACACTTACCGGGCGCATCTGCTCGACGCTTGCGCTTTCGTCATCGCGCGGTCGGAGCCCGCGGACGGCTATGGCTGGGCGGACCGCTACGGGGGAGCCGGCATCGGGCGGCATGGGGGGAGCGGTCGCAGCGCCATCGTGAATGGCTACAGCGTGAAAGGCATCGGCCCCACTCCCCTGCTCGGCGTCGGGGAGGGGCTCGCCCATAGCTCGGGCGGGGCGTATCTGGAGGAAGCGATCAGGGAGATCCTCTTCTCGCAGCTGCTGCAACGCATTCTTCCGCATGGCGCCTTGCCGATCCTCGCGATCATCGACACCGGCGTCGACCAGGCTTGGCACCTCGAAGACGCGATCAAGCTCGAACGGCGGGTGCTCATTGTCCGGCCCTTCTCGTTGCGTCTCGCTCATTTTGAGCGCGCGTATCGCTATTGCCCGGGAAATTATCAGGGCAAGCGGGACGACATGCGCCGGGTCCGGCACAACCTCGCTATCTTCTCGGACAGGTACGGCGTCGATTGGCTCAAGCGGAAGTTGGCGACCGGCTATCTCAACTGGGCCGAGCAGATCGCTTACGCCTCGATCCACAATCTGGCGCTCGGGACCTCCCCCTCGAACCTCGCCCTCGACGGCGGGATCCTCGATTTCGGAGCCGTTTCGACGCTACCGGTTCGAGCGAATTACGTAACTTCGCCGGGCAATACGGTGCTTGCCGAGTTCACGAAACTGACGGATTCGCTCGCTGAGCTCGCCCTCCCGGCGAAAGATTTCGACCACTCGGCTTTCCGCGACTTCGACAGCGATCTCGAGAGCAGGATCGTGGACACCTATGAGCGCAGGCTGCTGCGCGAGCTCCTCTCACGGATCGGACTCGGCGCCTGCTACGAGCAGGTCGCGGATGATGCCCGCGCTCGCGAAGAGATCATCAGGGGGTTCCTGGCGCATCACCGGCAGGCGATGCGGTTGAGAGTGGATCTCATCGCGCCTCACTACAACGTGACGCATCCCGCCCTTCCCTCTCTGGAATCCATCTGGTCCGACGACCGCGCGGCGTCGCTCCAGATGCTCGCGTCCACGCTGGAAAGATACTTCCCAAAAGCTGAATTTGATCCGACGCAACCGGTCACCGACCTGTGGAGTGGCACGCGCGAAAGCTTGCGTCAGGAAGTCACGAACTATCTTGCAAGCTGCGGGCCGCTCGTCGACTTGGCTGAGGCGATCTCGTATTTCGGTACGAGATGGGCCTAACTCCTGGCGCCTTGGGGAATTGCTCGCACGGTAGCAATGTCTCTGGCGCGGCGACAGCGCCCGCGGCAATTATGACGTCAGCTTACAGACACGTCGCATTCAAGGTCTTCCCGCGCGCTGTAGATGTCCCAGCCCGACCGCTGTTCATCGTCCAGAAATCGGCTGGCTGGGAGGGAGGCAAATGATGCTTGCACAGGCTCCGCCCGCCGTCACGCAAACGGAGAGCCAATCCGAGGTCATCGAAGTCGTTGCCACCCGTCCGGATCAAGGCCTCAAGGTCGACCGGCGCACCTATCGTGTTCTGCAAACGCCACACTCGGCGCAAAAGGATGCGGTTCAGCTCCTTCGCGGACTGCCGGCTGTGACGATCACGTCCGACGACCAAATTCTTCTCCTCGGCAGCGGAACTCCCAAAATCCTGATTGATGGTCGGCCCTATGCGGGAGACGCGCGAAAGTATCTCCGGACCCTGCATGGCACCGATATCGAGCGGATCGAGATCATGACGAATCCCTCCGCGCAATTCTCGGCGGAGGGCACGGGCGGTATTATCAACCTCGTGCTACGTAAGCAGAATAGCGCGGATACTTCGGGAAACGTCAGCTTCGAGGCATCGACGTTCCGCCGCCTTCAGACCGACCTGACCCTGAAGGGAAAGCAAGGGCCGTTGGCATATGAGCTCACCGCCGGCGGCAACGTCGGTTGGCAGTCCCGGTGGTCCTTTGAACGGCGGCGAGGCGTGCGGGCGACGCCTGCCGGGGAGGAGTCAATGGTCGTCGAGAATGGCAATGGCGGCTACCGAGGCACCGACGGACGCTTGAATGGCAAGCTCACCTACGATCTCGGTGCAAGGACAAGCGTGTCCGCGAGCGTCGTCGGCGGCGGCGGGGTCGACGAGCTTTTCAGCGCTGGCAATCTTGAAAGTCCAACGCCCGGTTCTTCGTCGGTCTCGGAACGCCGGGTCGTACGCAGCGTCGCAAGTTTTCTCACGGCCGGCCTCAATGTCGAGCACAAAGGGGAACGGGACGGCGACACCTTCAGCATTGCCGCGCAGCTGTACGGGAATCCCCAGGTGCGGGATGCCACCACGGCCCGGTTCGGCGATGGCAGTTCATTTTCCGCCGAGGAGCGCAAGAAGGCTCTGGAAACCCACATTCAGACGGATTGGGCTCGCCAGGTCGGCAAGGGCCAGCTGCTATCGCTCGGTGGGAGCTGGGATCTCAACACCAGTTCGTTTCTATATCGTTTTGCAAGCCAGGGCGCTGGCGCCGCGCTCGGCCTGGATACCGCCGATCAGTACGAGGCGACCAGCAGCACGCTCGCGGCGTACGCGAGCTTCCAGCAGTCGCTCGGCAAACTGACGGTGCTTGCCGGCATCCGCGGGGAACGGAACACACTCGAGGTGACCAGTTTCGCCCCCACGGGAGTGAAGACCGATCGAACGCATCTCTTCCCGAGCGCTCACATCAAATATGTGCTCGGCAAAGGCCTCGATCTGACTGCGAGCTACAGCAAGCGCATCGATCGCGTGCCGCTGCAGTATCTGCGGCCTTACGGTTCGGTCGAGGATTCGGTTACGCTCTTCGAGGGCAATCCCCACCTCCGGGACCAATCGACCGACGCCTACGAGATGAACCTGCACTATCGGGCCAAGAAGGTCGAGGCGGGAGTCATCGCCTATGTTCGCCAAACGAATGACCTTTGGAGCAAGAGCTACTCCGTAACGGGGGGCGGAGCAGCTACCTATACGTATGTCAACGCCGGGCGCCGCCAGGACAGCGGAGCGCAGGTCGATGTGAGTGCACCACTGCTGCCCCGGGTCAAGGCGAATGCGAGCATCAACCTTTTCCACCAGCGAGGACCGATCGAGACCGAGGCCGGGCGCCAGACCTATGCATCGTTCCGGTACACGACCACCGGAACCCTCCAATGGACCTCTCCCGACCGGGGGAAGGTGCCGGGCGACGTGGCGCAGCTGCAATGGACCTACAATGGCCCGTCGCGGAGCTTTCAACTGCGGGAGCTCGCATGGTATGATGTGACGCTGAGCTATACGAGGAGCTTCACTCGCGAACTTTCGCTGTCGGCCACCTTCCGGTACCAAGGTCCTTACCGGTACCAGCTGTCGGCGCCCTTGATCCGGGAAGAGTATTCTAGGCGACGATCGCCGGAGTTCAGCGTCAAGCTGCTCAGGACATTTGGAAGACACTAGCCGCACATGGTGGCTGCTTGTGTGCGCTTCACCTTGGCGGCGCCGCGCGACTCTCTCCGCTCGCGCGGTTGGCGCGATGGAGACGCAGCAATAGCTCCCCATAGGCGGTCCGCTCGGCCCGCTCCTCATTCCGGCGCATGCAATCCTGCTGGAGGGCCTCCCAACGCGAGCCGCCGAGCTTCGACAGGAGGCGGTCGATGGCGGCAAGAAACGAGGCGCGATCCGACGGTTCGAAGAGGAAGCCCGTGACGCCATCGGTAACAGTATCCGGCAGACCTCCCACCCGGGAGACAACCGGGACGCAGCCGTAAAGCTGCGCATGCTGCTGGCTCAGCCCGCACGGCTCGGTCAGAGACGGCATGAGGAGACCATCGGCACCGCTCAGCAGGAGGCGGGCGTCTTCTTCGTTATAGGGGGTCATCAGCGCCACGCGACCCGGGTTCGCCGCTTCGAGGTTTCTCGCCGCGTTGACAAGCGGCTGGTCTCCCTCGCCGGCAATGACGAGACGGCATCCCCGGTCCAACAGGGCGCTCACTTGCTTGAACAGGAACTCGAAGCCCTTCGCCTTCGTCATTCGACTGAGCGTGGCGAGAATAGGCCTTCCGCTCCGTGGCCAATTCAGGCGCTTCTCCAGAGCCTCCCGATTAACGCTTCGGCGCCGGAGCGTGGAAATTCCGTAGGGGGCAGGGATGAAATTGTCGCAGGCCGGATTCCAGACCTCCGTCTCGGGCCAGTTGATGATCGAGACCAGCTTTTTCCTGGCCCTTTCACGCATGTAATACCAATTGAAGCGGCTGCGCTCCGCCATCTCCTCGACATAACGGGGACTGACCGTCGTCACCACGTCGGCGAGATGCAACCCCGCCTGCAGGAAGCTGAAGCCGGAGAACAGTTCGGCGGCCTCGGTGACATCGGCGTTCTTGCCGAGTTCCAGGCTCCCGATCTCGCTCTTCGGAAACCGGCCCTGGAACATGAAATTCTGGACGGTCAGGACGACGGGAATGCCTACCCGATCGTCGAGATAAGCGGGGGTGAGCCCCGCATGCCAGTCGTGGATATGAAGAATGTCCGGTGGCGGAAGTTCTGTGCTACCATTCGCTATGGAGGCAGCGGCACGGCAGAGAACACCGAAACGCTGCGCGTTGTCGCTCCACGGGGTTCTGAAGCTCTCCATGTATAGATTGCCAGGACGGTCATAGAGCGGGTCACACCGGACGACCACGATCTCCATGCCGTGCATATGCTGGACCACAAGTTCCACTTGATGGTCAAGCGCGAGGACCTTGCCGCGCGTGGTCGCGTCGGATCCGAGGTTACGGATAATAGACCTGTAGCCAGGAATTACGACCCGTACATCGAAACCATAATCACGCAGGGATGCAGCGATGGAATAGACCATATCGCCAAGACCACCCGTCTTGGCCAGCGGCCAGAACTCGGCCGTCACAAGCGTGACTGCAAGCTTTGCGCTCACCCTGCCGCCCAAATCCGCGTCAGGTATGGAACACGCCTCATGTGCATACGTGACAATTTCTGCCTATACCGTCGCGACCGGTGACCTTACCCCA